>Ga0335085_10011142_pt1 | contig 13367 bp, 6 predicted proteins | sample Lox_Sample_45_FD_206712 | JGI IMG/M metagenome (GOLD analysis project Ga0335085, IMG submission 206712) | Soil microbial communities from Loxahatchee National Wildlife Refuge, Florida, United States - Lox_Sample_4.5 | ecosystem: Environmental > Terrestrial > Soil > Wetlands | place: USA: Florida...
GCCGGCAGTTCGCTATTTACCAGCAAAGCCGAAGCCGGCGCGGGACGCCGGCGCTACGGAATCAGACCGGATGAAACTCTGCACCTTTGAAATTCCCGGACCGCAGGGAGCCGTGCTCCGCGCAGGAGCAGTGACCGACCATGGCATCGTGGACCTGAATGCCGCGGCCGCCAAGATTCTGGGTCGCGGCGAGGCCTGTGCCGCACGCATGCCGCCGGACGTGCTGGGAATCCTCCAGGCCGGCGAGTTGAAGTTCGCTGCGGAGATTGTGGAGCGGGTGCTGCGCGCCGGCTCAGACCGCGGCGCGGGCGGCGAGCGGCTGATCTTCGAACCTTTAAGTGTGCGGCTGCGGACCCCCATCCAGCACCCGCCTTCGGTGCGGGACTTTTACGCCTTTGAAGCCCACGTGAAGAAGGGGTTTGAGAAGCGCGGCGAGCCGATGCCACAGGAGTGGTACGAATTTCCAGTGTACTACCGCAGCGGAAATCACAACATCATCGGGACGGATGAAGACGTGCTGTGGCCGCGCTTCACCGAGAAATTCGATTACGAGCTGGAGCTGGCCGCGGTGATTGGCCGGCGCGGGTCGAACATTTCCGCGGCCGAGGCCGGCGCCTATATCGCCGGCTACATGGTGATGAACGACTTCAGCGCGCGAGACATCCAACGGCGGGAGATGCGCGTGCGCCTGGGCCCGGCCAAAGGTAAAGACTGGTGCACGGCGCTGGGGCCGGTGCTGGTGACCGCGGACGAGGTGGGCGACCCGTACAAATTGGAAATGACCGCGCGGATCAACGGCGAGGAGTGGTCGCGGGGAAATTCCGGCTCGATTTACTGGAAATTCGAGCAGATGATTGAATTTCTGACCCTGGATGATACCGTTTTCCCGGGAGACGTGCTCGGCTCCGGGACCGTGGGCACCGGCTGCGGGCTGGAACTGGATCGCTGGGTGCAGCCGGGAGACGTGATGGAACTGGAGATTGAGAAGATCGGCGTCCTGCGGAACCGCGTGCTGAAGCGGCCGTAGTGCCGGCGTCCCGCGCCGGCCCGCCGTAGTGGGCCAGTTCGGTTTTCGATATTCGAAGTGGGAGGTTTAAATGTATCCGCTGAAAAAAGGCACCACCACGCGCCAGGCCCACGTCGGGCTTCCGGAAGGAACGTACGAAGAGGAGCACGGGCGCAAAGGCTTCTACGGGAAATCGGCGCACCTCTATCACACCCATCCACCCACCGGCTGGGTGCGCTTTGAGGGCAAACTCCGCCCGCACTGCTTCGATCTGAACCTGCTCCAGCCTTCGGATCAGAACGATCCCCAGGGCGAGCCGGTGGCCTTTCTGGGCAATCACGACGTGGAACTGTACGTCTCCCGCCGGTCCGCGCCCATGCCGTTCTATTTCCGCAACGCGGATGGGGACGAGCTGTACTTTGTGCATCGCGGCGAAGGGGTGATCGAAACGGATTTCGGTCCGGTGCCGTTCGAGAAGGGCGACTACATCAACATCCCGCGCGCGGTCACCTACCGCGTGGTGCCCCGGACGCGCGACAACTTTTTCCTGGTGATCCAATCGCAGACGGAATTCGAGCAGCCCGAGAAGGGACTGATTGGGCAGCACGCGCTCTATGATCCCGCGGCCATTTTTACGCCGGAACCGAAGCCGAACCCGGAGGACGGCCGCGAATGGGAAGTGCGCATCAAGGTGGAGGGCGAATACTCGAAGGTGTTTTATCCCTTCAATCCCCTGGACGTGGTGGGCTGGAAGGGCGACCTGACCGTCTGGAAAATCAACCTGCGGGACATCCGGCCGATCATGAGCCACCGCGCGCACCTGCCGCCGAGCGCGCACACTACGTTCCTGACCCAGGGCGCGGTGGTGTGCAGTTTTCTGCCGCGGCCGCTGGAGCAGGACCCGGAGGCGCTGCGCGTGCCGTTTTTCCACCGCAACACCGATTACGATGAGTTCATTTTCTACCACGACGGGGATTTCTTCTCGAAAGACAACATCAAGGCGGGCATGGCCACGCTGCACCCGCGGGGCATCCATCACGGGCCGCATCCCAAGGCCCTGGCCAACCAGGCCAAGAAGACGCACACGGATGAGTCCGCGGTGATGCTCGACGGGCTGAATCCCATCCGCGTGCTGCCGGGAGGAGAAGCCTGCGAGTGGAAGGACTACTGGAAGAGCTGGAGCGGGGCGAAATACGAGCCGGTGGCCGTGGGCGAGCATGATCGTTGATCCCGGGGCCACGGACCCGCGCAACATTTACAAGCTGATGATCGGCAGCATCGTGCCGCGGCCGATCGCGTTTGTGTCTTCTCTGAGCGCGGAGGGCATCCCGAATCTGGCGCCGTTCAGCTATTTCACCGCCATCAGCGCCAACCCGCCGGCCATCTGTTTTTCGCCGATGATCCGCTCCTCCGACGGCCAACACAAAGACACGCTGAACAACATCGAGGCCACGCGCGAGTTCGTGGTGAATATCGTGTCCGAGGAATTCGCGGAACAGATGAACCTGTGCTCCGGCGAATACCCGCCGGAAGTGGATGAATTCCAGGTGAGCGGGCTGACGCCCGTTCCGAGCGACCTGGTGAAGCCCGCGCGGGTGAAGGAATCGCGCGTGAATATGGAATGCCGCCTGGTGCAGATTGTGCGCGTGAGCGAGAAACCGCTGGGCGGCAGCCTGGTGATCGGCGAAGTGGTGCGCTTCCACGTGGACGACGCGCTGTTCGACGATTTCCGCATCGACCCGGCGAAATTGCGCGCCATCGGCCGCATGGGCGGCACCCGCTACGCGCGCACCACGGATCTGTTCGACCTGATCCGGCCGAAGGTATAGGCGGGCCGAAACCTGCCCCTTCGGGATGCGGGCAGCTACTGAACTACGAACCGCGCGGGAGCGATGAGCACTCGCGCCTGTTCGTTGTAATAATCGTAGAGGGTAGAGGCAGGCGCCTGAGCAGTTTCCGCGTAGCGCAAGCGAAACACAAACTTCAGCCGAATTCCACCGGCGCTGGGCCACAAGTAGAGAATGATGCGGTCGGGCTGCACATCGTAGTGGTTGAGCGCCCAGCCGGATTCATCCTGCGCGCGTTCCAGCGAAGCGCGGTCCACCTCCGCGCCTGGCGGGATGCCGACTTCAGCCAGCATCATGCCATAGCCGCGAAACCCAATGCGTTCCGCCTCGACGCTACATTCAACGGCTTCACCGATATGCGCCGCGGTCTGCGAGTAGTGCACGCCGAAGCGGAGCGTCTCTGACTCGCCGGGACGAATCGCGATGTCCGCGGCGGCGGCCCCGCGCGCCCAAGGAACATAATATCTGGTGACGATCTCAAGGGAGAGCGCGCCGGCGTTCCCTTGGCCCAGAACTTCCACGCGGTTCTCGCCCGGCTGAAGGAAGGTGGTGATGTCGCGGACCAGAGGGGGAGCGGGCGTGCGCGTGGACGGCAGGCCAAGTCCGAACGCCGATTTTCCGTTGATGCGCACCTCGGCTCGACTCGGTCCTGCGGAGGAGGGCTGCGTGTCCAATTGGGCGAGCATCGCCTGGAGCACGTTCACGGTGACCTGACCGGAATACCACACGCCGTACCGGTCCTGGTTCTTCAACAGGAACAGCAGGCCGCGTGAGAGGAGCTGGGCGTCGCCAGTCTCGCTATCCGGCCCAAGGCTGCGGGCAAGAGCCCGGAGCACCAAGGCCGTTACTTCCAGCCGGCCAGGCAGTCCCCAGGAGTAGAAGGGAGAATTGGCCTCAAGCGCCCAATAGGTGCCGGTCCCTTCTTCCCGCGCGAGAGAACGAAGCCGCACCAGGGCGTTGCTGGCCACCTGAGGATCCCCCGCATTCTGTGCCGCCAGGGCCAAGGAGGCGATCAGGTACGGCTCGTCCATTTCGCGGGCGGCCGCCGCCACGAACATCAGGGCACGGCCCACGCTTGAGCGCACCACAGACAGGCGGGAGAGGCTCGCGGCCGGAAGCTGGGCTGCCGGCGTGGCTCCCCGGGATCCCGTTGCGGCCAGCTCTTCAGAAAGCACGCGCGTCACGTACGCCGTCAGGATTGCGGTCTCCCTGTCTCCAGGCCGCTCGCTGCCGTAGCGTGGCCTCCAGGTGCCGTCCTCGCGCATGCGTCCCACCAACCATCCGGTGGTTTCCTGGATCAGGGAGTCGTCCACGGAAATGAAGCCATGGGCATCGCGCAGGAACTGAAGTGCGTATGCCGTCAGGGCGGTATCCGCTTCCCCGGAGCCCCAATAGGTGAAGCCGCCACCGGGCGCGCGGAGAGCGAGCAGGCTCTCGTACCCAATGTCCAGGTAGTGCTGTGCCTGCGCGCTGTGCGGAGAAGGGGGGACGCCTGCCGCTCTGGCGTAGCGCAGGAACAACAGACTCGGATAGGCAGTGGAGATGATCTGTTCGCCGCAGCCCGCGGGGCGTCCGAGAATCGCCTCGATGCTCTCCACCACGTGGGCCAGCAGGTTGGGATAAAGCTTCAATTCCGCGCGCAGCGTGCCGGGAATGGCGTTTGGGGGCAAGCGCAGCGCGAGCGCAGCCTGGCTGTGAAACAACTGCGCGGACGTTTCTACAACCTCCCGGCCGTCGGGGCGGACGTTGACGCTTTTTTCTACCGCGTCTCCAGTGGAAGCGCTTGCAGCGGTAACCCGCAGTTTGCCATCCGCGACGGGCGAGATTGCCGTGAAAGTGAAGACGCCGCGGGCGGAATCGCGCGGCGCCACGCGCTCGATGCCCGCTGCCGGTCCATCGGGCGTGAACCATTTCTCCGGCTTCACCGTCCAGGTGACAGACTGTTCGTGATCCAGGTAGTTACGCAGCACCAGTGGAAGCGCGATGCGGTCGCCCGCGGTGAGGAAGCGCGGGGGATCGTGATCGAGAAAGAAGGGCTGGAAGGCGCGAATCTGTTTCTCTGCTGTGCGGATCTGCCCATCGAGCGTAGAGGCCGTGGCCGAGAGGGTCCAGGTGGTGATGGTATCCGCCAGGGGAAAGCGCAGACGCGCGCGGCCGCGCGCGTCGGTGATCAACTCGGGCTGCCACAGCAGGGTCTCGGGAAAATATTCGCGCAGACGCGGCGTGGACAGGCCGGGAGCGGCGCCGGCGGTGGCGGCCGGCACGCGGGCCTGGCCGACGGATGAGGACAAGGTCTGAAGTTCCGCCGCCGGCGTGGCGGAAACTTCGATGACCTCCATGACCGTTCCGAGTTCCAGTTCCGCATCGATCTCGGTGTTAACGCCGGTCTGGACAGGGACGCTGATGAAGCGGGAGGTCTGGAAACCACGCATCTCGATGCGCACCGAGTAGAGTCCTGTGGGCAGGTGGTCAACCCGAAATCTCCCTTCCGCGTCGGTGAGCGCGGAAGTTGCTTGCCCGGCCGCGCTGCGATCCTCATCCCCCTGGAAGACGAACACTTTCGCACCGCTGATCGTGGCGCCGGAGGGATCGATAACGATTCCGGAAATCGCCCCCGTACCCTGTACGTTGGCTGAGGGATTCTGTTCGTTTCGGAGTGAAAAATCGGCTGCGGACTGCTGCCCGAGGATGGCGGTGAGTTGCGCCACGTCGAAATCATCTTCGCTGCCCTCCCGGCCGTCGGGACCCGCGCTGCGCACGCGGATGAGGCGGTAGGAAATGCTGACCGGCGTCAACTTGCGTGTGGGTTGTTCGGCCTGACCGAAAACCGTTCGCTTGGTGATTACCAGGCGATCTCCGCGGAACACCCTCTTGTCGTAGGCGACGTAGTACGGATGGCCCCAGGGATCGTGCAGTGCATCCCAGTCGACGTTTGCGGCGGAGAGTGCCTTTCGGAATTCGGCGTCATTCTTCGGGGCCTCGCCGGTAGATTCCGAAAATCGAGAGACCGCATTGCTGATCCGTGCGCGCCAGCCGGAGAAATAATCCGTGAAGTTGGTGACAACCACCACGTCATCCCAGGAGGGGTGGTCCGCTGAATTGAAGACCCCGTCGGCTCCGGCGCTGACGATCCTGATCTCATAGAAAACCCCACGGATGTCAAACTGAAGGCGATAGGGTCGCCCCCAGGGATCGCGCAGGGCGTCAAATTGGATATCCTCAAGCCGTAACTCGCGCTTCGTGGCTTCCTCGTCGCGGAGAAACTCTCCGGTTCGCTCGTAATATTCCGTGGCGGCACGCTCCAGAGCACCCTTCACATCCTCAAAGTAGGAAAAACCAACATCGAGCGCGACAACGTCGTCCGATGTGCCAATCCTCTTGTCCGGGCCCGGGCTGACGATCTGCAGCCGCTCACTGCCGCCCGATACCAAGACAGTTGCCGTGTAGGAGGATCCCCAGGGGTCGCGAAGGCCGTATTCGGAGATGCCCAGCAACGAGAGCACGTCTTCCAGGGGCGCGTGCTCCACGGGCGAGATGGGAGAGTGGTTTCGGATAATTTTAACAGCATTGACAACCGACCGGAGCTGCTCCGCCATCCGCGGCCGGAAGGCAGTTCCAAAATCCGCGTCGCGCGGGCCGACTTCCGAATTTACCGTCCACGCCAGCAGGTCCTCATCGAAGAGCAGTATTTGTGCGGCCAAATCCAGATCGTCGGGAACCGGCTTCGAAAGGTCGAGATCTTCAAGATCGCTGATGCGGACGCCGGCGAGAGAACGCGATTCGGAGTACCTGCGGACAGACCAGGCGGAGCCGAATCCCTCATCGGTCTGCTCGCGCTCCCGGACGGCTTGATCCACCACCACCAGGCCGAGCGCGCTGACGACCGGGGTGCCGTCGACGGTCTGCACGCGGAAAGCGGCGGAAGCCTGTTCGCCGGGGAGCAAGGTGCCCCGGGGCACGGAGATGTCCAGCTTCAGCCCGTGCGGATGGGGGAACAGAATCGTGGTCGTGCCGCTGACGTTCCAATCATCCTCATTCGTGGTGGCCAGAGAAACCGGGAAGGCGAGCAAATTGACCTGGCCGGCAAACCGCCGATCCGAATCAATGCGCGCTGTTGCCCGGCCGTGAACCAGCGCCACTTCCTGGGAGGCAAGAATTTCGCCATCGCGTATCGCCTGGACCGCCAAGCGGCCATCCGGAAGATTGGAAAATAGGCTAATCTCGACGGGGTCTCCGGGAAGATAAATGGCTTTACCCGCCGCAAGATTGATCTGCCTGTATTCCGAGAAGGCAAGGGGCTCTTCCCTCGTGCCGACTCCGCCCTTGGAATCGTCGGCCGAGAGGAGCAGGGTGTATCCCTCCCTCCAGTCTTGGGGCACGGAAAAGGCGGGAATTCGCGCCACGCCGTACCGATTGGTGTGGATTCGAGCAATGGATATGCGGGGATGGGACGCCCGCTCATCCTGAGCATGGCCGTCGATGACCACGCGGCAGGAAACCGGGGTGCCATCCGCATACGAGGTTGAGACGTATCGGGGCTCCGGAGCTGTAAATGAATGCTGGTAGCGCGCAATCAGGTAGATGTGGATGGGCTCTCGAGTCGCACGGACATCGAAGCGGCGCTGCTCGGTGCGTCCGGTGCTGGGGTCAGTGAAATAGGCCGCATAGTGGAGATCGAGATAGCGTTCGGATGGGTCGCCCGCAAACTGCTGGTAGGCGGAATCCAAGTCGAGCCGGGCGGTGAAATGGCCGGTGGAATCTGTCTCGCCTTCCTCGGATTGCCCGGCACGGATTTCCCACTTCTGCTGGCGGTAATTCCAGTTGCGCTCAACCTCACGCACGACGCGTACGTGGCCTGCGGAAACCGGCTGACCGAACAGATAGTCGCCATGCACTACAGCAACGGGCCTCTGGCCGGGAAGGTAGAACGCACGGTCCAGCTTGACCGATACCTTGAAGGCCGGCAGTTCATAGCGGCTGAGGCGAACCGTGACGGAAGCTGGATAACTATCGCCCTCCCCCATGCTGACTGTCGCCTTCACGCGATATTCACCCAGGCGTTCGTTCTCCGGGATTTGCCAGTCCATGCTCGCGATGCCGAATCGAGAGGTGACGGCTTGAACTTCCTGCACCAGCGTGTTTTCCGGGTCGTAAACCGAGAAGGTGACGGGCGCCGCAGCCACGGCGCGCGGGCGCGTGTCGAAGGCCAATAGACGCGCGTGCAGGGTTTGCCCCGGCTGGTAGAGTGTTTTGTCGGTATGGACTTCGAGACGGCCCAGGCCATTCACCACTACCTCCGTCTCCATGTCGAACGCCAGGCCGGCCTTCGTCCCAGTGATCTTCAAGTCGTACCGTTCGGCGCCGGGCTCCCCTGGCAGCACGAACGCCAGCGCGGCCGCGCCGCGGGAATCCGTGGCTGCCGAGCGCACCTGCCGCGCCGCGCCCGACTCATCGGTTGGACCGAGGGAGGCAAAGAGTGAAACGCCAGCCAGCCCGCGGGAATTGGGGGGATGATCTGCGATCACGGTGACCCGATATTCGGCGCCGGGCTTGGCTCTGCCCTGTGCCACCATGTGCAACTGGAAGGCGTCTGCCAATATCTCCGAAAGGCTCATGATGCCCTCGGCCGGCGCCGGAGCGCCGTCTGCGCTCTGCGCATCGACCCGATAACGCAGCCGATCGAGAATCAGCTTTAGAGTGGCGTCAGGCGGGTTTCCCCGAGTGGCAGGGGGCGCCAGCGCAAAAGGAATCACCACCCGGTGCCCGCCGGGACGAAGAGATTCGACGGACCCCGACGAAACAAGGATCTGATTGGAAGGATCGAGCAATTCCAGCCGGATACGCGCCGGCAGGGATCGAAGAGACGGATTCTCGACGAACAGGGTGACCACGGCTTGACCCTGCGGAGAAAAACGGACCGCGCACTTCGACTCGTCCACGCGCAGGGTTTTGCCGGCCACGTCCTGGCCGCGCGCGCGGGGCGCACAAACCGCGAGCGCCAATGCCAAAGCGGCTAGAGCACACCCTGTTCTCGTACCGCACCGAACCATGAGGTTCCACCCGCCTAACCTATAGCGAAAGTAACGACTATTTTATAGGTTGCGTGCATAACGGCAACAGGTTGCCTGGGAATTCGGGCTCCGGCCGCATGGGCGGCACCAGCTACGCGCGCACCACGAACCTGTTCGACCTGACCTGCCCCGATAGGTAGACCTTCGGGTCTTAGAGTACATTCCTGAGACAATCGGCCCAGCCAAGGAAGAGATATACCCGCGAATATATGCCGTCGTATATAATCCTGGCTTTGAAAGTCGAATACACGCTCTCTTTCGAAGACTACCTGGAGATGACTGCTAACCGCCGCGTGCAGCCTGATTACGTGGTGGCGATCCTCTTCGCGGTGATTTGATTCTTTCTGTTGGCCTGTGGGGGCCTGTGGCTGCATTTTTGGCCGGGCCATGCACCTTTTATCGGATTCACTCTAGTAGCCAGCGGGGTGCTGATGACGTTTGTGGCATTGCCCATGGCGGCTTTCGCGAAACAACGCCCGGTTCCGCCAGACAAGTGCGCTCTGAAGAAGGAATTTGTGCGCTACAGCTCCGAGCCGCGCACCCTGGAGTTCGACGAACAGGGGTGGAAGGTACGTTGGCACGATGGAGACGACGTCCGCCCATGGCCGGCATTGAAAGCGATTCACAATCTGAAGAGTCTTTTGGTCCTGAGCACGGAAACGACGCCCTACTGGCTACCCAAGGCAGCACTTAAACGGGAGGGACAACTGGAACGGTTGTGGGATCAGGCCAAGGCCGCGCTTCGCAGCGGGAATCTGCTCTTTACCGTGCCTGCGTGCCCTTCCGCATTTAGCTATGCGGCGGCCATGCTTGCCCACAATTTGCGCCGCGCAAGAACAACCCGGCTCATAGCCTATTGCACAGTAATGTTGATGGTCTATTGGTTCGGCTTCTCAAATCCGGAGTACCCGAAGGCAGGTCCGATTTGGCTGATTCTTCTGGTGCCCGTTGTTCTGGCACTCTTCGAAGGTCTTTATTACGTGCGGGGTTACTTCCAAACGTATCGGCGGAAAGTCTCTCCACGGGCGGAGATTATGTCCGACGGAATCGGTTATGAGACCGATACGGTGTCTTGGATTGTAAAATACAGGCGTTTCACTGAAGTGCGTGAGATTCCGGGCGCGTTGCTCTTGTACATCAATCCACAGACATTTTATTTGCTGTCAAAGCGAGGGTTTTCCAAAGAGCAGCTCGGCCGATTCAAGGAACTGCTCTTCGCGAACATGGAGCAGATGCGAACCCTGGAAAATACCACACGCTAGCCTTGCGGCTGCGGACCCTCAACCGGGCGACCAGTAACGCACGGATTGTGTGAGACCATTCGATTCTCTAAGATGGCTGCTGCCGCGCAGACGCGGGCCAAAGGGCGAGTGCAGATAGACCTCACCTCGGGGGGAACGAAATGAGAATTACGAATCGCAAAATCGTTGGCGTCGCGGCCGCAGTGACCCTGTTCTGCTCGGGGTATGCCGCCGGGCAGGCGAAGAATGCGTTTGCGCAGCCGAAGACGGTGCTGCAAGTCTCCATGATCAAGTGGAAGAAAGACGTCTCCGACGCCGACAGGCAGAAAGCCATGGACGGGGTGAAGGAACTGGCCGGGAAGATTCCCGGCATTAAGACCGTGTGGCTGAAGGTGGACCGCATGCAGCCGCGCGATTACGACACGGCATTCGCCCTCGAGTTTACCAGCCGCGAGGCCGCCAACGACTACGCGGAGAATCCGCTGCACGAGACCTGGTCCAAAGCCTACCTGGCGATTCGAGATGCCTCCATATCGCCGCAACTCACAAATCCGTGACGCGAACAACGGGAAAAAGCGAAGAAAGAAGAGACTGAACGCAGAGGGCGCGGAGAACGCAGAGGAAACAGAGAAAGCCAGCGGCCACTCCACCGCGCCATCGGCATGTTAGAATCCGCGGCATGGCGATGTCGCCCGCAGAGCGCCGCCACTCGCCCCGGGCTGCCGGCATCCAGGCGGACGTCCAATGCCTGGCCCCTCCGGCCCAGGTGCAGGATATTTCTCTCCACGGAGTGTACCTGCTGCTGCCCGATCCGCCGCCCGCCGGTGAAGACCTCGACTTGAAGCTCTCCTTCCGAAGCGGGGAAAGCATTGATGCCCGCGGCGTGGTGAAACGCATGGAACTGGGCCGCGGAGCGGCGGTGGAATTTACGGAGCTGAACCCGGCGGCGCAGGAATTGCTCTCGCAGTTTCTCTCCTTGCAGTTTGCGCAGAAAATTCCTGCGCCCTCGCCGCCATCGGCCTGACGCCGGCCAGGCCGCGGGGCGAGCGGTCCGGCAGGGTATCCCTCCCAGCGCCTGGCCTGCTGCTCCATAGCCGGCCAGAGGCGGCGTAGGTCATTTTTCTCTACCGGCGCAGACCAAAACTGGCGCACAATCCCGCCCGGCGCGGGCTCCGGAAACACCGCGGAAATGAATCCTACCCCGCGCGGGGGCCATCATGGAGAGGGGCATGGGCATGTATTTTCTTCGCCGCGAGTCACTGCACGGGATTCTGCTGGCCGCACTGCTATCTGTCTGGGGCGCGGCGACAGCGCACGCGCAGACGGTTTCCTACGAGCATCCGGAGGAAACTTCCAGTAAGGCAAAGATCAAGCCGGGGAAGGACATTACTACGCTGGATTTGAGCTATACAGCGAAGATCCGGGAATACACCACCGAGCCTTACCTCTCCACCGAGCTGGTGGACCATCTTCCGGCGTCTTCCAAGGTGCCCACGCCGGCGAAAATCCTGGGCTACGTGATCGGCACGCCGGACAAACTGACGCACACCGCGGACATTTACCGCTATTACCGCGCGCTGGCAGACGCCTCTCCGCGGGTGCGCATGTGGGTGACGGGAAAGAGCGAAGAGGGGCGCGACTTCGTGCTGGTGGCGGTCAGCTCGGAAGCCAATCTCCAGTCGCTGGACCGCTACAAGCAGATTACCGCGGACCTGGCCGACTCGCGGAAAACCGGAGAGGCGGAGGCGCAGCAGCTTATCCGCGACGGCAAACCGTTCTACTGGCTTTCGGGCTCCATCCACTCGCCGGAGACGGGCTCGCCGGAAATGCTGATGGAGCTGGCCTACCGGCTGGCGGTGGAAGATTCGCCGCTCATCCAGAAGATCCGCGAAAACGTGATCGTGTTGATCACCCCGGTGCTGGAGGTGGACGGCCGGGACCGCGCCGTGGACCTCTACAACTATCGCAAGGCGAATCCGGACAAGCCGGTGCCCAACCTGGTGTACTGGGGCCATTACGTGGCGCACGACAACAACCGCGACGCCATTGGCATGGGACTGGCGCTCTCGCGCAACCAGATGCGCACCTTCATGGACTGGCACCCGCAGGTGCTGCACGATTTGCATGAGTCGGTGCCGTTCCTCTACACCTCCACGGGCATGGGCCCCTACAACGCCTGGCTCGACCCCATCGTGGTGAGCGAATGGCAGGAGCTGGCGTACTACGAGATTCAGAAAATGACCGAGCGCGGGGTCCCCGGCGTGTGGACCCACGGGTTCTACGACGGTTGGGCTCCCAACTACATGTTTTTTGTGGCCCAGGGGCACAATTCCGTGGGGAGATTCTACGAGACCTTCGGCGGGCGTGGGGCGGACACCAGCGAGCGCACCGTGCCTGCGGATTCGACTTCGCGCACCTGGTTCCGGCCCAATCCGCCGCTGCCCAAAATCCGCTGGTCCATCCGCGACAACATCAATTTGCAGGAGAGCGCGCTGCTGTTTGCGCTGGACTACACCTCGCAGCACGGCCCGGAGTTTCTGGCGCGGTTCTACGAGAAAGGCCGGCGCTCGGTGGCCAAAGCGACCACCGAGGGCCCCGCGGCATGGGTGATCCAGAATGATGGGCGGCGGCCGGTGCTGGCCGCGCAGCTCGCAGAGCTGTTGCAGCGCCTGGGGGCTGAAGTCCATCGCCTGAACGGGGAGCTGACCGTGAAGGCCCCGGAACCGAAACCGGAAGCGAAGCCACACGCCGGGGAGACTTCCAGCGCCGAAGAGAAGAAGCACGACGGCGCGGAGAAACCTTCCCAGGCGAAGGGCAAAGAAGAGAGCGCGGCGGGTGGGAAGCCCGCGGAAGGAAAACCGGAGAAGCCGGAGAAAAAAGAACCGCTCACCGTACTCCTGCCCGCGGGTAGCTACGTGATCCGCATGGACCAGCCCTACAGCCGGATGGCGGACATGCTCCTGGACACGCAGTATTACTCGACCAGCGATCCACGGCCCTATGACGATACCGGATGGACGCTCGGCCCGTTGCGCAACGTGAATACCGTGCGCGTGACGGACGCGGCCATCCTGAAGGCTCCGATGACGCTGGTGGCCGCTCCGGCGCGGGCGGCGGGAAGCCTTTCCGGCGCGGAGACCGCGAAGTTCTACATTGTGGATGCGAGCGCGGAACCGGCCATCGCCACGCTGCGCTTCCGCCT
>Ga0335085_10011143_pt1 | contig 13367 bp, 8 predicted proteins | sample Lox_Sample_45_FD_206712 | JGI IMG/M metagenome (GOLD analysis project Ga0335085, IMG submission 206712) | Soil microbial communities from Loxahatchee National Wildlife Refuge, Florida, United States - Lox_Sample_4.5 | ecosystem: Environmental > Terrestrial > Soil > Wetlands | place: USA: Florida...
AGCCCACCAACGGCGTGGATCCGGTGTCCCGGCGGGATTTCTGGTCCATCCTGTACGCCCGCGCCGGGAAGGGCGTGGCCATCCTGATTTCCACCTCCTATCTGGACGAGGCGGAGCGCTGCCATCGCGTGGGATTGATGCACCGCGGGCGCCTGCTCTACTGCGACACGCCCCAGGAGCTGAAAAAGAAATTTCCCGGAGCGGTGCTGGCGCTGCACTCTCCGGAGTTGGCGCGGGTGATGGAAGCGCTGGCCGGCGCGCCGGGCGTGCGCCGCGCGGTCCTGGTGGGAGACCGCGTGCACGCCTTCGCGGATGGCTCCCCGGAGCGCGCCGCCCAACTGCGCGCGAGGCTGGAAGCGGCCGGCGTCGCCGTCGAATCGGTCGAGCCGGTCCCCCCCAGCATTGAAGACCTCTTTGTCTCCGCGCTGGAGAGCGGCGAATCCGCCCCCGTTCAGGAGATGCGGCCGTGAACGGCAACCAGAACGGATTCTCCGTCTCCGTCGAGCAGCTCACCAAGCGCTTCGGCGATTTCACCGCCGTGGACGCCATCACTTTTTCCGCGCGGCGCGGGGAAATCTTCGGCTTTCTGGGGCCGAACGGCGCGGGAAAATCCACCACCATCCGCATCCTGTGCGGACTGCTGGCGCCCACCTCCGGCCGCGCCAGCGTAGCCGGGCTGGACGTGGCCACTCAGCCCGAGGAAATCCGCCAGCGCATCGGCTACATGTCCCAGAAATTTTCGCTCTACAACGACCTGCGCGTGAAAGAGAACCTAGAGTTCTTCGGCGGGCTCTACAGCGTGCCCCCCAGCGAGATGCCGGGGCGCATGGCCTGGGCCGTGCGCATGGCCGGCCTGGAGGGCCGCGAGCGCTCCCTCACCGGCTCGCTTCCGGTGGGATGGAAACAGCGCCTGGCCCTGGGCTGCGCCGTGCTCCACCGTCCGCCCATCGTGTTTCTCGATGAACCCACCAGCGGCGTGGATCCTGTCTCGCGCCGCCAGTTCTGGGAATTGATTCAGGAGATGGCCCGCGAAGGCATCACCGTGTTCGTCACCACCCATTACATGGACGAGGCGGAGTACTGCAACCGCCTGGTGCTGATTGATCGCGGGCGCATCGTGGCCATGGGCACGCCCACGGAATTGAAGAGCCGCTCCATGAAGGGCGAGTTGCTGCTGGTGGAATGCGAGCCCCTGGGACCCGCGCTGGCCGCCCTGCGCGCGCTGCCGGGAGTGGCCGAAGCGGGAATCTTCGGCCGCGCCATGCACGCCCTGGTGGCCGATTCGCGCGCCGCCGCGGTGCCGGTGCGCAACGCCCTGCTGGCCAAAGGGCTGGACGTTCGCCGCGTCGAACCCATCCGGCCGTCCCTCGAAGACGTCTTCGTGGCGCTCACCGTGGCGCGGCGTCCCGAAGGCCCGGCGCTGCCCCAGGTGCGCGCATGAGCCTGCGGCGCATTTTCGCGATCTTTCGCAAGGAGGTCATCCAGATCTCCCGCGACGTGCGCAGTCTGCTGATTATTTTTGCCATTCCCCTCATCCTGCTGTTCATCTACGGCTACGGTGTAAATCTGGACGTGAAACACGTGCCGCTGTGCGTCTACGACCGCGACGGCTCCCAGCAAAGCCAGGACCTGCTCAAAGGCTTTCAAAGCACGGAGTACTTCAACATCGTGCATCTCGCGCGGGATTACCCGGATGTGGTGCGGCACATTGATTCCGGATCCTGCTCCGTGGCCGTGGTGATTCCCCCGCGCTTCGCGGAGGACCTCCGCAATGCCGGCAGTACCACCGTGCAGGCCATTCTCGACGCCAGCGACAGCAATTCCGCCAGCATCGGCCTGGGCTACGCGCAAAGCATCGTGGCCGCGTACTCGAGCCGCGTGCAGGTGGACTGGGCGGCCGCCCACGGCGCCCAGCCGCCCGCCTTGCCCCTGGACGTGCGCGCCCGCACCTGGTTTAACGAAGACCTGGAAAGCATGGCCAACATCGTGCCCGGCGTGGTGGCCCTGGTGATGGCCGTGGTGGGCGCCTTCCTCACTTCGCTCACCATCGCCCGCGAATGGGAACGCGGCACCATGGAGCAACTCATTTCCACGCCGGTGGGCGCCCTGGAAATCCAGATCGGGAAGCTCATCCCCTACTTTGTCATCGGCATGGCCGATACCGCCTTATGCGCCGGGGCCAGCGTCGGATGGTTCCAGGTGCCTTTCCGCGGAAGCTGGCTGGTGATGTTCGGCAGCTCCGCGCTGTTCCTCACCGTGGTGCTCTCGCTGGGCTACTTCATCTCGGTGGTCACCAAATCGCAGCTTGCCGCCAGCCAGATGGCTTTGCTGGCCACCTTTCTGCCCACCTTTCTGCTCTCCGGCTTCATCTTCCCGATTGACCAGATGCCCGTGGTCGTCCAGGTGATTACCCGCGTGCTGCCCGCGCGCTATTTCGTGGAGATTCTGCGCAGCGTGTTTCTGAAAGGCACTCCGGTGGCGATGATCGCTTCGCAACTCACCGCGCTGGGCATCATCGCGTTTGTGCTGGTGGCCCTGGCCACGCGCGCCTTCCACAAGAGGCTGGAATGAAATTCCTCCAGGCATTGCGGCGCATCCACCGTCTGCTGGTCAAGGAGTTCATCCAGACCCTGCGCGACCCGCACACCCGCTTCACCCTGTTCGGCCCTCCCATCATCCAGATGCTGGTGTTCGGCTATGCCGCCACCCTGGAGGTGAATCACGTGCACTTCGCCCTCCTGGACCACGACAACACCCAGGAGAGCCGGGAATACATCGCGCGCCTCACCGGCAGCCCCTATTTCACCCTCGACAAGGTGGCGCAGCGGCCCGCGGAGCTGCGCGCGGGCATCGACCGCGGCACCACCCTGCTGGCCGTGCAGATTGATTCCGGCTTTTCCCAGGACCTGCGCGGCGGGAAGGGCGCGAAGGTGCAGGTGATTGTGGACAGCGCCAACTCGAATACCGCGCTGGTGGGCCTGGGCTACGTCAATCAGATCAGCGCCAAGTACGCGCAGGATTACCAGCGGGACCACATGCTGCGCGCCAATCCCCAGATGGCCGCCATGCTCCCGCAGGTGAATCTGGCCGATCGGCCGTGGTTCAACGAGAATTTCACCAGCCGCTGGTATTTCGTGCCCGGGGTGATCGGCAACCTGATGCTGGTGATGGTGATGATCCTCACCGCGTTTGCCGTGGTGCGCGAGCGCGAAATCGGCACGCTCGAGCAGGTCATGGTCACGCCCATCCGCCGCTGGGAGTTCATCCTCGGCAAGACCCTGCCGTTTTTCCTCATCGGCATGTTCGATGCCGCGCTGATTTCCCTGGTGGGTACGTTCTGGTTCGGCGTGCCTTTCCGCGGGAGCGTGGCCGTGCTGGCCGTGGGCACCATGATCTTCCTGCTCTCCTCGCTCGGCGTGGGACTGTTCATCTCCACCATTTCCGCCACGCAGCAGCAGGCCATGGTCTCCGCGTTCTTCTTCATCATGCCCGCCACCACGCTCTCCGGCTTCGGCACGCCGATCAGCAGCATGCCGCCGTTTTTTCAGAAGCTCACCTATCTCGACCCCTTGCGCTATTACATGATCATCCTGCGCAGCGTGTACCTGAAAGGTGTGGGCTTCCGCGTCCTGTGGCCCGAATTGGTTTCCATGGCGGTCTTTTCTGTCACCCTGCTCAGCGTCAGCATCCTGCGCTTCCACAAATCCATTGACTGAGCGGTGGGAGCACGAATACCCGCGCGGGGGGAGTGGCCATCCGATGCAGGGGAGCGGCGAATGATCCCGCGCGCGGAGCTGGGGGTACGTCACGCCCGAATGTGGCGTGAACCGCCGCATATCGCTCACTTCGCCGCGCGGCCTTCGTCATCGAATAGCTACCAAGCTTACGCGGCGGAAGGAGCCAGCGCTGTCCTCTAATCAGCCTATCTCTGCTTCAGAATACTCTGCGCTTCGTCAGTGTGCACTCTGAGGCGCGGTGGGAAGAATAACAGGCTAACGATGATTACTATGGCCGAGGCCGGGAACCACCCCAGGAACATTGCGCCCAGGAGGAGGACTCCGCGCAGGCCAAAAAGGTAACAGCCAATGCAGGATATCGCCAAGGCAGAACCCGCTCCGGCCGCAGAGTACGTCCGAGGTACACTCAGCCACGTGGCGCAGGCTGGACACCTGAAGGGCTCCGAGAAGTCGATCTTAGGTACTTCTATCAGTTCGCCGCATCTCGGGCAGTGTGGAATTAGTTCCATGGGGGACTGTTCCTGGTCGTTACTAGCAGCCAATGTTAAACCAGTTGCATGCTCGTTTTGACCCCCCATAAACGCTTGCCGGCCAGCTCGCCGGATTCGTCCTAAACACGAACGGTGAAATATACGGCCAATATGGAGCCGCAACGAGGAGCCCCGCGTCATAGATAGTCGTTCCGGTGGCAAGAATTCCGGGAACGGCCTCGATTGCCGGGGGAAACATTCCGACCACGAGATATTGTGCGGGGCCGGCCATTTGCCCTGCCTGACCGAGCGCTTGCTGCCAAGGCTCTAGGGCCGGCGACGATTGCCACGAGCGGCGGGTGGCCCGCGCTTGCTCCTGGTGGTTCTTTTCGCCGTCACGCACCGTCAGATGATACCACCGCAGTAATTCATCGCGCAGTTATCGGAGGGCCACCCCGGGATCATCGGCCCAGGCCGTTTCGAAGCCTGCGCCACCCGCCCCATCCGATGCAGGGGAGCGGCGAATGATCCCGTGCGCGGAGCCAGGGGGCTGCTCACCAGCGGTCCCGTAAATCGTAGCGTCGGTCAGCCCTTCCAGAACCGCGCCACTCCCCGGCGGAGGTGGACCACGCTCTGGCCTTTCCGCTTTTCATCGCGAATCGCAATGTCACTCCGTGCGGAGCCCGGATGTCCCTCGCGGAGGACGTGCAATGGGCCAACCGGAGGTAGGTGGACGATAGCGTGAAAGATGATGAAGGCGAGCCCGGACCAGAGAAGCCCCGCCACGCCGAGAGCCATGCCACGGAGACCTACAAGGAGTGTTCCTCCGTATCCGAACACGCAGCTTATAATTATGTTCCCCGCGATGCTTCCTCTCGGCGCGACGTAAATCGATTCCCCGCACTCCGGGCAGAGGAAGGGCGCCCCTTCGCGCTGTTGCAGTCCCAGACTCAAGACGCTTCTGCAACTCGGGCACCTCGCGGGGATGTGGTCAGGGGCGACCACGAGAGCGTCATCTGTCGCCCACTTCTTCCTGTCTAGACCCGTGGAATCGAACTCCACGGGGTCTGGCGTCGAGCCGACAGCTCGCGCAAGTCGCCGGAGTGTGAACAGATTCGTCACATCATGGGCTAGACCGGCTATGTAGGGAACCCAAAGGGTTCCAAACGCTAGGAAGTAGCCCGCCAGGATTCCCCCGTGAAGGGCCTTCCAGAACACTTCCGGGTGGCTGCCTGAGGCACGCGCCGGAAATCCGCTGAGGCGGCCCACCACGAACGCGATGGACGTCAGAAAGATCCACAGAATGGTACGGTGGTCGTTCCCTTGAAAAGTGCGCAGACAAACCGCACGCCAGCTCTCCTCGGCAAGTCCGCCCACCAGAAATGTCAAGACCCAAATGGAAAGTGGTCCACGACTAAGGGGGGCCAAAAGGTCGGATCTGCAGGGCGGAATCAACTTTACGTATGCGACTCTGCAAGCCGCGAGAAATGCTCCTCCTGCCACACCGGCAAGGAACAATTGCAGCCAGTTGTTCACGGCAAGGCCGATTTCAGACCCTGGGACACCCCGCGCCCTCATCCAGAGCAGCACCGCACCTAAAACGAACCCCAGGTTCGCTAGTAACCATAATCGCCCGTCCTCCTCGAACTGAACCCGAAGCGTGAAGGGTATTCGCACGCCCCAGCCCAAGGAAAGACGCTGACGAACCCACCTGGCGGCCGGAGGGGGAGTGACCAGCAACATCAGGAGCGGGTAGAGAAGAAGTATCAAGGTCGTGGGCGGGTGGCCCGGACTGTCCCGGGCGGGTGGCCCGCGCTTGCTCGTGGTGGTTCTTTTCGCCGCCACACACCGTCAGATGATACCACCGCAGTAATTCATCGCGCAGTTATCGGAGGGGGGTGCCCCTCGCTGCAGTACCGCGCGTCCGATTTGTGCCTGCGCCACCCGCCCTGATCTGTCCCTGGTGCAACCCGAAGATAGACGCAGTAACGTATCCTCTCATACTAGGGCTCGACCCGAAAAACCCTGCCTGGACCGATCCTGAGATATTCGTTACAGATGATGGGCGGCCGTGTTCAATCGACGGTAAAACGCTGCAAAATTATGCGAATAGTGTGACTGCTGCGGGCGTACCCTATCAACTGATTGGAACCAACAGCAATTCAGTAACGAATGGCGGACTGAATGCGCTGCGGATTAACAACTGGAATTTACCTATTGTGGCATCTGGATGGAATTCACCCATTCCACACCGACCATGAAGGAAGCCACTAACAACCAAGTGACAAGCGGGCACCGAAAGAGGGCTTCACTAGGGATCGGAATTTCAGCGTTGGCTTTAGTCTTGCTCGTGGCGCTCTTACACGGAATACACCTTGTCAGCCCTAAATCAATCGAAACAGCGATCGATCAAAACTTAGGTCCGGAATCTGACCTAACAAGCGTCCGTCAGTTCATGGACGCTCATCACATACTATACACGGGATATTCTCCAGAGCTCCATTGCGCCTATGGCAAGATCTATAGAAGCTCGATTGGTCTGCAGAAGGGCTACATCTTTATCGAGTTCACTTTCAACGAAGATGGGAAACTTGCTTCGCATAAGGTGCTCGAGCTATTCGAGTTCGCATGGGAGTAGTCGCTGACCGGCTCCCTCAAAGCTGGCCCAAAGTCAGATTGGAGTGGACCCCATTTTTGAAACACGCAGTCAACCCTTAGAATGCAGCGAAAGGGGAAACTGCGATGGTCATTCGGAGGAAGTTTTCCAGGGAATTCAAGCTCGCAGCGGTTGGCGGGTGGCCCGGGCTGTTCCGGCCGATTCTCTGTTGACTCGCACACACCGTCAGATGATACCACCGCAATAATTCATCGCGCAGTTATCGGAGGGGGGCCTCGCTGCAGTACCGCGCGTCCGATTTGTGCCTGCGCCACCCGCCCAGGCGACAGATCAGGAGCAGGACCACCCGTTCCGGATCTATCCCTGTTCCCCCGCGCGGGTCTGCTCCTCAAGGCAGCGCAATTCTGAGATGATTTCTCTCAGCTCTTGACGCGACTTCTGGGACGAGGCAGCGTCTCCTATCTCGATGCATCGAATCCTGATTTTGTCGAGATGCTCATCTGCAATCCGCGCCGCGGTAAACTCTCCCCAATCCCACGGCCCAGCGTCCCTCCCTTCGAGGTGCCTCTCGATGGCATCAGCGAGCTGGACAGGGGTGACCGGATTCCATCGTCCGCTGATGTAATTCAGCAGACGGAAGGAGAGACCAATGAAGAGCAGCGCGGCGATTGCCAGGACCACATAGATCAAGCCGCTAGCCCTCCTGCCTCGGCTCCGATTACCAAGACGAAATGTGGCGGGTGACGCATTGAATTCTCCCGATTCTCCTTGAGCGCAGGCCACCGGCAAAGTATATCACTGGCATATCTATTCGCAGGGTGATCGAGCGCCGGGAGCCGGTGGGTGACTGGTGACGGGAATCTTCCCAATTCCCGCCCTCTGGCCCGCCGCAACCCGCACCTCATCCCTGCTCATTCTTTCGTTTCAATGCGATGAGTTCACGCATAAGCCACCACCACAAGGCAGATACGAAAAACATTACAGCAAGATCGAGCATCACGTGGAACCCCCACGGATAGCTCAGGCCGGTCCGCCCAGCTGAGATACGGAAGCCCACGTAATCCTCTAAGCGCGAGAGAAGGACAAGTGGAAGGCCAAAGCGAAGCACAGACTGCCAGAACGTCGCACACTTAAGACTTGCGCGAGCCAGCTTCTCCGTGAATGGTTCGCTCATCGCAAGAACCTCCACTCTTTCGTGAATCATGGTGGGCAGCCAGCTCTCTGTTGTTCGAGCTGGCTCTGCGCCGCAAGGTAGGTGGACATATCCAGGTATATCGCTTTTCCGGTACCCTCAATTGTCCCCCCGAGCGCACCTACTATCGCCCCCGGAACCAAACCCTCCAAGCAACCAGCTTCGGACGCCACGAAGCAGCCGATTATCGCCCCGTTGATCGCCGTTGTACCGGCCCGGCGGGTGGCCCGCGCTTGCTCCTGGTGGTTCTTTTCGCCGCCACGCACCGTGAGATGATACCACCGCAGTAATTCATCGCGCAGTTATCGGAGGGGCACCCCGGGATCATCGGCCCAGGCCGTTTTGAAGGCTGCACCACCCGCAGCCCCACGACCACCGAAACTCAAGTCTGACTTCGCAACGCGATGGCAAGAATGAAGATAGCCATTCCCAGCAGGAATACGCCGACGATTCTTGCAATAAGTAGCCCCATTTCCTCGTCCGGGCGACCGTCTTCGTGCGTTCCCATCAGCAATCGCAAGGCGGTCGCCGGTTGGAGAAGGAGCAGTGCTCCCGGACCGGCGGCACCGCATATCGCAATCAGCAGCTCAGTTTTGTGCCTGAGAAGCCATGCCTCTGAGCTCAAGGGCGGTGCGTGCCGTCTTGCTGCGTATTGGACAAAAATGGTTAGAATAGCGATCCCTGGGACAAGGTAGAAAACTGTGGGCCAAATCCGTTCCACACGTCCCAGTGGCTTCCGGGACGCTGAGCGGCGACCGGGGTCGAAGATGTGGAAGCCGGTGGTTAAAACGTAGACGGCCTGGAGGAAGCCGGCAAAGGCGAGAACGAGCGCACAGACGGTCACATACATGTCGCGCACCTCAAGTGCTATCGCTCCGGTCAATGGAACGGGGATAGGCACCCCGAATAGGTTGCTGCGACGGATACGCCAGGCATGCCGACGGTTGGGCCAGCGACCACGCCCGATCCATTTCCCGTGACTTGGCCGCCCGGACCGATCCCTCCCGGCGCATTAAAATTGAAGCGGTGGACACCGAGCCCCCATTTAGAATCTGGTCAATCTGTTCCGGAGACGCTGGAGCTCCCTGCAAACTATACGCGCTGGTGATGGGTCCATACGAGAAATTGTGGCGGCTGAGCCTCCGGCCAAATCCGGCACATGTTGTGAACGTCCCAGGCTTGAGAGCAGCTGTCACTGTAGGCCCAAACCCAGGAGTACCAGGAGGTGAGAGTGGAAAGACGAAATTGGCGTGATGCGGGCGGCTTATCAAGTGCAGAAGGAACTGCCCGGTGTCTGCGGCGTCATAGAAGATGAAGCTTAGAATTCTCGTGATCGGGTCCCACCAAATCGGAGCAGAGGAGCCACCCTGTACGTTCCCGATGATCAGCTTGGGATCCGGCGGGCCGAACACGGTGAACCAGTAGCTGGGTCCCCAGGGGTCCTGCAGGATGAGGGGAGCACCACCCGGCCGCCAGGTGAAGTGATCTGAGTGCATAGTTTGCCCTGCTTCCAAACTTCGAGATGCTTGGTCCCGAGGAGTTCGAAAAATGGAAATGATCGGGCGTAGGTAAGCACGGGGAGATCCGGGAGCCAGTCCCTGAACGGTAAGGTGGGGCGGCCGGTGCTCAACTGCTTGGTGAGCGAGCTCTCCTCTTTTGCCACGCCCTTTTCTATCCGGTAAGTGCGTTTAATGCTCGCATCTCCGGGCAAAATGTTGATGGTGCGTTCGAGTGTGTCCGGCTGCCCATGGACATTCATGAAATAGCGATCGAAAACGGCCCAGTCTCCGGCCTCATCCACTTCCGTTACGCTGACGACGGTCAAGCGCCCATCCACGTACTCTGCAGTGGCCACCTGGGTCCCCGACGAAGCATCGATTGCGCGCTTCCAAGTCGACTCTTCTGCGTACGCGCACCATTGCCGATGCTGCGCGTCCGGGGTCATGTACAGGGTTCGTTTTACTGCACGGACAGCGCCGTGCCCCACAGATAGGACAACCGCAAGGAGCAGAAGCCAGCATCGTAACGCACACCAGGCAAACATCAGTGCCCTTCACAAGCTTTCACCATAGCGGGTCTGGGTCGAGCCCCCGCCTGGGGTAATTGGAAGTGGACCGTATCAGGGGGAGTGAAACTGCCGCCCCTTGTAACCCCTTGGCCGGCCAATGCACTTCGGATAGCCGACTGGGGTTGCAATCGAGAGAAATCGACCGCCAGCCCCACCTGATGAAAGGATAACTTCGCCACGGGGAATCCTCCTCCCGCGGACTGCAAGTTAAGTTGCTCGAAGGCGGTCCTGAATCCGCTGCTTAACAAGGGCACCACGCCCTCTCTGTTGAGTTCGCCGATGGCGTTGCTCAGAGCATCCGGCGGGTGGCCCGGGCTGCCCCGGCCGGTCCCTTCCCGGGTTCAACACACCGTGAGATGATACCACCGCAGTAATTCATCGCGCAGTTATGGCCGGGGGTGCCCAATCCTTCCCGGCGGCCCCGAGGCTTCGGGGCGGGAAGGGTGGGGCACTTGCGGACATTTCATGTGCTAATCAGGCGGACATTTCATGTGCTAACGACAACACGTCCTCTTCTTCCTTGACGTGTGGGTACACCGTGTGGTATCATAACTGGAGGATAACCATGGATGCGCCCCTCCGCTCCAGGCCATTACGGCACGCTTCAGACCGCGCCTAACTCCTTTAGAATGCGCACTTACAGGATCGGCGTCCGCAACCCCTGTAGAATGCGCACTTACGAAATTGGCCCCGCAAGTCCTTTGGAATGCGCACTTACGCACAGGGGGGTGGGGGGGGTGGGGTCTTATTGTTAACCTGGTACGGACCGGGCACATCCCGGACACGTCAGATCGGGGGACATTCCTGACACTCGTGAACCAAGGGCGGGAGGCACGGCTTCTGCAACCGGGCGGTGTCATTTGCGTCCGGGCGCATCCTCCCGGCTCGCAAGTGACCATGCCACGCCGTGGAGGTGCCCGCGCCGTAGGGGTGGGGCGCTTGGCCCCGAGCGCCGGACAGCTCCTGGAACCCCCCGCGCGTTTCCGTGGTACACTCCGCGAACTTACTTGCCTGAGTAATAGAGATGGTATTGCGATAGATTCCCGTTGACCCCATGGAGATGGTATGGCGGCTCTACGCTGCGTCTTGCTGTTGACCCTGGCTCTGCTGCTGGCCGGCGCCGATCTCGCCGCCGGGCAGAATCCCGCCTCGCCCCCAGCCAATTCCGACCCTGTGTACCGGCAGCTCCGCACCATCGGCCTGACCGGGGAGAGTTATGCCGTCCACGACCTGGATCTCAAGCGCGATGCCGCCACCTTCCATCTCCGCTCGGGCACGGTTTGCTTCGTCCCGCCGGTGGAAAATAAAGTGACCGGAGCGGTGTTCGTGGGAGACGGCCTGATGATCCTGGAGCCGCCGCAGGCCACGGAGCGGCGGAGCCTGAAGTTGCTCACCAAGAGCGACGAATTCAGCGAGAGCTTCGCCAGGATGGTGCTGCGCTTCACGGATTCCACCTACGAAGAGATCAAGAAGGCCGGCACGCCGGGACCGGGAGCCTGCGATGCCGGCCTGCTGCGCGACAGCCAGGAAGCGATGAAGAAGAAGCTCCGGTTCAACCTGAGCGCGCGCATCCTGCAGGACGTGTACCGGCCCGGCCCGGGCGGACTCTTCTTCGCCTTCGTGCACGGCAAGAAGTACGACGACAAATTGCTGTACGTCGTGGACCCCAACGGCGCCCCGGGAGCCTCCCCCGAGCAGGTGGAATTGGTCACCTATGGCGAGGACAAGTCCGGAATGTGGGCCGCGTTCCGCCTTTCGCCGGAATACCGCAGGGTGCTGGGCCCCGCGTCCGTACCCAGCTCCAACATTCATATCGAGCGCCAGGAACTGGATACCACCATCGAAAGCAACGCCAACCTCATCGGCCGGGCCCGCACCACGTTTGTCACTTTTTCTCCGGGAATGCGCGTGGTGGGTTTCGATCTCCAGGGGTCTTTGCGGGTGCAGAGTGTGACCACAGCAGACGGCCAGCCGCTCGTCTTTATTCAGGAGGACAAAAACGACGATCCCGACCTCTATGTCATCCTGCCGAAAGGCGCGGCCCTCGGAGAGCGCTACACCGTGGCCACCACCTACGCGGGAAAAGACGCGGTGGTGAACGAAGGAGGCGGCAACTACTATCCGGTGGCGCGCGCGGATTGGTATCCGGCCAATGCCGGCGCGCCCCTGGGAGATTACAGCAATTTTGACATGGTGTTTCGCGTGCCCAAGGGAATGAAAATGGCCGTCTCCGCGGATCTGGTCAGCGAGCGCCAGGAAGGCAATCAAAGCGTCACCACCTGGAAGAGCATGGTTCCCGAGCCGGTGGCCGGCTTCCAGTTCGGCAGGATGAAGGTAGAGGAAGCCACCCTGAAGACTCCGGAAATGGTCATCGCCGCATTCGCCAACGATGCGCCCCCGGACTGGGCCACTCATCTCCAGGGCGGCAACATGGGCAATCTGAGCACCGTCAGCATGATGAAGAATCCGCTTAAGGAAGCGGAGTTTGCCATCCCGCTGTATACGGACTACTTCGGCCCGCTGCCCATCAAGCGCCTCTCGCTCACGCAACAGACGGCCTGCAATTACGGCCAGTCGTGGCCCGGCCTGATCTGGCTGCCCATTTGCTCCTTTTACGACGCCACGGTGCGGCACCAACTGGGGCTGGACTGGGGCGACCGCGGCTACTGGGAAGTGGTCACGCCGCATGAGGTGGCCCATCAGTGGTGGGGACATCTGGTCGGTTTCAGCTCCTACCGCGACCAGTGGATGAGCGAGGGATTTGCCGATTTCTCCGCCTCCCTGTTCCTCCAGCGGGCCTATGGTGCGAACAGCGCAAAATTGTACGCGAAATTCTGGGATGATGAGCGCACCACCATCGTCGAGAAAAATAAAGAGGGCTTCCGGGCCATCGACGTGGGTCCGGTCACCATGGGCTACCGGCTGAACAACAGCACCGCCGGCTTCAATATCGCCCGGAAACTGATCTATCCCAAGGGCGCCTATATCCTGCACATGATCCGCATGATGATGTGGGACGCGCAAACCGGAGACCAGAATTTCAAGCTGGCCATGCAGGATTTCACCAAAACGTTCGCGGGCCGCTCGGCGAGCACAGAGGACTTCAAAGGCGTGCTGGAAAGGCACATGACCCGCGACATGAACGCGGCCGCCGACGGCAAGCTGGACTGGTTCTTCAACGAATATGTTTACGGGACGGCGCTGCCCACCTACACCTTCGAATCCCATTTCGAAAAAGGCCCGGACGGCGATCTGATGTTCTCTTACAAGCTCACGCAATCGG
>Ga0335085_10011144_pt1 | contig 13366 bp, 18 predicted proteins | sample Lox_Sample_45_FD_206712 | JGI IMG/M metagenome (GOLD analysis project Ga0335085, IMG submission 206712) | Soil microbial communities from Loxahatchee National Wildlife Refuge, Florida, United States - Lox_Sample_4.5 | ecosystem: Environmental > Terrestrial > Soil > Wetlands | place: USA...
CGCCGCTGGTCATGACCAGGAGCGGCGCCCCGTCCGCGCTGAACACGAGGCTGTTCGCGATCGCCCCGAGCTCGCAGCCGAGCTGCGCGGCCGCGGCAGCGGCCGTCGGCGCACTTTCCGGCAGTTCCCTTACCTCGCCCGCGACGCCCAGATCGCGGAGCACGGCTGCGAAATTCGAGAAGTCGACTGGCATGGCTGCAGGTTAGCCGGGGCGTCGCCGCCCCGGCCAACCATTATCACGACGGGTAGCAGTAGGAGTCCGAGGACGCGTCGCCGCCGCCCAGCCGGACCTGGTGCACCCGGCGGCCGCGGAAATCCTCGCCGCGCGGGAAAAAGTTCTCGTCCACCCTCAGCCCGCCGCCCGCGGCCGGGTCCGTGTCGATCTTGGCGAACCAGCTGCCCACGCCATCCGGGTAGAACTGGTCGTCCCACGAGCCGTACAGCGAGTTGGTCAGGTAGATCCGCTTGCCGTCCCGGCTGACCTCGACCATCTGCGGACCGCCGGCCAGTGCCTCGCCCGGCGCCGCCGGGTGCGCGACGCGCCCGGTGATGCCGCCGAGCCGGACCGAGCCGACCTCGCGCGGGCTGGCCGGGTCGCTCACGTCGTACTGCTTGAGCTCGCCAATGCCCCAGCAGGAGACGTAGAGGAACTTGTCGTCGACCGAGAGGTTGATGTCGGTGACCAGCGGCGGTACGGCGCCGAACGGCTTGAGGGCCGGGGGCAGTGCGTCCGCCTCCGCCGGTTCGGCCGGGATCGTGATCACCTTGTCAGCGCGCCAGCTCCCGTTATCCCGGCTCCACCGCCAGACCGAGGCGGACAGGTCCTCGGTACTGACCACCACGCCGACGAAGCCCCAGGTGGCGTTCGGGTCGTGCGACGGGCGCAGCTCCAGGGCCATCTGGTGCTGGGCGCCGAGGTCGACCGTCTGCTGGAGCTTGCCCGCGGCCAGGTCCCAGAAGTGCAGCCGGTGCCCGTACTTCTGGCCGAGCAGCAGCTCGGGGTTGACCCCGTCCTCGATCATCGACGGGGTTCCCCACTCGCTGGTGATCAGCGTGTTCTGGTTCAGGTGCCACCAGGCGTCGTAGGCCAGGTACTGGTCCCCGCGCTCGGTCTCCCAGGCTCGCAGCACGTCGAAGGTGTCGTGGTCGAGCAGGGCGATGCCGCCCGGGCCGTCGGCTCCGCTGCCGCCGCCGAGGCAGGACACGAAGATGCCGTCCGGCCCGCAGTGCAGGGTGTGCGGGCGGGAGTAGCCGGCCTTGGCGGCCAGCTCGGCCGCGCTGATCGTCTTGGCCAGGGTGGGCTGACGCGGGTCCGGGTGGGTGTCGTAGACGTGGATGTTGGAGGACCGCAGTCCGGGCAGCAGCAGGTAACGCCGCTGCAGCCCGTCGGTGTCGTGCCCGGCGTGGGCGAACGCGCTGCTGCACGCGTTCCACCCGAAGTGGTGCAGCTCGTCTCCGCGGGTAGGCAGGTCGGCCCAGCCGACGACCTGGCCGTACCGGTCCGACGCCGGGTCGGTGTCGAGCACGGCGAGCGCATCGGGCTGCTGTGCGGAACGATCGAAGACGACCACGTAGGCGAGCTGCTCGGGCGGGGCGCTGATGGCGTCCGCGGGGCTCCGGTAGAAGGTCGGATCGATGTCGTGGCCTGCGGAATGGCCCATTGGCGCTCCTCGTCGAGATTTCCTAGTTATCCGACATGCTAACCATGGCGCGCTGAAGCGACGCTGGAATCACGCCTGTCACTAGCGGAAAGGCACTCAGCGCTGAGCAGCCGAGAGACTGCGGGCCGGACGGCCCCGGCAGGCTAACAGGCCGCCCCTTACTTATGCGACGACCTTCGCCTTTTTACTGGGAGGATTCGGGCTTTCGGGAGGATTTGGGGGTCTATAGTGCACAAAACTCACCCCGAAGCCCGAATCCACCCCGTTCTTGGCGCACCTCATCGCACCAGGAGCCGCTCATGTATCACGGCGTGCACTGGTGTTGTGAGTCAGCCGGGGCCGAGCGAATTAGCGTGGAGGGTCGCTTCAACGGAGGAAAGGGAATCCAGGGGGCTACCAGAACCTCCACCCAGACCCAGACCTAGACCTCGTCGCCGTTGGGGTCGAAGACGGTGGGGATGGCCGGGTAGCCCCGGGACAGCTGCAGCGCGTACGGCGGCAGTTCGGCCAGCGCCGCGCGGTGCTGTGCCCGCGCTTCCTCGGGCCCCGGGCAGCCCACCGCCTCCCCGGCCTTCACCAGCGGCACGAGCAGCTCGCGGTCCAGCGGCCCCGGCTCCGGCGGCAACAGGCTGACCCGCTCGGACAGCGCCGTGCCCTGCTGGTCCCGGTGCCGGACCGCCCACTTGCGCCCGCCGCGGCCTGGCTTGCCCACCGAGCGCTTGGCCACCGGCTCCATCACCCCAGCCTCGGACGCCGAAGCCCGCGCGACCAGCTTGTAGACCAGCGCCGCCGTCGGCGCCCCCGAACCCGTCACCAGCGACGTGCCCACCCCGTAGCCGTCCACGGGAACCGTGCCGAGCGCCGCGATGGAGTACTCGTCCAGGTCGCCGGTGAGCACGATCCTGGTCTTGGTGGCGCCGAGCTCGTCGAGCAGATCCCGCACCTGCCGGGCCAGCACCGGCAGGTCGCCGCTGTCGATCCGGATCGCGCCGAGCTCCTTGCCCGCCACCTCGACCGCGGTCCGCACCGCACGCGCCACGTCGTACGTGTCCACCAGCAGCGTCGTCCCCTGGCCCAGCGACTCGAGCTGGCTGGCGAAGGCGTGCCGCTCGCTATCGTGGATCAGGGTGAAGGCGTGCGCGCTGGTTCCCGCGCTCGGGATGCCGAACTCGTACCGCGCCGCCAGGTTCGACGTAGACGTGAAGCCGGCGATATAGGCCGCCCGGGCGCTGGCCACCGCGGCCCGCTCGTGGGTCCGCCGCGAGCCCATCTCGATCAGCGGCCGGTCCCCGGCCGCGGTCACCATCCGGGACGCGGCGGACGCGATCGCGCAGTCGTGGTTGAGGATGGACAGGGTCACGGTCTCCAGCAGCACCGCCTCGGCGAACATGCCCTCCACGACGAGAATGGGGGAGCCGGGGAAGTAACAATCCCCTTCGGAGTAACCCCAGATGTTTCCGCTGAAACGGTAGGATTCGAGAAAAGCCAGCGTCGGCTCGTCCACGATGCCCGCGCCGCCGAGGAACTCCAGATCGGCCGGGCCGAAGCGGAACCGCTCAATCGCGTCGAGCAGTCGCCCGGTTCCTGCCACGACGCCGTACCTGCGGCCGTGCGGCAGGTGCCTGGCGAACACCTCGAAGACGGCTCTGCGGTCAGCCGCCCCGCTGCGCAGTGACGCCTGAAGCATGGTGAGCTCGTAGTGGTCGGTCAGCAGTGCCGTCCCAGGACCGGGCCGGTGCTGGTGGTTCACGGGATTGGTCACAGGTGGAAGACTACGGAGTGGGAGGTGGATGGTTGTGAGCGCGGCGCCCGCTGAGGTCGAAGTTCCACGATCCGCAGACAATCCGGTGTCGGACAAACCCTGGGTCACGATCGTCTGGAACGACCCGGTGAACCTGATGTCTTACGTCACGTACGTGTTCCAGCACGTCTTCGGCTACCCGAAGAAGAAGGCCACCAAGCTGATGCTCGACGTGCACCACAAGGGCAAGGCGGTGGTCGCCGCGGGGGCGAGGGAAGCCATGGAGCGCAACGTCGAGATCCTGCACGGCTACGGCCTGTGGGCCACGGTGAAACAGGACAAGTAGCCAGCCCATATGGAACCGTTCCGGTCGGTTCGCGGCGGCGGCGCGCGCGTCTCGCTCGCCGCGGCCGAAGCGTCCCTGCTGCGCAGCCTGGTCGGCCAGGTCATGTCCCTGATCGAGCCGGACGACCTCGAAGGCCCGGGTCCCGGGCCGGGCGACGACGCCGAACTGGCCGCGCTGGAGGCGATGGTGCACGGGCCGGGGGCGGACAAGCCTCCGGAGGACCCGGTGCTGGCCCGGCTGCTGCCGGACGGCTACCGCGACGACGCCGAGGCGGCCGGGGAGTTCCGCCGGTACACCGAGCCCGCGCTGCGCAGCGCCAAGTACCAGGCCGCCCAGGAGATGCTGGACACGCTGCCCGAGTCGGGCGGCCGCATCCAGCTGACCCAGGACCAGGCCGCGAGCTGGCTCAAGGCGCTGAACGACGTCCGGCTCGCGCTCGGCGTCCGGCTCGGCGTGACCGAGGAGTTCGAGGAGCAGTGGGGGCAGTTGAAGCCGGACGACCCGCGGTGGAGCGCGTTCGAGGTGTACGCCTGGCTCGGCGCCGTCCAGGAGTCACTGGTGCAAGCGCTAGCCTGAGCCGGTGCTGAGAATCCCGCGCGCCCTGTACGACAAGATCGTGGCCCACGCCCGCGCCGACCACCCGGACGAGGCCTGCGGCGTGATCGCCGGCCCGGCCGGAAGCGACCGCCCCGAGCGGTTCATCGCCATGATGAACGCCGAACGGTCCCCGACCTTCTACCGCTTCGACTCGGCCGAGCATTTTCGCGTCTGGCGGGAGATGGACGACAACGACGAGGAACCCGTCGTCATCTACCACTCGCACACCGCCACCGAGGCGTACCCGTCCCGCACCGATATCTCCTACGCTAGCGAGCCGCAGGCGCACTACGTGCTGGTCTCCACCCGGGACGAGGACACGACCGAGTTCCGCTCCTACCGGATCACCGACGGCGCGGTCACCGAGGAGCCCGTAACCGTGGTGGAATGATTCCGTGGCCCGGCGGGTTGGACGCCAAGGACCGACCAGATAAACCAGTGGAGCGTTGTTCAATGGCCATCGAGGTTCGCATCCCGACGATCCTGCGTACGTACACCGACGGTGCCAAGCAAGTCGAGGGGACCGGATCCACGCTCGGAGAGCTGTTCACCGACCTGGAGCAGCGGCACGGCGGCCTGCGCGACCGGCTGATCGACACCGGCGGCGGCCTGCGACGCTTCGTCAACGTGTACCTCAACGACGAGGACGTTCGCTTCCTGTCCGGCCTCCAGACGCCGGTCAAGGACGGGGACACGGTGACCGTCCTGCCCGCGGTGGCCGGCGGCGCGCTTTAAATTCTCCCGAACGGACCAGGGTTCATGCGCTACGAGAGCCTGCTCGATTCCCTCGGCCACACCCCCCTGGTCGGACTGCCGCGCCTGTCGCCCTCGGCTGACGTGCGGCTGTGGGCCAAGCTCGAGGACAGGAACCCGACGGGTTCGGTCAAGGACCGCGCCGCGTTCTTCATGATCGCCCAGGCGGAAAAGGAAGGCCTGCTGCAGCCCGGCTCGGTGATCCTGGAGCCCACCTCGGGGAACACCGGCATCTCCCTGGCCATGGTGGCCAGGCTGCGCGGCTACCGGCTGATCGTGGTCATGCCGGAGAACACCAGCGAGGAACGCCGCCTGCTGCTGCGGATGTACGGTGCCGAGATCATCGGCTCGCCCGCCGCGGGCGGCTCCAACGAGGCGGTCCGGGTGGCCAAGCAGATCGCCGCCGAACACCCCGACTGGGTCATGCTCTACCAGTACGGCAACGAGGCCAACGTCCGCGCGCACTACGAGACGACCGGCCCCGAGGTCCTGGCCGACCTGCCCGAGATCACCCACTTCGTGGCCGGCCTCGGCACCACGGGGACGCTGATGGGGGTGGGCCGTTACCTGCGCGAGCACAAGCCCGGCGTGAAGATCGTCGCGGCCGAGCCGCGGTACGGCGAGCTCGTCTACGGGCTGCGCAACGTGGACGAGGGCTTCGTCCCCGAACTCTACGACGAGTCCGTGCTGACCACCCGGTTCTCCGTGTCCTCGGCCGACGCGCTGCGCCGGACCAGGGAGTTCATCTCGGCCGAGGGAATCTTCGCGGGCATCTCGTCCGGCGCCGCGCTGCACGCCGGCCTGGGCATGGCGGCCAAGGCCGTGGCCGCGGGCGAGCGCGCCGATATCGTGATCCTGGTCGCCGACGGCGGCTGGAAGTACCTGTCCACCGGCGCCTACTCCGGCACCCTCGACGAAGCCGAATCCCAGCTAGAAGGCCAGCTCTGGGCGTGATCTCCCGAGAGTTCGCTCGCGCACCTGGATAATGGCCTGCATGCGCGTGACCGTGGTCGGATGTGCCGGGAGCTTTCCCGGACCGGACAGCCCGGCGTCCTGCTACCTGCTGGAAGCCGAGGGGTTCCGGCTGGTTGTCGACCTTGGTAACGGCGCGCTCGGCGTGCTCCAGCGGTACGCCGGGCTGTTCAGCATCGACGCGGTCTGCCTGAGCCACCTGCACGCCGACCACTGCATCGACCTGGCCGCCTACTGGGTGGCGCGGCAGTATGCACCGGATGGATCCCGGCCGCCCATCCCGGTGTACGGGCCGCGGGGCACCGCCGGACGGGTGACGCCCGACCTCGGACCCGGCGCCGAAATACCCGACGGGCCGCCCCGCTTCGGCTTCCATGACCTCGAGCCGGGGACGACGGAGATCGGGCCGTTCCGCCTCACCGCCGACCGGATGAACCACCCGGTGGAGACGTTCGGCTTCCGGGTGGAGCACGCGGGCTGGCGGCTGGCCTACTCGGCCGACACGGGGGAGTCCGAGGCGCTGGTGCGGCTGGCCGCGGGCGCGGACGCGCTGCTCTGCGAGGCGTCCTTCCTCGACGGCCAGGACACCCGGCCGGACCTGCACCTGACCGCCCGGCAGGCGGCCGCGCACGCGGCCCGGGCCGGGGTCGGCCAGCTGGTGCTCACCCACCTGGTGCCGTGGAATGACCGGGACCGGACGCTAGCCGAGGCGGACGGGATCTACGCCGGGCCGCTGTCGCTGGCCACCTCCGGTCTGGTGCTCGGTCCCGCCGTCCCACCCCCGGCCGGCCGATAGGCTGTGCGTCATGTCACGACCCGACGGACGATCCGTCACCGAACTGCGCCCGGTGAAGCTCTCCCGGGGCTGGCTCGACCACGCCGAGGGATCGGTGCTGGTGGAATTCGGCCGCACCCGGGTGCTGTGCGCGGCGAGCGTCACCGAGGATGTGCCGCGCTGGCGGCGCGGCAGCGGGCTCGGCTGGGTGACCGCCGAGTACGCCATGCTGCCCCGGGCGACCAACACCCGCGGTGACCGCGAGTCGGTGAAGGGCCGCCTGGGCGGCCGCACCCAGGAGATATCCCGGCTGGTCGGGCGCTCGCTGCGAGCCTGCGTTGACTACAAGGCGCTGGGCGAGAACACCATCGTCATCGACTGCGACGTGCTCCAGGCCGACGGCGGCACCCGGACCGCGGCCGTGACCGGCGGGTACGTCGCGCTGGCCGAGGCGGTCGCCTGGCTCAAGAACCGCAAGCGGACCAAGGGCGACCCGCTGCTCACCTCGGTGTCCGCGGTCAGCGTCGGCATCGTGGACGGGGAGCCCCGGCTCGACCTGTGCTACGAGGAGGACGTGGCCGCGCAGACCGACATGAACGTGGTCTGCACCGCCAGTGGCGACTTCGTGGAGATCCAGGGCACCGCCGAGCGGGAGCCGTTCAGCCGCGACCTGCTCGGCCAGCTGCTCGACCTCGCCGTCGCGGGCTGCGGCGAGCTGACCAGGCGGCAAGATGCCGCGCTGGTGTTACCGCCGGGCCACCAGTGGCCGCCGCCCAGCCGGACGTAACCGCCGTGGCCGCTGAGACCGTCGTGCTGGCCACGCGGAACGCCGCCAAGCTGCGCGAGCTGGCCCGGATCCTGGGCGCGGAGGACCCTGCTTCGCAGGACGGGGGCGCGCAAATCAGGCTGGTCGGCCTGGACGAGTTCCCCGGTGCGCCCGACGTGCCGGAGACCGGGGCCACGTTCGAGGAGAACGCGCTGCTCAAGGCGCGTGCGATCGCGGATTACACCGGTCTGCCCGCGGTCGCCGACGACTCCGGGCTCTGCGTGGACGCGCTCAACGGCATGCCCGGTGTGCTGTCCGCCCGCTGGGCGGGCGGGCACGGCGACGACCGGGCCAACCTGGAACTGGTCCTGTCTCAGGTGGCCGACGTGCCCGATACCCGGCGCGGCGCCCGGTTCGTCTGCGCCGCCGCGCTGGTCGCCCCCGGAGCTCTGCCGATTCCGGGGGGGACGACCCCCCCGGGCCCCCCCGGAACTCGGGAGTGGGTGGTGATCGGCCAGGTCGAGGGCCGGCTGATCCGCGCGCCGCGCGGCAGCGGCGGGTTCGGCTACGACCCGATCTTCCTGCCCGACGGGTTCGGCCAGACCACCGCCGAGATGACCGCGGAAGCCAAGGACGCGATCAGCCACCGCGGCCGGGCATTCCGCGCGCTGACCCCGTTCATAAGCAGGCTCGCGTGACAATCCGCACCCTACAGGAGGCCCGATGACCGACAAGCGGCTCGCGCCGGGCGACCCGGCGCCCGAGTTCACCTTGCTGGACGCCGCCGGCAAGGAGGTCTCGCTGTCCTCGTTCCGCGGCCAGCGGGTGATCGTGTACTTCTACCCGGCCGCGATGACGCCCGGCTGCACCAAGGAAGCCTGCGATTTCCGCGACAGCCTGGCCAGCCTGAATTCCGCGGGCATCACCGTCCTGGGCATCTCGCCCGACCAGCCGGCCAAGCTGGCCAGGTTCCGGGACAAAGAGGGCCTGACCTTCCCGCTGCTCTCCGATCCCGGCCACGCGGTGCTCGAGGCCTACGGCGCCTGGGGCGAGAAGAAGCTCTACGGCAAGACCATCGTCGGCGTGATCAGGTCCACGTTCGTGGTCGACGCGAACGGCGCCATCGAGAAAGCCCTGTACGGCGTCAAGGCCACCGGCCACGTCGCCCGGCTGCGGGCCGAGGTCGGCGCCTAGGCGGTACCGTTACAAACGGCCGGCCTCGCGCTGGCCCAGCGGGCGTGGCGAAATGGCATACGCGGCAGGTTTAGGTCCTGTTGGTGGCGACACCGTGGGGGTTCGAATCCCCCCGCCCGCACTCCGGTCTCTCTGTTCCGACGCAGGTCAGGTGCTCATTATGGCCGCGGAACTGACCCGAGTCAGGGCGCTGATACCTACGGCCAAACCTGATCACGCCTCTGCGCCCCTGACGAGGGCCGCGAACCGGGCCGCGGCGGCCTTCTGGTCGCCCGGCATGACGTGTGCGTAGATACTCAGCGTGACGGTAACGCTGGCGTGCCCGAGCCGCTCGCTGACCACGTTCGGGCTCTCGCGGTCGCGCAGCAGCAGCATCGCATGAGTGTGCCTCAGGTCGTGGTTATGCCGACGTCGGCATAAGCACGATTAAGCCGACCTCCGCGTTATGCCGACCTTGGGGAGGAGGTCCTGCTCAGCGGGGTGGGCCATCGGATGATGTCGGCATAATCAAAGGGTCTCCAGGAAGGCGAGGAGGGCATCGGGGGGCTGGTAGCGGCCCTGCCTGCTGTCGAGCGGCCTGGTCCGGTCGATGGCGCGCTGCTTGTGGCTCATGTCGGGCAGGTAGATGTTCGTCGTGGCGATCTGCTCGTGGCGAGCCATAGCGCGATGACGGTGATGTCGTTGCCGGGCAGGAGCAGGCGCATGGCCGCGGTGTGACGTAGCGTGTGCATGCTGACACGTTTGTTCCGAAGCGACGGGCAGGTGGTGCGGGCCAGGGCCAGGTGGCGGGCGAGCCGCCGTTCGATGGCGTCCCGGCTGAGGCGGGTGCCGGTGTGGGTCGGAAACAGCGGGTCGCCGGGAGCGCCGGGCCGCTCGCCGGGCCAGGCCTTCAGGACGGCCCTGGTGGCGGGCAGCAGCGGGGTCCGTCGTTCTTTCTTGCCCTTGCCGATGGTGTGCACGTTGGTCCCGGCGCCGAGGGCGACGTCCTGGCGGGTGAGCCCGGCCAGCTCGGAGATCCGCAGTCCGGTCTGGATGGTGAGCATGAACATGGCATGGTCGCGCCGGCCGGTCCATGTCCGCTGGTCGCAGGAGCCGAGCAGCGTGTCGATCTCGGGATCGGTGAGGTAGGTGACCAGGTTGCGCTCGGTGCGCTTGGCCGAGATGGCGAGCACCCGGGCGATGGAGCCGGCGTGCTCGGGACCTTGGTCACCAGCTGCGCGGCGCGTCAGACCCTGACCAGAAACGATGCCCGTGAGCTGCGCCGATGGTAAGTCGGGTGAACTCTGCGGTGTCCGCGTCATTCCTGCGGTCGATGTTGCGGTTGTCCAGGTGAAAGCTGCGCGTCGTTGCGATGGATGGGCGGGTTGGCCGGTAAGACTGTGGATCTTTAGCGGCAGTACTCGCGGAGCCCCGGGCAGGCGTAACCCGTCGACGGCCGGGCGGTTTGAGGTCGGCTACGTCACCGGGGACGGCGCTGAGCATCGGGTGCGGCTGGAGGTGGCGTGGCGTGGGCCGTTGGAGCGGGCGCTCCCGGTGCGCCGCTTCGGGGCCCGGAAGGGGCAGCGGCATCTGAGCGGGTTGTAGTGGCCGGCCACGACCGGTGAGCATGTCGGCTTCGAATCGTGGCTAGAGCGCGACCACCTTGTCGCGCTCGGCTTCGACCGGTCGGTGGCCGGGATCGCATCACAGCCGTTCCGGCTGTACTGGACCGATGCGGAGCGGTGGGTGCTAGAGGTGACTTCCGGAACGCCTATGGTCCGATCGCCCGTATGCGGTGGTACGGAACCACCTGGGAGCACCCTGGCTCAGCTAGCCCCATCCTGGCCGGGGAATCGCACGAACGTCGCGTAGCCGGGCACGGTGTCGGTCAGGCTCATCTCTTTCAGCTTGGCTAGTGCTCGCCTGGCCGTGCTGGGGCTGATGTTGCAGGTCTGGACCAGCTCAGTGGCGCTCGGCACCCGGTCACCGGGCTTCAGCTCGCCCGACCTGATCTTGTCCACGAGCACGTGAACGATCAGCATGTAGGGCGCGTGCGGTCCCGTGGTGCTGCCGCGGGCCGCGACCGCGCGGGCCGCGGCGAGAGTGTGCGTGTGCTTCATCATTGCCTCCTCGCTTCAGCCAGGTCCGGGGACCGGGGGTTGGCCCCGCGCCTCGGTCCCGGCTGGGCCGGGCCGGCGCCGGGGGCAGGCCCGGGGGTCCGTCCCTGACGCTGGCCGCTCAGACGGCCTGGTTGTCATCGCCTCTTGCTCACGGGTCCTGGACCGTCAGGTCGCCGGTCGAGCCCTGGTACTCGGTCCCGCTGTCACCAGTGATGGTGCCGGTGGCGTGGATGGTCGCGGCCTCGTCGACCTCAGTGGGTGTCACCCCGGCGCGGAGGTGAAGTCCAGCGTCACCGACTGACCAGTGGTCAGGTCGTCGGCCAGGACTCACCGTTCTTGAGCTGAACGGGCAGCGAGCCGGTCACGGCGATGCCGTACGCGGGGTGTTGTTGGTGATGGCGATCGCGCCGCCGGTTAGCCGGTTGCCGTCCGCCACAATCACGGTGACCGGGACTGAGTAGCTACCGGGGTTGTCAGCGGTGATCTTGCCGGCGGCCAGCGTGGGTTCCCAGCGCCCGCTTGTAGGTGCGGGTGAACGAGATGCCTGCATCTCCTTGGCCACGGTCAGGCCGAACACGTGCACCGTGACATCGCCTTCGGCCTTCTGGCCGCTGCCGCCCTCGCAGAAGCCGCAGGACGTCCGGGCGGCGTTCCGGGGCGGCGGGATGCCGGTCTGGCTCATCTCTGGGGTCCTTCCCGGGCCCGGGGCAGGTGCCCCGGACCCTAGGTAGCGGACGACGGTTACCGCTGCATGAACAGCTGCGCGTTGGTCGGCAGCAGCGGCTTCTGGGCGTTGAGGCCCAGCTGGCCGAAGATCTCGCCGGTCAGGATCTCCGGGCCGTGGCCCCCGATCCCGAACTTGACGGGCACGGTCAGGGTCCGGTAGCCCAGCGGGCCGGGCTGGGACACGGTGAAGATGGTCGCCTCGAAGGCGTTCCTCACCAGCTTGGACCCGACGTAGCCGTAGTTGGCCGTGGGCGGGATGCCGGGGGCGTGCTTGTCGCTGGTGAACACGTACCAGTTGTGGTACTTGCCGGGGCCGGTGTACTGGATGTAGGCCATCTTGCCCAGCGGCCCGTAGACCAGCTTGAAGTGCTCCGACTGGTTAAGGTCACCGAAGCGGCCCGTCTCGTTGCGGTCCACAACTACCTTGCCGGTGGCCTGGTAGACCCAGCGGTGGATGGCCTTGTTCCACTGCCAGGCGTACTTCGCGTCCAGTCCCCGGCCGTCCTTCAGGACGATCTCGGTCGGCTTGGGCGGCACGACGGTCGCGCCGGCCTGGATCGCCATGGGGCCGACTAGCCCGCCGACCATGAGCGGGGTGGCCGCGGCGTACATGTACTTGCGAGAGAACCTCATTGTTCTCCCCTCCTTCGGATTACAGGTCCGGGGGGCTCGGTGCTCCTCGTGGCCCGGGGTCCGGCTGGGCCGGGCCGGCGCCCGGGCGGGCCGGGGGTCCGCCTCTGACGCTGGCCGCTCAGACGGCCAGGCTGCTGGTCAGCCGACCTGGCTGTTCTCTGCTCTCACCATCAAGGTAAGCCATAGTGAGCCTAGTTCAACTAGGCGAAGGTCAGTTGACCTGGGGACCTTGGTCACCAGCTGCGCGGCGCGTCAGACCCTGACCAGAAACGATGCCCGTGAGCTGCGCCGATGGTACGTTCACCAGGCAGACAGGTCGCGGACGACCACCAGCCAGCCGGCAAGGACAACGGCCCTCTGATGTCGACGCACCGGTGCCGTGGCTGGCCACCGCCTACGTCCCCGGCCTGTGGCTCGCCGACGCGATCACCGGTCACGGCCCGCTGCCTGCCGCGTCCGTGCTCGCGCTGGCCGCGGGACTGGCCGAGGGCCTGGGCGCGATCCACGCGGCCGGCATCGTGCACCGAGACCTGAAGCCATCGAACGTGCTGCTGGCTGAGGACGGGCCCCGGATCATCGATTTCGGCATCGCCTGGGCGGCGGAGGCGACCATGCTGACCGGCACCGGCGTGGTCTTCGGCTCACCTGGTTTCATGTCCCCGGAACAGGCGCGGGGCGATCGGGTCGGGCCGCCCAGCGACGTGTTCAGCCTGGGCGCGGTGCTCACCTTCGCCGCCACCGGCCAGGGGCCGTTCGGCACCGGGTCCAGCGACATGGTGCTGTACCGGGTGGTGTTCACCCCGCCGGAGACCGGTGGCCTGCCCGCCGGCCTGCGGCCGCTGGTCGAGCGGTGCCTGGCCAAGGACCCGGCGCAGCGGCCCGGCACCGAGCGACTCCTGGCCGACCTCGGCACCGCTCTCCCGGTGTCAGGCTGGCTGCCAGCGCCGATCACCCAGGCGTTCCTGTCGCACCCCCCATCAGAACCCCTCCCAGCCGAGCCCGCGGCGGCCGGTGCCCTGCCGGCCCCGCCGGCGACTCAGCCCGCCGCGCCCGGCAGGCGTACCGGACAGCACCATGCCGACGGTAACCCCCGGGGATATGCT
>Ga0335085_10011146_pt1 | contig 13364 bp, 12 predicted proteins | sample Lox_Sample_45_FD_206712 | JGI IMG/M metagenome (GOLD analysis project Ga0335085, IMG submission 206712) | Soil microbial communities from Loxahatchee National Wildlife Refuge, Florida, United States - Lox_Sample_4.5 | ecosystem: Environmental > Terrestrial > Soil > Wetlands | place: USA...
ACCGAGCCCCAGAGGTTGAGGGCCGGGTCGCATCCGGGGAGGGTCGCCAGGAGGGCGAGCGCCAGGAGAAGGCGTGGCCGCCGCCTGCGCCTCACCGGCCGCCTCCGTCTCCGATGGCGAAGGACAGTGCCGCCGAGGCCGAGAGGAGCTCGGCCCGGCTCTCGATGAGGGTGCTCCGGCCCCGGGCCAGCTCGCGCTCGGCGGCGAGGAGGTCGAGGATGGTTCCCAGTCCGGCCCGGTAGCTCGTCGACGCCGCGTCGTAGGCCTCCTGGGCGGCGGCGAGCAGCGCCGCGGCGTAGTCGTACTGGAGCCGCGCCGCCTTCACGTCGGCGTAGGCCTTCCACACCTCGCGGAGGGACCGGATCTGGAGCGCATCGAGCGAGGCCCGGGCCTGGCCGCGGAGCGCCTCCGCCTCCCGCTCACGGTTCTTGCGCTCGAACCCGTCGAAGAGCTTCCAGGAGAAGGTGAGCAGCCCGCCGTAGAGGGGCTCGGTGTACCCGAAGGGACCGGTCTGGCCGACCCGGCTGTCGGCGAGGAAGCTCCCCGTGGTCAGCCCCAGGGAGCCGGCCAGGGAGAGGGTGGGCCAGAAATCGGCGCTCGCCTGGCGCACCTCGGCCTCGCGCCCGCGGAGCTGGGCCACCAGCGCGGCCACGTCCGGCCGGTGCTCCAGGGCCCGGTCCATGGCCTGTTCCACCGACCCGCCCAGCGTCTCGGGGAGGGTGAGACCGGCCAGGTCCACGACGCTGAGCCGGGCCCCGGGCGAGATGCCGAGCGCCTCGGCCAGCGCCGACCAGGTGTCGTCCACCCGCCGGCGGGTGAGCTGGACGTCGTACTCGGCGCGGGCGCGCACCTCGCGGGCGAGGAGGACCTCGGTCCGCGTGGCCAGCCCGTGGGCCAGCCGGACCTCGGCATCCCTCTGGACGGAGACGGCGCTCTTCAGGGTGGCCAGCGAGGCCTCGACCTCGGCGCGCGCGGCGTCGTAGGCATAGAAGGCGCGCTCCACGGCGTAGGTGACTTGCTGGTGCCGTCGGTTGAACTGGAGGTTGGCCTGGAGCAGCTGCTGCAGGGCCGCATCCGACGAGGCCGAGCGCCTCCCGAAGTCGAGCAGCGTCCAGGCCAGGAAGAGCTGCGGGGTGACGGCCCATCCGCGGGTGTAGACCGGGCCTTCCGGCGAGCGCGCCTCGGTGCGCGTGTAGCCTCCGGCGGCGAGCAGCACAAGCGCCGGGTAGTAGGCCCCCTCGGCCAGCCCGAGGCGTGCCGCGGCGGCGCGGGCTTCCTCCCAGGCGATGCGCGTCTCCGGATTGGAGCGCTGGGCGAGGTCCACCAGGGCGACCAGGTCGTAGGTGCGGTCCGGCTCGGGCGCTCCCAGGGCGGGAGGCTGGGGCGAGCCGGCGTCGGGAGCCGCGCCCTCCCAGGGGCGGGACGACGAGGGCGGCGCTCGGGAGAGCGGGTCGACGGCGGCACAGCCGGACAGCATCAGTGCCGCGACCAGCGTGATGCGCAGAGACGTCAAGCGCACCCTCCTCGAGGCCGACCGCTCAGCGCCCGGGTTTGCCCAGCCCCTCGGCCAGCTCGGCGTAGAGGTAGATGGCGCTCTTCACCGCCTTCTCCCAGTCGCCCAGGTGAAGGCTCTCGTTCTCGGAGTGGGCGTTGGTGTACGGGTCCTCCACCCCGATGAGCAGCGCCGGAACGCCGCCCAGCTCCCGGGCGAAGGGCTCGACGAAGGGGATGGACCCCCCGGCGCCGATGGCCACCGCATCCTCTCCGTAGCCCTTCTTCAGGGCCCGGAAGGCAGCCTGGAAGGCGGGGTGGTCGGAGTCGGTGTACCACCAGCCCACCGACTGATCGGCGTGAAGGTGGAGCTCCAGCCCCCAGGGCACGCTCTTCTTCAGGGCGTCGATGAGCCTGGCCTGCACGTCCTCCGGGTCGAGGTCGGGCACGATGCGGATGCCGACGCGCGCCCAGGCCGACTCGCAGATGATGTTGCGGGCGTCCTTCCGGGAGCTGGCCTGGATGGCGTTGATCGCCAGCGACGGCTGCCGCCAGTTCGTCTCCCAGGGGTGGCGGCCCTTGCCGAGGAGCTCGACCCCCTCGAGGAGGCCGGCCTGCTTGCGGAAGTGAGCCTCGTCCCCGGGAAGCGCGGCGATGCTCTTCCGCTCGGCGGCGGTGAGCGGCTTCACCTTGTCCAGGACGCCGGGGATGGCGATGGTACCGTCGGCGTGGGTGAGGGATGCGAGCATCCTGCACAGCCCGCTCACCGGATCCGGCACCGGCCCGCCCCACATGCCGGAGTGGACGCTCTGCTTGAGGGCGCGGACCTCGACGTCGAGGGTGACCAGGCCGCGCAGCGCGGTGGTGATGGAGGGCACCCCGGTCTCGAAGTTGCTCGTGTCGGTGAGGACGATGGTGTCGGCCTTGAGGAGCTGGGCGTTCTGCTTGAGGAAGGGCCCCAGGTGCCCGGAGCCGATCTCCTCCTCCCCCTCGACGATGACCTTCACGTTGAGGGGCAGCCCGCCGGCCTTGAGCCAGGACTCCACCGCCGAGGTGTGCACCACGATGCCCGCCTTGTCGTCGGCCGCGCCTCGCCCGTAGAGGCGCGGCGACTGGTCCGGCCCTCCCTTGCGCTCCACCGGCTCGAAGGGAGGGCTCGACCAGGCGGACTCGTCGCCTGCCGGCTGGACGTCGTGATGGGCGTAGAGGAGCACCGTCGGCCGTCCCGGCTGATCGAGGATCTCCCCGTAGGCGTAAGGGTGGGCGCCGCTCACCTCGAGCAGGCGGACGTTCTTGAATCCGCGCGCGGTGAGCAGCTGGGCCGTCGCCTCGGCGCTCGCCCGGACCTTGCTGGCATCGAAGCCGGGGAAGGATACGGAAGGGATGCGGACCAGCGACTTCAGATCGTCGAGGTAGCTCTTCCGATGCTCGGCGAAATGGGCGAGGGCTCGATCGATGTTGGACATGACGGCCGGCTGGCATAGCGCGCTCCGCAGGCTGACTCCAGTGTCCGCCGGATGAACTGACGCGAGGCGGCATTGCCTTTCCACGCCGCGGGTTGGCTAAGGTCCGGCTTCCCTGCGCCCTTAGGTCGGTCGATCTCGGGGCCCGGGAAAGCCTGCGCCGTTACAGGCCTCGACGGGAGGCGTGCCATGAACCGACGAAGCTTTCTACGCGTCACCGGTGCAGCCGCGGCGTCGCTCGCCCTGCCGCTGCCCAGGGTTGGCCGGGCGCTCGCCGCCGGCGATTCCAGCTGGCGCGTGTTCGAGGTGACCACCAGCATCGAGATCCTCAAGCCGGTCGGCGCCTCCCGGTGCTGGGTCCCGCTCCCGCTGGCGGTGGACACCGACTTCCAGAAGTCGCTGGGCAACGAATGGAGCGCCCCGGGCGGCAAGGCCTGGTTCGCGCACGAGGACCACTACGGCGTGACCATGGTCGCCGCCGAGTGGCCCGCCGGCGCCAAGCCGGTGCTCGAGCTGCGCTGCCGCTTCTCGCTCCGCGACCGGTCGGTGGACGTCCTGGTCAAGCCGGGCGCACAGAAGCTGGACGCCCCGGACCGCAAGCTGTGGACCGCTCCCACCAAGCTCATTCCCACCGACGGCATCGTCCTGGCCACCGCCACCCGCGTCACCTCCGGCGTCCAGGGCGGGGACCTGGCCAAGGCCCGCGCCATCTACGAATGGGTCTGCGACAACAGCTTCCGCGATCCGAAGACCAGGGGATGCGGGCTGGGGGACATCAAGTTCATGCTCGAGAACAGGGCCATGGGCGGCAAGTGCGCGGACATCAATGCCCTCTTCGTCGGGCTGGCCCGCGCGGCAGGAATCCCCGCCCGCGACGTGTATGGCGTGCGGGTGGCGGACTCGCAGCGCGGTTACAAGGCGCTCGGGAAGTCCGGGGACATCACCAAGGCGCAGCACTGCCGGGCCGAGTTCTGGGCGGATGGCTACGGATGGATCCCGGTCGACCCGGGCGACGTGCGCAAGGTGATCCTCGAGGAGCCGCCGGGGAACCTGCCCGTCGACGACGCCAAGGTGAAGGCCGCCCGGGCCTTCCTCTTCGGGAACTGGGAGATGAACTGGCTGGCCTACAACTATGCGCACGACGTGACGCTCCCCGGCTCGAGCCGAGGTCCGGTGGGGTTCCTCATGTACCCGCAGGGCGAGACGGCCGACGGGCGCCTGGACTGCCTCGACCCGGTGGCCTTCAAGTACACCCTGGCCTCGCGCGAGCTGAGCTTCAGCTGAGGGCGACGGCGTGCGTTTCCCCCTCCCCCGGCGAGCGCACGCCCTCCTTCTCCTCGTCCTCGTGGGCGGCGTGTCCGGGCTCCGCGCTGAGGAGCCGGGGACCGCTCCGCTCGGGCTCTCCGCCTGGCGGCGCGGCGCCACCCCGCCGCTGGCGCTGGGGGACCTGTCCGGGGCGGAGGTCAAGATCGGCGCCTTCCGGGGGAGGACGGTGGTCCTCAACTTCTGGGCCACCTGGTGCGAATCCTGCCGGACGGAGATGCCCTCCCTGCAGCGGCTGGCGGAGCACTTCGCCGACGCCCCGGTCACCGTGCTCACCGTCGACGTGGGCGAGTCGAGGGACCGGGTGCGAAGCTTCCTCGGCGAGACGGGGACCAAGCTCCCGGTGCTCTTCGACTCCGACGGCGCGGCGGCCAGCCGCTGGCAGGTGGTGGGCCTGCCGACCAGCTTCGTGCTCGGGCCGGACGGGCAGATCCGCTACTACTTCGTCGGCGAGCTGGACTGGATGAGGAAGGATGTGCTGCGGACGGTGGCCTCGCTCCAGCCGCCTCGAGCCCCGGCTCGCGCGGCGAAGTGAGGCGGGGTCACCTGGGCCCGGCCCCGAGCGCCGGGAAGACGCACAGGGCCACGCGGAGGCCGCCGTTGTCCAGGGGGAACACCGCCTCGGGCCGCCGGCGGAAGGCCTGGCCGAGCCGTTCCGGATCCGCGGTGAGCAGCGCCGCGCGCCAGCCGCCGAACCGCGTGGTCAGCGCGGCGGCGAGCGCGGCGAATGTCGACTCCAGCTCGGACGGCCTTCCCACCCGCCTGCCGTAGGGAAGGTTGGTCGCCAGGAGCCCGGCAGCAAGGCTGCCCGGGCTCAGCGTCCGGACGTCCGCGCGGGACAGGACGAGCGAATCGGCCACCCCCGCGCGCCGCGCATTGCGCCGGGTGGTCCCCAGGGCACCGGCATTGACGTCGCTCCCGTGCAGCGGCGCCGGAGCCGCGGGGAGAGCCTCGGCCGCCGCCCGCTCCCTCCGCGCCGCCCAGCCCCCCCTCTCCGTGCCAGGCCAGCGCTCGAAGGCGAAGGAGCGCGAGAGCCCGGGCGCGATGCGGCAGGCACGCAGGGCGGCCTCGATGAGCAGCGTGCCCGAGCCGCACATCGGATCCCAGAGCGGCTCGTCCGGCCGCCAGCCGGCGAGGGCGAGGACGCCGGCGGCCAGCGTCTCGCGCATCGGTGCACGGCCCACCTCCTGCCGCCATCCGCGGCGGTGGAGCAGCTCGCCGGAGGCGTCCGCTCCGAGCGTCCCCTCCTGCTCCACCAGCCGGAGCACGAGCCGCGGCCCGCCCGCCGCCCGGCTCTCGCCTCTCGCCTCGTGCACCGGCCGGCGCCACCGGCTGGCCAGCCAGGCCCGGAGCGCGGGCCCGGCCGGGGCGCCGGGAAGCCGGACGGTCGACTCGAGCCACACCGCGGCGCCGGGAGCCGCCACCCGGGAGAGGTCCGCCCGGGCCAGCGCCTCGGCGGCCTCGGGCCAGCGTCCGGGCCGGACCTGGGCCAGTCGCAGCAGCACCCGGCCGGCGATGCGCAGGCGCAGGCACAACTCCTCGCCGAGCCCCTTCGCTCCGGAGACCTCCACCCCGCCCGCCACCTCGGTCACCCGGCCGAACGCGCGCGCCTCGCTCGCCAGCGCCCGCTCCAGCCCGGGCGTCGTGCCGGCGAAGCAGGTCTCCTCGGACGACGTGCGCATCGGACGGAGGGGTCTGTTATCAGGAACGGGAAGAGGAGCGCCCTGATTTGCCCGAGCCGCGGATCACCAAGCCCCAGCCCTTCGAGGTCCTGGTCACCGACGTCATCGAGGAGACCCCGGACACGGTGACGCTCGTCTTCCAGCCGGACCGCCCGGTGGAGTACCGGGCCGGGCAGTTCCTGACCATCGATCCGCACCAGTTCAAGGCCCTCCGCTCGCAGATCGCCCACCTCGAGGATTTGAAGGCCAAGAAGGAGCTGGTCCGGGCCTACTCGGTGAGCTCGGCCCCCGGCGAGCCGCTGGCCATCACCATCAAGGAGGAGCCCTACGGCGGAAAGGGCAGCCTGCACGCGCCGCTGCTCTCGCCGCTCCTCACCTACGGCGTCCAGAAGGGGACGCGGATGAAGGTGGTGGGGCTGACCGGCCCCTACATCCTTCCGCCCGACGTCGAGAAGCGCGCCAACCACATCGTGCACGTGGTGGCCGGCTCGGGCGTAGTGCCCAACTTCAGCATCCTCAAGGACGCTCTGGCGCGCCACCCCTCGGTGCGCCACACCGTCGTGGACAGCAACAAGACCTGGGAGGACGTCATCTTCCGGGACGCGCTGGCCCGGCTCGCCGCCGAGCACCCCGACCGGCTCCGCGTGGTGCACTTCCTCACCCGGCAGAAGGACCTCTCCGGGCTCCCGGGCGACGTGCGGCCGGGCCGCATCACCAAGGAGGCGCTCGAGGCGCTCATCCCGGACCGGGCGGCGACCATGGCCTACATCTGTGGCCCGGCGATCACCTCCCACGAGCGCCGCGCGGCGCTGGAGAAGGGCGTCTCCCCCGAGCCGCGCTTTCTGGAAACGGTCATCGGCCACTTCCAGGAGATGGGCTTCCCCAACGAGCGCATCAAGCGCGAGTCGTTCGCCTGAGGCCGGCGGACGCCGCCAGCATCCGCACCAGCTTGGGGGATACTCCGGTCTCGGCCAAGAGCTGCTCCAAGCGGCCGCGGGCCCGGGCGTCCTCGCGGCGGACCTTCTTCCCCAGGATGAGCTCGTTCTTCAACGAGTGCTCCCAGCCGGTGAGCTCGGTGACGGTGACCGCATAGCCGTTGGCCTCGAGCACCAGCGCCCGGATGACGTTGGTCAGGTGAGAGCCGAACTCGCGCCGGTGCCAGGCATGCTCGAAGAGGGAGGCGAGCACCGGCGAGGCCGGCGGCCGCTCCTTGAGCTGCCGGGCCACCTCCGCCTGGCAGCAGGGCACCACCGCCACGTGGTCGGCATCGTGCCGCAGCGCCCCGAACAGCGCGTCATCGGTGGCGGTGTCGCAGGCGTGAAGGGCGACGACGAGGTGGACCCGGTCCGGCCAGGGAGCGTCGGAGAGCGGGGCGGTGGCGAAGCGCATCCGCTCGAAGCCCAAGGTGCCGGCCCGTGCCTCGGCGCGGGCGGTGAGCTCCGGCCTCGACTCGATGGAGAGCAGGGTGCCCTTGCCGGCATCCTTGAGGAAGAGCTCGTAGAGGATGAAGCCGAGGTAGGCGTTGCCGCTGCCGGCGTCCACCACCACCGGGTTCCCGAAGCGGTGGAGGACGTCCTCCAGGGCCGGCCGGAGCAGACCGACCAGGTGGTTGACCTGCTTCAGCTTGCGGAGAGCGTCGGCATTGAGGTGCCCGTCGCGGGTGAGGAGGTGCAATTCTCGAAGCAGCGCCGGGCTCTGGTCCGGGAGAAGCTCCCGCCGGACGTCCGGCGCTTTGACCTGCCGTCTCAGACGGGCATCACCTCGACCACCTCGGGGACCGTCTCCCGGAGGCGGTTCTCGATGCCCATCTTCAGGGTCATGGTCGAGCTCGGGCAGCCGCTGCACGAGCCGCGCATGTGGAGGTAGACGATGCCCGCCTCGTAGCGGTCGAGGGTGATGTCGCCGCCGTCCTGCATCACCGCCGGGCGGATCTCGGTGTCGAGAATCTCCCGGATCTTCCGCTCCACCTCGCCGTCGCCGGCGGTGTGCCCGTTGCTCGCCTCGGCCAGCGCCGCCTCGGTGAGCACCGGCTGGTTCTCGCCCAGGTGGGTGTCCAGGGTGGCCATCACCTGGTCGTTGAGCAGGTCCCACTCCCCCGCCTCGCCCTTGGTGACGGTGACGAAGTTGCTCCCCAGCATCACCCCGGTGACGCCCTCGATGCCCATCAGCTTCGCTGCCAGCGGCGAGCGGGCCTCGACGCCCTCGCGGCTGGTGAAGTTCATCGCCCCGCGGGGCATGAGGGTGCGGTCGACGACGTACTTGAGCGTGCTCGGATTGGGGGTCCACTCGAGCTGGATGTTCACGGACATGGAAGGCGGGCTCCTTGCCTCCTCACATAAGCCCCGGGAGAGGCCACTTCAAGCCGGAGGGGGGAGCGGCTCGGGCGGGTCGGCCAGGTCGCCGAACTCCAGCGCTGCCAGCTCGTCGTCGGAGAAGAGCGTTCCGGACACGGCCAGGGGCTGGACCGACGCCTCGGGGCGGGCGAGGAGCAGGTCGGCGCCGCGGAGGTTGCGCACCAGCTGCCGGGCCATCCCGTCGACGAGCTGGAAGGCAAAGCGGTTGCCGGAGGCGAAGAGCTGCTCGAAATCCGCCCGGGCGAGGCGGAAGAGGCACGTCGCCGTGGAGGTGACGCAGGTGGCGGAGCGCGGACCGCCGTCGATGAGGGCCACCATGCCGAACACCTCGCCCGGACCGAGCCGGGCCAGGAGGTGGTCGCCCCGGACGACCTCCACCTCCCCGGAGGCGATGAAGTAGGCGGCGTCCCCCTCCTGCCCCTCAAAGCACACCGGGTTTCCGGCCGGGAGCTCGACCCGCGTCAGCTTCTGCGCCAGGGCGAGCTTCACCACGCGCGGGAGCGCCCGGAAGGCGGGGACGGCGTCCAGGTGCTCCGGCTCGGCGCGGTCCAGCGGCAGCGGCGCCACCTCGGAGGCCTCCGCCCCGGCCGGAGGCACCAGCCGGTCGGTGGTGCCCCGGAGCCGTGTGCACAGCTCGAGGCAGATCTTGCGCAGGAGCTGGAAGGCGGCCGGATGGTAGGCGTCCCGGAGGGCGTAGAAGTCGCGCGCCGCCATCACCGAGGCCGGGCCGCCCACCGTCACCCGGGCCGTGCCCGAGCGCGGACCCTCGTCGACCAGGGCCATCTCCCCCACCGTGTCCCCGGCGCCCAGCCGCGCCACCTGCACCTGCGCCGGCGCCCCGGCCGCGCTGGTCACCGATACCTCCGCCCCCGGACCGAGCACCCACAGCCAGTCACAGGGCCTCCCCTGCTCGAAGAGGACCTGATCCGGCTCGAGCATCACCGCGTGGAAGAGCCGCTCCAGGGCCTCGGCCTCGTGCGGCTCGACGAGCGAGAAGAGCGGCGCGGTGGTGATGGGCGCGGTCATCGCAGCGGCCCGAGGCTCAGAGGACGTCGCACGGCGTTCCCAGCGGCTCTCCCGCGTAGACGCCGAGCTCGGAGTAGATGAGCTGGACGTTGTCCTCCAGCGGCAGGAGCTTGAGGACCGTCCGCTGCTTTCCCTTCACCCAGGCGCTCTCCTTCTTGTCCAGCACCAGCCGCAGCTCGCCGGTCTTGGTGGCGAAGATGTCGCCCTCGGAGTCGCTCACCACGTTGGTCATCTGCAGCACCTTGAGCTGGCCTCGCGGTCCGGCCCAGAGGCGGAAGTCCTTCACCTCCTCGTCCCGGGCCCGGTCCACGTAGTAGTAGGTGCCGGTCTCGTCGCGCGCCAGGGCATAGGCCCGGCGCTTCCACCGGGGCGGGCGGAAGCTGGCCGTGTCGAGGATGCTCTTCGCCTTGTCCTGGTCGGTGGGGCGGAACACCGTCGTCCGGTCGGAGCAGCGCAGCGTGTAGACGCCGTCCCGGAGGCCGAAGCTGGCCTTCCAGCGCTCGCGTACCCGCGGCTCCCAGAACACGCGGTCGAAGGCGACTTCCCCTTCGCTGCCGCCGCCGCTGACGCGCTGGGCCCAGAACACCTGGCCGTCGCCCCAGTAGAGATGGTCCCAGACGTCGCCGCCGAAGGGGATGACCGCCAGGTAGTGCCCCTTGCCGTCGTCGAGGATGCGGAGCTTGTCCTTCACCGGCCCGATGTCCACCACCTTCTCCGCCGGCGGCGCTGCAGCGGCGAGGCTGGCCCAAAGCACGAGGGCGGCGGCGGACTTCGCATGGAGCACGATGAGCGGAGAGTATAGTGCCCGGCCGGCATGGGCACGCACGAGCCGCTCGCGGTGGGTGGTGTGGTGGGAGAAACCTACCGCGTCACGCGTTTGCTCGGTCGCGGTGGGATGGGGGCGGTGTGGGCGGCCGAGCACGTCCGGCTCCCCGGCCGTCAGGTGGCGGTGAAGGTCCTCCTCAGCCCGGGGGTGGCCGAGGGTGAGCCCTTTGCCCGCTTCCGGCGCGAGGCGGAGATCGCTTCCCGGCTCGGCCACCCGAACATCGTCCAGGTGCTCGACTTCAACACCCTCCCCGCCGGCGAGCCGTACATCGTCCTCGAGCTGCTCGAGGGCGAGACGCTGGCTCAGCGCCTCCAGCGCGGACCCTTGGAGCTCGACGAGGCGCTGCTCGTGGCCCGCCAGGTCGGCTCGGCGCTCCAGGCGGCGCACCGGGTGGGCGTCGTGCACCGCGACCTCAAGCCGGACAACGTCTTCCTCTGCGCGCCGCGGGAGGAGGCCTCCGGCGTCCAGGCCAAGGTGCTCGACTTCGGCATCTCCAAGATTCGCGGCTCCCAGACGGTGGCCACCCAGGACGCGGTGCTCATGGGCACCCCGCAGTACATGGCCCCGGAACAGGCGCTGGGGAGGAACACCGCCATCGACGCCCGCACCGACGTCTTCGCGCTCGGCGCCATCGCCTACGAGATGCTCGGCGGGCGGCCGGCCTTCGCCGGGAGCTCGCTCGCCGAGGTGGTGTACAAGGTGGTGCACGGGCAGCCCCAGCCGCTGGCGCAGCTCCGGGCGGGCCTCCCCTTGAACATCCTCTCCGCGGTGGACCGGGCGCTGCAGAAGGACCCCCTCCACCGGCCGGCGGACGTGAGCACCTTCATCGACGAGCTCACCGGCCGCCCGCTGACGGTTCCCTCCGCCGGGCGCTCGGTGAGCGGCCTGGATGCGACCGTGGCCAGCCCGTCGCGTCCGGTGGCCGTTCCGAGCGCGGCCACCGACCCGACCTTCACCCCGGCCACCCCGGTACCGGTACCCCTTCGGGGCGCCGTGGCCCGACCGACCGAGCCCCTGTCGGGAGGAACGCCGGCCGTCCCCTGGGGCACCCCCACGCCGGGGGCGCCGGCCCCGGAGAGCGGACCGGTCCCCGTCGCTCCGCTGGTGCTTTCGCCGCCGGGCCGGGTGGCGCCCCAGCCGCCCCAGTCGCTGGCCGTTCCGCCCCGGCGGCGCATCCCCCGCTGGCTCATCGGCCTCTTGGCGGTGCTCGCCGTGGTGGCCGTCTTTCGCCGGAGCATCCAGACCGGCATCGACCGGCAGGAATCGCGCAAGCAGAGGGCGCTTCCCGCGCCCCCCGAGGCGCCCCTCCCGCCCGCGGCGCCGGCCATCCCAGCCGTTCCGGCGATTCCTCCCGTTCCGGCCGTCCCCGGGCTGCCTCCCGAGGCCCGGGAGCAGATCAACGCCAAGCTGGAGGAAGCACGGCAGAGCATCCGCGAGGCCCTGCGGGCCAAGGCTGCCGAGCAGGCGGAGGAAGCCCAGCAGCAGGCCGAGGAGGCGAAGGCCGCGGCGGCCGAGGCCAAGCGGACGCGGGCCGAGCGCCGCGCGGCGACGGCCGCGCCGCCCGACGTCCAGCAGCTCCTCGCCGATGCGGAGGAGGCGCTCAATGACGACGACCCCAAGCTCGCCATCCGGCTGGCCGACCAGAGCTTCTACACGCGCAAGACGAGCGCCGGCTGGGCGGTGAAGGCACGGGCCTTCTGCCAGCTCAAGGACCTGGGCAATGCCCGGGCGGCGCTGGCCAACGTGACCGGCAAGCCGGACCGGGCTCGGATCCTGGCCGACTGCCGGGAGCACGACGTGGAGCTGCGCTAGGAGCGCCCCATGCGCTACCCGCCCCGCCTCGGACACCTCGCCACCCGCGCGGTGGTGGTCGCCAAACTCGCCCCCACCTATGCGCGGGCCCACGCCATCGACGACGACGAGGCACGCACCCGTCTGGCCGCCGCCCTCTCCGGCCCGCTGCTCGAGGACCTCCTGGCCACCGCCTGGGCCTCGCTGCTCGACGGAAGAAAGCGCCTCACCGAGGAGGGCCTCCTCGAGAAGGTGGCCAAGTCCCTCGGGGAGCGGCCGCTCCGCCCGGGCCGCGCCGTCGAGCCGACGGCCGGATGGAGCGCCTTCCTCGTCCTCGCCGACCTGGCGGCCGGCACGGCCAGCGAGGCGGCGCGGCGAGTGATGGAGACCGACGCCGGCCGGGAGCGGGCCCGTTCGGGCGTGGCCGAGGTGGGAGCCTTCCTCGCCCGCGAGCTGATCCGGTGACGCCGATCGCCCCTGGGCTTCCCGACTGCTGAGCTCCTCACCCGGAACGGGTAGGCTGAGACCCCACGCGGGTGAGAGCTCTGCGCAGCCCGTCCCTTGCGCCCTCCGCTCGGCCGCGGGGACACTCTCCTCGAGACCCACCACCGTGCAGGGAAGAGCGACAGTGCTGCTCGGGCTGGGCCTCGCCGCCGTCGCTGGGGCGCTCCTGGCCGTCCGGCCGGGGCGAGCACGGCCGGACGCCGTCCCGCCCGAGCCCGCCGACCAGCTCCGCTCCGAGCTGCCGCGCCCCATCCAGGCGATGGCGCGCCTGGAGGTCGAGCCGCCGCCGGGACCGGCGGCGGCCCTCGAGGGGCCCCGGACGCCGGAGCCACCGCCGACCGCGCCGGCGCAGCCGGCTCTTGCCGGGGCGTGCACGGTGGAGCCCGCCGCCGGCCGGGCACAGCTCGAAGGGCTGCTCTCTGCCGGCCGCGTCGAGCCGGCGGTGGAGCTGGTCTCGGAGTGGCTTCGCTGCGGCGCGGGCCTCGGCCCGTCGGCGCTGAGCCGGCTGACGGCCTTCCTGGTGGGCGAGATCCGGGCCGGCCGCTGGGTGCCGGTGGCGGCGGCGGAAAGCGCGCTGGAGAGGCTCCCGGCATCCCATCCGCGCGTGCCGGCGGCCCTGGCCTCGGTGCTGGGCGAGCTGGCCTACGCCGAGCTGGAGGCGGCGGAGTACGACCGGGCGGAGCGGCGGGCGCGGGCCGCGCGGGCGCTGGAGGAGAGCGACGCCAACGTCATCGCCGTGCTCGGAGAGCTGGAGCTGCATCGCGGAGACGTGGCCACCGGCGTGGAAACGTGCCAGCGGGGCCTCGGGCTCCATCCCGGGAACGCCCGCCTGGTGCGCTGCGTGGGCCGCGGGCAGCGGGACCGGTCGAAGCGCGCGGCGCCGGACGAGGTCGCCTCCGCCCAC
>Ga0335085_10011147_pt1 | contig 13364 bp, 10 predicted proteins | sample Lox_Sample_45_FD_206712 | JGI IMG/M metagenome (GOLD analysis project Ga0335085, IMG submission 206712) | Soil microbial communities from Loxahatchee National Wildlife Refuge, Florida, United States - Lox_Sample_4.5 | ecosystem: Environmental > Terrestrial > Soil > Wetlands | place: USA...
GAACAGGCCAAGAAAAAAGGGGCGGAGTTTCGTATCGCTCAGGCGGTTACGCCCAAAGGGAGCGGGCCACTCGCGAGGATTACTACATCGGGCGGAGAGGCGATCTCCGCTGGCCAATTCGTGTTCGCTTGCGGGCCGTGGCTTGGAAAAGTGTTCCCGGAGCTTCTCGGCCAGCGCATCTTTCCCACAAGACAAGAGGTGTTCTTCTTCGGGAGCCCCGCCGGCGATGCACGATTCGCGCCACCGGCCCTGCCTACCTGGCTCTTTAATAATGACGAAGTGTACGGGATGCCAGACATCGAATATCGTGGCTTGAAACTGGCACGCGACACTCATGGTGAGCGAGTGGATCCCGACACGCAGTCACGAGTCACCAGCGTGGAAGGCGCCGAGTGGGCGCGGAACTACGTGGCGCGGCGCTTCCCAGCGCTGAAGAATTCGCCGATCACGGAGGCGCGCGTCTGCCAGTATGAAAACACGTCCAATGGCGACTTCCTGATCGACCGCCATCCCGAAATACCGAATGTGTGGCTGGCTGGCGGCGGCTCGGGGCACGGCTTCAAACACGGCCCGGCCTTCGGTGACTACCTGGCCGGACAACTCCTTGGCGAGCAGAAGGGGGAGCCCCGATTCTCCCTTGCGAGCAAGGCTACACAGCAAAACAGGAGGGTGCACTAACCTTGTGAGACAGATCGGCGACTAGCCCTTCTTCAGACGGCGGCGGGAAGCATCGGCATTCCGGGCGGCGCTCTCCTTGCGCCGCGCTTTTTCCGCGTAGAGATTTTGATCGGCTTCCTTCAGCAGCTTTTCCACGCGCTCGCCTTCGCCGTGATAGATCGAGGCGCCAATACTGGCGGAGAGCGGCGGATGTTCCTGGTCGGCCGCGAGTGTCTCCTGGATGCGGGCCACCACACGTTCGGCTTCTTCTTCGCGGGCTTCGGGCAGAACCACAGCGAACTCGTCGCCGCCATAGCGCGCCGCGGTATCGATGGCGCGGCAATGAAAACGCAGGATGTCAGCGACGCGGCACAGCGCGCGGCTTCCCACCAGATGGCCGTAGGTGTCGTTGATGCGTTTCAGGCCGTCGAGGTCCAGCAGCAGCACGGCAAAGGGACGGCCGGTGCGCAAGGTGCGCTCGGTTTCCGTATCAAGGACGTCGAGGAGTTTGCGATAGTTGGCAAGGCCAGTGAGTGGATCGCTGGCCGCCAGATGGCGCACCTGCTCGAAGACCTTGGCGCTGTCAAACAACGCCCCACCCAGCAGGATGGCATAACTCATAACGTTCATGGCCTGGGCGAAGACAAAAGGCCCATCGAGGAGTTTCACAGACTGGCAAGCCGCAAGCTGCGCCGCCAGATTGAGCCACACGGCCAGATAGATGGATTTGTCGAATGCGGAATCCTGCAAATATTTGCGCCGCCGGTAGCCGAACATGGCAATCAGAAAAATCACGGCGGGCAAAAGCTGCAGCGGGTTCGGAATAAACGCTTGCGGATGGTGCGAGGCATCCGGAGGAAGTCTCCGCAAAGAAGCGGTGATCAGATACGTAGCGGCTATTACGGCGAACAGGCCGCCGGCAATTTCCAGGCGGGGATGGCGGGAACGCGGCAGGAAATGCTCGACGACAAGCGCCGTGGCAAACAGCAAGGCGAGCAGCAACCGGCTGATCCACCAGGCGACCGGCGCCCACAAAACCCAAGTCTGATGTTCGTGACTAAGTTGGAAGAAAAGGATGCTGGACGCAACCAGTGTGGCCCCGGAAAGCATGAAACCGGAACCGAGGATTAGCGAAATGCGATCCTGCGTTCCCTGGAAGCGCACCAGGGCAACGGCGGCGAAAACAAATGCGAAAATGCCGGTGGTGATCTGCAGGTACCCCTGGAGAATCGGGTTGGAGTTGACGGTGATTTCACGCAGCCAGTCCGCGGCGAGAAAAATCAGCACGAAGCCCGCTACGTGCAGCAGAAGCCGCTGGAACTGGCGGCGCTCGAAAATGATGGAGAATTGAGCCATGGCGGCGACCCGATTTTCCCTGAACGAGGCGTTCTCTCCTTACCTCCATTAGACGCGATTGCGGGGACGCATGTTGCGTTGCAATACAGCGGGTGTGAGCGAAGAGATATCCGCTGTGGGAATCCAGTTTGCCTGTACGAGCGGACAGGGTAATGCGCTGTGGGCACGGAGGCAAGAAGAATTACGCTGAAAATTAGGCTTGCGCGGAAGAGCGAGTTTCCGCAATATAGCACTATTGAATCGATTCAATATGGGGCGTTCCTTGTCCAATACACGTGGCAAAGGCAAACCTGAGCCAACCTCGCGGAAGAGCAAGCTCGGTGAACATGCGTTACAGGAGATCCTTTCCCAGCCGCAGACCTGGAGCGAGACGGAAACGCGTCTTCGCGAGTCCGGGTTGCTGGAGAAGTTGGCGACGCTGTTCTCACCGCGGTGTCCCTGGCTGTTTGTGGGCTGCGGCTCGAGTTACTACTTGTCGCGGCTGATTGCCGCGCTGTGGACCAAACACTTTTACATTCCCGCGACGGGCGTGCCGGCCTCCGAGTTGCTGTTCGCTCCGGAAGAGACCTTGCGGCGCCTGGGAACCGAACAGGTCGTTTTGATGTCGCGCTCGGGGGAAACCACCGAAGTTCTGCGCGCTGCGGAAGTGCTGCAAAAGCACAAGACCGTGCAGACGCTGGGTGTCACTTGCAATCCGCAAAGCTTGCTGGAATCCCTTTGTACGCACAGTTTCAAGCTGAGTTGGGCCGATGAAAAAAGCATGGTGATGACGCGATCATTTACCGCGATTCTGCTGGCGTTTCAAAGGCTGGGGCTTCAGTTTGTGGGCGATACGCAATTTTCCGCGGCGCTCGACCAATTGCCGCAACGGGGACAAGCCTGGCTGGATGCGCACGCCCGGAAAATCCGTGATTTTGCAGGCCGGAAGAAATTCAAAGATTACGTGTTTCTCGGGCAGGGCGCGCATTACTGGCTGGCGCAGGAGGCGGGCCTGAAGATCACGGAGATGTCTTCCTCCTACGCGCAGGTGTATCACTCGATGGAGTTCCGTCATGGCCCGCGCTCGATTGCCGGACCAGACACGCTGATTACTTTTTTTGTTTCGGAAGCGGCCGCCGCCGCAGAGGAATTGCTGGTGAAGGAACTCAAGCAACTCGGCGCCGGCATTTGCGTCATCGCGAACTGCGCTACACCCGGATTGAAGAAACACAGCGACCTTTTGATTGAACTTGCGCTTGATGGGCCGGAGTTCGCACGGTACCCTGTCACGGCAATTCCCGCGCACTTGCTGGGCATCGCGGTTGGCCTGCGGAAGGGGCTCAATCCAGATGCGCCGAAAAATCTGACACGCGCGGTGGTGCTGGGCTCGGATGGGAGTTTCCCGTCGAAAAGGAGAGGTGTTTGAGCACAACCACTGGTGCCAACGATGCCGGGCCGCGACTCCGGCGAAGCCTCACCCTCTGGAACCTGATCGTCATTGGCATTGTGATCATCCAGCCGATCGCGCCGATGGGCATTTATGGCGTGATCAACAATGCCGCGGGCGGGCACGTCGTCACCACCATCCTCATTGCCATGGTCGCCATGTTCTTCACCGCCATCGCCTACGGGAAAATGGCGCGAGTCTACCCCAGTGCGGGTTCCGCTTACACCTACGTTGGGCAGGAGATTCACTCCGCTCTCGGATACCTGACCGGGTGGGCCATGGTCATGGATTACATCCTGAACCCACTAATCTGCACCATCATTTGCGCGAAGCTAACGCAGAACATCTTGCCGGAAATTCCTTATTGGATTCTGGCGCTCTTCTACGCGGTTTTTTTCACCGCGCTGAACCTTGGCGGGATCAAAACCTCTGCGCGGATCAACGAGATTTTCGCGGCGGGCATGACCGTTGTGGTGATCATCTTCTTTGCGTTTGTGATCCGGTTCGTTTTGAACTATCACGAGAAAAGCGACCGTTTCTTTCTGGAGCCGTTTTACAATCCGGGCACCTTTAACCTCGCCCGCATCCGCCTCGGCACCTCCTTGGCGGTATTGACCTACATCGGCTTCGACGGCATCTCCACATTCTCCGAAGAGGTGGAGAATCCACGGCGCAACATCATGCTGGCCACGGTGATCGTCTGCATTCTGGCCGGTGTGCTCTCCGCGACCGAAGTGTACGCCGCACAGTTGGTGTGGGGCTCGCAGCCCTTTCCGGCGGAAAAGGTCGAATCCGCTTTTCCGTTAGTAGCCCAGCGTATCGGCGGTTTCTTCCTCTTCCACGTGCTCAACTTCACTGTGCTCATTGCCAATATCGGTTCGGGCATGGCCTCGCAATTGGCCGCCGCTCGCTTGCTCTTCGGCATGGGGCGCAACGACGCCATTCCCAAGAGCTTCTTCGGCAAAGTTCGGGAAAAGACTCGCATTCCGGCCAACAATGTCCTGTTCATCGGTGGCATTGCTCTTATCGGCGCACTCCTGGCTATTTGGCCCAGTATCTTCAGCTATGAACGTGGCGCTGCGATGCTGAATTTTGGAGCAATCATCGCCTTCATGGGCGTCAATGCCGCATGGTTCACACATTATTTTGTCCGGAGCAAAGAGAAAAACGTCGGGGATCTGTTGATGCCGCTCATCGGCTTTTCCGTGTGTGCCATGATTTGGTGGAGCCTCAGTCCGCCGGCGAAGATCGCCGGCAGTATCTGGCTCGCCCTGGGTGTCCTTTACGGCGCGTGGAAGACGTCCGGATTCCGCAAGGAGATGTCCTTCGAAGCTCCCGCCGAAGAGTGAGTCCTTCCCGTTTTTATTTGCAATTTCAGGCACGGTGGCCCGATGATAGGCGCGCGAGGGTCGGCGGATGACCGAAAAAAGCAGGCGCGCGCTGGTGACCATGCGGGACGTGGCCAAAGCCACCGGATTTTCCCCGGCAACGGTGTCCATCGTTTTGAACAATGCCCCGCTGGCGCGCTATATCGCCCCCGGCACTCGCAAGAAAATTGAGGAGACGGCCAAGCGCCTAGGCTACCGGCCCAACGCCATGGCGCGCTTTCTGCGCAGCAAGCGCAGCCAGAGCATCGGCGTGATGCTCTTCGACGTGACCGATCCTTTCTGCACCCCGATTCTTCGCGGCATTGAAAATGCCCTCTATCCGCTGGGCTATTTGCCGATTTTCGCGGATGCGCACAACCAACGCGAGCGATTTGAACGCTATCTGGAAATGCTGCTCGAGCGCCACGTGGACGGCCTGATTGTGGTAGCCAACTGGCTGTTGGTGGACATTCATGTGCTTGCTGACCTGAACAAAGCCGAAGTGCCCACAGTGACCATCGGGTGGGAAATCCCCGGGAACCGCGTGAGCTTTGCGATGGTGGATAACGAAACGGGAGGGCGCCTGGCCATCGAACACCTCCACCAGCTAGGCCATCGGCGCATCGCCTTTATTCGCGGGCCGAAACAACTGATTGATAGCGCTCCGCGCTGGCGGGGCATCCAGAAATTCGCGCAGTCGATGAAGCTGGAGATCGACGCGTCGCTGGTCTTGCAGTTGCCCGATGTTTTCGATGCCAATGCGAGCTTCGAGTACGGCTATCGGCTGACCGAAGAGCTGCTCCAGAAAAAGAAGAAGTTCACGGCATTGCTGGCGTTTGACGATCTAACGGCGCTCGGTGCAATTCGCGCACTGGCCAAGGCTGGAGTGAGCGTGCCGGATCAGTGCTCAGTGATCGGCTTCGACGATGTGGCCATTTCCGGGCTTTCCGCGCCGGCGCTCACCACAGTTCGCCAGCCGCTGGAAACCATGGGTAGCGCGGCCGTGAGTATCGTGATGGAGGCGATCAAAGCCTCGCACGAGAATCGCGAGTGGGCAGCCGTAGCGCAAAAGCTGCATCCGGAACTCGTGATTCGGGATTCCACCCAAGCGATCTGAAACACACCAACAAAAACACAGCAAAAGAGAAAGGCGCGAGAAGAGCTTTCTCGCGCCTTTCGATTTCTACTGATTGCGGGTTATTGTCCGGATGGCGGGAGGTAAACGGCGGCAGGCGTCATGAACTCCACGCCCTGCAGCTCGGTCTTGACCCTTACCGTTTGGTATTTCCCTTTCGTTCCACCATCGCCCGCAAACGTGAGCAAGTATTGGTTGCTGAGGTGGTTTGAGATTTCATCCAGATACGGTTTGATCGAAACCGGGGTTCCCGTGCCGAGGAAGTACGATTCGGCTCCCGTATCCTCGGCCAGCTTGTCAATGTTGGTCTGCGCGTTGTTCAGCAGCCAATACGACCGGCCGCGATGGCTCGAACTGGGGTAGTAAATCGACCAGACGTTCGTGTTCTGGCGCTGCGCCCGGGCAATCAGCGGATCGAGGTCCGGGTAGAACGTGGCCCAGCCTCCGCCACGGAAGTAGTCAATACCCGAGGTGATGATAATGATCGAGCGCCGGGCGCCAGTATTGGGCCAACGCTTCAACATGTCGATCGTACCCAGATACGGGCTGGACCCAAGCGCACCTACGCCCAGCGGAAGTCGCAGGGCTTTTGCGGCAAGTGCGTGATCGGGCGTGAAATCCTGCGCCACGCGGACACCATTATTCTGGATGTAGCCCACCAGAATAGCCGTGTTCGCCGGTTGCGACATGATGAAATCCTTTAGGTATTCCCACTGGCCGCCGGCGCCTGTGTCGATCGAGTCGTCAATCAAAATGGCGAGAGCGAGGGCGTCTCCCTTTTTCCAGTCGCCAATCTGCTTGCGCTCTTTGCCTGTAAAGAACTGAACGTCGTCTTTTCCGATGTTCGGGACGGTCGCGTCCTTCTTCGCGGTAGCCGTGACGGTGAACGCGACGTTGCCGCTGGCTTTCCCCCCTTGGGCACTTGCAGGGGAAGGCGTGAGAAAAGTGATGGCCAGGAACGCACCGACAATTGCTATATACTTGGTTACTTTCATTTACGACTCCTCCAGTATTTTCTGGTTATTTAGATGCCCCGAGCCGCCTTGAGCGTATATCACGCTGAGTATTCAATTGTCAGCGGCCATTCTTCGGACTTTTTGATGCTGGCAGCGTCTCGTTTTGACAAATTTCTGACAACTTCGGCCCTCAAGTTACCCTTCGACCAACGCTTCCCATTACCTTCCTCAAAGCCTTTCTGGAGTGCGCTAGGCTTGATTTGATGGTTACACCATTGAACCAAGCGACGGCTAATCAAGAAAGCGGCATGGCGAGTACTGGAACCACTACACGCCCTTGGATCTACTCGCCCGCCATTGATTTGGTCGTGGGGTGTGGGGCATGGTCGGCGCCGCTGTTGCTGTTGACCGCGCTGGTCGCCGGCAGCAAGGCAGCGCAATGGTCTTTCGCGTTTTACTTGCTGGCGCTGCTGTTCAACTATCCGCACTTCATGGCCACGGCGTACCGCGCGTATCGCTCTTATGACGAATTGACACGCTATCGCTTTTACACCATCCATGTAGCGTTGCTATTGGCCTGCGCGGGCATCGTCGCGCATCTGTGGTATCCTGCACTGCCTTGGATCTTTACCTTATATATATGCTGGAGCCCGTGGCACTACACGGGGCAGAATTTCGGCCTGGCGATGATGTTTGCACGGCGGGCGGAGCTATCGCCAACGGAAAACGAGCGGCAGGCCCTGCACCTTTCGTTTATCGCGTCGTACCTGATGCTCCTTTTGAGTTTCCACACCGGGCCCTCCGCCGACCCGATGATCATTTCCCTCGGAGTTCCATCCGTGGTGACGCTTCCGGCCCGGATAACGCTGGCTGCCTTCTTTCTGGGCGCCAGCGGGTGGGCGCTTTTTTCGCTGGCGCGGCGCGGAGGATGGAAGGCCACGCTGCCGACAGCCACACTGGTGAGCACACAGTTTTTGTGGTTCCTGCTGCCGGTGCTGGTGGAACTTTTGAGCGGCAAGGAAGTCCCGCAGACGCGCTATTCGAGCGGAATTCTGGCGGTGCTGCACTCGGCGCAATATTTGTGGATCACCAGCTACTACCAGCGCAAGGAAGCGCGCGCGGCGGGCGACGCCGCATGGAGTTTCGCGCGGTACCTGCTGATTCTGGTCGTTGGAGGCATTGCGCTATTTGTGCCGGGCCCGTGGATCGTAAGCCGCGTGTTTCACGCCGATTTTGGAGCGAGCTTTTTGACGTTTACCGCGCTGGTAAATTTGCACCACTTCATTCTGGATGGAGCCATCTGGAAATTGCGCGATTCGCGGATTGCGAGGTTCCTGCTGAATACCCCGGAAACAGGAGGCTTCGCGGAGTCCGAGCCGCAAAGCGCGTTTGCGCGCGCGATGGCTTGGTTGGCCGGCGCAAGCGCAGGGGCGCGGGCGTTGCGGATTGGAACCGTCACGGTGCTGCTGGTCTGGGGCAGCTTCGACCGGCTACATTTTTATTATGCGAACGTAGCCGCGAGCCTGCCCGATCTGCAGCGCGCGGCAAAGTGGACGCCGGACGACAGCACTCTGCAGTTGCGCCTGGCGCGCGCGGAAGCTTCCTCTGGAGATAAGGAGGCAGCGCTGCGAGCTCTGCAGCACGCGGCCGAAGTGAATCTACGGGATTGGAAGGTACAACAGGCATACGCCGAGGCGCTGATTCAAGGCGGGCAATATGCGCAGGCTTACGAGCTCTATCAAAAAATACTGGCGATTGCGCCGAAGAACGGGGATGCGCTGGTGAATTACGGCCTGTTGGCGCACCGCCTGGGGCATGACACGGAAGCGATCGATACGTGGCAGCGCGCGGTGGATGTGGATCCGCGGCAAGCGTATGCGCAGTTGTACCTGGCGCAGGCACTGGATCAGGTCGGCGAAAACGCCGCCGCGGCAAGACACTATCGCGCGTATCTCGAAGCGGTCGCCAAAGAGCCGGACAAGCACCGCGGGGAAGGGGTCGCGGTGATTTCCGCGTTAATAAAGGTGGCGGATGGAGACGCCGCCGCGAGCCAACTGGCGATTGCGGAGCGGGGATATGAGGCGGCGATCCAGTTCGCGCAAAAGTCGGGCGATGACGCGCTGGAAAGCCTCGCGTTGACGCATTCCGCTGACGTGCAAGAGCGCCTCGGAAAGCCGGTGGACGCAGCGCTTTCGTATCAGCAGGCATTGAAGCTGGACGAGAAAACCGGCGATGCACAAGGGGCGGCGATAGATTGGCTCAATTACGGGCAATTCCTGCAGCGCCAGAAGCAGCCACCGGCGCTGGTATTTGCGTGCTTCCTGAAGGCCGAAGACTTATTGCGGACTTCGCCCGGCAAGGAACTTTCCGCCATCGTCAAAGAGCGCGAAATGACCGAAATACGTCTGGGAAAAGAAGCCGCCACAGTGAGAAACAAACTGCCGGACTACCTCGCGAGGGCCTCTTCCGTCTCTTCCTTCGACGCCATAAAGAATCCTGCCTGAAACAACCGTTCTCGGTGCTTTACTCCTGCCATCGCAATAAGCCTTAAGTGCATTAGAATGGGGCCGCAGTCAAAACTCACTTTTGCTTGAGGGCATGACGAATCTATGTCGCTGATGCGGTCGGCCTTGCTTGTCGCTTCCCAGAACAAGTGGTTGCGAGAGAATGCGGTGAACTATCCGTTTGTGCGGCGCAGCGTTTCGCGCTTCATGCCAGGAGAGAGCCTGGACGCGGCGCTGGACGCAGCGGACGCTCTTGCGCAGAAGAAGATTCGCAGCGTCTTCACCCATTTGGGTGAGAACGTAACGGACCGCGATGAGGCGCAGCGCGTTGCTGAGCATTACCTGGAAGTCTTGCGCCGGATTCACGCCTCAGGCTTGAGCACGGAAGTTTCCGTGAAGTTGACGCAGCTCGGCTTGGACCTTTTGCCCGACTTCTGCTTTGAAAATCTGGAAAGAATCATCTTGAAAGAAAAGAAGGAAGCAATCGTCTGGGTGGACATGGAAGCGAGCAGCTATGTGGATGTTACCCTCGATCTTTATAAACGGGCTTTGCGGAAATATCCCAATGTGGGGATTTGCCTGCAGGCTTACCTCTACCGCACCGAGAAAGACCTGGAAGAACTGTTGCCGCTTCGCCCCTCGATTCGCCTTGTGAAGGGAGCGTACAAGGAACCTGCTGAAATTGCTTACCCCAAGAAGCAGGATGTGGATGCAAGTTACTTCACGCTTGGACAGAGAATGATGGCTGCACAAGCGGCAGGAACCTGTGTTCGCGCCGCGTTTGGCACACACGATGTGCCGCTGATCCGGCGCCTGGCCGAGCACGCTGCAAAAACAGGTGCAACCAAGAAAGATTTTGAAGTGCAGATGCTTTACGGAATCCAACGCGAAGAGCAGGAGCGCCTGGCGCGCGAGGGCTACCGGTCTACGGTTTTGGTAGCGTACGGCTCTTACTGGTTTCCGTGGTTTGTGAGGCGACTCGCGGAGCGGCCCGCCAATTTGTGGTTCATGGCGCGGAATCTGTTTGCTTCGTGAAAGCCCCGTGAAAAAGCGGGGGCTGCAAAGTTACTTCGCGCGATGTAATTCGACGTAATCGCGCCCGTGATATAAGCGGTAGTTCCCTTCTCCGGATGCGGCGGTGATCTGCAGCGGCACGGGGCGTTTCATGTCGACGTCTTTCGCTGAGTTCACCTGAAAAACGTTACTGGCGCTGATGTCCATCACGACAAATTTGTTGCCTTCCACAAAGCCGACTCCGTAGACGCCGGGCTTCAGCGCCTGTCCCCCGATTTCCAGCGGCACCTCGTTGATGAAATACGCCTGATACTTTTCCTTAATGCCCGTGGAGTAACCGGAACTGTCCACCAGTCCCGCCAAGACGAAGAACCCGTCGGCGTAGCGAACTCCGGCGGTGTTCCGTGCCTGTACCGGAGCGATTTGACCGCGGAAGAAGACTTTTTCCGGGAGCAACTTGTCGCCCACATCGGCGGCTTTCAGGATGGACTCCTTGGCGGGGGCCTCTTTTGAGGCAGTTTGCTGGCGCGCATACGAAAAGGGGACTGCAGCCAGGAGCGCGGATGCAAGCAGAGAGATAGACGCGCGTATCTTCATGACACTCTCCTTAGGCGAATTAACCGCTGAGTGCGACCCATGATTGTACAACCGCCAGCTCGGAAACGGACAATGCCTTGCAACCCGCATTCACACCTATGCTGGTGCTCAATCCGATAACTAGGGGTTCATGGACACGCTCCTCGCAGAAACGTTAGCCTTTTTAAGGGTCATTTAGCCTGGCCAATGAGCGCGATTCTCTCCATCAACGACCTCCATGCCCGTTTTCACAAGGACAACGGAAAAGTGGTGCATGCCCTGAACGGGGTCAATTTGTGTGTTCGCGCGGGACAAGTGGTCGGAATTCTCGGAGAATCAGGAAGCGGCAAATCCACCCTCGGGAAAAGTCTATTGCGTCTGTTGCCCAGAAGCGCGCGTGTAACTGGAGAGATTGAGTTTGCAGGACGGAAGATCTGGCAGTTGAACGAAAGCGAAATGAACCAAATCCGCGGCGCGCAGATCGCCCTGATTCCCCAGGAGCCGGGGCTAGCGCTGAATCCCGTTCTGAAAATTGGAGATCAGATCGCCGAAGTTCTCCGGGTCCACAGGGATTGGAACTGGAAGCGCTGCAAGGTAGAGGCGGAATCTGCTCTCGATCAGGTGGGGCTTCAAAACTCGAGCCGCCGGTTTTACGACGCTTACCCGCATCAACTGAGCGGCGGCCAGCAGCAGCGAGCCGTCATCGCGCAGGCTCTGGCGTGCCACCCGGCTTTGATTATCGCCGATGAGCCAACCGCGTCCCTGGATTCCGAGACGGAAATTCAAATTCTGGAGCTCTTCCGCCGGTTAAAAAGCCACGCTTGTGTGCCCCCGTAGCCGACTGTAGTATTTACCCCGCGACCTCGACAAAGAGAAGGAGAGGTCCTTCGTTGTCGCGGAGAACTGGACAAGCAGGTTCAGTGTTTCAACGAACTAAGCCGTGGAATTCGCCGCTGGGGCGGTGCGCAACATGCTCCATTGCACGCCAGCGCCTCCGTCTCCACCTAGAACAAACGGGCGTGAACGGTAAGAAGTCCTTCTACGAGACCACGACCCCGGCGACCACATTCAAACAACAGGCGGACGTGTGGCTTGATTCTCTCGCCAAGCGCACACGAAAGCCCGTCAAACCCGCCACCATTGCAGGCTGGCAGCAAGCCCTCAATGCTTGGCTAACCCCACACATCGGTGACAAATTGCTTGCCGACGTTTCCAACAAAGTGCTCCGTGAACTGGTCGGCAAGATGGTTGCCGCCAATCTCTCACCCAAAACAATCGTCAATTACACGCAAGTCGTGAAGCTCGTCGTCGCCTCGGCGGTAAACGAGGACGGTGACCAGATTCACCCTCGTGTGTGGAACTCCGCATTCGTGGGAATTCCGATTGTTGACAAGACGAAGCAGCGCAGGCCGACGGTCACCCAGACAGAGCTTGAGGAGATCCTAACAAGCGTCAAAGACCGATACAGGGTTCTCTTCGCTTTGCTCGCCGGAACTGGCCTTCGCATCGGCGAAGCAGTTGGCCTAAAGACAACCGACTTTGGCCCTGAATGCCGCATCCTCCATGTGAACAGAAGCGTGTGGGGTGGTGAGGAACAGGCTCCAAAGACTTCAAATGCGATTCGCGTGGTAGATGTGCCAGAACCATTAGCATTGTTACTACGTAAGTATGTGTTAAACAAACAAGGCTTCCTGTTCGCAACCGCGAACGGCAAGCCGCTTCAACATAGAAACCTCTTACGGGTCTTGCACGGTACCGGTAAGCGGGCGGGCCTGCACGCGTTCCGTCGCTTCCGTGCTGCGGTACTGCGCAAGGCGCAAGTGCCCGAAGACATCATTGGGTTGTGGCTTGGCCACGCACAAAACCTGACCGACCGATACGCCGCGCAGTTGCGAGAAGACGTGGCGTTTCGCTCCGAATGGTGCAAGCGTGCGGGGTTGGGCTTTTCAGTGGTTACACTTGTTACACAAAACGTTGTGCAATTGGATGCGAGGAGGGTCGCGTAAACTTGTTGAGGGTAAAGGGTTTTGAAGTGGTCGGGGCGAGTGGATTTGAACCACCGACCTCCTGGTCCCGAACTTTACAATAAGCCGCGTAGTTCCAGTCAATTACAGCAAATTTCTCGATCTTAATGTTCTCAAAGTTCAAAGATCATTTGAGGCACAAAAAGATGAGCGGCACAGCTAAGAGATTGCGTAAAGAACGGTGGGCACATTAGTCGGGTTCGCCCAACACTCTTGCACGAATAGCCTGGATTTCTCACGAGTGGTGGGGAAGAAGGCGGTTTTCAGCTGCCATTCGCAGAGGTTCATCGATGGGCGCGACCAAGAGGGGCTAGCAAGGCGTCGCGGTGTTGTGCGCAAAGAGCTTGAG
>Ga0335085_10011148_pt1 | contig 13364 bp, 9 predicted proteins | sample Lox_Sample_45_FD_206712 | JGI IMG/M metagenome (GOLD analysis project Ga0335085, IMG submission 206712) | Soil microbial communities from Loxahatchee National Wildlife Refuge, Florida, United States - Lox_Sample_4.5 | ecosystem: Environmental > Terrestrial > Soil > Wetlands | place: USA: Florida...
AGTCCGCCACCCGCTCGAAGCCGTACGCAAAGCCGACGTCCCAGTTGTCAGCCGCGGGCAGGTTCAGGTCGATGCCGGTTCCCCAGCCATTTTTCGACGTGTTGTGGCGGAAGTCCTGCCGGATCGGGCCGATCGCGAGGTAATCTTTGCCAATTAACCCGGCGAGGTCCCTGTCAGCGGCGGCCGGCGCCGGCGGTGGTTCCGCTTGCGCGAAGGCACCTGCGCTGGTGATGCAGGCTAAGCAGAGGCTGAGCAGTCCCTTGTTCATGGTTGGTGGTTATCGGATTGAGGGATGGGTGCGGCTGGAGGCGCTCGCCGATGAGACGGCTGTTTCCGGGAAAAGTTTCGCCTTTCGGCGCGATCGGCTGAGCACCAGATGGCTGCCAAAGCGGACTCGCCAACCACGAGGCTTTCCTTATCACTCGCGTTGCTATGCGCATCCTCGTCACCGGCGGCGCCGGCTTCCTGGGCAGTCACCTTTGCGATCGGCTCATCAGCGACGGCCATGAGGTCATCTGCCTCGACAACCTGTTCACCGGCCGGAAGGAAAACATCGTCCACCTGCTGCCCAACCCGCGCTTTGAGTTTCTGCGGCATGACGTGGTCGATCCCTTCAAGGTCGAGGTCGACCAGATCTACAACCTCGCCTGCCCGGCGTCGCCGCCGCATTACCAGTACAATCCCATCAAGACGGTGAAGACGTCGGTGATGGGGGCGATCAATTGCCTGGGTCTGGCCAAGCGCGTGAAGGCCCGCGTCTTCCAGGCCTCCACCTCGGAGGTCTACGGCGATCCCCAGGTTCATCCGCAACCCGAAGCCTATTGGGGGCACGTCAACCCCGTGGGACGCCGCTCCTGTTACGACGAGGGCAAGCGCTGCGCCGAAACCCTCTTCTTTGACTATCACCGTCAGAACGGGGTCGATATCCGCGTCGCCCGCATCTTCAACACCTACGGACCGCGCATGCTGCCCGACGATGGCCGGGTCGTTTCCAACTTCATCGTCCAGGCCCTGCGCGGCGAGGATCTCACCGTCTATGGGGACGGCCTGCAGACGCGGTCGTTCTGTTTCGTCGACGACTTGATCGACGCCATCGTGCGCTTCATGAAGCAGACGGGGACGGTCGGCCCGCTCAACCTCGGCAATCCCACCGAATTCACCATGCTGCGGCTGGCCGAGTTGACGCTGAAGCTGGTCGGGGGCAAGGCGAAGATCGTGCACCAGCCGCTCCCGACCGACGATCCGAAGCAGCGGCAACCCGATATTGCCCTGGCGCGGCGCCTGTTGAAGTGGAAGCCGGCGGTGGAGCTGGAAGAAGGCCTCAAACGGACCATCGCGTATTTCCGCGGCCGCGTGTGAAGTCGCGCTCCCTTGACGTGGCCCCGGCCGCCGCGCACAGCGCGGCCCAGGCATTTGCCGTTTGCCAAGCTTCGCTCCGCCGATTTAGCTTCAACCTCTTTTCATGATTTCCTGGCTCCTGAAGAAGTTCTCCGGCCGCCACTACCGCAAGTTCCTGGAGCGGTGCCGCCCGGTCGTCACCCGCATCAACGAACTGGAGCTCGCCTGCCAGGCGCTCACCGACGACCAGTTGAAGGCGAAGACCGCCGAATTCCGCGAGCGCTTCAAGGCCGGCGAAACCCTCGACCAGCTGCTGCCCGAGGCGTTTGCGGTCGTCAAGAACACCGCCCGTCGCCTCTTTGGCCGCAAGATCATGGTCTGCGATCACGAGCTGACGTGGGACATGATCCACTACGACGTGCAGCTCATCGGCGGCATGGCGCTGCACGAGGGAAAGATTGCGGAGATGGCCACCGGCGAAGGCAAGACCCTCGTCGCCACGCTCCCGCTCTACCTCAACGCCCTCACCGGCCGCAATGCCCAGCTCGTCACGGCCAACGACTACCTCGCCCGCCGCGACGCCGAGTGGATGGGTTACATCTACAGCTTCCTGGGCGTCAGCGTCGGCTGCATCCAGCAGCTCATGCCCAACGATCTCCGGCGCGAGATGTACAACCGCGACATCACCTACGGCACGGCGTCCGAGTTTGGCTTCGACTACCTGCGCGACAACGGCATGGCCACGCGCAGGGAGGACCAGGTGCAGCGCGACCACTACTACTGCATCGTGGACGAGGTCGACTCGATCCTCGTCGACGAGGCGCGCACGCCGCTGATCATCTCCGGGCCCGCGCCCATCGAGCGCGAACAGCCGTTCACGCGCATCAAGCCCTCGGTCGAGCAGCTCGTCAACGAGCAGACGCGGCTCTGCAACCGCTTCATCAGCGAGGCGCGGGAACTCCTCGAGAAGAAGGACGGCACCGCGGACGACCGGGCGCTGGCCCTCCGCCGCATGCTGCAGGTCAAGATGGGCTACCCCAAGAACAAGCAGCTCCTCCGCCTCATGGAAACGCCCGAGTGGCGCAAGCAGCTCGACAAGATCGAGACGGAGATGAACTCGGACCTGAACAAGGACGAGCTCTTCCGCCAGAAGGAGGAACTCTACTACGTCATCGACGAACGCCAGCACCAGGCGGACCTCACGGAGATCGGGCGCACCAAGCTGCATCCGGAGGATCCCGATGCGTTCATGATGCCGGACCTCGCCACCGAGTTCAGCGACCTGGAGAAGAATCACGACCTCACCCCCGAGGAAAAGGAGAAGCGCCGGCTCGAGGCCCAGGCGCGCTTCGAGACCGTCAGCGAGGACATTCACGCGATCAGCCAACTCCTGCGCGCCTACTCCCTCTACGAGCGCGATGTGGAGTACGTCGTGCAGGAGGGCAAAGTCCTGATCGTCGACGAAAACACCGGCCGCGTGATGCCGGGGCGGCGCTGGTCCGACGGGCTGCACCAGGCCGTCGAGGCGAAGGAGAACGTGATCATCGAGCGCGAGACGCGCACCTACGCCACCATCACCATCCAGAATTACTTTCGCATGTACGAGAAGCTGGCGGGCATGACCGGCACCGCCGAGACCGAGGCGACGGAATTCAACGAAATCTACCGCCTCGTCGTGGTGGTGATCCCGACCAACAAGCCCTGCATCCGGCTCGACAAGAACGACTCGATCTTCAAGACGCGGCGCGACAAGTACAACGCGGTGGTCAAGGAGATCCAGGCGGCGAACGAGCGCGGCGAGCCGGTCCTGGTCGGCACGGTGTCGGTCGAGGCGTCCGAGGTGCTCAGCCGGATGCTGCGCCGCGCGAACATTGCGCATTCCGTCCTCAACGCCAAGTTTCACCAGCAGGAGGCGGAGATCGTCTCGCGCGCCGGCCAGCGGGGCTCCGTCACCATCGCCACCAACATGGCGGGCCGCGGCACCGACATCAAGCTGGGCGAGGGCATCCCCGACCTCGGCGGCCTGTACGTGATCGGCACGGAGCGCCATGAGTCCCGCCGCATCGATCGCCAGCTGCGCGGCCGCTGCGCGCGCCAGGGCGACCCCGGCATGAGCAAGTTCTTCCTGTCGCTCGAGGATGAGCTCCTGCGCATCTTCCTCCAGGGCAATGTCGCCTCCCGCCTGATGGAGGGGGCGATGAAGGAGGGCGAGGAGCTGGAGCACCCGTGGCTCAACCGCTCCATCGAGAGCGCCCAGAAGAAGGTCGAACAGCAGAATTTCGCCATCCGCAAGCGCCTGCTCCAATACGACGACGTGCTCAACAAGCAGCGCGAGGTCGTCTACGGCATTCGCAACGGCGCCATCCACAACGAGCGCACCAAAGACACGATCTTTGACATGGTCGAAGAGGAGATCGCCGAGCGCCTGGAGGCGGCGGGCTACGACACCAAGACCGGCCCCGTGACGTCCGCGGTGGAAAGCCTGGTCGGCTGGGTCAATTCGCATTTCCCGATCGCGCTCAAGATCGACGAGATCAGCCGGCTCGGCGGGAAGGCCGCCATGGGGCTGGTGGTGGACCGCATCAAGAAGGCCTATGCCGTGAAGGAATCGGTGGAGGTGCCGGAGGCGCTCGGCGCGCTGGAGCGCTATGTGGTCATCAACGCGATTGACCACCACTGGCAGGAGCACCTCACCGAGATGGAGGAATTGCGCCGCTCGATCGGCCTGCGGAGCTACGGCCAGCGGGATCCCCTCCAGGAATACAAGGGCGAGGCCTACAGGTATTTCGAGGAGCTGATGAACAACGTGCGGCTCCAGATCTGCACCGGCCTCTTCCGGTCGACCACGAACCTGCAGGCGTTTGAGAACATGCTGGCGGTGCTGTCGCGCAGCGCCCGCCTCCAGGGCCCGGAGGCACCGGCCCAGAACGGCAGCGCGCTGCGACCGGGCCCGGCCGCAGCGCCCACCGCCCCGCCCCGCCGGCTCGGCGGCCTGGACATGCCGGTGCCGGAATCGGACGAAGCGCCGGCGGCCGAGCCGGAGGTCCAGCTTCCGCGGGTGACGGTCCGGCGCGAGACGCCCAAGGTGGGCCGCAACGACCCCTGTCCCTGCGGTAGCGGCAAAAAGTACAAGCACTGCCACGGGAAGTGAGTGCCCCGCCCGTCACTGCCGCGCCCGATCCCTACAACCTGCCGCCGCCGTGGTGGCAGCGCCATGCCGGCGTCGTGTGGGCGATCGGGGTGGGCGGGTTGACGGCGCTGCTGACGGTCATCTCGTTTCCGCCGGCCAACGTGCCCGAGTTCGCCTATGCGTTTGCCGTGCCGGCCATCTATTGGGCTTACCGCCGGCCGCCCTTCCGGCTCTTTGCGGGCACGCTGCTGGCGGCGCAGGCGGTGGCGTGGTGGACGCTGCTGTGGTGGCTCCACCATGTCACTTGGGTCGGCCTCGTCCTGCTCGGGGCGGTCATCGGAGCCTGGGTGGGGGTGTGGTATCTGGCCGTCTGGTGGCTGATGCCTCGGCTGGCGGGCCGGCCGGTGCTGCTGCGGATCGCCGGACTCTTCGGCCTCGCGGGAGCCTGGGTGCTGCTCGAGTGGCTGCGCACCTGGCTGCTCGGCGGGTTCCCGTGGCTGCCGCTCGCCGCCAGCCAATGGCAGCGCACCGCCCTGCTCCAGGTTGCGGCCTTCACCGGCGCCGGCGGCGTGTCCTTCATCCTGATCTTCTTCAACCTGGGCTTCGCCACCTCCGCCTGGAAGCTGTACACGAGCCCGGAGCGCGGTCTGCTCCGGCGCAGCCCGGAATTCAGCGTGGCGCTGCTGGTGCTGGGCTTTGGCACGATGCTGCCGATGACGGAGGCGTTCAACCGGGCGCCGTTCAACCGCAAGCTTGCCGACGTCGCGTTCGTGCAGCCCTACATTCCCCAGGAGGTGAAGTGGAACCCTGCCCACGGGCCGGAGATACTCGACACGCTCGAAAAGACCACGCTGCTGGCGGCGGCCAGCGAGCCCGATTTCATCCTGTGGCCCGAGGCCACCACGCCCTGGGCGGTGCGCGGCGACGCCACGGTGCGCGCGTGGATCGAAGCGCTCGTGGGGCGGGCGAAGGTGCCGCTGGTGCTCGGCTCGATTGCGATCGAGAATCGCGGGCGGTCCGACGAACGCTGGTTCAACGGCGTCTTTGTGGCGACGCCAGATCTGGGTCTGCAGACCGCGTACTACGCCAAGCGCCACCTGGTGCCGTTTGGCGAGTACATCCCGCTGCGGCCCGTGCTGGGCTGGCTGAGCAAGGTCGTGCCGATCGGCGACGACTTCAGCCGCGGCGATTCCGCCGCCCCGTTGCTGGTGCCGCTCCGGCATGCATCGCTCGCGGCGGGACCGCTGATCTGTTTCGAGGACATTTTTCCCTCCCTGGCCCGGGCCGATGCCCGCGCCGGCGCGGACTTTCTCTTCGTCGCGACCAACAACGCCTGGTATGGCGAGGGGGGGGCCGCCTACCAGCACGCCGCCCATTCCGTGCTGCGCGCCGTCGAAACCCGCCGGCCGGTCCTGCGCTGCGGCAACGGCGGCTGGAGCGGCTGGATCGACGAGTTCGGCGTCGTCCGCGGCCAGTTGGTCGACGAACGGGGCAGCATCTATTATCGGGGCGTCCGGACGTTGCCGGTGAAACGCGATGCGCGGTGGATCGGCCGTTCGAGCTTCTATGTCGAACACGGCGATTGGTTCACCGCCGTCTGCGCGGGACTGATGGTGCTCGGCTGGCTCGCCCTCCGGGTGGGCGCTGCGGCCGCCACCGCGGCCGAAGCGGACGGTGGAAATCCGATATGAGGCGCCGGCGGTCAGCCCGCCGCTTCCGCCTCGCGGGCCATGAGCCAGAGGAGATCGGAGACCCGGTTCAGGTATTGCAGCAGCAGCGGGCGGACGGTCTTGCCTTGGCGCGGCAGCCCGGCCAAACGGCGTTCGGCGCGGCGGGCGCTCGTCCGGGCCAGATCCAGCAGGGCCGCGTACGGATTCGCGCCGGGCGTGGCCCAGCCGTCGGACTTCGGGTTCCTGGCTTCGATGGCGGTCACCCCGGCTTCGATGCGGGCGAGGTCCCCGTCACCCAGTTTCGTGAACTTCGACACCACGTAGCGTCCGGTGTCATTTTCCGCGCAGGCGATTTCGCCCATCAGCGCCACGAGATCGCGCTGAATGCGCTCCAGCAAAGCTTGGCGGCCGGCGTCGGGACAGGTGGCCTTGACCAGGCCGAGGGCGGCGTTGAATTCATCGAGGCAGCCCACGGCCTCAATCTGCGGATGATCCTTGGACACCCGCTGCCCGTAGAGCAGGCCGGTTGTGCCATCGTCACCAGTGCGAGTGGAGATCGAACGGGGCATGGGGAGACGGTATAGCGGCCGGCGGTGCGCGGCCAACACCCAACTTTGGGTGTCTGCATTCGCGATTACCGGGTGGCGCGGCCGGAGCCTCGCCTTCCACGGTTCTCGCTGGTCCGGCCTGAGGGCTCGAGTGGCGACCGGGGGGTCGGATGGCGCCGGGTTCACGCCACCCGCCGGGCGGCCTGCTGCGCGAGCAGGCAGAGCTCGGCCGCCTTGAACGCGTGGGCCTGGGTCATGGCCCGCTCGGTCCGGTGCAGGCAGTCGAGGATGAGCTCGCCGAAGAAGCGGTAGCCGACCTTCCCGGCGACATTGATGAACCGCTCGCCCTTGTCATCGACCAGGATGAGATTGTCGCCCCGGTGGTCGGCGCCGACATTCAGGTACTTGCGCAGCTCGATATAACCTTTGGTGCCGAGGATGATCGTGCGGCCGTCGCCCCAGGTGCCGAGACCGTCGGGGGTAAACCAGTCGACCCGAACGTAGTTCATGGCGCCGTTGTCGCCGCGGAGCGACGCCTCGCCGAAATCCTCCAGCTCGGGCGTGTCCGGGTTGGCGAAGTTGCCGACGGCGGCGTGCAGGACGGTCGCGTCGGCGGCGCCGCTGTAGTGCAGGAATTGCTCGAACTGGTGGCTGCCGATGTCGCACAGGATGCCCCCGTACTTTTTCCTTTCGAAGAACCAGGCCGGCCGCGAAGCCTTGCTCAGGCGGTGCGGCCCGAGGCCGATGACCTGGATCACGCGGCCGATGGCTCCGGCCCGCACAAGGTCGCCCGCATGCATGGCGCACTCCACGTGCAGGCGTTCGCTGTAATAAACCATGTATTTGCGGCCCGTGCGGGCCACCGCGGTGCGGGCCTGGCTGAGCTGTTCGAGCGTGGTGAACGGGGTCTTGTCAGTGAAGTAATCCTTGCCCGCCTCCATCACGCGGCAGCCGAGGGGACCGCGGTCGCAGGGCACGGCGGCGGCCGCGACCAGGCGTACCTCCGGGTCGGCGAGAACCTCGTCGATGGCGCGCGCCGGCCGGGCTTGCGGGTATTTGGCGCGGAACGCCGCGACCTTCTGCGGATCGGGATCGCAGACCCATTTCAGGGTGGCGCCGGCTTCGAGCAGACCGTTGCACTGGCCGTAGATGTGTCCGTGCTCCAGATGCGCCGCGGCAAACACGAAGTCGCCGGGTTTCACCACCGGCGCGGGCCGCCCTTGTGGGGCATAGGACATGCCGTCGGACTGCGGGCTCATGGGCTGATCCTTCGAACGCGCCCCGGGCGCGGCGAACTTAAGCGGGATTGGTCCGCGGTTCCTGTTGCCCGCTTCGCTTGCGTGCGGTGGCCGCCTCGCGGGTCTGTTTCTTCAGCGCCTTCAGCTCGGGTTGCAGCCGGGCGATCGTCGTCTTGTCCATCCGGTCGATGAAGAGCACCCCGTTGAGATGATCCACCTCGTGCTGGACGCACCGCGACAGCAGGCCGGTGCACACGAGCGTGTGGGGATGGCCCTGCACATCCTGATAGCGGGCGGTAATGCGCTCCGGGCGCGCCACATCGCCGCGGATCCCCGGGAAGGACAAGCAGCCCTCCTCGGCGGTGGCGGTCGGATCGCGTTCGGCGACCACCGTGGGGTTCACCAGCGTCAGGGGCATGATCAGCTCCTTGGGTGGCCTCGTGCCGTCGAGGAGCCAGGTGTAATCGGCCTCGGCTTCGCGCAGATCGACGACGCACAGCTGGATCGTCCGGCCGATCTGCTGCGCGGCCAATCCGATGCCGGCCGATTGATGCATCGTCTCCACCATGTCGTCCGCAAGCCGGGCCAGCGCGGCGTCGTAAGCGGCTATTTTATCGCCTTTTTTGCGCAGGACCGGGTCATTGTAATGAACAATTGGCAACAACATGGGTCGATGGGAGCAGCCAGCGTGATTTTTACGATCCGGCTCGGCAATTAAATTGTTTCCGGTTCGAAGTTGCTCCATGTCTCAATCCGTCATGCACCGTCCTCCGCCCCCGTCCGCCGGTTCGCCCGTGGCGACGGCGCTCGCCCTCATCTTCGTCGGCGCGGGGCTCGTGGCCGGAGCGTGGACCCTGCCGGTCAACCTCAAGTCGATCAATCCCGGACTCCTCCGCGAGGCGGGGCTGGGGACCCCTTCCCTCACGGATTTCGGCCTGCAGCTGGTCGAATCGGAAAAGCCCGGGCCGGCGGCCTTGGTGCTGGCGGCGGCCCAGAGCGTCGGCGACCCGCACGCCGCCAAGCTGGCCGAGGCGCTCGCCGCGTTCAGCGCCCGCCAGAAGGAGTTCGTGGCGTGGGGGGGCTGGGATCCTTTCCTGGATCCGCTTTTCAACCTGAAGGAGAACAGTGGTCACGCCGAGAGCACGCCGGTGCTCACCTTTTTCATCACGGAGCGGGCGCGCGATTCGCTCCGCCGCTATCTGGCCAACTCCCGCTCGCTGGGCGTGCAGTCCGTATTGCAGACGCGCGACGTGCCGCACGCAGTGCATTTTATCGCGGCGACGCGGGCCGGCGGCCAGCCACTCGACGCCGTCATCCTGCTCACCGCGCTGCTTTACCAGGGCGAGCACCTTTCGCCCTCGCTCCAGCGCGAGGTGAAGCGGCTGGCCGACGAGGCCGTCCGCTCGCACGAGCTGGGCGACCTGGAGTCCTTCTACCTCGACCTGCTGGCGCTCGGCAAGCGGTTCAACTGGGTTCAGCTCAGCGAGCTGCTCCGCCTGACGGACGACACCAAGACGGTGGGTGAGTTCGCTCATCTCGCGCAGGTTGCGGCGGACCAGGTGCCCCCGCTGTACGCTGCGGCGCTGTTCACCCGGTCGGCTGACCGCGTGGCCGGTTACCTGCTGCTCTACGGCAAGGCGGGGGCGCAGGACCTGCGGCTCGCCCTCAGTCTGGGGCAGGGGGCGGTGCAGCAGCTCCTGCTGCGCCAGGTGCCGGTCAATCACGGGCTGGCGGCGCCACTCGATCTGGCGGGGGCGTTTGCCCTGCTCCATCCGAAGCTGACGCTCTTTGCGAAATACCTCGGCTACTTCGTCGGCGCGTTTCTGATCCTGCGCGGCCTGGATCGGTGGCTGTTCACGCCGCTGCGGCGCGCCGCCCGCACCGCCGCCGATCTGCGTGTGATGCCCCGCGTGCAGAGCGGCGCCATGGCCCTGCTCATTTCCTTCATCATCATCATCACGACCGAACCGTTCCTCCTGAAAGCGGCGCCGCCCTCGGAGTACCGGGTTCGGATCGTCATTCCCATGCTGGCCAATGTCGCCACGCCCGCCCCTTCAAGTTCAACCGCCAGTCCCACCACCATGGATACCTCCACCATCGTCTCCATCTGCTTCTTCGCCCTGCTTCAAGTGGCCACCTATCTGGCCTGCCTGATGAAGATCGGAGAGATCGACCGTCAGGACATGACGCCGCTGCTCAAGCTGCGGCTCATGGAAAACGAGGAGAACCTCTTCGATAGTGGTCTCTACGTCGGCATGATGGGCACGGCCACCGCCCTCGTCCTGCAGGTCCTCGGCGTGATCGAGCCGAACCTGCTGGCGGCCTACTCCTCCAATCTGTTCGGCATCGTGTGCGTGGCGTTCGTCAAGATCCGCCACGTGCGCGGCTACAAACGGCGCCTGATCCTTGCCGCCCAGTCCGCCCCTCCCGCCGTCGGCAAGGCCGCCCCGGTCGCGCTATGAACAAGACGCTGCTGCTGATCATCATCGACTTCCTCTTCCTGAATCTCATCGCGCTGACGCGATGGGAGAAGGCGGCGCCCACCCAGCCGCGGCGGGCGCCGGTTCCGGAAGTGGCCGGCAATACGCCGCCGCGCGATCAGGATCTGGTCGACGTCATGCGCCTTTCCCTCGAGGACGAGCGCAAGAATCGCGAGCAGGTCCTCACCCAGCTGCAGGCCACCCAGGCCGAGCTCCAGGGCCGCGAGCAGAACATGACCCAGCTCCAGACGGCCAAGACCCAGCTCGAATCGACCCTCGCCACGACGCAGCAGAATGTCCGGGAGCTGAATCAGCGCGTCATCGCCAGCGCGCAGGAGGCCACCATGACCAAGGAGCGCCTCGCCCAGATCCAGCGCGAGTTGGAGGACAAGCAGGCCGAGGCGGCGCGTCAGCGGCAGCAGATCGCCGCCTTGACGCAGCAGCAAGCCGAGGCCCAGCAGCGCATCGAGGGCCTCAATGTCGCGGTCAAGGTGGCCGAGCAGGAAAAGGGCCTGCTGCGGGAAAACCTCAACGACGCGAAACAGCAGGTGGAGGTTGAACGCCAGGAGCGGCAGAAGGTTCTCGCCCAGACCGGCCAGCTCGCCGAAGGCGTGGGCCGCCTCGCGGAAAAATCCGGCGAAATCGCCAAGGAGATCCGCGAGAACCAGCCGATCAACGCCAACGTGCTCTTCAACGATTTCCTCAACAACCGCGTGTCGACCACGCTCACCGCCTCCCGCAAGGCCCTCTTTGGGACTTCCACCCGCGAGAAGGAAACGAAGACCGTGCTCGTGACCGACGGCAAGGCGGTCTACGCCTTGGTCCATACGCGCGACACCCCGTTTCCCGTCGACCTCGTGCCGAATCCGGTCGACTGGGCGCGGGTCTCCGGGCAGTTCGGCCGCGCGCCGGTGACCGCGCCAGTCACCGAGATCCAGTTCCTCTCGCTCGATCCGCGCATCATTGTCATCCCGGTGGACGCCGACCTGGCGGCGCGGCTGGGCGTCAAAGTCTACCAGACGGCGCTGACGCCGTTCAAATTCACCGAGGCGATGCTCGTGAGCAGCGGCGCCAAGGGCTATGGCGACGTGGCCTTCAAGCTCGACGCCCAGACGCCGCAGTACGTGCGCATGGACAACCGGCTCATCAAGCATCTGGTCGGCGAGTTCACGCCGTCCGCGGGCGACCTGGTTTTCAGCAAGACCGGCGAGCTGCTCGGCATCATGGTGAACAGCGACTACTGCGCGGTGATCGACAATTTCGTGGCCACGAAGACGATCAAAACCGGCGACAACACGCTCGAACAGCATACGGGCGAGATTCTCGCTTCCCTGTCCGCGCGACTGCAGGCCCTGCCGACCCGGCTGCAGTAGCGCGGCCGCCGCCGGTCAATCGCGCAGCGGAGGCGACTCCTGCGGCGTGATCGGGAGCGTCAGCCGTTCCGTGTGGCGCAGGACGATCAGCGCGGCGGGGCGGCCAATGCGCTCGGCGGTCAACTGTTTGTGCAGCGCGTCGATGGCGGCAACGGGCTCGCCGTCAAAACCGATGATGATGTCGCCCACCTGGAGTTGCGCGGCGGCCGCCGGGCTGCCGGCTTCGATCGAGGCCACGAGCACGCCCGTGGCGGCCGACAGCCGGTAATGGCGCACCAGGGTGCGCAGCAGCGGCACGTTTTGACCGGCGACCCCGATGAAACTGCGGCGGATGTGGCCGTCCTTGATCAGCCAGCCGGCCACCCAGCGGGCGATGTTGCTGGCGATGGCGAAGCAGATGCCCTGCGCGGGCCGGATGATCGCCGTGTTTACTCCGATGATTTCGCCCCGCGTGTTGATAAGCGGACCGCCGGAATTGCCGGGATTGAGCGCGGCATCGGTCTGGATGATATTGTCGATCAGGCGACCGGAGACGCCGCGCAGGGAGCGGCCGAGTCCGCTGACGATGCCCGCGGTCACGGTCTGCTGGAAACCCATCGGGCTGCCCAGCGCGATCGCGATCTGTCCCGGGCGCACCTGGTCGGAATCGGCGAAAGGCAGATGGGCAAGATCGCCACCACCAACCCGCAGCACCGCGAGATCGGTGTCAGGATCGTCACCGACAAGTTCAGCCCGCAGGCGGCGGCCGTCGTCGAGAAAGGCGTGGATGTCGTCGGCGCCGTGCACCACGTGGCTGTTGGTCATGAGGTAGCCGTCGGGTGAGATGAAGAACCCCGAGCCGCTGCCGCCGCCCGGCGCCTCGGCGGCACGGCGGCCGGCATCGCGGGTTTCGAGGTGTACGACCGCGGCGTGGGTCTGCTCGACGGCGCGGGAAACCGCCTCGGAGTAGGCGTCGAGCAGGCTGGCGCCGGCGGCCGGCTTGCGGCCGGCCGTATCCGCAGGCGTGCCGGCGGGCGCGGCCCAATCTTTGACTCTGAACGTGCGAGGAATGGCGACCATGACACCCGAAAAGGAGAGCAGCTCGGGGCGAAATGCAAACGGGCCCCGGACCCGCCATCGAGGGCGTGCCCGCCGGCTCTTTCCGGGGTTGTCCGAAACCCCTGCAGCGCAGGTTCGTCAGTGGCGCCGCGACCGCAGCGCGGGTCAGGTCAGCCGGATCGCGGCGGCCTGGGCGAGCAGGCACAGTTCCGCCGCCTTGAAGGCGTGCGCCTGGGTCATCGCCTTTTCCGTCCGGTGCAGGCAATCCAGAATGAACTCGCCAAAGAAACGGTAACCCACCGTGCCCGCGACCGGCAGGTGATGTTCGCCGCGCTCGTCAACCAGGTACACGTGATCGCCCGTTCTCTCGCGGCCGACGTCGACGTATTTGCGGAGTTCGAGGCAGCCTTTCGTCCCGACGATGAACGTGCGGCCGTCGCCCCAGGTGCTCAGGCCGTCCGGCGTGAACCAGTCGACCCGCACCTGGTTGGTCGCGCCGTTGTCGGCGATGAGCGTGGCCTCGCCAAAATCCTCGAGCTCGGGTTTATC
>Ga0335085_10011149_pt1 | contig 13364 bp, 11 predicted proteins | sample Lox_Sample_45_FD_206712 | JGI IMG/M metagenome (GOLD analysis project Ga0335085, IMG submission 206712) | Soil microbial communities from Loxahatchee National Wildlife Refuge, Florida, United States - Lox_Sample_4.5 | ecosystem: Environmental > Terrestrial > Soil > Wetlands | place: USA...
CGGCAATCGCGGCGAGACGATCGCTCTCTTTAACGCGAAGTTCCGAGAGCCCGCGCATCACCGTGCGGCCCGTGGCGAAGGACGCCGCGACCGCGAGCGCGGGGTATTCGTCGATCATGCTGGGCGCGCGCGCGGCCGGAACCTCGACACCCTTGAGATTGCTCGCGTGCACCACGAGGTCCGCAACGGGCTCCCCGCCGGTCTCGCGGGTCGCTGCAAGCTCGATTTTCGCACCCATCTCCCGGAGCGTCTTGAAAAGGCCGGCGCGAAGCTCGTTCATGCCGACGCCGTCGATTGCGATCTCCGAGCCCGGCACGATGAGCGCGGCGACCGCGGGAAAAGCCGCGGAGGAAGGATCGCCGGGCACGGTCAGATCGGCACCCCTGAGCTCGCGCTCGCCCTTGACCGTGATCTCGCGCCCGCCGTCGCTGCGGATGACGGTCGTCACGACGGCGCCGAAATGGCGGAGCATGCGCTCGGTGTGGTCGCGCGTCGCGAGCGGCTCCGTCACCGAGGTATCGCCGGGCGCGTTAAGGCCCGCAAGCAGGATCGCCGATTTCACCTGGGCCGAGGGCATAGGCAGCGTGTAAGCGATCGGCATCGGATCGGCCGTCCCCACGAGCGTGAGCGGCAAGCGCGTTCCCTCGCGCGCGACGATCCGCGCTCCCATGCGGGTGAGGGGCTCGGCGACGCGACCCATCGGGCGCCGGCGCAGCGAGGCATCGCCCGTCAGGACAGCGGTGAGCGGGCTCGTCGCCATCGCGCCCAGCATGAGCCGCGCGCCAGTGCCGGAATTCCCAAAGTCGAGCACGTCCGTGGGCTCGGTAAAGCCGCCGACGCCCACGCCCTCGACGCTCCAGGTGCCGTTGCTCGCGCGCTCGACCCGCGCGCCCAGTGCCTTGACGGCGGCGGCGGTGCGCAGCACGTCCTCGCCTTCGAGGAGGCCCGCAATCCGCGTCCGGCCGACCGCGAGCGCGCCCAGAATCAGCGCCCGGTGCGAGATCGATTTGTCGCCGGGAACGCGGATGCGCCCCTTGAGCGGGTCGGATGAACCGGAGGAAACGGGCGTCACGGGGAGCATCGACCTCGGCTGCTGCGGCGTCCCGTTCCTAGCACATCGGGGCGGGCAACCGACAGGGGCCTACCCGAGGCTCGAGAGCCTCACCCATTTAGCTTTTGACAGGCCCGCGGGTTCGTGGCAATTGGCCGCCCCGACCCTCGGATTCCCGAGCGAACGAGCGGCTCTAGGCGGTAGCGGTAGGAGAGCAGGCGTGGCGAAACCGGAATGGGGTACGAAGCGGATCTGTCCGAATTGTGGGGCGCGCTACTACGACATGCATCACGACCCCATCATCTGCCCCAAATGCAAGACGGAGTACGATCCCGAGGCGCTGCTGAAGACGCGCCGGAAGGCGCCGGTTCAGCCGGAGCCGGAAGTCGAGCCCGCGCCGAAGCCGGCACCCGAGGCCGAGCCTGAGGAGCCGGAAGCGCCGGCGGAGAGCGAGGCTCCCGCGGAGGGCGGCACCGAGGAGGAGGAAGAGGAAGAGGTCCTAGAGGACGCTTCCGAGCTCGGCGAGGACGAGGACGACATGGCCGAGGTGATCGAGAACGTCGACGAGGAGGAGCGTTGAGGCCAGCCGGCCGCAAACCTCCTTGCGCCTCTAAAGAACTCGCTAGAGGAGTTTCCGCTCACCGGCTGCGTGGGGATTGCGCTAAAATGGCTGGCGCGGGGTCATAGCTCAGTTGGGAGAGCGCCGCAATGGCATTGCGGAGGTCGGGGGTTCGAATCCCCCTGGCTCCACCATCTTCATGAAGGGGCTCGGCCACTCGGCCGGGCCCTTTCTCATTGCAGCGCAGCTCAGGCGGCCGAGGCGCGGGCGGGCGCGGCTTGCGCGTCGCCTAGGATGAGGTCCGACGCCTTTTCGCCGATCATGATGGTGGCGGCGTTGGTGTTGCCTGAGACGACCGTCGGCATGATCGAGGCGTCAGCGACACGGAGCTTGCCGATGCCGTTCACGCGGAGCTGCGGGTCGACCACAGCCGCCTGATCGATCCCCATGCGACAGCTCGTGGTGGGGTGGAAGATCGTCGTCCCCCGCGCGCGGATGAACGCGAGGAGCGCGGCATCGTCCGCAACACCGGGGCCGGGGTCGCTCTCCTCTGCGACATAGGGCTTGAGCGCCGGCGCTGCAGTGATGCGGCGGAGGAGCTTCAATCCCTCGACCATCGTGCGCTTGTCGCCGTCGGTGGCGAGGTAGTTGAGGCGGATTTCCGGCGCGACGGACGCGTCCGCGCTTGCGATGCGCACCCAGCCGCGGCTCTCCGGACGAAGCTGGCAGATCGAGGCGGTCATGCCGGGCCAGGGGTGCAGATTGCCGCCGGGCTTGTCGGCGCTAAAGAGCAAGAGATGCGCCTGCACGTCCGGCGTCTCGAGTCGCGGATCGGTGCGGAAGAAGCCGCCGGCATAGCCCGCGCTCACGGCCATGGGCCCCTTCCGGAAGAGGAGGTAGCGCAGCCCTGCGAGCACTTTCCGATCGAGGCGGTTGACGACGTCGTTGAGCGTCATGGGCCTCGTCACGCGATAGAGCATGCGCGCCTGCAGATGGTCCTGCAGGTCGGCTCCGACGCTAGGGCGATCGCGTAGCACGGCGATCCCGTGCTCGCGCAGGAGCGCGCCCGGCCCGACACCGGAAAGCTGGAGAATCTGCGGCGAGCCGAAGGCGCCGGCTGAGAGGATCACCTCGCCGCGCGCGCGCGCGATGACGTCCCGGCCCTCGTGGCGATACTCGACGCCCGCGGCCGCATTACCCTCGATGAGCACCCGCTTGGTGAGCGCGCGCGTGACGACGCTCAGGTTCGGACGGTTCCGTGCGGGCTTCAAATATGCCCGCGCCGTGCTCCAGCGCCGGCCGTTCCGCATCGTCGTCTGGAAATATCCCGCACCTTCCTGGCTCGCCCCGTTGAAGTCGTCGTTGCGGGGAATGCCGGTCTCCTCGCAGGCTCGGATGAAGGCGTCGCAGAGCTCGTGCTCCTCCACCTGGTCCTGCACCGAGAGCGGGCCGCCCGCGCCGTGGAGATCACTCTGGCCGCGCTGCTGGTCCTCGGATTTCTTGAAGTAGGGGAGGACGTCCTCGAAGCTCCAGCCGACATTCCCGAGCTGGCGCCAATGGTCGAAATCCTGGGGCTGGCCTCGGATGTAGAGGAGGCCGTTTATCGAGCTCGAGCCGCCGAGCACCTTCCCACGGGGCTGCGCAATCGAGCGACCGTTGAGCTCGGGCTCGGGCGCGGTCTGGTACATCCAGTTGACGCGGGCATCGGTGAAGAGCTTGCCGTATCCGAGCGGGACATGGATCCAGAACTGCTTGTCCTCGCCGCCCGCTTCGAGCAGCAGGACGCGGTGTTTGCCCGAGGCCGAAAGCCGGTCCGCAAGCACGCACCCCGCGGAACCCGCGCCCACGACGATGAAATCGAAAACCTCTTCTCCCGCCATGCTTCCTCCGGATATTGCCCGGAGGCGATGGTAGCGGGAATCCGGGGCGTCAAAAAGTCTCTCGCCCGGCAAGGCCGCCCGCCTTCGTCGTCATGGCCGGGCTTGTCCCACGAGTGTCCGGAATTGGGGAACGGCCGCGCCTTCAGCGCCCCCGCACGAAATTCCGGACGTGTTCCGGCGCCGCGACGCCGGGTGTGAGCTTCGGGTCGGCTTCCGGGATCCCGATCGCGACCGACATCGGCAACACACCCGCCCAGATCGGAAGCGCGTAGTCCTCGTCGTCGTCGATGGGCGGACCCACGCGCACTTTGGCCGATACTTCCTCGAGCGGCATCGAGAGCACCATCGTCGCCTTGATCTCCTGCTTCGTGACCGGCCGCAGGACCTCCCAACGTCCGGGGAACAGGCGCTCGACGAAGGCCTCGAGCGCCAGGAGCTTGTGCGCTTCGTCGGTGACGGGCTCGGCGATGCCCAAAACCATCACCGAGCGGTAGTTGATGGAATGATGGAAGGCCGAGCGCGCGATCACGAGGCCGTCGACGTGGGTCACCGTGAGGCAGGCCTTGATGCCCTTGGAGAGCGTGCGCAGCATGCGACTTGCGGAGGAACCGTGCCAGTAGACGCGATCGCCCTCGCGCCAATAAGAGGTCGGTGTCACCAGCGGCTGTCCGTCGACGATGTAACCGACGTTGCAGATGAAGCCGGCATCCAGAATCGCGTGGACCGTTTCGCGGTCGTAGTGTCCGCGCTCGTGGAGCCGCTTCAGGCGCGTCATCGGTGTCGGCGTGAAACTGTCCATCGCGCTCGCCCTCAGCTCGGGTTCCGCTCGACGACGATGTCGGCGACCGTGGTCTCGCCATCGCTTCGCAAGCCTTCGATGACGCCCGCGCGATCCTCGGCGGGGCGGTTCTGGCTCATCTTCCACTTGCCCTCGAGCCGCTCGATCTGGATCTCGAATCCCACAATCGCGCGCAGCATGCCCTTGACGTAGTCTGCCGGCGCATCCGTCACGGCCCATGGCATCGCACGATTGCCCTCGTGCGTGTCCGTGAGGCGCGTCACGATCTGCAGGAGCCGCTCGGGGTCCTCGATGAAACGCACGCGGCCATAGGCGTGGATCGCGGCGTAGTTCCAGGTCGGCACGACTTTCCCGGTCTGGCGCTTCGTCGCGTACCAGGAGGGCGTGATGTAGGCGTCGGGGCCGAGGAAGATCGCAAGCGCCCGCACCTTGTCCGAAGCGTCCTTCCATTGCGGATTGGCGCGGGCGATGTGACCGATGAGTGTGCCGTAAGGCGCGGGCTCGGGGTCGACGAGCATGGGGACATGGCTCGCGGTCATATCCTCGCCGCCGAGCGTTACCAGCGTGCCGAGCTTGATCGCGCGGATGGTCTCGTGCAGCACCGGCACGCGTTCTTCTGCGAAATTCGTGGGGACGTACATTTTCCTCTCCCGAAAGCACGGGGCATCGGCATAGAGATGCCACCTAACTGGATTGCTGTGTAGCTCCGGTCCTAGAATATAGATAAGTCCAGTTGGGAGCATTGCCATGGTTCAAAAATCGGTTTCACCGCTCTGGAACAGCCTCGCCCTCGACCGCGGCGCGCCTGCCTCGCTGCAGGACCAGATCGTGGGCTATTTCCGCGCGGCGGTGCTGGAGGGGCGGCTCGAGGCAGGAACCAGGGTCCCTTCCTCGCGCGCACTCGCGGGAGATCACGGGGTCGCCCGCATCACCGCCGTCCAGGCCTATGAGCGCCTTACGGCCGAAGGCTATCTCGTCTCGCGTCCGGGCTCGGGGCTTTTCGTCGCCGAGCATCTCCCAGAGCATCCTCTGCGACCCACCGCTCGCCCGCGGCGTGCCGGCGCCAAGCCGCCGCCCCTCGGCCGCAACCGGGAGCTTGCCTTACCGCCGCGCACGCTCGAGCATTTGCCGCTCGCGGCGGGAGTGCCGGCGCTCGACAGGTTCCCCTGGTCGGATTGGGCGCGGATCACCGCGCGGCTATTGCGCGAGCGGCCGGAAGCATTGCTCGGCTACTGCGAGCCTCGCGGGGAGCGCGCGCTCCGTCAGGCGATCGCGCAATACCTCGCGGCCAATCGCGGCATCGCCTGCGACCCCGACCAGATTCTGGTCGTGGCGGGATCGCAGCAGGGAATCGATCTAACCGCGCGCGCCCTCGCGGAGCCAGGCGATCGCGCTTGGGTCGAGGAGCCCGGATATCCCGCGGGGCGCGCGGCGCTTCGCTCCGCGGGCTTCGAGCTCGTGCCCGTGCCGGTCGACGACGAGGGCATCGACGTCGGAGCGGGTCTTCGACTCGCCCCTCACGCGCGGCTTGCGCTCGTGGCACCCTCGCACCAATACCCGCTGGGTGCCGTCATGAGCCTCCGCCGGCGCCTCGCGCTCCTCGATTGGGCCGAGAGTGCCGATGCCTGGATCCTCGAGGACGACTACGACGGGGATTACCGCTATGCCGGGCGGCCGTTGGCGCCGCTCCACATGCTTGACCGCGGGAGCCGTGTGCTCTTCCTCGGCACGTTCAGCAAGGTATTGGCGCCGGGTTTGCGCCTCGGCTATCTCGTGGTGCCTCCCGCGGCGGTCGAGCGCTTTGCTGCGCTCAAAGCCGCCTCCGACCGGCATGCCCCGGGCCTCCTGCAGATCGCGCTCGCGCGCTTCATCGAGGAGGGGCGTCTTGCCGCCCACCTACGGCGCATGCGCACGCTCTATGCAAGCCGACGGGCGGCGCTGCTGGAAGCGCTTGCGGCGGAGGCCGGCGGTTTCCTTGCGGCAGGCGGCTCGCCCGAGGCCGGCCTCCATCTCGTTGCCCATTTGAGCGGGCGCATCGATGACGTCGCCGCGAGCGCACGCGCGCTCGAAGCGCGCGTCCACGCGGCGCCGCTCTCAAGCTATTACAGCGGTACGAGACGCGAGCGCGGCTTCGTGCTGGGCTTCGCGGGCACGCCGGAGGAGCAGATGGGGGGTGCGGTGCGCCGTCTCGTTGCGGCGACAAGGGCGAGCTTGCGTCCGATTCTGAACGGCCGATCAAGGAATTAGATCGCTCCTTGATCGCAGTTTAGGCAATGCTTATTTAACGTTGCGGGGTGCTTTCGGGGCCCCGCTCGTCTGCTCGCTCGCCGATCGAGGAGGAGGCATATGTCGAGACTGACCGTGTTCAATTCGCCGCTGCTGCTCGGCTTCGACCATTTCGAGCGGATGCTCGATCGCGTGAGCAAGACGCAGCCCGATGGGTATCCCCCTTACAATGTCGAGCAAACCGGCGAAAATACGCTGCGCCTCACGCTGGCGGTCGCGGGATTCCCACTGGAGGATCTGAGCATCCAGGTCGAGGACAACCAGCTCGTCGTCCGCGGCAAGCAGCGCGAGGAGAGCGGTCGCGTCTTCCTTCACCGCGGCATCGCCGCGCGCCAGTTCCAGCGCGCCTTCCTGCTCGCGGAAGGCATCGAGGTGAAGAGCGCCTCGCTCGACAGCGGCCTTCTCAACATCGACCTCGTGCGCCCGCAGCCGGAGACCCGGGTGCGAACGATCGAGATCGAAGGCGCCGGGACGAAGCCCAGGACCCTCGATCTCGCCACGGATAAAACGCGGGGCTAGCGCCGTTCTAGATTCGGATTTGCCCGGCCGAGGCCGGGTTGGAAAGGTAGAGTGCGATGACCACGATCGAGAGACTGAAGCAAATCACACCGAAGGAGTTCGCGCTTTTGGGCGTGAACGACGTCGCCTATGTGAAGCGCGTGATCGTGAACGACGAGGTTGCCTTCGCCATTCACAGCGCCGACGGCACGCAGGTCGCGGTGATGCCCGACCGCGAGGTCGCCTTCGCGACGATCCGTCAGCACGAGCTCGAGCCCGTCAGCCTGCACTGAACGGGGTCGCGCCGAGCGATGTTCGACGGGCGGGTCCTTCGGGACCCGCCCGTTTCGTTTGGCACCTGCCCGCGGCCGTGCGACGGGTCTGACGACACCACTTGTCACGCGGTTCTACATTTAATTGTAATAATATCGGAGCCTAGATGGTGCGGCGCATGGAGCGCGCAACCTTCCTTCCATTCACGGGGGAGGAACCGGCGCTTGCCCCTCGGGATATCGGGCGACAACCGTCGGCGAATGGAGGTGCCCATGGCGAGATTGCTGTTCGACCACTTCGTCGTGCTCATGCTCGAAAACCGCTCCTTCGATCATCTCTTCGGATATCTTGGGAAAGGCGAGGGCCTGCCGGCGGGCGGTGCCAGTAATCGCCTAAATCCCAAGGACGCGCATAGTCCGAGCTTCCCGTCGCGAGAGGGCGGCGATTACGTCGCGATCGGACAGGGCCCGTCGCACAGTCTCAAAGAGACGAACATGCAACTCTACGGCGTGACCAAGCCCTCGGCTGCCGTCGCCAAGGAGCCTCTGCTCAACGGCTTCGTCGCGTCGTTTCATACGGCACTCGCTTACGACCTTAAGCGCGCGCCCACGACGAGCGAATTGCAGCAGGTGATGAACTGCTTCGATCCGATCCAGCTTCCCGTGCTCTCGACCCTGGCCCGGGAATTCGTCCTCTGCGACCATTGGTTTGCCGATGTGCCGGGCCCGACCATGCCGAACCGCGCCTTCGTGCATGCCGCCACCTCGCAGGGCTACACCTGGAATGCCAATTGGAAGCCGAAGTTCGATTGCAAGACGCTCTACGATCGCATCAATGCGGCCCCCGGGCGCTCCTGGCGCAGCTATTATCACGACCAGGACGATATCGTTGAGCTCTATCCCTACCTAAAAAAGAATGCGACGAACCACGTCCTCTTCGAGAGCAACTTCCTCGGCGATGTCGCCGGTGACCGGCTGGCGACCTATTCCTTCATCACGCCCGCCTTCATAAACTCGCCGCAGCATCCCGCGAATAGCATGCACGCGCCGGCGGACGTGCGGCCGGCGGAGAAGCTCGTCGCCGACGTCTACTGCGCGCTGCGCGCGCATCCGGAGGTTTGGAAAAAGACTCTCCTGCTGGTGCTGTTCGACGAGCACGGAGGGTATTACGACCATGTCGCTCCGCCTGCGACGGAATCGCCGGACGGAATCGCAGGCCGAACGGATGAGTCCTTTCTGGTGCCGTTCGCCTTCGACCGGCTCGGGCTTCGGGTACCGTCGATATTGATCTCCCCTTGGTTCGCGGCCTCGACCGACTCCACCGTTTACAGTCATTCGACAATTCCCGGCTCGATTATCGAGGCCCTCGACTTGCCCGGCGGCTTCCTCACCAAGCGCGACAAGCAGGCGGCGAAGCTGACGAAGAAATACCTGATCGACGACGGCGCGCATGTCTGGCGCGAGGACACGCCCGATCTCACCGTGCCGGTGCAGCCGGAGTCGCTCGACATGATGCAGCGAGACCTGCTCGCCGGTGCGGCAAATCTGGATCCGCACCCGGCGCAGCGCAGCGAGCTTCGCACCATGGACATTCAGGATCCCGTGCAGGCGAAGCAGTTCATGCGCACGCAGATCGCGAAGCATCTCGAGCACTACTTCGCCTCCGGCGGCAAGGAGAAGCAGGCGGCCGGGCTCTCGGCCCAGGATCAAGTCCCGTCCTCGACGATAAGCCCCGCGCGCATAGAGGAGCTGCGCGCGTCTTCGCACCGGCCGGAGAGGGGTGTGAGGCCGTAGCGCTGCCTTGGCCGCTCAGGCGAGCTGAGCGAGGCCCCAGCCCGCGAGCGCACCCAGGATCACGACGAGCCACGGCGGCGCCTTCCAGAAGGCGAGCAGCAGGAAGGCGCCGAGCGCCAGGACGAAATCCTCGGGTGCGAGGATCGCGCTGGTCCAGACGGGACGGTAGAGCGCCGCGAGCAGCAGGCCCACCACCGCGGCATTGACGCCTTTGAGCGCTGCTTGCGCCGTGCGCTGGCGGCGGAGCGCGTCCCAGAACGGCAAGCCGCCGAGCACGAGCAGGAAGGACGGCAGGAAGATCGCACCGAGGCAGAGGAGCGCGCCCTCCCAGCCGGTGGGCGCCGGCGTCATCGCCGCACCGAGATAGGCCGCGAAGGTGAAGAGCGGCCCCGGCACCGCCTGGGCCGCACCGTATCCCGCGAGGAAGGCGTCGTTTCCGATCCAACCCGGCGGCACGACGGAGGCTTGCAGCAGCGGCAGCACCACGTGCCCGCCGCCGAAGACGAGCGCACCCGAGCGGTAGAAGCTGTCGATGAGAGCGAGCGCGTGATTGCCGCTCGCGGCCGCGGCCCATGGCAGCGCGATCAGCAGCAGGAAGAACGCCACGAGGAGCGCCGCGCCCGTGCGGCGCCCGATGGGGACAGGGAGCGGCGAGAGCGCCTCCTCGCTCGCGCCGCCGAGGAGAAGGCTGCCCGCGAGTGCGCCCAGAAGGATCGCGCCGAGCTGGCCTGCGGTCGAGGGAAGCGCGAGGACGAGCGCCGCCGCCAGCACCGCGAGCGTTGCGCGTGGCCGGTCGGGCGCGAGGCTTCGCGCCATGTTCCAGACCGCCTGCGCCACGACGGCGACCGCGACGATCTTGAGGCCGTGGAGCGGTGCCGCGCCCGCGGCCTCGCCGAGCGCCGCCACGCCATAGGCGAAGAGCGTGAGCGCGATCGCCGAAGGCGCGGTAAATCCGAGCCAGGCCGCGAGCGAGCCTGCAAGCCCCGCGCGCAGCAATCCCACGGCGATGCCGATCTGGCTGCTTGCGGGTCCCGGGAGGAATTGGCAGAGCGCCACCAGATCGGCGAATCCGCGCTCGTCGAGCCAGGCGCGGCGCGTCACGAACTCCTGGCGAAAATATCCGATATGCGCGACGGGGCCGCCGAAGGAGGTGAGTCCGAGGCGGAGAAAGACGAGGAAGACCTCGTTGACCCGGCCGGCAGGAGGCTCGTCCGGCACGTCGCCCGGCGGCTCTAGGCCGCGTGACTCGCAGTGCGGTCGGTGAGGAGCGCGGTCAGGGCATCGACGTTGTCGGTGCCGCGAAGCTTCTCGCACATGGCGCGGTCGCGGAAGAGACGCGAGATGCGCGCGAGCGCCTTCAAGTGATCCGCCCCGGCATCCTCCGGGGTCAACAGCAGGAAGATGAGATCGACGGGGCGCTCGTCCACCGCCTCGAAGTCGATCGCCTTCTCGAGCCGCGCGAACATGCCGAAGGGCTTGGCGATGCCGGCGATGCGTGCGTGCGGGATCGCGGTCCCCATGCCCATGCCGGTGCTGCCGATGCGTTCGCGCTCCCAGAGCTTGTCGAAGATCGCACGCTCGTGCAGGCCCGCTTGGGTCGCAGCGCGGCGCGCCAACTCCTGCAGCACTTGCTTCTTGGTGCTGCCCCGCATTGCCGCAATCACCCTGCCGGGCCCGAGCAAGTCGCCGATGTCCATGAAGGATGACCTGGTTGCCGTTGGAAGCCCGTTTACGTCAGAAGCGCGCGCTGCCGCTCGGCGGCACTGCGCTGCTCCGCTGCTGATTGGCGATGACACGCATGAGCGTCCTCAACCGGTTCGTTGACACGATTGCATTCGGTGCTGCCGGTCGTCCGCGGGGGGAGACCATAGGAGCGAGGTCGGTACGAGTCAAGATTGCCAACTCAGAACCGCAGCGACTTCTCGCGCCGGCGCTGCACGGAGGAGGGAATGCGCATCGCCTCGCGGTATTTCGCGACCGTGCGCCGCGCGATGTCGACGCCGTCCTTGATGAGGAGCGCCACGATCTGATCGTCGGAGAGCACGCGGTCGATGGGCTCGGTCTCGATCATGCTCTTGATGCGAAAGCGCACGGTCTCTGCCGAGAGCGACTCGGCGCCGCCGGCGCCGGAGATCGCGGAGGTGAAGAAGTACTTGAGCTCGAAAATGCCGCGCGGGCTCGCCATGAACTTGTTGGAGGTCACGCGGCTCACCGTGCTCTCGTGCATGCCGATCTCGCCGGCGATGTCGCGCAGGACCAGCGGGCGCAAGTGCTGGATGCCGTGGCGAAAGAAGCCCTCCTGCTGCCGCACGATCTCGCGCGCGACCTTGAGGATGGTGGTGGCGCGCTGGTGCAGCGCCTTCACGAGCCAATTCGCGGATTGGAAGCGCTCGCTGAGATATTCCTTCTCGGGCTTGCCCTTGGCGCCCTTGCTGACTTGGGCGTAATAGGCGTTGTTGACGAGGACGCGCGGCAGCGCCTCGCTGTTGAGCTCGATGAGAAATCCGCCTTCGCCGTCCCCGCGCACGATCACGTCGGGGATCACGGGATCGGCGATTGCGGGATCGAATGCGAGACCGGGCCGGGGATCGAGCGCCTTGAGCTCGGCCGCCATTGCCTGAATGTCCTCGACGTCGACGCCGCAGATCCGCGTGAGCTCCGCGAGATTACGGCTCGCAAGGAGCTGCAGGTTCTCCAGGAGCGCCTGCATCGCGGGATCGAGCCGGTCGCGCTCGCGAAGCTGCAATGCGAGGCACTCCGCGAGATTGCGTGCGAAGACGCCCGGCGGGTCGAGCCGCTGCAGCTTGCGCAGCACATCCTCGATCGCTCTCTTCTCGGCGCCGAGGCGCTCGCCGATCTCGTTGAGGTCGCCGCGGACATAGCCGGCTTCATCGACGAGGTCGAGGAGGTGGAGCGCGATCATCCGCTCCGCGGGCTCGCGGACATCGAGCTGGATCTGATCGAGAAGATGGTCGCGCAGCGTGGTCGCGCGCGTCAGCGTCTGATCGAGGCCTGGCAGCGCATCCGCCGCCGAGGCCCTGGGTTTGAGCGACTGCCAGGCCGCGGGATCGCCCGCGAGATCGAGATTGCCCTCGCCCTCGCTCCCGGCGGACTCCGACCAGAGCTCGCGCTCGTCGGTCTCCGCCGTGCTTTCTGCAGGCTCGGGCTCCGCCGCCCCGGGATCCGCCGGCGCCTCGTCGCGCTCCAGCAGCGGATTGCGCTCGAGCTCCGCATCAACGAACTCATTGAGCTCGGGCTGCGAGAGTTGCAGCAGCTTGATCGCCTGCTGCAACTGCGGCGTCATCACCAGGCTCTGGCTTTGCCGCAGATCGAGCCGCTGACTGAGTGCCATGAGCCGAGTTTATCGGGGGTGCCCGCACATGCAAGCAAAGATCGGGCCAACTGGTTGACGGGTGGTTAATGCGGCAGTGGGTCAGTTTGAAATTTCCTTGATATTCAAGGATGTTGCCCACTGGCGGAATTTTGCCGATAATCTCCAGCATGGCCACAAAACGCCTCAAACGACCGCGTGATCCGATCCAGCTGGGCAAGCTCATTGTCGATATAGCGGCGGGGCAGAAGGTGGACACTCAAAGCCCCCCGAAGCGAGCCCGCAAGAAATCAAAGACCCGGAAGAGCTAGCTGCGCCTCGGCGGGAACCACCACGTCAGGCGATAGCAGTTGGTATGGATTTGGCGCCCGCGAGGTGTCGCGAAAAGTCTGTCTGATTTCCTGCAGAGTTTTTGCCGCAATGTAAAATCGCCCGCGCTTTTCACCGATTGGAACCAAGAGTCCCAATTCGCAAAGGCGCTTCAAATCCCGACTGGCGACTACATCGGAGATTTGATGGCCCGCGCGATAGCCAAGATTTCTTACTCGGTATCCGTATGCGGCATCCATTAGCGCGGTCTGTGCGCGCTCCGGGAGGTCGTATTTTTTTGCTATCACTTCAATCTCATCCCATGTGCGGCCAACTTCGGCGTTTCGTTTGGTGAAGGTGGCCGCCTGTTGGTAATGAGCGACTAGACAAAATCGTATCCACGGCACCGAATCATTCTCAGGATGCCAAGAGCCTTGGCCGACCTTTGCCAGCACTTCGTAATAAGCGTTGGTATTCCGCCCCAACCATTCCTCGATGCTGCAGAAAATCGGCTCCAATATGCCGTCATGCGCCAAGACTAGCGTCTGCAGGGCTCGCGCCATGCGTCCGTTTCCATCGCGAAAC
>Ga0335085_10011150_pt1 | contig 13362 bp, 12 predicted proteins | sample Lox_Sample_45_FD_206712 | JGI IMG/M metagenome (GOLD analysis project Ga0335085, IMG submission 206712) | Soil microbial communities from Loxahatchee National Wildlife Refuge, Florida, United States - Lox_Sample_4.5 | ecosystem: Environmental > Terrestrial > Soil > Wetlands | place: USA...
CGGCATCCGGCTCGGCTTCGGTGGCGCGCCGCGCGCCGCCGTCGACCTGCGCGCGCGCAAGCTCGCGCACCGCCGTTTCCGCTACTGGTGGGAGCGCCTCGTCGAGGCCGAAACCGCGGCGGCTAGCCCTGCCCCTTCGGCGCCACGTCCTTGATCTGCTTGTCGCGCAGGCGCTGGATCAACGCGTCGGGGCTCTCGGTGCTCAGGATCTCCTGCGTCTGCGAGCGGAAGTTCTGCACCAGCGACACGCCCTCGACGATCACGTCGATGCCGCGCCAGCCGTCCTGCAGCTTGCGCATCCGGTAGTCGACCTTGGTGTCGCCGCTGGCGCCGTGCACCAGCGTCATCACGGTGACGTCGCCCTTCGGCTCGAGCCGCGCATTCTCGACGGTGATCTTCTCGTCGCGAAAGTTGTCGAGCGTGTCGCGGTAGGTGGTCGAGAGGTGCTTCTTGAAGACCTCGACGAAGTCGGCCTGCTGCTTCGGCGAGAATTTGCTCCAGTTCTGCGCCAGGACCAGCCGCGAGATCAGCAGGAAGTCGAAGCGCTGGTAGGCGATCTGCTCGACGTCGTCCTTCTTCACCTGCTGCGACAGCGATCCGTCGTGCAGCACGTGCAGCACCTGGTCGATGGTGCTCTGCACCACCTGACGCGCCTCGACCTCGGGCGAGGGGACCTCGGCGCGCGCGGACGCCGCGAGCGCGCAGACCGCCCCGAGCAGGGCCAGCGCGCGAAGCCTCTCACTTCTTCGGCACATCGGTCTTCGGCTCCTCCGGCAGGTCGTAGTCGACGGGCGCGCCGTAGAGATCGTAGACCCCCACCCCGGCCTGCGCCGGGGTCTCGGCACCGCGCACCGCGGCCGCGCGGCGCTGGACATAGGCATCGCGCACGAACACGTAGAAATCCAGGGCGGTGCGGCGGGCGTTCTCGATCTGCTTGTCCGCCAGGGCTCGGGAGTTGACGACGTTCAGGGTCCCCGTCGCGTAGGGCAGCCAGAACGGCGGCAGCCACGAGAGCGGATTCAGCAGGGCGTCGCCGACCAGGCCGACCGCGTCGCGGGGTGACGAAGGTCCGACGAGCGGGATCACCCAGTACGGGCCCGGCGGGATCCCCCAGCGTCCGAACATGATGCCGATGTCCGACTCGTAGCGCGGGAGCCCGATGTCGGTCGCGGGATCGAAGAGGCCCGCGATCCCGAACGTCGAGTTGACCAGGAAGCGGCCGGTCTCTGTGAGCGCGTGCATGGCCTCGCCCTGGCCGACGCTCGAGACGAGGCGCGACGGAAACCGGATGTTGAAGAAGAAGCGCCCCACCGCGTCGCGCACGGGCTGGGGCGTGATGAAGATCCAGCCGTGTGCGACGGGCGCCAGCACGTAGTCGTCGACCTTCATGTTGAACGCGAACACCGGCCGATTCCACGACTGCCACGGATCGGGGACGCCGCCGCCGGCCGGAGGCTGCGTCGAGGCGCAGGCGGTGGCCAGCAGGGCGGCGGTTGCGATCGCGGCGGTGCTGCCCAGCGGAGCTCTCCTCATTTCTTCGACTCCCCGCTGCCGAGGTTCTGGATCAGCTTGCCGATCAGCCGCTCCAGGATCACCGCGCTCTGGGTGAACTGGATCTGGTCGCCCGCCTTCAGCGTCTCGGTGTCGCCGCCGGGCTCGAGCGCGATGTACTGGTCGCCGAGCACGCCGGCCGTCAGGATCGAGGCCGAGGTGTCGCTCGGGAGCTGGAGCCGGCGGTCGACGTCGAGGGTCACGCGCGGGCGGAAGTCCTCGCCGAGCTGGATCGCCTTCACCTGGCCGATCTTGACGCCGCCGATCACGACCTTGGCGCGGTTCTTCAAGCTGCCGACCTCGTCGAACCTCGCCTGGAGCTCGAGCCCGCCGGGCCCCCGGTAGGAGACGCCGCCGACCGAGAGCGACAGGTAGGCGATCCCGGCGAGGCCGAGCAGCACGAAGAGCCCTACCCAGAGATCCCGTCTCGGCTCGTCGCGCATCCTACACCCCCCATAGTGCCGTGATCAGGTAGTCGACGATCAGCGTCGACACCGAGGCGATGACGACCGTGGACGTCGCGGCCGCGCTGACACCGGCCGAGGTCGGCCTCGCGGTGAAGCCCCGGTAGGTTGCGATCAGGCCGACCAGCACGCCGAACACCCCCCCCTTGATCAGGCCGCCGAGCACGTCGTCGGTGAACTCGACGGCGTCCTCCAGGGTGGAGAGGTAGGCGCCGCCGTCGCCCCCCAGCACCACCACGCCGATCACGTACCCCCCGAGGATCCCGAACAGGACGAAGAGCGTCGAGAGGAGCGGCATCGAGAGGATCATCGCGAAGGCCTTGGGGGCCACCACGAAGTCGAGCGGGTCGACCGACATCATGCGCAGGCCGTCGAGCTGCTCCGTGACCACCATGGTCGCGATCTCGGCCGCCATCGCCGAGCCCGCCCGGCCGGCGACCAGGAGCGACGTCAGGACCGGGCCGAGCTCGCGGATCAGCGCGAGGCCGACCACCGCGCCGAGCTGCTGGTCGGCCCCGAAGCGGGCGAGCGTGTTGTGGCCCTGGAGGGCGAGGACCATGCCCACGGCGAAGCCCGAGACGCACACGATCAGGAGCGAGAGCACCCCGGTGTCGTAGATCTCCGCCACGAGCCGGCGGAAGCGCAGCGGCGGGCGGCGCCCGGCGTCGGCGACGGCGACGGAGAACACCGAGAAGCGGCCGAGGTCGCGAACCGCGCCCACCGTCCGCGCCCCGAGCATCTCGATCGCCCCGGCCGGGGTCATGAGCGGGACGCTCCGGGCGGCGGCTCCTCGGAGAAGAACTCCACCACGCGCGGGTCCGGGCCTCGGACCAGCTCGCGCGGCGCCCCCTCCACGGCCTCGCCCTCGAGCAGCATCACCAGGTGGTCAGCGATGCGCAGCGTCGACTGCGTGTGATGCGAGGTGATGATCATGGTCGCCCCCACCCTCGCGTTGACCCGTAGCAAAAGATCCTCGACACGGCGCACGGTCGGCGGGTCGAGGCCGGAGAAGGGCTCGTCGCACAGCAGGATGTCGGGCCTCTCGATCAGCGCGCGGGCCAGCCCGGCGCGCTTCACCATGCCGCCCGAGAGCTCGCCCGGCAGCAGGTCGTCGACGCCTTCGAGCCCCACCGCATCGAACACGCGCTCCACCTCGCCGCGGATCTCGTCCTCGGACAGGCGCGAGTGCTCGCGCAGCGGCAGCGCGACGTTGTCGTAGAGCGAGAGCGTGTCGAGCAGCGCGCCGAACTGGAAGAGCATGCCGACCCGCCGCCGGTAGGCGCGCACGTCGGCGTCGGACATCCGCACCAGCTCGCCGGCGCCGTCGACCCGGATCTCGCCGCGGTCGGGGCGGATCAGGCACGCGATCATCCTCAGGAGCGTCGTCTTGCCGCCGCCGCTCGCGGCGGCCACCACGCTGATGCGGGCCTTCGGGAAGCCGCACGAGACGCCGCGGAAGATCGCGCGCCCGCCGCGCGAATACTCGAGCTCGCGCGCTTCGATCTGCAGCGCGCCGGGGGAGCCGGGCGCGGCGTCGGCGGCGGGCGCTCGCATCTCCACCGTCACGCCTCAGTCGCGGAACGGATCGCTGCGCGCGATCGTGGCGTCGCGCCCCGCGCCGATCGAGATCAGCTCGACGGGGACCTCGGCCAGCGCCTCGATGCGCTCCACGTAGCGCCGGGCCGCGTCGGGGAGGTCCGCGTAGCGGCGCGCTCCGCCAAGGTCGGCGCTCCAGCCCGGCAGCGTCTCGTAGATCGGCTCGGCGCGCGCGAGCTCACCGAGCGTCATCGGGAACTCGTCCGTCTGCTTGCCATCGATCCGGTAGCTGGTGGCGACCGGGATCTCGGGAAGCCCCGAAAGGATGTCGAGCTTGTTGATCGCCAGCGCCGTCAGCCCGTTCACGATCGCGGCCTCGCGCAGCATCACGAGGTCGAGCCAGCCGCAGCGGCGGGGGCGCCCGGTGGTGGCGCCGAACTCGCTGCCGCGCTCGCGCAGGCGCTCGCCCGTCGCGCCGCGCTCCTCGGTCGGGAACGGGCCGCCTCCGACGCGCGTGGTATAGGCCTTGGAGATGCCGAGCACGCGATCGATCCGCGTCGGGCCGATGCCCGCGCCCGTGCACGCCGCGCCCGCCACGCAGTTCGACGACGTCACGTACGGATAGGTGCCGTGGTCCACGTCGAGGAAGGTGCCCTGCGCGCCCTCGAACAGCACGTTCTTCCCCTCGCGCAGCGCGTGGGCGAGGATGCGCCCGGTGTGGTCGACGTAGGGCGCGAGCTGGCGGCCGTACTCGCAGGCCTCGCGCCAGAGCGCCTCGGGGTCGACCGGCTCCCAGCGGTGCACCTGCTGCAGCTCGAAGTTCTTGGCCGCGGCGCGCGACTCGATCGCGTCGCGCAGGGTCGAGGGGTCGAGCAGGTCGGCCACCCGGATCCCGCGGCGCGCCACCTTGTCCTCGTAGGTCGGGCCGATGCCGCGCCCGGTGGTCCCGATGGCGCCCTGGGAGCGCGACTCCTCGCGCGCCTTGTCGAGCGCCACGTTCCACTCGAGGATCACGTGAGCGCGCCCCGACACGCGCACCCGCGCCGGGTCGCGCAGCACGCCGCGCGCGCGGAGCTGGTCGAGCTCGCGGATCAGCACGCGCGGGTCGACCACCACGCCCGGCCCGATCAGGTTTACGGTGCTCGGGTGCAGCACGCCGGCCGGCACCACGTGCAGCACCGTCTGCTCGCCGTCGACCACCAGCGTGTGGCCCGCGTTGTTGCCGCCCTGGAAGCGCACGACCAGGTCGGCGTGCGGGGAGAGCCAGTCGACGATCTTGCCCTTGCCCTCGTCGCCCCACTGGGCACCGACTGCGACGAGAGTCGTCACCGCTAGAGCTCCACGAGCTGCATCGACATGACGTGCGGCAGGTTGCGCAGGCGCTCCATCACGGCCGCGCTCGGCGCCGAGTCGACGTTGACCAGCATCGCCGCCTCGTGGCGATGGCGGTGGAGCGCGAGCTGCATGCGCGAGATGTTGACGCCCGCCTCGCCCAGCACGGTGCCCACCGCCCCGACGACGCCCGGTCGGTCGTGGTTGTGGAGCAGCAGGCAGAAGCCCTCCGGGAGCGCCTCGAGCATGAAGTCGTCGAGCCGCACGATGCGCGGCTGCGTGCCCTGGAAGATGGCGCCGGCGATCAGGCGGTCGACGCAGCCGCGCACCCGCGTCGTGATGGTGCTCGCGAAGTCCTGCGTGCGGCTCGACTTCGACTCGACCACCCGGATGCCGTGCTCGCGGGCCACGACCGGCGCGTTCACCATGTTCACGTGCTCGGTCACCGTCTCGAGCAGGCCCTTCAGCACCGCCACCGTGATCGGCGCCACGCGCAGGTCGGCCACCTCGCCGGCATACTCGATCTCGATCTCGTCGACCTTGCCGGGGCAGAGCTGGCCCTGGAAGCGGCCGAGCTTCTCGCCGAGGATCACGTAGGGCCGGATCTGGGCCAGCACCTCCGGCGACACCGAGGGGACGTTGACGCCGTTTCGGATCACCCCCGAGAGCAGGTAGTCGCGCACCTGCTCGGCCACCTGGATCGCGACGTTGAGCTGCGCCTGCTCGGTCGAGGCTCCGAGGTGCGGCGTGCACACGACGCGCGGGTGGCGCACCAGGGGGTGGTCGGCCGGCGGCGGCTCCTGCTCGAAGACGTCGAGCGCGGCGCCGCCCACCTGTCCGCTCTCGAGCGCCGCCAGCAGCGCCTTCTCGTCGACGATTCCGCCGCGCGCGGCGTTGATCACCAGCACGCCGCGCCGGCACTTCGCGAAGGCGGCGGCGCCGAGCAGGCCCGTCGTCTCCTTGGTCTTGGGCACGTGCACGGTGATCGCGTCGGCGCGGGTCAGGAGGTCGTCGAGCGGGACGAGGTCGACGTCGAGCTTGCCCGCCACGTCGCCCGGCAGGTGCGGGTCGTAGCCGACCACCCGCATCCCGAGCCCCTGGGCGAGGCGCGCCACCACCCGCCCGATGTTGCCGAGCCCGATCACGCCGAGCGTCCGATCGCAGAGCTCCGTACCGGTGAAGGCGCTCTTCTCCCACTTGCCCTGCTTCATCGAGGCGGTGGCCTGCGGGACGTGCCGCGCCAGCGAGACGAGGAGCGCGATCGCGTGCTCCGCCGTCGTCACGTTGTTGCCCGACGGGGTGTTGACCACGACGACGCCGCGCTCGGTCGCCGCCGCGACGTCGACGTTGTCGACGCCGATCCCGGCGCGCCCGACCACCCGCAGCTTCTCCGCCGCCTCCAGCACGGCGCGCGTGACCTTGGTGCCGCTGCGGATCACGAGGCCCTCGGCATCCCGGATCCGCTCGAGCAGCGCGGCGGGGGCCAGATCCGGGGCGTAGTCGACCTCGATGCCGCGGGCCTGCTGGAGGATCTCGAGTCCCTGCGGAGCCAGGCTGTCGCTGACGAGGACGCGGGCCATGCGTGTCCCTCCGGCGCGTCTCGGACGGCCGTACGAGAGGGCCTCAAGTCGCCGGGATATCTCGGAAATCGGTACGGCGGGAAGGCATTGTGGCGGAGCGCCCGGGGGGTGTCAACGGCGCCGGCGGCCGCGACGTCGCGGTGCGCTCCGATGGCGACCGTGGGGCTCCACCCATAAGCTGGGCGCGGACGGGGAGTGGGACCTGCGAGCTCCGATGCGGCGCTGGCGGCGGATCGCTCCCGTTCTGATGTTGGCCGCGCTCGGCCCGTCCGCCGAGGCGCCGGCGGCCGGCTTCAGCGGCGGCGTGCACGAGGCGCTCGGGCCGCGCTTCGGCTCGGCCCCTCAGGGCCCGGGCGCCCTGCGCCGGCCGCGGCACGGCCCCGCAGCCGCGAGCTGGATCCAGCACTGGAGCGAGATCGCGCTCGACGCCACCGGGCTCGACCACACTCCGGTCGCGCCCGGCGAGGACCGGGTCTTCGGCGAGCAGCTCGGACCGGGCCGCTCGAGCCGCGCGATGGCCATCGTGCACCTCTCGATCTTCGAGGCGGTCGAGGCGATCTCCGGTCGCTACCAGAGCTACGCCGGCCTCGCGCGCGCGCGCCCGGGCACCTCGGTCCGCGCGGCGGTCGCGCAGGCCGCGCACGACGCCCTCGCCGCGCTGTATCCCTCCCAGGCGGCGAGCTTCGACGCGCGCCTCGCCGAGGACCTGCAGCGGATCCCGGAGGGCCGCGCGAAGGCGCAAGGGCTCGCTCTCGGTCGAGGCGCGGCGGCCGCGATCCTCGCGCTGCGCGCGGGCGACGGCTCGGAGCGCGCCGAGCCGCGCGTCGGCGTCGACTTCATCCCGGGCAACGCGCCCGGAGACTGGCGCCAGGATCCGATCTCCCAGATGCCGCTCGCACTCGGCGCCTACTGGGGTGAGGTGCGGCCGTTCGTGCTGGCCTCCGCCGACCAGTTCCGCCCGCCGCCCCCTCCCGGGCTCGACAGCGCGGAGTACACCGCGGCGTTCGACGAGGTGCAGCGCCTCGGCGGCGACGGGGTCGTGACCCCGACCGAGCGCACCGCCGAGCAGACGCAGATCGGGATCTACTGGGCGTACGACGCGACGCCGAGCCTGTGCGCACCGCCGCGCCTCTACAACCAGATCGCGACACAGATCGCGGATCAGATGGGCTCGGACGCCGACGAGCTGGCGCGGGTGCTCGCGCTCGTGAACGTGGCGATGGCGGACGCCGGGATCGCGGTCTGGGAGGCGAAGTACCACTACGGTTTCTGGCGCCCGGTGACCGGGATCCGCGAGTCCGACCCCGGGACCGGGCCGACCGGCGAGGGCGACGGCAACCCCGACACGCACGGCGATCCGACCTTCTCGCCGCTCGGTGCGCCCGCGAGCAATTTGCAGGGACCCGACTTCACGCCTCCCTTCCCCGCGTATCCCTCGGGCCACGCCGGCCTCGGCGGAGCGCTCTTTGAGACGCTGCGCCGCGTCTACCGCACCGACGACATCGCCTTCACCTTCGTGTCGGACGAGTTCGACGGCATGACGCGGGACGACCACGGCGACGTGCGCCCGCTCCTGCCGCGCAGCTTCTCGTCCCTCTCGCAGGCCGAGGAGGAGAACGGCCAGAGCCGCATCTACCTCGGGATCCACTGGGCGTTCGACAAGTCCGAGGGGATCGCGCTCGGCCAGCGCGTGGCCGACTACGTCTTCGCCCACGCGTTCCGGCCGCGCCACAGCGGCTGGTGACGGGCTCGCACCGGACGTGTGCGGGTTCGCTAGCTTGCCACCTCGACCGCGGGAGGAGGCATGTCGAGCGAAGCGCCGCCGGTGCTGTACGAGGTCGCCGGCCCCGTCGCACGCCTCATTATCAACCGGCCCGAGGCGCGCAACGCGCTCTCCGCGGAGGTGATGGAGGGCCTGCTCTCGGCGTTCGATCGCGCGGGCGCCGACCCCGAGGTGCGCGTGCTGGTCCTGACCGGCGCGGGCGACAAGGCCTTCTGCGCGGGCGGCGATCTCGGCGGCCGCGGCTTTCTCCAGAAGGGCTTCGCCGAGCGCCACCACGACCGCCGCACCTTCGCCGACCTGTTCCGCCGGCTGAACCGGCTCGGCAAGCCGGTGATCGCGCGCGTGCGCGGCCACTGTCTCGCGGGCGGCTTCGGCCTCGCGATCGGATGCGACCTGGTGGTGGCGAGCGACGACTCGTCCTTCGGCACGCCCGAGGTGCGCCGCGGCCTCATGCCGATGATGATCATGGCGACGATCTTCCGGAACGTCGGCCGCAAGAAGGGCATGGAGCTGCTCCTCACGGGCGAGCGCATCTCGGCCGCCGAGGCTGAGCGGCTCGGGCTCATCAACTACGCCGTACCCGCTGCCGAGCTCGACGCGAAGGTCGACGAGCTGGCCCGGCGGGTCGCGTCGATGTCGCCGGCGGTGGTGCGGCTCGGCCGCGACGCCTTCTACGCCATGTCCGACATGTCGTTCGATCAGGCCCTCGAGTACCTCCAGGCCATGCTGACCGTGAACCTCGGCACCGAGGATGCGGCGGAGGGCGTGCGCGCCTTCCTCGAGAAGCGCGAGCCGGTCTGGAAGGGCCGCTAGCCAATGTACCCCGAGCGGATCGAGATCCGGCCGCGCGGCCCGCTCGATGCGCGCGTGCGGGTGCCCGGCTCGAAGAGCATCACCAACCGCGCGGTGCTGGCGGCCGCGCTCGCGCGCGGCGAGAGCCGGCTCGAGGGCGCGCTCCGGAGCGACGACACCGACGCGATGCGCGTCGCGCTCGGCGCGCTCGGCGTCGCGATCGAGGCGCATGGCACGAGCTGGACCGTGCGCGGCACCGGCGGCAAGCTCGCCGCGCCGAAGGGGAAGCTCGACGCGCGCGCATCGGGCACCACCGCGCGCTTCCTCACCGCAGCGGCGGCGCTCGCGGACGGCCCGGTCGAGATCGACGGCACGCCGCGCATGCGCGAGCGGCCGATCGACGACCTCGCCCGCGCGCTCCGCGCCCTCGGCGCCGAGGTGGAGGTGCTCGGGCGCGGCGGCTGCCCGCCGCTTCGCGTCGCGGGCGGCGGCCTGCGCGGCGGGCGCGCGCCGATCGACGCGCGGCGCTCGAGCCAGTTCGTGACGGCGGTGCTCCTGGCGGCGCCCTGCGCGCGCGAGGACGTGGTGCTCGAGCCCGTGGACGGCGTGGTGGTGTCGCGCCCCTACGTCGACCTCACGCTCGCGGTGATGCGGAGCTTCGGCGCCGACGCGGGCTGGGTCGGCCCCGCGCTGCGCGTCGCCGGCGGGACCGGCTATCGCGCGCGCGTCTACGCCGTCGAGCCGGACGCCTCCGCAGCCGCCTACCCGTTCGCCGCCGCCGCCATCGCGGGCGGCCGGGTGCGGGTCGAGGGGCTGCCGCGCGACTCGCTGCAGGCCGACCTCGGCCTCCTCGACGTGCTCGAGCGCATGGGCTGCGCGGTCGAGCGCGGGCCCGATGCGATCGAGGTGCGCGGCGGGCGGCTCGTCGGCGTCGACGTCGACATGAACGCGATGCCCGATGCGGCGCTCGCGCTGGCGGTGGTGGCGCTCTTCGCCGAGGGCCCGACGCGCATCCGCAACGTCGCGAACCTCCGCATCAAGGAGACCGACCGGCTGGCCGCGCTCGAGCGCGAGCTCGGGCGGCTCGGCGCGCGGGCGCGGGCGAGCGCGGACGGGCTCACCATCGAGCCGGGCCCGCTGCGGGGCGCCGAGATCGAGACCTACGACGACCACCGCATGGCGATGGCCTTCGCGCTGGCCGGGCTGCGCGTGCCGGGCGTGGTGATCCGCGAGCCGGGCTGCGTCGCCAAGACCTGGCCGGATTACTTCGAGGCGCTCGAGCGTCTATGAAGCGGTGGTGCTGCGCGCGGTGAGCGAGCGGGCGGTGCAGGGCGTCGCGGTGGAGGCGGAGGCGCTCTCCCGGCGCTTCGGCGAGCGGGTGGCGCTCGACGGCGTCGACCTGGCGATCGCAGCCGGCGAGTCGTTCGGGCTCCTCGGCGCCAACGGCGCCGGCAAGACCACCTTCATCCGGCTGGTCACCGGCTACCTGATCCCGACCCGCGGCCGGGTGCGCGTCGGCGGGCGCTCGCCCGAGAGCGAGCCCCGCGCGGTGCACGCGCAGCTCGGCTTCGTCGCCGAGACCTCGCGCCTCTATCCGGAGCTCCGCGTGCGCGGCTTCCTGCGCTTCGCTGGCGGCGCGCGCGGGCTCGCCGGGGCGGCGCTCGAGGCGGCGATCGCACGCACGCTCGCCCGCTTCCAGCTCGAGGAGGTCGCCGGGCGCCTGATCGGCCACCTCTCGAAGGGCTACCAGCAGCGCGTGTCGCTGGCGCAGGCGTTCCTGCACGAGCCGGCGCTGCTGATCGCCGACGAGCCCACGAGCGGCCTCGATCCCGTGCAGCAGGCGGAGGTACGGAGGCTGCTCTGCGAGGCCGCGGGCTCGCGCACCCTGCTCGTCTGCACCCACGACCTCGCCGAGGCGCGCGCGCTGACCCAGCGGGTCGCGGTGCTGCGCGCCGGGCGGGTGGTGGCGCTCGGCCCGACGGCCGAGGTGCTCGGCGGGTCCGATCCGCTCGCGCTCTTCCGCGAGGCGCGCGCATGACGCCGCTCCGAGCGATGCTGCGCAAGGAGCTGGCCGTTCTCTTCGGCTCGCCGCTCGCATGGCTCACGCTCACGGGCGTCGGCCTGGTGTCGGCGCTCCTCTTCTTCGACAACCTGCGCATCTACAACCAGATCCTCTTCCTCTACGCCAGCACCACCATGGGCGGCTTCGACACCGACACGATCCCGACCTACGTGAACCTGCGCGACCAGGTGTTCCTCCCCGTGATGGAGACGCTCGCGCTCACGCTGGTCGGCCTGGTGCCGCTGGTGACGATGCGGGTCTTCGCCGAGGAGCGGGCGCGCGGCACCGACGAGCTGCTCGCCACCACCCTGCTGACCCCGGGCCAGATCGCGGCGGGCAAGTTCGCGGCGACCTTCCTGTTCGTCGCGGCGATGATGGCGCTCTCCTTCGTCTACCCCGCCGCATCGATCGTGCGGTCGCACCTCGGGCTCCCCCATCTGCTCGCCGTCTACCTCGGGCTCTTCGCGTTCGCGATCGCGCTCGCCTCGATCGGTCTCGCCTGCTCGGCCTTCACCGAGAGCCAGCTCCTCGCGGCCATCTCGGCCTACTCGATCGCCTTCGTGATGTACGACTTCCGCTGGCTGGCGCAGTTCCTGCCCGAAGGCGCCATGCGCTGGATCGACCCGCTCTCGCTGCACCCGCGCTTCGGCGCGTTCGCCGAGGGGCTGGTGCGGCCGGCGGACCTCGCGTACTTCGCGGGCTACGTGCTGGTGGCGTTTGCGCTGGCGCGGCTGGCGCTCGACGCGAGGCGGGCGCGCTAGCCGTGACCTCGCTCGTCGCGGTGGGGCTCGTGGCGCTCGCCTTCGGCGTCGGCGCCTACTACGCCTCGGACGGCCTGGGAATCTTCTCCGCCGCCAACCTGCTCGGCGGCGGCGGCGCGCTGCTCCTCTCCGCCGTGCTCGCGCTGCGGCGCGCGCGCCGGAGCGGTGCGCGCGCCGGCCGGGCGCGCGAGCTAATCGGCGTCGGCTGGGTGCTGGCGGCGATCGCCGTCGCGATGGGCGCCGAGATCGCCCTCGACCGCAGCGGCCTCGCGTTCGACTGGACGGCGGACACCCGCTACACGATCGCGCCCGCGACCCGCGCCGCGCTGGCCGAGCTGCCCGGCCGCGTCACCCTGACCTTCTTCCACGACGCCGGCGACAACCGCGCGCGCAGCACGCGCATGCTGCTCCAGTCGCTCGCGCGCGCCGGACCGATCGACGTGCAGGAGCGCATCCTCGAGGACGCCTCCGCCGAGGCCGATCGCTACGGAGTCGGCGCCTCGAACACCGTGGTGGTCGGGCTCGGCGACCGCTTCGAGCTCGTCGAGCGCCCGACCGAGGGGACGCTCTGGGAGGCGCTGCAGCGCCTCGCCTCGAGCCGCCGCGCCGTGCTCTACGTCGCGCGCGGCGAGGGCGAGGGCAACCTCGAGGGGAGCGGCCCGAGCGGCTTCTCGGCGCTCGCCGCCGCGCTGCAGACCGAGGGCTACACGGTGCGCGACCTGGTGATGCCCGCGCTCGAGCGGGTGCCCGACGACGCGGCGGCCGTCCTCGTGCTGGGCCCGCGCCGCCCGCTGCGCGACACCTCGCTCGCCGCGCTCGAGGCATACCTCGAGCGCGGGGGGCGGCTCGTCGCCATGCTCGAGCCCGGCGTCGACAGCGGCCTCGAGGCGCTGCTCGAGCGCTGGGGCTTCGGCCTTCCCGACGGCGTGGTGGTCGACCCGGCCTCCGGCCCCGTCCAGGGCGACCCGCCGGGCGTCGACCCGATCGTGTTCCAGTACGCCGACCACCCGGTGGTGCGCGGCCTCGATCCGACGCGGATGACGTTCTTCGTGCGGGCGCGTCCGGTGCTCGCGGCCCACAAGCCCGAGCCGGACGACGAGCTGCGCGCGCTCGCCTTCTCCTCGAAGCGCGCCTGGGTCGCGCGCGACACCGCGGCGGTGCAGCGCGGGCTCGCGCCCGAGCGCCCGCCCGATGCGAGCGAGGGCTACCAGCCGATCCTGTCGGTCGGCCGCTTCCCGCGCGCCGGGAACGAGGCGCGCATCGTCGTCTTCGGCGACGCCGACTTCGCGACCAACCACTACCTGCGCGCGCTCTACAACCTCGACCTGGTGATGAACGCGGTGCACTGGGCGACGGCGCGCGACTCGGCCATCACGATCCGCCCGAAGGCGCTCACGCCCGACCAGTTCCCGCTGACGCCCCAGCAGTCCCTGCAGATGCTCTATGGGGTCGGCCTGCTGATCCCCGAGGCCTGCCTGATCATCGCCGCACTGCTGTGGGC
>Ga0335085_10011151_pt1 | contig 13362 bp, 11 predicted proteins | sample Lox_Sample_45_FD_206712 | JGI IMG/M metagenome (GOLD analysis project Ga0335085, IMG submission 206712) | Soil microbial communities from Loxahatchee National Wildlife Refuge, Florida, United States - Lox_Sample_4.5 | ecosystem: Environmental > Terrestrial > Soil > Wetlands | place: USA...
TTGAGGTTAGATGGTGAGCGCGGAAGGAATCGAACCTTCAACCTACTGATTAAGAGTAGTCGAGGGTCGTACGAGCCAGATATTTCTTCCTATCGCAGAATCAATAACTTACCCACAACCGAGCCCGCACGGAAGCGTTTTGACCTGGTATTGAAACGAAGCACTTTAGCTCACATCGGACCGAAGCGTACGGCACACTTATGGCACACCGATATCGTCGATTCATGAAGAAAACGAAACTCCGGCACCACCTGAAAAGGTTCCGCCGGAGCAGTGACGGTTTCTCCAACCTGGTCGATGAGCGACGGAGCAGCGTTGCCCAGAAATCGTGAACCTTCATGGATGTGAACGATTCGGTCTGGTTCAAATCCCATCAGGCGCGCGCATGTTGCGTCGGCAGCGACCGGGTCATCCGCAAGCACGATTTTTCCCAGAGGACGAGGAGTTCCATTGAGCGGTCCGTTGCCTTCCATGGCGGCAATGCCGTCCGCGATAACGAAGTGGACCGGGACGCTGGCGCACAGATCGAGAATGCTCTCCTGGATGCCCTTCCAATGGAGGATGTTTTTCGGCCATCCGTATCTTGAGCCCGGCACCACGCCGAACAGGTTCTTCATGCTGAGGGTGACGCCTGCCCAATGGTGCGTTTTGATCTTAGGCATGGAAACCAGGAAATCCGCCTCCTGCACAGTGCGAGGGAGCCAGAGGTCTCTCATCCCCATGTAGCTCGCGCGCAGGAGCGTGCGAATCAGTTCATCGCGATTCAGCGCGACGAATGGCACTTGGCGTCAGCGCCACCAACGTGACGTTCCAGCTGACCGTTTTATTTTGCCGTCTTATAGGGACTTTTTGGTCAGGCCCCTCCAATTCGCTCTTCTAGGCATTTGCCTAGTTGTTGAGTCGACAGGCAGTACCTATGCTCAAAGCGAATCGCTATTAAGGAACCCTCTGGGTACGTCATCCAAGTGTTCTGCTAGCGGAATAGCGCGGACGCTGGTTCTACCCGCGCGGCTATCCAAGGAGGACGTGCTCCCGGCTGGAAACACGGAACTGTCAACCCGGATGACAAGCAATCAAGTAACAGCAGGATGATTTTCTCAGCGCCTTGTTCGATGAAGCCGCATTCAAAGCTGGCGGAGGAAAGGATGCCACATGACAATTCGATCGAGGAGTCTTCTCATTTCAGCAATGCTCGTCCTTGTAGAGTCTTCCTTTTTCGCAGCTGAAAAAGCTCCCGTCGATTCGGCACGCCCCAAGCTTGGCTTGGTGCTAGAAGGAGGAGGCGCACTTGGCCTGGCCCACATCGGCGTCATCCAGTACCTGGAAGAGCATCGCATACCGGTATATTACATCGCGGGCACCAGCATGGGACGGCTGGTTGGGGGCGTCTACGCCACTGGACGCAACGCAGCTGAAGTCCGCGAAGTTGTCAAGACAATCAATTGGGACGAAGTGATCAGTGGGCAGGTGCCTTTCAAGGACCTGTCCTTCAGGCGCAAGGAGGATGCTCACCAATATCCAAGCACCTTGGAGTTCGGACTTCGAAACGGTCTGCAGTTTACATCAGGGTTTAACTCTGGTCAGCAGGTTACTTTGATTCTTGACCAGATCGCCTTGCCTTATTCAAATCTCAAGAGTTTCAATGACCTGCCGATTCCATTTCGCCTGCGTTGCGACGGATCTTGTAACCAGTGACAGGCACGTCTTTCGCAGCGGCCCGCTTGATGTGGCTTTGCGCTCCACCATGTCGCTTCCGGGCGTCTTCACACCCGTCGCTTGGGATGGCCACATCTATGTGGATGTGGGGCTACTCAACAACTTCCCGACGAGTGTGGCAAAGGAGATGGGCGCGGACGTGGTTCTGGGCGTCCACCTGCAGATCGCGCCACTCAATCCCGAGAAACACCTCTCAAGTTTTGAGGTTCTCACACAGTCGATGGCGGTTGTCATCGCGACCAATGAACGTGAGGCGATGGCCGATGCGGACGTGCTGATTAGTGTGCCGCTGCAGGATTACACGTCCATGGACTACAACAAAGCCGACAGCCTGATCAAGGCTGGCTATGATGCGGCGGCGGCGAGCGCCGAGAAGCTTGCCACGCTCTCTGTGGACGAGGCGACCTGGAAGGATTATCTTGCCGAGCGCGAAGCACGCCGGGCTCGTACCGGAATACCGCAATTCGTTCAGGTCACGGGAGTTCAGCCGCAGGAGGCGCACGCGATAGCGGAAGATATGGCCAGCCTCGTTGGACAGCCAATCGATACTGCGAAGCTTGAACAGCAGGTCATGCAGCTTGATGGTTTGGGCACGTTCTCCAGCATCAGTTACTCGATGATCGAGCGGAATGGCAAACAGGGTCTGCAGCTGGCGACCGAGCGGAAGTCTTTTTCCCCACCCATCGTACGACCTCTAATTAGTATTGACGGCGCGAGCTATAACAACGTGTTCTTCAGCATTGGTGCGCACATCACGTTCCTGGACTTTGGCGGATATCGTAGAGAACTGCGCAACGACGTGATTCTCGGTTCGCAATACGGGGTTAATAGCGAGTACTACCGGCCTTTCACTCCCACCAGCAACTCGTTTGTGGCGCCGCGAGTTGCGCTTAACAGCTACCAATATCCCCTCTTCAACGGAAATGACCTGATCTCGATCTACAGGAACCGTCTCGTGCTTGGCGGATTGGATGTGGGATACGGCTTCGGGCGAACCGGAGAACTGCGAGTTGGCTACGAAGGCGGGTATCAGAATCTCTCTCCTCAATTCGGAAACACTCAGTACTTGCCGACCGTGTCTGGCGGGACAGGAGATGTCAAGGTGCAATACACCCTCAACACTCTGGATGAGCCTGTCGTTCCCCGTAGCGGCGAGAGCTTGAAGATATGGACCAAGTACTACAACGCGAATCCTGGAGCACCGCAGGGATTCCCGGAGTCGCAAGCTGAGATCCAAAACGTTTTCCGTATCAGCGCCCCTTCGTCCGTTTTTCTCAATGCCTACGGCGGCACAACCAACGGCTACAAACCTGGCGTGCCGGCTTTTGCGCTCGGTGGTATTACCCGCTTTGTCGCTTATGGCACAAACGAACTACTAACCAACCAGTATTTCCTGTTCCAGACCGGGTACATCCGTGAACTGAAGAAGCTGCCGCCGCTCCTGGGCAGCACCATCGATTTTCTGGGTATGTTCGAAGTCGGTAAAACCTATCAACTTCCGAACGGTCCCAAGCCACCCTACTTGCCCGGCGATGTGGCGGCGGCCGTCATCCTGAATACGCTTTTTGGCCCCGTGGAAATCGGCGGTGCGGTTGGCAATTATGGTCACGCGAAGTTCTTCTTCCAGGTTGGCAGGATCTTCTGATCGCGGTCGAAGCCGGCGGGTGTGCGTATCTATGAGGACCAACACCTCCGCATGGCCAGCGTTATGAGGTCGCGAGCATTATCTCAAAAGAGTAACAATAAGGACGATAGAGATGAACTTACGCGTCATTCCTGTTTGCTTGGTCGTGATTTGGACTTTGCAAGGCTCAGCTGTTGCTCAAGATTGGTCGTCGTGGACGACGTCTCGTCGTTATTGGATCACGTCCGGTACGAACAATAAAGACGTGCAGTATCGGTGGCGGGTAGGTACTCCCGGTGGAAGCGAGGAGTGCCAGTTGGAACTGCGCGACCTGAAGCGGCAACCGAATCATACTACGTATGTAAGCGTGCGCATCGATTACCAATATCACAAAGCCGAATCCACGAGGGACGTAGTCACTATTATGGATGTCAAAGGCGAGAATCAGGGAGTAACGACCGTACACCATTGTATGTCAGTGGACAGGGTTCAACTCGCAGACATTATCCGACGATAAAGCAGTTGCTTACTCCGTCGTTAACAAACAGCTTGTCCATCCGGGCCACAATCGGCGTCTCGACCGGGTCTGGTGGATTTAGCTGACCCCTCGAAAACCTGTCTTCGAGCACGGGCCGAGATGGCGGGGGCAACCCACTAGAACAGCACAATCATTTGTGCTGCCAGCCAGCTATTCACCGGCGAGGGTTGTTGCGGTGAGTGGCTTTCATCTTCTCTATAGCAGACGGAACGACAGAACAATGGCGGCTGTCGACGTTCAGCGTCAGCTGATTGATTTCGCCGTCCTAATCTCGGCCCGCAATTCCTGCGCCGAAGTGCTGCCCTCCATATGCAGATGAACGTCGCGCTGCGGGAATGGAATCTCGATTCCGTTCTTCTCGAATTCACGGGCAATCTGCGTGTTGAGTTCGCTACGTACCCGCAGTCCTGAGTCGAGCCTGGACCAGAAGCGCAGGGTGAAGCTAAGTGAGCTATCGCCGAACTGGTCGAAGGTTATAAGCGGGGAGGGGTACTTGTTGACATCGGGGTGTGCAGTGGCGATCTGACTCAAAATGGCGAGTACGCGGTCCGGATCGGTGCCATAGGCAGCGCCAACCTTGATCTCCAGGCGACGGTCAAAGTCGGTTAGCGACCAGTTCACGACAGACTTGCTAATGAGTTCCGAGTTGGGCACGATAACGTCGGCGCCGTCGAATGTACGGACGGTGCTGGAGCGGAAGCCGATGCTGCGAACTTCGCCCAAGAGCGTGCCGACCTCGATACAATTACCTACTTCCACCGGCCTTTCCATGGATACGATGATTCCTGAAACGAGGTTGTTGACGATATTCTGCAAGCCGAAGCCAAGACCCACGCCGACGGCGCCCGTGAGCAATGTCAATTTGCTGAGTTCGAGTCCGGCTGCGCCTAAGGCAATGAAGATGCCGACGATCAGCATCCCGGTGTAGGTGAGGCGCGATCCCGCCTGGGCAGCGCCGGGATTAAGGGAAGTGCGCGGGAGAACTTCTTCGTTGAGCAGAAACCGAAATAGCTTCGCAATGCTTGTGCTGATATACAGCACTGATACAAACACGACAAGGTCGAGGGGGGAGAGAGAGAGAGCGCCGATCTGCAGTTTGTAACGGAGAATAGCGCCGATCCTGGTGATCGTCGGTGTGAGGATCTGGAACGCAAACAACACGGCCAGCACCCAGAAGAGCCATGCGGACCTCTTGAACAACGTATCCAGTCTGCGATTCACGACGTCGCGATGCAGGCGGATAGCATGGGACCTCCGGGCGAACTGGGACGCGGTAAAGGCGCACGTCAGCGCGGCAAATACGGTGTAAAAGATGTATGCCACCACGCCGTAGTACGCACCAAATATCGTGCCATTGGCAAGAACATCGGCAAGCGATACATTGCCAACAACATTGCAAACGATAGAAAGAAATAGAAGGCAGCTACCCAGATAACAACAGAACGAGACAAAGCTCCAGCGGCGCCCTTCGACCAGTACCCGAATCAAACCCCCTTTTCGGAGAAGCATAAATATTACGACCAACGTTGTGTTAGCCAGGAACAGAACGAATAATCGACGCAACACTGTGCCGGAAGTAAGCTGCACACTCATTGCATTAAGGACTGTTAAAAGTCCGAGTGCAATCGCGTAGACACGGAGCTTCTGGTCAACAATTCTGACTGCCAGAAACACCACTGTCACCACCATCAGCATGACGGAAGCTCGCAGAACCTCCGCCGGGGCGTTGGCGAAGACCCATTCGAACACAAGAAGCAACACAAACGCGGTGAGCGCGATGGGATGGCGCAGGGACTCGATCTGGGCAGGATCCTTAGTTGGCCATGAAGTCCGTTCCTTGGGAAAATACCTGAGAGCAACGGCAAACAGTCCAATGGCAAAGAGGAAGTACACAAGCAGCCTTGACCGGTACGCCTTCAAGAATCGCCAAGTCCGGGTGCCTGCACCTTTGAGCCGCTGAGTAATCGGTTGCCAGGTTCCACGAAAGTCCGAGGCGTGGAGAACCCGCCAGATCGGTGGGTTGGAGATAACAAGGAGCTGTTCGCGCAGCGCCGCTTCTGCCAGGTCGAGTTGATCCACAACATCGTCTATCTGAGTGCGCACCTGTGCGACTTGCGTCTGGACTTTCACCAAACGGTCGGTTTCATCGCGAAGCGATTTTTCGGCCTGCTCGGACAACAGTTGAACACCGACGATACGCTCAATGAATTGCTGCGGCAGATTCGCATCAACTGCCGAATTCGCGGTGGCGGTCCAAGTCTCCCGTATCTTGACCAACTGCTGGTTTTGTTGGGTGAGGTCGGCCGCGTACTGAACAATGGCCAGATTTATCTCGTCCAGTTGGGCGCGGTTGCGTGACCACGTAATTCTTACTTCGGTCAGTTGTAATGGCGAGCGCGCGAGCCGAATATTGTCTTTGGTTTCTTCGGCGGACTCAGCGACAGCTTTACTCAGTAATTCGAGCGATGCCTCTACCTGCTTTATTTCCGGATTGCGGATATTGGCGACTATCTGCCTTATCTCCTGCTTGGCGGACTCGGTCCGAGGTACAAGGTCTGATACGGGGATGGATTCGCCATTGCCAACCTGAATCGTGGCAGGCAGAGCGGATCCGCTTGGTTCCGTGTTGGGCGTAATCTGCAGTGGAGATTTCGACGCAGCTGGCTTTTGCTGCGCGGACCCTGCAGTGGGCATGATGACGAGCAGCAATCCGAGCACGACTGCCTGTAGGATCCGGGTGCTCTGACCGATTGGAAACCCGCCATAACCTGGGCTCTGCCCTCTGCTGATCATGACCAAACCCTCCTGCCGGATTAAGATGACGGCAGCCACTTAAACTGCCGGGCCCTCGATTGTGACGGCATTGTCACGTGTCGGATCTTTCTCTCCGCGCAATAGTTTCTTGTGGCGGACGCGGTCTCGGGCAATAAGTTCTCGTAAGTCGTAGCCGTACGGGCCATAGCCGCGGAAAGACTCAGAGTCAAACAGTCGCTTGATGCCACAGTCAGTGCAGACTCGATAGGAATAATGGTCATCGTACTGCGTGGGCCAACTCATGTGGGTGTGCCAACACCCGCGGAGGAGGACTGTCGCCGCCGTTCCTACTCCCGCAACGGCGATGCCCAATGGCCAAGCCCAGCGCCAAAGTTTTCTGCGCGACATTTTGAATCTCCGAATCCCGGCCCGCTGTGGTGGCAAGAAATCCGACTCGCTCAGCAAGCGTATCGACCTTGGCGGACAGGGATGGTGACACGGTCATTCGTGTGCCTTGGGCGGGTTGCCCAACAGGCGGTACACCGTCGCCGTCTTGGTGGCACCCAGGTTAATGTAATCTTCGGCGGCGTACTGCAGCGAGATGAAGAATGCTTCGGTACGGCGCAGTGCGTCGGGGCTGAGCTGGGAACGGTCCTTGAACTTGAACTGATACGCGAACTCGCCGATGAGCGGACGGTGCTCGCCGCGGGTACGCCAGATAGCTACGTTGGCCTTGCAACTCAGTCCGTCGCCGAAGTCGAGCAGGCCGATATCCTGCAGAACTTCCTCGACGATGGTGTTGCTGACCAAATGGATCTCTTCTTTGGGGGTCTTCCTGACCTTTGCAAGTGCCGGGAGGAGGTCGATCAGCTGGTCCATATCAGTGACGTTTTCCCTGCCAAGACCAATGGCGGAGCGCACGAACTGGACATTGTGCGAGAACAACAGGCGAATGCCGCCCAGCTTCTCCTTCAACGGCAGGGCTTGGACCTTGAACTTGACGCGGTGATCGCCCAGGATGTTGGGCCGAACGTCGGTTTCCGCGCACATCTGCAAGTCGGGGTGACGGAACTTGAAAACGATCTCGGGCTCGCCGATGGGGAAGCCGTCCTTGTAGGGGATGCGGCGGCGCAGAATGAAGGCGTTGTTGTAGAGGCGGAACTCATCAGTATCAATAAATAGCACTTCGCGGATCTTGACTGGCTGATCTATGAAATCGTCGGTCGTGTACTTTACGCCGTGCTCTTTGGCGGGTTCCTTAAAGACTTTACCGAAATCGAAAAAGCTCTCGCGGGAGTGGAACTTGTTGGGCCGCAGGATAAGCTTGCAGCAGATGTATTCGGGCGAATGGATGGGCATGCCGTCGGCATATTTGCCTGGCTTGAGTTGGGGAACACGTCCCACCCAACTGGGGGTTAGAGGCTCCCTGCTTGGAAGGTGTTTGCTGTTCTTTGTGCGGCTTGGTGCAGTTGCTGTGGCGGTTGGCATGGTGGCTCCTTAGTTGCGGTTATTTATTGAGATGGTAATTAACTCTTCGTTGTTTTCTATACGCTGGCTGCAATTCCTCTGAAATAGCGTGGATCGCCCGTGATTCTGGCACCGGTCCAAGGTCCTATCTCTGCACGCATCGGCTCGATTTCTGTTACTTTCCTGCAGTTGCTTGTTTAGCTGCTTCCCGTTTTTGTTGCTGATCCACCGCCATCCTGTAGGCGACGTAATACTTGTAGACATTGCCGACGTACTGCACCGTTTCCTGCCCAACGTCTTTGCCAACCATCAACTCTACGTTGCCGAACCACTTGTTGGGATCAAGCCCTTCTGCCGCCGTCTGCTTGCGCAGGCGCACGATCCGGTTCGGGCCGGCGTTGTAGCCCGCGAAAGTAAACAGGGTTTTGTTCATTTGAGTAATGTCGGGATCGTTGAAGTAGGTGTTGGCGATCTGCGCCAGCATCTTTGTACCAGCATGAATATTGGCCTCCGCCGTCCCTACATTCGGAATGTTGATGGGAGGGGCTGCGGCGTATTTGGGTATCACTTGCATAATGCCCATCGCACCGCTGGGGTTCTTCTTGCTCTGGTCCAGCAAAGACTCCTGGTATCCCTGGGCCGCGAGCATGAGGTAGTCGAAATCGTATTCCGCGGCATATTTCTGAAAGTACTGGAGATTAGCCTGAAACTTCTTGAGTTCCTCCTGTGAGGTGGCGTCCTTGATGAACTTCTTGTTCTCCCAATACCGCTTGGCCATCATGTTGCCAAAAACCGTACCTTGGCGATGCGTCTTCGCGAATTCGTCGAGTAACGCTTTGAGCTGTGGGCTGTTCTTGCGCATCGCCCATGCCAGTGTTGTGTTGCCATCCGTCAGCGGGATGTCGGAGTGGACAATGATATTGGGCAGGACCTCCTTCCACTGTTGGGCACGGAAGTTGAAAGTAACCGTCGCCGGGAGCACGCCGGCATTGGTCATTTCCAGCAAGTCCTCGTCGGTGAGATGTTTGTCTGAGTCCTTAATGACGATCTCGGGTTTGCCCGCCTGCTTAAATTTCTGGTTGCGTTCCTGCAGGAGTTGTTTGACGCCCAGGAAGACGGGATTTACATAGATTTCCTTGCCGCTCAGATCGTCGAGACTGGCAATCTGCGGCGCACTCTTTCCACTGACGACCACCACATTCCCGCCCGCTCCCGTTACGGTCGGTATCGTAAAGTCGAGAACGTTTTCCCGTTCTGGAGTCACAATAATAGGAGAGGCTATAACATCCCCGTACCCCTCGTTCAGATCCTTCTCCAACTGCGCGGGTGAGACCGGTATGAACACCACCTTGAACTTCTTCGGACCGGTCCTTTGCAGCTTCTTGTTCAGGTAAAGTTCTAAGTCTTGTGCGATATCGGGAATGACACCCTTTGGCCGACCTTTGTCGTAAAAGAATTGCGTTTTGTTGTACAGAACCAGCAGGCGCAGAACGTTGTGCTCCGGCTTGGAGAGTTCGTCCCAATCGCCGGTCCACTGACCGAAAGTTTTGGGCAACGTAAGTGCGTAGTCAGGATCGACGCTATCAACATCAGATTGCAGCGACTCGTCCGGCTTCGGCGCGGTCGCCGTGGTTGCGGGCGAAGCTGCGGTAGTCGTTGCAGACGATGCTGGCTTCTGCGCCGTCTGTGGATTGGAACTGCAAGTAGCGAGAGTTACGAGTATGACGCCAAATGCTATGAATTTACAGATCGTTTGTCTTCGTGGAGACGACATGGAAATCGTCCTTTCTAAGCAGGAGAATCCGCTTCCGAAATCTCCTCGTTGCGCTTACAACCAGCGATACTTCCAGTTTTCGAAAAAGAGATACATCTTCAACCCGCGAATTTTGGCGGAACTCGTTACCTCGTCAGCGACCATCAGAGCAACGCGACGTGCCGAGAGTGTGGCATTGACCCCGTGCGAACTGAAGCTTGATCCTGACCTCATGATCCTTCTCCTGCTCCTATCGAAATGCATCGACATTACGGCTCACGAACCGACATTGCCATTTGAAACCTAAAAGCGGTACACGTACCCGGTGGAGATCTGAAAATTCCCCTGGTTGACGATGTATTGCGACGACTGCAGCGAGCCGATCTCGGACATGCGCTGGTCGGTGTGGTCTGCGAGATAACGGACCAGGGTTGTTCCCACGTCGAAACGGAATGTTGAGTTGGACTCGCGCCGGGGATAGTACTCCACGATCCCGCCGAAATCCCACGAAAAGCGCGTGAGGCCGGTGGGATTGAAATCGCCACCGCCCGGCAATGCGTTCTGGTAATAGATGAAGCCCGGCCGAATCTTGCCAAATATGCCAACATGACTGAAACGTTGGCCGAGCTTGACGCCGAACTGGCCCTGCATCATTGCCCTGCTGCCCTGCTGCGCAGGAACGAAGTTCAGAGTGCTGTCAATTCCAACCCCTCGCATCAGGTTGTAGTCAAGATTGAACCCCATCCCCGAGAAGCTTTGGCGGCAGAGCTTCAAACACTCGGAACTGATGACCGGCAGACTGATTTTGGTGTACGCCGTTCCCAGTTCCCAGCGCTCCACGGAATTAACGTTCGTGTCAGGGATTTTGATTGGTCTCGGCTTACGGTGATAGACGAAGTTGGTCTCTTGGGAAGGCAGCATCCAGGGAAATTTGCCTGCAAAGAGAGCTGCGAAGCTACGGCTCGGCTCAAGAGCGCTTCGCAGCACTCTCCCTCCGAGTATGCGATGCTCGGCGGCGATGGGAGCGACGATGTACTTGTCAATCGTGTCTTCGCCCAACACCCATCCCAAGCCCACGAGCGGGGTTACAACGAAATCCGTCCACCCGGTATTGTTCGTGGCTGTGGCGGGGTACTTTGGATTGTTTAAACAGATGCGGTATATGCCGCAACCGGGAAGGTAGGTGAAGCCCCCCTGATTGCCAAATGACGTTTCGCTGAGGGGACCGATTTCGAATTGTGTGGACCAAGCTGCCATCCAGGCAAGCGATTTCATCCGGCTCTTCCAATACCGAGGATTGCGGCCGATCGCTACAAAGCTTAATGGATCGTTCTGCAAATAGATTCTGCCGAAGACTGCGCCCTCGAGTGGGTGACCGACGTCGTTGACAACGAAGCTGTCGCCATCGCTCCAGCGGTGCATGTTGTAGCCACCGTAGGAGGCGAACCAATCGTGGAAAAACGGCTTGTGCGCCAACTCATACCGGAGGCCCGGGTCGAATGCGGCGCGCCAAACGTGGAAGAACAATGAAGATTCAAATGTCTGCAGCAGCGCGGGCTTCCATTGAAATTTCTGAGGGTTCGATGAAGCTGGAGGGCTGCCATGCGTGGGCGATAGCGAAAACTGCTCGCGGCTGGATGATTCACCCGTGGGGGGCGTCGGCATGGCCGGCGGCGAAGTTGCTGCGGCAGCATCCTCGTTAGCAGCAGTTATGGCAAATGGACCTGTACTTTTTTCTGGCCGCGGCGCGGCCTTGGCCTGTAAAGCCTTGGTGAGAGTAACTATAGACAGCGCCACCACGATGATCACGGGAAGGCGAGCTCCAGGTCTCATACGACACACTTCTGATTTCTGCACACACAAGGAATTACGGGCGGCCGCGGAATGGTGGTTCACATGTAATCCCGCCTCAGCAAAAGAAGTGAAGGCCACAACAAGTGCTCCTTATTTCGTGCCTCGACGTTGGCGGCTCATAGTAGCCTCAGCAGGCCATCACGCTTCGGCGAATTGAATGACAACCTTGATGTCATCCGGCTTACGTTGCAGAGCATTCGCAAAGTTCTCCGGCCGCTCTCGTCTGGTAACCAGGCTCGCCAGCCAGGATCGGTCGGCCCGGGCCAAAGCCTGGCCTGCCTTGTACCAGTGCCTCCGATTCGCGTTGACGCTGCCAACAATGGCGTTGTTCTTCAACACCAACTCCGCTGCAATGTCGGCAGTCGCACCACCCGTCGAGCGGCCACCACTCCCGACTCCCGTAAGACAAACAATTCCGCCTGACGCGATATTCAGTACGCAATCGGAGAGGACCGGACCGGCTCCGGTGCATTCGATGATCACATCTGGCAGGAAGCCGATATCCGCTACAGTTCCGGAATGGTAAGTTGCACCGAGAGCACGCACGAGGTCCGGCTTAGGCCCCGATTCAACTCGATCCAGAACATGAACATCAAACCCGCGCTGCACTCCCAGTAATGCCGCGAGCAGCCCGATTGGGCCGGCACCCGTCACGAGCACATGCCGCGGCTCCCAAAACGCTCGCTGACCTATCGAAGTGACCTGTTCCCACGCCTTGGTAACGACCGTGGTGGGCTCAAGCAAGACGCCCAGGATTCCGAGAGAGCTGTCCAACTTGATCGCGTATTCGGGCTCGATCCGCCAGCGTTCCGACATGAAACCGTCGATCTGCTTGATGCCGCGCTCGGTGTACTGGCCGTTGCGGCACATGTCCCATTCGCCGACCGCACAGTTGGGACAGGGCACGGGATCGGGACGGCGCACGATGCCGGCGACCAAGTCGCCCCTCTTGAGGCCCCCCCTCGGACCAGGCTCCACAACACGCCCGAGGGACTCGTGGCCCAATACCAGACGCGTCTTGCTGGGAGGTGCCCATCCGTATTTCCCTTCGACAATCTCTACATCCGTCCCGCAGACGCCTACCGCGACGGCCTCCACGAGTACGGAGCCCTCGTGTGTGTCGGGCTCAGAAATTTCTTCCCACTTGGCTGTTCCCGGCTTTTTCGGTTCAACAGTAATTGCTTTCATGTGAGTACCTTCGCTCCGCTCTAAATGCAGCAGTAGTAGGATTCGACACCGTGAAGTGCCCTTTAATGTCACGTCCCATCAACATCGCACTTCCTCCTTACGCTTACGGTCGACTAGCCCGACCTCTCAGGCTCCGACCATCTTGTGCTGTCTCGTCGCGTATTCGTGATGCCCTAATCATCGGTTGCCAAACGTCAAGCTGAGTCCCGAACTGGAGCCGTAGTCACTGCCGGGCAGACCGGCCGGAGGCCGGTTGTCCCAGCTCCCATAGAACGAGACATTCCACGAGAGATTGCCCTTGATCTTGAGGTAATAGGTCGCGTTGGTATTGAATTTCACGCGACCGGGCTCGGAAAGTGCCGGGAAAAGAACCGCGGTGACGTTCGCAGTGGTTTTATTGAATCGGAAGAATTGCAGCCTAGCACCGATCATGCCAGAGGCCAGATATTGCGCGGGGATGTCGTTCTC
>Ga0335085_10011152_pt1 | contig 13359 bp, 12 predicted proteins | sample Lox_Sample_45_FD_206712 | JGI IMG/M metagenome (GOLD analysis project Ga0335085, IMG submission 206712) | Soil microbial communities from Loxahatchee National Wildlife Refuge, Florida, United States - Lox_Sample_4.5 | ecosystem: Environmental > Terrestrial > Soil > Wetlands | place: USA...
CAGACGCAAGTAATTTCTGAATGCGAAAATAGCACATGGTTTCTCTACTGCCTCAGCTTGCGGAGAAAAGGCCATCCATCAGGAGGGATTCATGCTCGGTCGTACCTTCCTTCCGAGATAGCTGGGACAGGGGCGGGAGACGGATTGATGGGTGGGTCAGATGGTTTTATCGGCTTTGGTGGCCGCCGAGACAAAGTGTTTACTTGTACTGGCGGGGGGAGTTTCCTGATGGGTGCCAAAACGGATTTCCATGGGAGTATTCATGGGAAAGATCACGTCCGATCCGCGCGCCACGAAGTGGGAATAGACCGCCCAGCCAGCGCCATAGAAGGCAAAACCGGCGCTAACGGAACGGGAGTGAGCCAGCAAGCTGATTATGGCGCCCGCGAACCCAAGGCTTGCCCCACCCCTTACGGCTGCTCCCGCATAGTCGGGTCCATGCCCCACGGCGCTCGATTGGATTGCATGGTGCCCTGCGTCGAGGTCAAGAGAAGTGGTTGCCAGAAAGATGTCGATGGCAGGCATGACATAGCTGGATTTGGGGGTTACGGCGTGGGCGCCGCCTTCGGTATCGAGCTGTAAGTGACCCTCTGAGGTGGAATCGATTGCTTGCAGGCTGGCCTCGACCTTTCGAACCGCGCCGGAGGTAACTTCCAATTGGTGGAATGTAAAGCGGAGTTGTCCATTCCGGGCGAATCGGCGGGCTGGAACAGCTTCCGTGACCGTCCCATTCAGTCTGGCGCCTTCCGGAAGGATCAAGGCATGGTTAGAGGAAAACAAGGGCTGTGATAACATCGCGCGAACCGCTGTATCCCGGTTATCGGTTGCCGAACTTAGGGGCGTGAGCAACCGAATGTGAACAATGCTTCCGGGAGGGATGGGCCCTCCCATTTTCTCCAACTGCTGGGGTGTGGGTGTTTCCGCACCGAAGGCCAAGGGTGTTTTGAGTTCAGCAGTGAAGCTTGTGCCCACAGGCAAAGATGGATGGTGATATGGCAATCTCGCGGAAAGGGCCGATTTCATCCTTTGCATCTTCCCCGGCGCCGTCACATTGTCGATCGCCGCCTGCTCCTGGTTCTTCACCTCCTGGTGAATCTGGTCCACCTCGCTGGCGACCTTCCCTTTTTTCTTTTTCGCGCCTTCGCCGGCGGTGAGATGAACCATGCTGGGGCCTCCCAGCGACACGGCAGTCTGCAAGGGGATGCGCTGTCCGTCAGCCTCCACCAGGGTATTGAAATCCACATGCGCCTGCCGCACAGGCGTGAAGTTGCCATTGGCGATGGCAAGGGCTCGCTGTTTTCGCGGAGCGCCTTCCACCGTTGCCACTTGCCCCGACACACGGCTTCCCGCAGGGATTACTAAATGGTCAAACACGTAAACATTCTCAACAACCTTCCCCTCGACGGGAACACCCGAATTTTTTACGGGTACTTTATTGGTCAAAGCTATATGAAGAGGCGTTCCCGCCTGGACCGTTAAAGGCAGCGGTCCTGGAGCCGTGGATGGGTCCTGGGCAAAACTGACCGGCATATAGCAACCTAGAATGGCCAAATACACCGACGAGGCGAACACACATACCCGCTTTTCCATATTATGAAGACCTCCCGGATTAGCCCCGTTCTGGTAGGAACACTATGATGCATTCCGGGAAAGGATGGTTGGACTAAGGAAAGACCGCAAAATAGAACAGCACCGCTGGATGCCCAGAATAGGGTGAAGTGACATTGTTAAGGTATACTGTTACTTACGGCGGGCGAACAGGCGAACCGTTACCCGGCGCTGGCTTTTGCCGGTTGTGCTCCAGGGTTAAGAGAAAAAAACCATCAGAGGAGGAAGCACACCTTTGCGTTACAGTGTGTCGTTGGTCGTGTTGTTGCTGGCCGCCTGTGTGGAAGCGGGCGGTGATGCTTTGATACGCGTGGGACTGCACAGTTCGACTCACCTCCGAGCGGCCCTATTTTTGGGGCTTGGCGGCCTGGCCCTCATTTCTTACGGATCCTTGGTCAATGCGCCGCCTTGGGACTTCGGGCGGGTGATAGGCGTATACGTGGCCTGTTTCTTCCTCGTGGCGCAATTGATCTCCTGGTTCGGATTCGGCCAAAAACCCGCGCCGATGGTCTTGTTGGGAGGAGCCCTCATCCTCGCCGGCGGCTGCGTGGTGTCGCTGGCAAAATGAAAGGTGATTGAAGCCACACTTCCTGGTCGAAGTAGTAATCGATATGCTTGATACCCAGATATCCCGGTATCCAAGGACTGTCTATGATGAGGGGGCGGGTAGCCACGGTCAGCGCCTTTCTGACCGTGGGCTTTTCTCATGCGCAGTACCCCAGCGTCTCCTATGCCCGATACCCCAGCGGCAGTGGTACATAATCAACTTGGATGGGACACGCCGCGACCGTGGCCTTGTCCATGGTGAAATTGTTGTAGCTCGGCCACCGCCAGAAGTACCCACGGTCAGAACTGCCCTGACCGTTGCTACCGGCTTTTCCCTTGATGCCAGATCTTCAGTCGACCATGGCCCCACTAACAGCACTCACCTTGGCGAAGATATCATCACGACCGTTGAGAACCTTGCTGCGTGAGGGTGTAGCTTTTTCCCTGATAATTCAGGTTCAGCAACCTCGCCTCAGAATCGAAATCCGCCACCCGTGAATTCACCTGAAGGCGGCCATCGAGACTCAAATCGGCGCCAAAGATCGCCTCAATGATCATATCGATGTAGCTTCCGCCCGCACATTCGGCCCAGTACATGTCGAAGAGCTCAAGCGGACATTTGTAAGCGCCGCCGTTTTCCGGTGGGTAAACGGTTTCGGCGATGTGGGCTTGCCCGAAGGGGCCCTGGTTGGCCGCTTTGGCGAGACCCATCACCCACGCTGCCACTCGCGCCGAGGGGTCAATCTTGTAAAGACCTTTTGCGGTCATGGAAGGCCAGGCGACATAGGCTCCCAGCCAACTGTGGTCGGCGCGAACGTTCCAGGAGGCATCCACGTCGCCGGGAGAAAGCGCGTGCATCCATAGCGGGGTGTACAGTTCACTCCAGAAAAAGTGACTCATCTCTTTTTTCTGCCGTTCGCTAAGATCGTTGCCCATGGTGTCGAGAATCGTCAGCAAGTCATAGCAATGGCGAACCTCATTGAAGGTTCCGTCCGGCTGCCGGCATTTCCACCAGCCTTTGTCCTCGACGTAGAGCAGGCGATTGATGCGCGCGGCCAGCTCTCCGGCCTCCGAGCGCAACTGCTCGGCGCGGGCGGAATCACCCTGCCGCTCAAGCAGCGAGGCCATGAACCGCATGCCAAATACGTTGGCGGCATTCAGCGCGGGGACTTCGTGCAGGTAGGTACTGACCACTTCCAACAGGTTGTCCAACTCGCCATAGTCGGCAAGGCCATGGCCACCTTTGTCGAGCTTTTTCCAGTACAAGGCGGAATCGAGCAAGTACTCGAAAACGGTCCTGTTTCGGAGGCGCTGGTCGAGCCAGGCAAAATCACCGGTTACGCGCAGGTAGTCGTGCGCGCAACGCAGGATGGAGAAGTCGTTGGCGCCGTACCCCGGCCCCACGCCCTCGCCCGTAAGGTAATCCGTGGCGAAATGCTGGTGCATATCCTGGACCAGCCAGTTTTCCACCAGGCGCCGAAGCGCCTGGGGATCGAGCAAAGAAAGGCTGAGCGATGTAAGCCCGGCGTCCCAAGGATAGATGCGCGCAAAGCGCGGAATGGTGAGGTAAACCGCGCCGCTGGGGAGAGCGGGAGAGAGCCGGCGATTGACGAGAAGGCTGGTGAAGCCGCTGTAATAAAGCTTCCAAAGTGCGGGGTCGCGAGTAACAAGCTGGGGCAAGTGCCCGGAAAACTCGGAGTTCCCCGGTGTGAAGGCGGAGCGGATAAGGTTGGCGAACGCCTCCTCGTTCTCGCGGATTAGATCGTCAAACCGGGCTTGCTGGCGGTTATAAGACTCCAGCGCCGCGTCTTTTTCCTCGCCAATGATGTTCAGATAGTGGAAGGTTCGCGTCTCGCCTGGGTTGAGGGCAAACTGGTAGACAAGCAGGCGACGTTGCTCGATGCGGTCCGGCCGCGGGCTGATACCCTGCACCGATACGGCGCGGCTGTGTTGGGACTCGAAAACTAGGCAGCCGCGCGCCTCGCTGGGGCTGAGCCGGTTGTCCGCCTCCGCCAGAGCATCCATACTCGCGGGTTTCTCACGATTCATGGTGACGCCGGCGCGTAGGTCAAAACCCAAAGAAATCTCGCGCCGCTCCTGGCTTTCATTTTTGACGGCGATCGATTCCGCCACTGCCTGCTGCATGGAGGGCATGAAGGTCTGGGTGGTGAAGTGAAGTCGTTGCACCCGTGCCTCACGGACGATGCGATGCGGATACCATGTGTACGCGACTTGCGATTCCGGCGGCGGATAAGAGTTCAGGATTCGGTCATTCAGGAATAGTTCACAGGTCACCAGATTCCCCGGGCTAAAGCTGATCTGTGGAATCCCACAACAACTGAAAGGCGGAATGGTAATGGAAGTGATTCCCGAAACCGATTTCCAGGCTTGGACGTATCCCCATTCGTTTTGTGCCGCAGGCGGAGTAAACAGGTCGCGGTAGTCGTGCACCAGCCGATCGCTGGCAAGGTCGGTTAGCCTGGGGACGCTGGGGAGCAACTCCCCTTTCGCTCGCGGCGCCTGCTGAGGGGGCACGCCGTGAGCAGTTCCATCCTGAAAAATCGAAGCACGGGGAAGAGCAAGGCTTGTCGCACTGAGCTGTAAGAATGACCTGCGATTGAAGAACCTGGATTGCGCGGCGTTAAGATGATTAGACTCCGGATATCTGCTGGCCATGATGAGAACCTCGGATTTGGATTTGTGAATGCGATGGGCAATGCGGGCGTCGTTGGGGTATCGGGTATGAGAAATTCCCGCGTCAGCAATGAACTGAGCGTGGCTGGCCGATATAGGCGCACCTCTACGTCCCCGGGCAAGGAGTCGAGGCCGGGAATCAAGGCATAGTCCCGGACGAAAAACCCGCCCGGTTCTTCTCAACCATCAGCTTGCGTCTCCGGATCTCAGTTAAGGAAGATCCACGCTTGTATTGGCACGTCGGTGTCAGGCGGGCCGCCCGTTAACACGACAGTAAACTCGGGACCGACTACATTAAATGTATGAATCTGGCCCGCAGTCCCGAGTGGAAATTGCCCTACAGTCTGCGCAAGCGTTTGACCCGTGATCTTCCCCATGTTGCACATGACAGTCATGTTCACCGCAGCATGGGGCCATTGAGTGATTTCGACATTGACCTTATTGAAGGCCTCGATATTCAAGATGCCGCTCATGAATATCTGACCCAAATGATCCGTCTTGAAAGTCTTGAAGTAGGTGTTGAGTTGAGGCGCCGCCATGATGAGTACCTCCCGTCTATCGGTGATGTGCCAATTCTCCTCTGTCTACGTAAAATTTGGAAGTGAATTATAGAACTCTTGTGGCAAGCAACGTCGTGGCGACAATCAGTATGAAAGAGAGGAAAAGAATCACAACATCTTCCTTTTCGAGCTGACCGGCCCAACCGTATTTCGCCGGAGAGAATTCTCCGGCAGCGTTCACGTGGTTCGGGACGCTGGTTTTGCCCTCGCTGCTTTCGGAATGGTTCATTGCCATTTCTCCTCGCTCTCCCCATCTGGGGAGACGAATTCCGCGCACCCGGGGTTACAAAGGGCAGGATTATAACCAGAAGTCTATGTGCCGTCGAGCCGAATCTTTTCGAAATATTTCGAATTGCTCAAACCATCACCCTTACCGCTGGAGTCAACCCGTGGTGTTATCTAAAATGAAAATGGCGCCGCCATGCTGGTGGCTCAATGCCGGCTGGAAGCCGGCCCTACACGCGAAATTGGGACAGCACGCGCCCCGTGCTCATATTGACAAGCCCTTTGTTGCAAGTTACGTTTGTCTTGTGGCGATGAACCAAAACCATCATCTTCCCTTATCAAGTTTCAATTTCCTGGAGCGGAAGGCGCCGAGCCGCCTGCCGCTTGACGATCTGTGTGGTTCCATTCAGGCCCACCTGGCCGGCCTCGGCCTCGCGGCGCAAAAACTTCATGGCCGGCGCATTGCAGTGGCCGTGGGAAGCCGTGGCATTGCCAGCTTGCAGGAGATCGTTCGCGCCGTCTGCGGCTGGTTGAAAGCGCAAGATGCACAACCCTTCATCATTCCTGCCATGGGCAGCCATGGGGGTGGAACGGCCGAGGGGCAGCGCCAAATTCTGGCGAGCTATGGAATTACCGAAGCGGGCGTGGGCGCGCAAATCCTGTCGTCGACGGAGACGCTCCCGGCGGGAACGACGCCCCATGGGTTCCCCGTCTTCGCCGACCGCCACGCGTGGGAGTCCGACGGCATCGTGGTGGTCAACCGCGTAAAGCCTCATTCCGATTTGACCGGCAGCATTGAGAGCGGCCTGCTGAAAATGATGGCCATCGGACTGGGCAAGCGCGAGGGCGCCAGTGAAGGTCACAAGCAGATCTGGAAGCACGGGTTTGAAACCACCATCCGCGCCGTCTCCGCCACAATCCTGGCGAGTGGTAAAGTTCTTTTCGGAGTCGCGGTCGTGGAGAATGAGATGCACGCCATTGCGGACGTGCGTGCGGCTCTGCCGGAGGGCATTGTCGCGGCGGAAGAGTCCGCTATTGTCCTGGCGCGCTCGTTGATGCCGCGGCTGCCTTTCCGCCGTCTTGATCTTTTGATCGAGGACGAGATGGGAAAGAACATCAGCGGCGCCGGCATGGACACCAAAGTGGTCGGACGAGCCCGCGGCATGGCGCCCGGCGAGGGTCCCGCCATTTCCGTCATCTTCGCTCGCGATCTCACTAGCGAGAGCGGCGGAAACGCTATCGGCGTAGGGAACGCCGATATCATCCACGAGCGCTTCTATCGGAAAATCGACCTCCAGAAAACCTATGTCAACGCCCTATCCGCACTAAACCCCGTGGGAGGGCGGCTGCCTATGCATATGCCTTCGGACCGCGCCGCGCTGGATTTTGCCCTTGCCCATTTGGGAACCCCCGATCCCGAAGCCCAACGCTGTGTTTGGATCCGCAACACCCTCAGCCTGAATCGCCTGGCCATCAGTCCCATGTTGCGGGATGAGATTGACTCTCCTCAGCATTGGCGTTTGGCTGATCATGCGTTTTCCGCCGAATTCGACGCCGCGGGGGATCTCCGCTCACCCTTCGAGCAGGGATGATTTCGGGATATGCTTATTCACCCACGAGCGCCCTTCAACTTTGCTCAAACGCTGCGATTCATTCTGGCGCCTCCCGCCCTGCTCAACGGGCGGCAGTTTGCCCCCTTGTTGGATTACTTTGTAGAGGGCGAATACCGCCGCGTGCTGGAACTCGGCGAGCAACTAATTCTCTATGGAGTGCGTGAGGAAGGACGCCCACCCAAGCCTTCCCTGCGCATCCGGATTTTGGCGGGGCAGGACGATGATCGCGCGCGGCAGGCCGTGGCCAGCGAAGTCGTGCGGCAATTCTCTGCTGACCTGGATATTCAGCCCTTCTATGCGCTGGCGGAACAGGACCCCGTGCTTTGCCACCTCATCAGGCACTTCCGCGGAATGCGGGTTCCGCAAGCCCCGCGAGTGTTTGAAATTCTCATTTCCGCCATCATTGAGCAACAGGTGAACCTGTCATTTGCGCACAAAGTAAAGAAAGCGATGATCGACGCGTACGGGCGCTGGGTGGATTTCGAAGGCCGGCGTTACAGCGCCTTTCCGGAGCCTGTCGCCCTGGCCATCACCACCCCGCGTGAGCTGCTGAGCCTTCAGGTTTCCGGCCCCAAGGCCCGCTATATCATCGCCATTTCGCGTCTCGCGCTCGACGGCACGCTCGATCTGGAAAGCCTGCGGCAGCTTGAGCCGGCAATGGCCCACGAAAAACTTTTGGAGCTGAAAGGCGTGGGGCACTGGACAGCCCAGTACGTGGGCCTGCGCGCACTACGGCATTTGGACTGCCTGCCCGCCGCGGATGTGGGTCTGCAGAAGGTCATCCAGTATTTCTATGGACTGCGCAAGCGGCCAACCCCCGAACGTGTCCAAAAAATGGCTCGGGCATGGCAAGGCTGGCGAAGCTACGCCACCTTTTATCTGTGGCTCACCTACTGGGAAAATGTCGAATGGAAGAACCAGGTGCGGGAGGAAATCGAGGCCCGAAGGTAAGGGCATGGTTCATTCAGATTGATGACGGAGGGACGGATACCAACGTTTCCCTCTCCCGTGGGGAGAGGGTGGCCGAGGGACGAGGTCGGGTGAGGGGTTACTTTCATGCTTCGGGGTGACGCAGAGCATCATGATCGACGGTTTGGAAGGTCAGCGATACAGATGAATCATTTTCCCAAAAGCAACATCATTGGGCACGGTGGATATGAGCAGTTCCCCGAGTTCGGGTGCGCGCGTCATCTCACCAACGATTCTCCTAACACTTCCGGAAAATGAGTTCTGAACCCTTGGCGAACACGCCAATCTTGTCGCAGGCGCGCACCTGGCCGGTGGCCATCAGGCGGTAGAGAGGGTCCTGGAACTTGCACGCCAGGGTGTGTTGGAGGTGCGCCGCCCCACATTCCGTGTCGCACCCATGAGGGAGTAGTAGCGATTTGGCGCCGGAGGTGAACTCCACCTGAAAAGGTGTGGTGGGGTGCTGGAGGAAGACCCGGCTGGCTTTGGCGAGTTCGAGGTCCAGAATTCTCTTCAGGTCCGCCGGGCGCAGTGGCTGGTAAACAATGGTTTCCTCGATGCGGCGAAGAAACTCGGGAGGGAAGTGGCGCTTGAGCGCACGCAATGACACGCTGCGAAAGTGCCGCGCTTTGGCATCTTCCTCCTTGAGCTGGGGGATAAAGCCGGAGGGAGCCGTGGCGCGCAGACTTTCCTTGGAGCCAATGTTGCTGGTGAAGAAGAAAAGGCAAGAGGAGAAGTCCACGTGCCGGTTGCGTCCATCGTTCAACTCGGCACGGTCCAGCACCCCAAGGAGCAGCGAATAGAGCGACTGGTGGGCCTTTTCAATTTCGTCGAAGAGCATCAGGGTGTAGGGAAACTCTGGCGTGCGGAAACGCTCAAGGTTTTCGCGGGTGAAAACAGGTTCTGTGTCAGCGTGGCCGATGTAACCGGGCGGCGCGCCCACAAGGCGGGCGATTTCGTGCTGTTGCTGGTATTCGGCGCAATTGACCTTGAGCAGGGCGCCGGGGGAGCCGAGCAAAACTTCCGCGAGCGCCTCCACGGAATGAGTTTTCCCGCAGCCGGGGGGGCCGAGCAGGAGCACGGAGCCCATGGTCCGTCGAGGCTGCCAAGCCTGCACTTCAATGCGCTGAAGGAGGCGGAGGAGAGAGTCGGTGGCTTGGGGTTGGCCCACCACGCTGGCAGCCCATCGCCGTGCGACGTGTTCGAGCCAGGAACTCCTCTCGATGGGCCGCAAGGTGGTCCACCTTTTGGGTTCTTGTTGGACGCCTATGCTTGTTTGCATTACGCTCTTTTCACCTCGGTCACCCAGCTTCGTACCACCGGTCAAAGCACCGGCGGGTTCTTGCTCAACCCTCTCATCGGCGGACGCAACGATAAACATGAGAAATCGGTTGAATTGCGGGTGAAATGCCGCTTGACATGGAGTGAATTCTTGCAATAATTCTCACCCTATGAAAACCTTCAGGGATCTACCCAACCCGGCCACAGCCTACACCGTGAAGTCGCTGGTGAAGGCGCTGAGTATCCTGGAAGTGTTGGCAGATGAGGAGCCGCCTTACACGCTAACCCAGCTCAGCCGCCGTCTGCACCTCCACGTGAGCACCGTGCACCGGCTACTGGTCAACCTGGTTCGGCACGGATTCGTGGAAGAGGATAGGGTTTCAGGAGGCTACCAGCTCAGTTACCGCGTCCTGCGCATGGGCCTGCAAGTACTTGACCGTCTGGATTTCCGGCGCGTGGCGCAATCGTTGCTGCGCGACCTGAATTTGCGGACCAAAGAAACCGTACACCTGGCGATTTTGCAGGAGGCGCGGGCGATCTTCATTGAGAAGTTTGACAGCCCTCAGCCGGTGGGCCTGGACGCGCGCTTGGGCGGGTCGATGCCGCTCCACTGTACAGGAGTTGGGAAGACATTGCTGGCCTATCAAGGCGAGGACCTGTTGAATCAGATTAGCCAATCGCCGGGCCTCACGCGCATGACCGTGCACACCATAACGGGATTGCCCCATTTGCGGAGGGAGCTGGAACGGATTCGCGAGCAGGGTTACGCGCTCGACCAGGAAGAGGCGGTGGAAGGGTTACGTTGCGTGGCGGGGCCGGTGTTCAACCACTTAGGACAAATTGTAGCGGCGTTCAGCGTGGCAGGGCCGGCCATGCGCTTGACGCAAGCGCGCGTCCCCGAAATCTCCCAACTGGTGCGGGAGACCAGCCAGCAAATTTCCTACCGGCTTGGCTATCGCAGCGACTTGCGTCCCCCGACCGGACCGTTGGGGGGTAATCTGCACGCGGAGCGCGGGGGGCATCGCGGGCGGGCCGGGAACCCCGGGTAGCGTGGGACGGGAAAGCACTGTGTTGGAGGCTGAGGCCGGCAAGTGAAGAGGCGGCGCTAGCCTGATTTGGCGGCCACGGCGGCGGGCCCTTCGGATTTGGGCGCGAAATAGCCGGGGCGAGTGCGCACCACCAACTTATTTTTGCTGTGAGGTTGGAAGGCGTCCACGCGGACGTTGCGGAAAGTTCCATCCTTCTTGAGATTGCTCGGGCGATAGACGAGGGTGTACTGGTTGCGGATGTCACGCGCGATCTGGCGGCAAGTAGTCTCAACCTCGTCAAGTGACCTGGGAAAGTACGGCTCTCCACCCGTCGCCTCGGAGAGTTCTTTCAGGACTTTGGCCGCGCGATGGGCTTCCCCGCCGTGGATTTTGAAGAGGTCGCTGGTTTCGTCCGAGCCCAGCAGGCCGATGGTATAAATGACGGCATTGGATTTCTGGGCTTTCTCCATGAGTTCTTCCAAGGTGTAGCGGCTGGCGTTGTCCTCGCCGTCGGTGATCACCAATAGCGTCTTCTTGTCGCGATTGCCCAGTTTGAGGTGGTCTAACGACGCTATGACCGCGTCACGTAATGCCGTGCCGCCACGCGAATCAATTTTATCGAGCGCTGACTTGAGGTCCTCAATGGTATTCGCGAAATCTCCCGGGGTATCAAGGTAATACACGTCGTTAAAGTTCACCACAAAAACCTGATCCTGAGGGTTAGAGGTTTTGGCGAAAATAAGGGCCGCAGCGTTTACCGCCGCACGTTTGGTGCGCATGCTACCGCTGTCGTCGATGACGATGCCCATGGTAACGGGGACATCCGCATGCGAAAAGTGGGTAAGGGCCTGGGGCGCCCCGTCTTCCAAGACGCGGAAGTCATCCTGTTTCAGGTCGTTGACGATGTGCCCCTTTTTATCGAACACAGTGGCATGCAGGACGACCTCGTTGACGTCCACGCTGATGGTGTATTCCTTGCCTTTTTTCTCCACAGGAGGCGTGTGCGGGTTCGCCGGCTGGGGTGTTTGTGCGCTCGCCGCTAGAAGCGGACACAAGAGGAGAGCAAAGAATCCACTCCCGACGAGCAGGCTTCGGTAATACCAATCATTGAGTCGGTGCATAATAGCCAGTTCGCGCGTAAACCTGAAGAGGCGGCAGCCCTTTGGGCGGGCTCAGCTTGACCCTGATGCGCCGCCAGCGGCCGTCTCGAATCAGATTCGAAGGCTTATAGCCCAGCACGTATTGGTTGCGCAGTTCGATGGAGATTTTCTCCGCGATATCGGGCAATTCATTGGTGTTTTCCACGCTAAACAAGCGGCCGCCGGAAATTTCGGAGAGTTCCGCAAGCAAACCGGGGCCGCCGGCTTCCTCCGTCGTGCGCGCCCGGGAGGACATGGGCTCGAAAATGCCCACGGCGTAGATCTGCACGTCGGATTCCTTGACCGCGCGCTTGATGTCATTTTCCGTGTAACGGCTGTGGTTGTCACCCCCATCGGAGATGACCAGCAGTGCGCGACGGTTCGTGGTGGCCTTCTTCATCTCACTCAAGCCCAGATAAATCGCATCGAGAAGCGCCGTCCTTCCACCCGATTTTACTGTTAACAGCCGGTCTTGCAAGTTTTCGTACTTGGCGGTAAATGCCGAAACCAAGTCCGGCCGGTCCGAAAAGCTGATGAGCATAAACTCATCCTGGGGGTTGGATGTCTTGAAGAACTGAAGGGCTGCTTCCTTGGACTTCTGGATTTTATCTCCCATCGAACCGCTGCAGTCGAAGATCATTCCCACGGATATGGGAGCATCCTCCGTCGAGAAGGCGACAATTTTCTGCTCCACCTTTTCATCATAGACCTGGAAGTTCTCCTGGTCGAGGCCGGTCACAATCCGATCGAAGGGATCGGTGACCGTCACGTTGACAACCACCATGTTCACGTCGACCTGCAGGGGAGTGACATGGACGGGAGGCGTGCGAACGGTGACGTGGGCGCCCGCTTGCCCATCAGGAGGCGCAGTATTGGACTTTTGATCATCCGAACCACACCCCACCCCTACGGCCACAAGACCCGCCAAGGCAATCGCTCCTAACCCCAGCAAGGGAGCGCGGCGCAGTGAAGGAGCTGTCATGTCAGCAGCCCTCTGAGAAAGGCCCCCCGCCGCTACCCGCCCGGTTGCGGATGCAGCTTCTCATTCCGATTCTACCTCTCACAAGATTTTAACACACTTCCTCAACCGTTGTTACGACGTGCAAGCCAAGGATCGCTGCTTTTACACAATGATTACAATTCTATTCGCGCATTCAATGTGTCGGCGCACCTTTTTTGATCAAGATTATGGCTCATAGGAGGGATGCCAATTTCGTACTCATAGGGTCCCCGAAGATTGATCTTCCCGGCAAGCGAAAGTAAGCGGCGATGGAAGGGGCAAATTGCCATTGACGGGGAGGGCGAGTTGACGGATACTTGTTCGTACCGATTCCTCCCGTCCAATCGTCAACTTCGGTACATAGGGATGTCTTCGTTGGCTGCGTTGGCAAAGCATAACGCAGGCCGCACACCATGATTAGTTACCGGATCGTCAATCCGAGCACACAATTTGGGGAGGCGTATGGGTGCCAAATACATCTTTGTCACGGGCGGTGTGGTCAGCTCATTGGGAAAAGGGTTGGCTTCCGCGTCGATGGGCGCTTTGCTGGAGGCCCGCGGACTTAAGGTTTCGCTTCTTAAGTTTGATCCCTACCTGAACGTCGATCCCGGCACCATGAGCCCGTTTCAGCATGGCGAGGTTTTTGTGACCGATGATGGGGCTGAAACCGACCTCGATTTGGGGCATTACGAGCGCTTT
>Ga0335085_10011153_pt1 | contig 13358 bp, 9 predicted proteins | sample Lox_Sample_45_FD_206712 | JGI IMG/M metagenome (GOLD analysis project Ga0335085, IMG submission 206712) | Soil microbial communities from Loxahatchee National Wildlife Refuge, Florida, United States - Lox_Sample_4.5 | ecosystem: Environmental > Terrestrial > Soil > Wetlands | place: USA: Florida...
CACCTGCGCCTGGCCGCCGAGCTTGCCTTCGGTGCCGACCTCGCGCGCCACGCGCGTGACTTCCGAGGCGAAGCCGTTCAGCTGGTCCACCATCGTGTTGATGGTGTCCTTCAGCTCGAGGATCTCGCCGCGCACGTTGACGGTGATCTTGCGCGAGAGGTCGCCGCGCGCCACCGCGGTCGTGACCTCCGCGATGTTGCGCACCTGCCCGGTGAGGTTGCTCGCCATCGAGTTGACGCTGTCGGTGAGGTCCTTCCAGGTGCCGGCCACGCCGGGCACGATGGCTTGGCCGCCGAGCTTGCCGTCGGTGCCGACCTCGCGCGCCACGCGCGTCACCTCCGAGGCGAACGACCGCAGCTGGTCGACCATCGTGTTGATGGCTTCCTTCAGCAGCAGGAACTCGCCGCGCACGTCGACGGTGATCTTCTTCGAGAGATCGCCGTCGGCGACGGCGATCGTCACCTCCGCGATGTTGCGGACCTGGGCGGTCAGGTTGCTGGCCATCGAGTTGACGCTCTCGGTCAGGTCCTTCCAGACCCCCGTGACCTCCCGCACCTTGGCCTGGCCGCCGAGCTTGCCGTCGGTGCCGACCTCGCGCGCCACGCGCGTCACCTCGGAGGTGAACACGCTCAACTGCTTGATCATCCGGTTGACGATATTGGCGGAGCGCAGGAACTCGCCCTTCAACGGGCGGCCGTCGACATCGAGCGGCACGGTCTGCAACAGGTCGCCCTGGGCGACGGCCGCGATCGCCCGCGTCACCTCCGTCGTCGGCCACAAGAGGTCGTCGATCAGGGTGTTGACGGACTCCTCCATCTCGGTCCAGGAGCCGCTCGACAATCCGAACTTCACGCGCTGGCGGGTCTTGCCTTCCCGACCGACCACCTGGCCGACGCGCTCGAGCTGCTGCGCCATACGCTGATTGGCCGCCACGATGTCGTTGAAGGTATCGGCGATCTTGCCCATGAGCCCGGTGCGGTCGCCGGGAAGCCGCACGGAGAAGTCCCCGACCCGAACCGCCTGCAAGGCCTCAAGCAGGTCGCGCAAGTCGGCCGTCGAGCCGTCGTCGGCGCCGTTGGAACGCGTTGCGCCGCCGGACTGGCGCGCACCGACCGTTTGACCCGTCAATTCGCCGGCACTGTCGCCGTTCGGCTGCATCGTGATGCTCCCAGAGGCCTGAGTTGCAGTGAAGCCAAGGGCCGGTAAGCGCGAGGGCTCCCGGTGGTTCTTTGCCGGATCGTCCAGCGACGAGCCTGCCGCTGCCGTCCAGACGCAGGACGAGACGTGCGAGCTATGCGATCAGGGTTGCAGACATGGCTGTAGTGCGGCTCTTTTGAGCGGCCCAGCGCTTCGCCCTTTTCCCCGCCCACAAAGGGTCCGCCGCGAACCATAGGACTCGTGATCCCTCTCCACCCGAACGCACCAACCCGGCGCACAGAGAAAAGTTCCGCCGCCCGCGCGGAAAACGCCGCGGCGCGGGCCGACGGCTCGGTCGGTGATGAAAAATATAGGCAGTTCAGTCTGTTACGACCGACGAGCGGTCACGACCATGGCGGCGACGGGGACGCGGAGATCCGGGCCGGCCGCGTAGCACAGGCAGGCGCCGCTGACCGCGGAGCGTATTGCGGAGAGGGCCGTCGGCGTCTGCGCCGCCAGCAGCAGGGCGATGCGGACGGCTCCCTCAGAGAAGGCCGAAAACAGACCGTCGGGCGCCGGCAGGCGCCAAGTGCCGCGCACAAGCTTGTGGCTGATGCTGGCGCGCTCGAACCCGGCGGTCGTCAGCAGCGTGGCGCAGGCCGCCGGCTCGACGAACAGGAACTGCGGCGGCCCCTCGGGAATCGCAGCGTCGATGCGGCCGTGTTCCTCGATGGCATCGAACATGATGCGCATCCCGGCATGCTCGGCGGGGCCGGCCCACAGCGTGAACGCCAACGTGCCGCCGGGCTTCAGCACCCGGCAGGCCTCGACCATGGCGTAATCGGGGCGGGCGAAATGCAGGACACCGAAATTGACCACCACGGCGTCGGCGGACTCGTCGGGAAACGGCAGGGCCTCAGCATCGCCGACGCGGAAATCGAGTGCCGGGAACAGCCGACGCGCCCGCTCGATCATGCGGTCCGAGAAGTCGACGCCGGCCACCTCGGCCCCGCGTGCCGCCGCGGCCGCCGTCAGGCGGCCTGGTCCGCAGGCCACGTCGAGCAGCCGCGTACCGCGGCCAACGCCGGCCGCATCGAGCAGCCGCTCGCCCAACTCCAGCGAGAGCGGCGACCAGTAGCGATCATAGGCGGCCACCTTCGATTGCCAGCCGGCATGCTCGGCGGCACGAAAGGCTTCGGCTTGCGAGACGAAAGATTCAGCCATCACGCTCCCGCGCTAGTGTCGGCAGTCGCAACCATATCGCAGAAAGACGGGCGTCGAAACCGGATTGGTGGCGGCCGGCGCCCTGGCATTCCTCGCGAAAATGCCAGAGAATGCACGACACTCATGGTCTGCAAGGTCGCATCATGGACGGCACGGTCACCTTCACCCGCATGGATCAAGGCACCTACGAGGAGTACCAGTTCCTCGAGGGCAAGTTCAAAGTCTGCTACGACGAGTTGCCCGACAACGTGCTGGGCGCGCTGACGAAGCTGCAGGGCGACAAGCTCGGCTACCAGATCGACCGCTTCGAACATTCGCTGCAGACGGCGACGCGCGCGTTCCGCGACGGCGCCGACGAGGAGACCGTGGTCGTCGCGCTGCTGCACGACATCGGCGATCTGCTGGCGCCCGAGAATCATGGCGACCTCGCCGCCGCCGTGCTGAAGCCCTACGTCTCCGAGGCGAACCACTGGGCGGTACGGCATCACCCGGTATTCCAGGGCTACTACTATTACCATCACATCGGCCGCGACCGCTTCGCGTTCGAGAAGTTCCGCGGCCACCCGCATTTCGAGCGCACCCACATGTTCTGCGAGAAGTGGGACCAGATGTCGTTCGATCCCGCTTACGACACCATGCCTCTGAGCGCCTTCGAACCGATGGTGCGCCGGCTCTTTACTAAGAAGCCGTTCGTCTACGGCGACTGAGTCGGCGGCGCGGCAAGGGGCTTGCCTCTGAGCTACCTCATCATCTTCTTGACGGGCGCCGCCACGCTCGCGCTCGAGTTGTTGTCCTCGCGGGTGCTCACACCCTACTTCGGCGTCAGCCTCTACATCTGGTCGAGCATTCTCTCGATCACGCTGGCGTTCCTCGCCATCGGCTACTATGCCGGCGGCCGGCTGACGCGCCACGCCGACGAGGCGCGCCGGCATTTCGCCTTCTTCGCGGCGCCGGCGATCTCCGCGCTCGCCATCGTCGCCGCCTGCCTGGTCTATCCCTGGCTGTTCCCCTGGCTCGCCGGCATCGACCTGGTGTTCGGCAGCATCCTGGCGGCGACTGTCCTGCTGGCGGTTCCGCTCGTGGTGCTCTCGGCGATGAACCCGCTGCTGATCGCGATCCGGCCGGCAGCAGCGGGCGATGCCGGCGCCGGCGGCGTGTTCTTCGTCAGCACGCTCGGATCGGTGGCCGGCGTCGCCGCGACGGCGTTCCTGCTGATCCCCAACGTCACCAACTTCCGGAGCCTGCTGCTGCTGGCGATCCTGCTGGCCGCCCTGCCCGTCCTGGGTGCGGCCTCTGCCGGTGCGCCGCGCCAGCGGCGCGGTCTGGTCGCGGCGGCGGCGGTGGGTCTCATCCTGGCCGGCGGCCTGTTCGCGCTGGCATCGCTCTATCTCGGCAAGACGCGGGACCTGTTCGCGGGCGACTACCGCTTCCGGCTGCGCGCCGAATACAGCTCGGTCTTCGGCGATCTGAAGGTCGTCGAGTTTGCCGCCCGCGCCGACCCTGAACGCTATCTGATCCTGTTCCTGACCGACGGCCTCGTGCAGAACCGGCTGCTGCCCGACCGCCGCTCCTACAGCGAATACACCTACATGCTGGAGGCGCTGGCCGCCGCCTATGCGCCGGACGCCCAACGCGTGCTCGTGCTCGGACTCGGCGCCGGCGCCGTGCCGCGGGCCCTGACTGAGCGCGGCTTCACCGTCGACGCCGTCGACATCAACCCGGACATGCTGACGGCCATGCGCGAGCACATCGCGGCCGAGTCCGGCTGGGTCGCCCATGTCAGCGACGCCCGCACCTATGTGCGCGCCTGCCGGGAGCGCTATGACCTCGCGGTCATCGATCTCTTCCACGGCGACGGCACGCCCGACTACCTGCTGTCGGCGGATTTCTTCCGCGATCTCCGGCAATGCGTGACGCCGGACGGTATCGTCGTGATGAACGCCTTCGCGCTCGATCGCGCGGCGCCCAACTATCGCAGCCTGCTCGCTACCGTCGCGTCGGCCTTCCCGCACATCGTGGCGTTCCGCCCACCGGAGACGGAGGGAGAGCCGGATCTCAACAACTATCTCGTCGCCATGCCGTCGCCGCGCGCACCAACATCGATCAAGATCACGGATGTGCCACCCGATCTCCAGGAGTCGCTGGCCGCGACCTTGCGCAGCCGCACCGCCGTCACGGACATCGATCCCGGACTCGTCGTCACCGACGAGCACAACGTCTTCTCGCTCCTCAATGCGGACGATCAGATGATCTTCCGGCGATTGCTCGTCAAGCAGCTGCCGCCGGAGCTGCTGGTGAATTGATGGCCACGGCCATCGTCTTCGATTCCGGCGTCGGCGGGCTCAGCGTGTTCGACTGCATCGCCGCTTCCCTGCCCGGCCTCCGGCTCGTCTATGTCGCCGACAACGCCTATTTTCCCTACGGGACCAAGGAGGAGACCGTCCTCGTCGCCCGCGTGCGCGACCTGCTCGTCCGGCTCGCCGCGCGGTACCAACCCGACCTGATCGTCATCGCCTGCAACACCGCCAGCACGGTCGCGCTGCCGGCGGTGCGCAACGCCCTGCCGGTGCCCATCGTCGGCACGGTGCCGGCGATCAAGCCAGCAGCGCAGGTCAGCGTCACCCGCGTCATCGGCTTGCTCGGAACGCCCGGCACCGTGCGACGCCAGTACACGCAGGCGCTCATCGACGAGTTCGCCGCCGACTGCACGGTGTTGCGGCACGGCTCCGCGGAGCTCGTCGAGCTGGCGGAGCGGAAGCTGCGCGGCGAACCGGTCGCGCCTGCCGCCATCAGGCAGGCTCTCGCCGGGCTGATCGACCAGCCCGGCGGGGACCGCCTCGACACCGTCGTCCTGGCCTGCACGCATTTCCCGCTGCTGGTCGCGGAGCTGACCGCCGCCGCGCCGAGACCGCTGCGCTGGATCGACTCCGGCGAGGCCATCGCCCGCCGCGTCGCCTCGCTGCTCGACGACGTCACGGTCTTCGCGCCCGCCGGGGCGGCACCGCGATATCACGCCCTCTTCACCGCCCGCACGGCCGCGGTCGAGCGGCTGCGGCCGGCGCTGTCTTTGCGGGGTCTAGCGGAGATTGAGTTTGCGGAAGAGTAGACAGTGGCGCGTGGTTAACCGACCGTAAAGCATATATTCCTTGGCTGCATCCTGCGACTGCAACAGTATGTCGCGTCGATTATTTCAGCTGGCCACATCGTTAACCAGAGTCTTCTTAACGTCGCTAGGACTCACTTAATCTCTAATTCCTAAAATCCGCCTGTTCATCGCGCGAACACTGGATCGAATATCCGGTGTGTTGGATTGAACGGTCCAGATCGCTCGCGCCCGGCCGATGGATAGCGCGGATGCTGGATCGTACTCCTTCTGCTGACGGCCACGACTCCGACGCGGGCGACGCACATGCCGTCGCCGCGGGATCGGCCAATGCGCAGGTGCTCGTAGCAACGCTCGACGGCGAATCGGCCCAGGATTTCGGCAGCGCGGCAGACTCCGTCGGTCTCGACGGCGACCTGCTCTCCAGCGAGCTGGCTCAACTAATGCAGGTTCCGGTCCAGCCAGAACCCGTCTCGGGCGAACGCGCGGTCATCCCCTTCTCGCCCGCAGCCACGACGGCGCCGGATGGTGATCCGCAGATGCTGCTGTCGGTGCTCACCGGCATCAGCCTGTCCCAGCTCATGAACCTGTCCGTCTATTCCGGTCTTGGGCTACTGCAGGAGCTGGACGCCCTGCATGCCGACGGCGCCCCGACAAATCCCGCCGCGACCGAGTTCCTGCACAACATGCTGTCGCTGCCCATGCCGGACCTGATGTCGGTCGGCCCGTTGCAGAATCTGTTTCTCACCGACTATGCCGACCATCCCGGGCATTTCGACTTCGTGTGGAACCTAGACCCGCCCGCGCCGGCCGGCGCCCTCCCGAGCGGCGATCCTGCCGCCTCGGACCATCATCCGGAGCTGCCGACCGCGGGCGATGACCACTTCGTCGTCCAGCCGCCACCGGCTCTCTTCACGGGCGGCAGCGATACGGTGATCTTCGATTCGATGACCGCCGGCCAATACGCCGCCGGAAATTGGCACGATGCGCTCGGCGGCAACGACTACGTCGCGTTGCCGTCGAACGCGGGCGTCGCCGCCGGGATCGGCTATGATCCGGCACTCGGCTTCACGGGCGGCGCCGGCAACGACACAATCGTGGCAGGCGGCCTCGCCGATGCGATCGACGGCGGCAGCGGAATCGACACCGTGAGCTATGCTGGCAGCGGCCCTGTTGTCGTGCTGCTGCAGGACACGGACACGCACGGACCGCACGCGAACGAGCCCGCTGGCGGCACCGGCGGCCTGGCAGAGGGCGACAGCTATACGAGTATCGAAACGCTGGTCGCCAGCCAGTTCGATGATTATGTCTTCGGCGGCGCGGCCGGCAGCACGGTCTATCTGCTGGACGGCAACGATGTCTACGACAACAACGAGACCCAGGCCGTCACCGACTACGTCGACGGCGGCGCCGGGAACGACACGATGTGGGGCGGCGACGGCGCCGACACGCTGATCGGCGGCACCGGCAATGACGCGCTCAACGGCGAGCGCGGCGCCGACCAGCTCGATGGCGGCAGCGGAGCCGACACGCTCAGCGGCGGTGACGGCGACGACCTGCTCGACGGCGGCGCCGGGGCCGACCGCCTCGCCGGCGGCAACGGCAACGATACGCTGGTGTGGCGCGATGCCGATGTGCTCCTCGCCGGCGACGCCGGCACTGACACGCTGCGCATCGCCAATGGAGACCTCAATCTCTCCAGCCTTGCGGGAGTCGCCTCCGGCATCGAACGGATCGATCTCGCGACGGATGCCACCGCAAATACACTCACGCTCAGTGCAACCGACGTGATCAGCCTGTCGGACACCGACGTGCTCACCGTGACGGGGGGCATCGCCGATTCCGTCAATGCCGGCGCCGGCTGGACCGACGGTGGATTGGACGGCGGCGGCAATCATATCTTCACCAAGCTCGTCGGCCCGACGCTGGCGACGCTGGTCGTCAACCAAGATGTAACTGTTAACGCGGACATTACGTCATGACCATTTGGCCACGGCTGAAGCTTTTCCCAGGCTTGATGCGGGCGGTCGGAGCCGCCGCACTCGTCGGTCTCGTCCTTTCGGCCGCAACGCCGCTGCCAGCGTGCGCCCAGGACGCGCGGCCGACGCTTGCCGACGCAGCCGCCAGCGCGGGAGCGATTGCGCAGCCGAGCCGCGAGTATCTGCTGAAGACGGCCTTCGTCTTCAACTTCGCACGCTATACGACCTGGCCGCCGCCTTCGCCCGACGGGCCGTTCAACCTCTGCATCCTCGGCGAAGACGATTTCGGGACTGCCGCGCAATACCTCGACGGGCAGCAGCTGCGCGAGCGCAACATCGCGGTGCGCTTCCATCAGGTGGGCGACGATCTTCGCGGCTGCCAGCTTGTCTATCTGACGCAGCCGCTGGCCGGACAGCTCGACACCCTGCTGCCGCGCCTGCATGCGGATCGAATGCTCACGGTCAGCGACATTCCCGACTTCGCCGCCCGCGGCGGCATCCTCGGCCTCAAGATCGTCGACAACCGCATCCGCTTCGAAGCCAACCCGCTCGCCGCCAAGCGCGCCGGCCTGCGACTCAGTGCCCAGCTGCTGAAGCTGGCCGACGTCATCGCGGAGCGCGTCCCGAAGGGATCGCCGGGCTGATGCGCTTCCTCAAGGACCTGTCGATCCGCCATAAGCTGCTTGCCTTCAGCCTGCTCACCAGCGGCATCGTCCTCGTCCTTTCGTTCATCGCCTTCGCCAGCCGCGACCTCAGCTTCCGGCGCGATTCGCTCGAGCGCGAGCTGCTCGCGATCGGGGAGATCATCGGCCGCAACAGCGTTGCTGCCGTCGTGTTCGACGACCGCGACGACGCCCTCGGGACGCTGAAATCGCTGAGCGTGAAGCCCTACGTGCAGACGGCGGCGCTGTACCTGCCGGGCGGCGCCGAATTCGCGGTCCAGACCTTCGGCGACCAGAGCCACGCGATCGTCGACCGCAGCTGCGTCGACCATCCGCGGACGGATGTCGCGCTCGGCGCCGCCTACGTCGTGTTCGCCGACGGCGGCAGGCCGCACGCGAACCTGTGCAAGACCATCGTGATGGACGGCGATGCCGTCGGGGTGCTGCAGATTGTCGTCGACCTCAGCCAATACAACGAAGAGATCTCCTCCTATATCGTGATCGCCGGTGGGATCACGCTGGTGCTTCTACTCCTCGCCATGATCCTCTCCTGGGGACTCCAGGGTCTGATCTCCAAGCCGATCCTGCGGCTCTCCGACATCATGCAGCGCGTCGCCCGCGACCGCGACTACAAGATGCGCGTGCAGAAACAGGGCAACGACGAGATCGGCGCGCTCATCGACTGCTTCCACGAGATGCTGGCGCGGATCGAGCGCCACGACGCCAGCCTGACCGCGGCGCGGCTCGAGGCGGAGGCAGCCAGCCGGGCGAAGTCCTCGTTCCTCGCCACCATGAGCCACGAGCTGCGCACGCCGCTCAACGCCATCCTGGGCTTCTCCGAGATCATGATGACGGAGGCCTTCGGGCCGCTCGGCTCGAACAACTATCGCGACTACTCGCGCGACATCTACGACAGCGGCATGCACCTCCTGCAGGTCATCAACGACGTGCTCGACCTGTCGAAGGTGGAGGCGGGCCGCCTCGAGCTCAATCGCGCCGACGTCGACCTGGCGGACACGGTCGAGGCCACGCTCCGCTTCTTCCGCGAGCGCAGCAAGAAGGCCGGCCTCACGGTTGTCGCCGCCATCGAACCGGACCTGCCGCCGCTGTTCGCCGACGAGCGGGTCCTGCGCCAGTGCATCCTCAATCTGGTCTCGAACGCGATCAAGTTCACGCCGTCGGGCGGCAGCGTCGCGGTCACGGCGCACTGCGATGCCGACGGCTGGACCTCGCTGAGCGTCGCCGACAACGGCATCGGCATCGCCGAGGCCGACATTCCTCGCGTCCTCACGCCCTTCAGCCAGGCCGACAACGCCTATGTCCGCAAGCAGGAAGGCACGGGCCTCGGCTTGCCGCTGGTGAAGTCGTTCGCCGAGCTCCATGGCGGATCCTTCGCCATTGCCAGCGCGCTCGGCGTCGGCACAACCGTGACCGTGCGCTTCCCGCCGCGTCCGGCCAACGAGTCCGTGGTACGCGAGCAGCGCGACGCCATCGCCGCTGTTGCCTGACAGCGGGGCCGCCCTACAGCACGACGCTATTTCTCCATCTGGACGGCGACCGGCGTCCAGTCCGCTCCCGGCGGCTCCGTGGCAAACGCGCGGCAGCGCTCGATGAAGAGCTCCGATGGCGTGTCGCCCCCCGCCCGTTCTGCCGCCGCCGTCGCGAAGTATCGCGCGGCCTCTTCCCAGCGGCGCTCGCGATAGGCTCCGAGCCCGGCCTCATAGTGCAGCGCCCAGCCCGGCCAATCGCCGACGCCGTCGTCGGCCATGGCCAGCAGCTCGTAGATGGCCACGCCCTCGCTGCGGCCATAGACCGCCACCCAATCCAGCTGCCGCACGACGACGGCGTCGCCAGCGGCGCGCCGGGTCTCCTCGCCGATGATGATGGCGGTGCCGTAGCGCTTGTTGATGGCCTCGAGCCGGCTCGCCACGTTCACGGCATCGCCGATCACGGTGTAGTTGAGCCGGGTGGCCGAGCCGATATTGCCGACCAGCATGCGACCGGTATTGATGCCGATGCGGACGCGCAACTCGGCCCGCGGATCGCCGGCCGGCAACTTCGCCTGCTGGACCATCATCATGCGCTGTATGACGAGCGCGGTCGCGCAGGCATCGCGCGCATGCTCGGCGTTTTCGTTCGGCGCGCCCCAGAACGCCATGACGGCATCGCCGATGAACTTGTCGATCGTCCCGCGGTGTGCATCCACCGCCGACGATGCTGTCTCCAAATAGTCGCTCAAGACGGGGACCACGTCCTCGCCCAACATCTCCGAGAGCGAGGTGAAGCCGGCGAGATCGGTGAACATGACCGTCAGAGACAGCTGCTCGCCGCCCGGCTCGGCCTCGATGCCGCGCGATATCAGCTGGCGCACCAACTCGATCGGCATGTACTTCCGGAACGACGCGAGGCCGCGGCTCATCTGCAGCAACGCCGTCGAGAGGCCGTCGAACTCGCGCAGCCGTGACGGGATCCGCACGACCTGGTCGAGCTGGAAGGTCTCGATGTGCTTCAGCTGAGCGACGATGCGCGCCAGCGGCCGCACGACCAGTCGGTTCGTGAGCGCGGCCGCTATCCCGGCCATGGCCAGCGTCAGCACAGCCAATGCCGCCAGCAGGGAGCGGACGTTCTTCTGGATCTCTTCGAGAAAGTCGCTCGTGGGGATCACGGTGGCCGCAATCCAGCCGCCGAATCGCAAGCCGGCGAAGGTCACATAGTACGAATTGCCGTCCCGTGCGCTGACGATTTCGAATTGGCGCGGGCCGTCGCCGATGGTCGCGAGGTTCACTTTCTTGCCGTCGATCATGTCGTCGGCGACCGCCAGCAGGGGATTGTCGGCGCCGAGCTCGCCGAGCATCGGCATCTGCCCGCGCCGCTGCTGCGCGATCGCGGCGTCGTCGGCGGAGGCGACGACATGCCCGCTGCGATCGATGATCACGATCGTTCCGTTCTTGCTCGGCTGCTTTTCGTGCTGCAGGCGCTGCAGGAAGCTCGAGACCCGCTCGAGCTCGATCACCACGTTGATGACGCCGACCGGCTTCGAGTTGATCTCCAGCGGCGTCGAGGTGCTGATGCCGGCGCGCAGGCTGCCGGGCACCTCCGGATCGTCGTTCCAGCCCGGCCCCTCCTCCACTGCGCGCCGATACCAGGCCTGTTGCGTGGCGTCGTAGTCGCTCGGCTGCGAGGGTTGTTCGCTGACATATTGGATATCGTTGCCCTTGGCCTCGAAGCGAAAGGCGTGCTCGCTGCGCTCGTTCTCCTTCGCGTCCCAGGCCACCCTCACGAGGTTGAGGTGGTCGCCGTCGCTCTGTGTTGCCAGATCGCGTTGCGCGCCGAAGAAGCTGCCGTCGCCGGTGCCAAGGGAGATCCAGGACAGGCTCGGTCTCGACCGCAGCAAGGCGAGAAAGAGGAAGTCGCGCTTCGATTCCTCCTCGGGTCCGATCGTGCCGTTGGCGAAGACCGCCCCGACCGCGTTCTGGGCGGCCACTGCATCGTCGAGCACGCCGCGCACCTCGTTCTTGACCTGTCCGATGATCTCTTGATTGAGCTGCGCCACCACGTCGGCGACGTTGCGGCGCGCTGCGTTCGACCACAGCAGATGAATGGAGAGGGCCGTCAGCAGCACCGTCGCCAACACCAGGCCGGTCAGCACCAGCTTGAGGCCCAGTTTCCTCGGTTGCGGGGGAGTCGCATCCGTCACGTCGTCGCTTCCGATCTCAGGGTTCCCAGGGCACTCGCGCCGATGCTATAGCAAACATGCTGCCCCGACACCCGCCGCTCGCGTGACCTCACGGGCATATGATGACGCCCCCACCCTTCTCCGCCGGCTGGCTGCGCGAGGCCATTGGCGATCTGCCGAGCGATGGCGCCGACCTGCTCGGCCAGGGGCTGTGGGGTCCGACCATCGACCTGCGCGACGGCACGGTGCTCAAGCTGGTGCGCCGTCAGGCGGGCATCGGCGACGGCCTCGATATCCAGCGCAATGAGGCGCGTGTGCTCGCGGCCCTCGACAGCTGCAGGCTCGGCCCTCTGGAGGTCCCGCGTCTGGTCGCGCAGGGTAGATTCGCCGCCGACACCACGGCCGCAGCCGCCGGCTACGGCGCGTGGCTCCGCCTGACGCGCGTCGCCGGCCGACCGTGCGGCGAGGCGCGGCTTGCGGGATTGTCGGCGCGCGAACGCGACCGCTTCGCCGGCAATCTCGGCGAGAGCATCGCGGCGCTGCAGGGCGCCGCGCGCGAGGCGCTTGGTCCCGCCGCCGCTCTCGACGACCGTGCGAGCGCGCTGCTCACCGGCCTGGCGGCAGCCCGCCGGGCAGATGCCGAGCTTTGCGCCGCCTTGGCCGAGCGCCTCACCCGCGTCCCCGCAGAACGCCGCGGGGGCTTCGTGCATGGCGACGCTCATCTCTCGAACCTCCTCCTCGGCGAGAATGGCCTGATCTGCGGCGTGGTCGATTTCGCCGAGGCCGGCCGCGGCTTTCCGGAGATCGACCTCGCTTATCTGCACTGGCTGCCGCAGCTCGCCGCCGGCGCGCGGCGCAGTTACGAGGCCGCCGCACAATCCATCGATGACGCGGCCTACCATCTCGCCGGCGCCATCTACGCCCTCACCAGCGCCGTCATCACGGAGCAGAATGGCCACGTCGGCGATGCCGCAACCGATCGGCAGTTGCTCGCGGCTTGTCTGGACGTGCTCGGGATCGCGACCTGAGGGCGGCCACCCGCTGACGCGGCCTACTCCGCCGCCTGGCTCTTCGGCAGCGGCGGCCGCAGCGGCACGGTGCGCTCGCGGCGCGGCGTCTTGCCGAAGAAATCGCGATAGCATTTGGAGAAATGCGAGGCCGAGACGAAGCCGCAGGCGAGCGCCACGTCGATCACGGGCATGTTGGTCTGCAGCAGCAGCAGCCGCGCGCGGTTGAGCCGAAGCTCCACGTAGTAGCGCGCGGGCGAGCGGTTCAGGTATTTGCGGAACAGGCGCTCGAGCTGGCGGCTCGACAGGCCTGCGGACCTCGCGAGTTTGCCGCGGTCGAGCGGCTCCTCCAGGTTCTCCTCCATCAGCTTGATGACCGACATCAGCTTGGGATGGCGCACGCCCAGGCGGGCCGGCAGGGCCATGCGCTGCTGATCGTGCTCGTCGCGGATGCGCTCATGCATGAACTGGTCGGAGACGTTGGCCGCCAGCTCGTGGCCGTGCTGGCGCGCGATCATGTTCAGCATCATGTCGAGCGAGGCCGTGCCGCCCGAGCAGGTGAAGCGGTTG
>Ga0335085_10011154_pt1 | contig 13357 bp, 7 predicted proteins | sample Lox_Sample_45_FD_206712 | JGI IMG/M metagenome (GOLD analysis project Ga0335085, IMG submission 206712) | Soil microbial communities from Loxahatchee National Wildlife Refuge, Florida, United States - Lox_Sample_4.5 | ecosystem: Environmental > Terrestrial > Soil > Wetlands | place: USA: Florida...
CAGGACCAGGTGGCGTGCGCGCTCGAGCCGGAGCGTCAAGAGCTTACGCAGCAACCACGCAAGCGCGATGACATCCAGCACGAGTCCCACGCGTGCATAGGCAACGCGGAATGTGAGCGTGAACCCTAGCGAACGCATCCATATCAGCATGCATGTCAGCTGGGTGCTTACCGTCAACACCGTGATGAGTGGCCAGCGAATTTCGGCGTACCAGGCATTGAGGCCTGCCGGGCGAGAGGGCTCGCGCCGGACCGCTCTGATCACCCTAATGGCGATGCCGAACATCAGCACTAGCAATACGAACGGAATCACAAGGGTTCCCAAAAGCACGGCCCAGTGCGCCACAGAGGTCCCAAAGATATGGCGACTCAGCAGCGCACTGGGCATCGCACGCTCGATCCAGCTCCGTGCCATCGCGCCCTCTGCCATCGAGCTGCTCAATGACGGAACCTGCGCCAGCGTCTCGGAGGAAATCAGCCAAATGGGACCGGCCTTTGGGTCAATCACGCGCACGAGCATGATGTCCGTCTTCGTGTCTCCCACGACGAGCGGCCCGACGCGTTCTTGATCCACTGGCAAGCCATCGTTCAGCGTCCCATCGGGTGAGTCGCTGACCTTCGCGAGCGGCTCCTTCATGTAGCGATCGATGAGATCGCTAAGATCGCGCGCCAGGGTCAGCGCACCCGGAGCCTGGCCTTCGTTCACCTCGAGATATCGCACCGCAGAGGCGTCGTTGTGCTGCGCCGCCCGCATAAACCCCATCAGGGTGCTCCGAGGTGTACCCCGACCGAGTTGATCTGTGACCGGCTGGGCGGTGGGCTGGCTGTTCTGAGCCGATTCGCTCTTCTGCGCCTGGGACTCTACAGTGATCGGTTGAGCGAGCGCACTCAATAGCAGTGCCATCCACGCCCCTCGGCGAACTCGTACTAGCCACATAGCACTCTCCGGCGCACCCGTATCGACAGCGCCATGGTCGTTGTGTAGCAGCATCGACGCGGCGCGCACAATTGCGGCAATTACTAAGGGCAATAAAAGACAGCAGCGAGCGGCTTTGTTGCGGTCAAGTGCTGGAATTGTGCACCGACCGTGTTTGAGCCTTAGTGAGACGTTCGAAGACGTTTCCCGATTGCTGCCACGCCCGCTGACTTCATGGGCAAAACGGCAAGCACAACTAACTGGCGTTCACCGTCGCGGGCATTGATGACGCCAAGCCGGGCATGTACGCGAACCTTAACATGTCGGCCCATGCAATCGAGGTATCGAACTGCTGGCGCTTGCGGGTCGACTCTGGCAGCTGGCGGCGGCTGCGGTGCAATGCACCGTGCAGCGCCGAACCTAATCAATTCGGCGGGCGTACGGGTCTTCGTTATGTTGGCTCATCTACTCGGGACAACTACGGATGTGCGTAAGCCGTACCGCTGGTACGTTCAAAAGCTATGCGCGCCCGACTGCCCTTCGTCGCCGTGATATTGGGCCTCGCATTCGACCGGGGGGCGGTCGCTGCCTTCTTTTTCAAATTGACCAGCGCACCGCGGCCCCGAGTCCGCACCGGCGACCGTCCGATACGCCGCTTGGGGGCGCTGCTGCTATCGTCCATGGCGGTCGCGATCGCCCTAGCTCAGTCGCAGGTCTATCCGCTCGAGCCGCCTGATCGCTCAAGTCCGCGCGCCGCGCTGCAGACTTTCCTTGAGTCCGGGGATGCCCTCGCGACGTTCATGGCCCACGATTACCTGCCATCACCCTCGAGCGCGAAATTCAGTCGTGCGATCGAGCTCAGCGTGATTCCCGTTGAAAGCCTCGATCTGAGTGAGCTCCCGCCTGCAGCGCGCCTGAAGGGCGGCAGAGCGGCTGCTTTGAGCTTGTACGAGGTGCTAAGCCGCATCCAGCTTCCGCCAGCGGACCAGATCCCCGGTGTCCAAGAGCTCACCCCGCCCAGCGCCGGCGGCGCGTTGCACTGGGTCATTCCGCATACCGAGATCGCCCTGGTTCGAATACCCAGCGGACCGCGCATCGGCGAGTTCTTGTTCAGCGCCGACACGGTCGCTCGAGCGAACTCCTTCTACGAGCGAGTACGCAACCAGCCGTACACTCGACCCGTGCCGGTGGCAAGTGTGAGAGAGCTGTTTATCGGCGGCGGCGGCTGGATGATCCCCTATCGATGGGTCAGGACGATGCCGGCGTGGCTGCACAAGCCGGTCGCCGAGCAGCCGCTGTGGAAGTGGATCGGCTTCGTGCTCGTCGTTGCTGCATTCATGACCGCAATCGTGCTCTTAGGCCGGTTGGCGAACCGCGTACGACGCCTGCGCGGCCACCGCAGTCCGTTCTTAGACGCGTTGGCCCAGCTTACGGTGCCCGCATTGATTCTGGCGGCGACGCCCCTGGTGGCTTATCTGGTACAGGTTCAGTTGAACCTGATCGGTAACGTGGGAATCGCGGTAGGTGACACCCTGACGGTGATCATGTTCCTCGCCGGCGCATGGTTTGCGTGGCGCTTGGCGCCGGCGGTCGCCGAGGCGATCATCGCCTCGCCAAGTATCGCTTCGGACGGCGTACGCGCCCATCTGATCCGTGTCAGTGTGCGCCTGCTCGCGATCATTGGCAGTGCCTCCTTTCTTGCAATGGGAGCAGATCGACTCGGGGTTCCGGTGTATGGAATTGTGGCCGGACTGGGCGTCGGTGGGCTGGCGGTGGCGCTGGCTGCCCAGCCGACCACCGAAAACCTGATCGGCGGGTTGAACCTGTTTGCGGATCACCCGATCCGCGTGGGCGACTTCTGCCAATACGGCGACAAAGTCGGGACGGTGGAGGCGATCGGCATGCGGTCGACCCGTATACGAAGTCCCGACCGCACGCTCACGACCATTCCAAATGCGGAGCTGGCCAAGATAGCGATAGTAAACTTCTCACTACGCGATCGGGTCTTGATCCAGACCGTCATCGGCTTGCGCTGCGAGACGAAGCCCGAACAGGTTCGCCAGGTCTTATTGCACCTCCGCGAGTTACTTCTCCGTCACCCGCGAATCGCTCACGATACGGTACGTGTGCGCCTCATCGGATTTGAGAACAACTCGGTGAAGGTCGAGTTGTTCGCGTACGTAACGACCCGCGAATGGGAGGAGTTTCTCGGCATCCGGGAGGATATCCTGCTGCAAGTCATGGAAGTGATCGACCAAGGGGGCGCGACGCTAACAGGTTAGTTGCGATCAGGCCTCGAACACTGGGAGAGTCGACACCGCCCGCATAGCGAAACTCGGTCCTCGCGCGCCGCAAGCTGAGACGCTGAACGTCGCGCTCATCACTCAGGCTACCGAACTCTGAGGTTTCGCGCTTTTGGGATCTTTCACAGCGGGGGCCGCGGCCTGCTGCAACCTTGCTCGCACGAGGTCGATGTGGTTACGCAAGTGATACAGCAAATGCGCGAACGCGTTTGGTACCCTCAATCGATCCGCACGCTCCTGCAGGCGCTCGAGCCGAACGACCAGATCGCTGACATCAGCGGTCCCTCGGGTTTCGTATTCGATATCAATGAATTTCAGTTCACCATAGAGGCGGAAAATGCGGTGCCGCATGCTCCATCCGTAGATCGCCGGGGCGAGACGCAGCAACGGATAGGCAACGCCCACGAGCGGAATAAGCAATACCAGAAGGCGGGTCGCGAGCACCGCTAGCCAAAACGGTAGATAACGTTGCAGCAAGGGAGTTCCGGACTTGTAGAACTGACGTGCCTGCTTGGAAAGAGGCAAATCGAACGTTTCGGCTGCCGGAAACTGACCTGATTGCTGGAAGATGCCCGGTGGCGAGTGGATCTCCGAGGCGGCCTCCAGCAGCAGATATTGGATTGCCGGGTGCAGGTCCCGACGCACGATCAAGCTGGTTTTCGGTGCGATCAGATTAACGTCGGTGGGGGGACGATTGGCGGCCATGTTGCCGACACCCGCCGGCAAAGTGAGCTTAGTGAGGGATGGATACAGCGCGACGTATGCATTGGCTCGCGCAAACCCCACTACGCTAAGCTCGGCCGACGCCAATAGCCGACGCACCACCGGCGCATCCCAAGAGGCCACGATCATCGCCGCGTCGATTTCACCGTGCTGCAATGCATCGCCGGTCTGCTCCAGGGTGAGGGGGAGTAGTTGTGCGATGTTCTGATCCAACCCGTTTAACGTCAGAAACTCCAGGGCGAGTGCCCGCGTGCCTCCGCCCTCCGGCCCGACCGACACCCTTTTGCCAGTCAGTGCGGCACGCAAGTCCTTGGGTGGTTCGCCGCGATAGAAGAACCAGAAAGGCTCGTAGAACAGTGTCCCAAGCGACTCCAGATCAGGGGACTGCGCCTCGCTCGTAAGACCACTCTGGGCGAAGCCCACAGTGACGCCCGACTTCGGATCGTTCAACCGCCTCAGGTTCTCTACGCCCCCGGCCGAAGGCATGAGCCGTAGATCGACGCCGGCACGACTCAGGATGGTCTTGTAGCGCTGCGCGAGCAGCTCGTAGTCACTGCCCGATGTTCCGGTGCTCATGACGACAACCCTGGATGGAAGCGGCCCGAGCCACGCGAGAGTCGCCGTAATGGCGACGAGAATTAACACCACGGCTACCACATAGAGCCATCTAATCGATCGTCGGAGCAATACTCGTTGGTCTGGCATAGTGCCGACTCTTGCTGCGGGCATGAAAAATAAAGCTACTTCATTCCAGCACAAGGCTGAATCGCGGCTTATACCTAACCAGACGCCAAGCAGAGTTGGTAATCTTCTGCCACAGCGCGAGCTCTCCTTGGAAGCTATGCTTGAGTGAGGATGATGACGAGTGTCAAGCGGTTACTCGCCTATTTCGTTTGTGTCCTATCGCTGTGCGATGCGACCGCGGTTAGGGCACAAGATCTGGCTCCGCGTGCTTACCTCATCGTACCAATAGGCAGCAATGCGACCACGCTTAGCTATTCGCACCTGCAGGGCGATCTTCAGTTCGATGGAGCCGTACCTATCACGGATGCCACGGCGCGTGCCAGCCTGTCCATGTTTAGCTACTATCGCAGCCTCAATCTCTTTGGTCGAACGGCAAGCGTTACCTTCGGGCTACCCTACGGGGTGGGGGATTTCAGGGGGACGGTGGTTGACGCGCCGAAGAGTGCACATCTGTCCGGGCTCTTCGATTCGTTTGTTCGATTGTCTGTGAATCTCCTCGGCGGCCCGGCAATGGGGCCGACGGAATTCGCGAAATGGCGGCAAGAGACTCTGTTGGGAGTCAGCCTGCGGATTGCTGCCCCGACGGGTCAATATGACCCGACCAAGCTGATCAATTGGGGGGCCAACCGGTGGGCATTCAAACTAGAAACCGGCTATTCGCGCCGGCTGGGGAATTGGATCCTGGACGGATATGCCGGAGCATGGTTCTTCACGGAGAATCCCGAGTTCTTCTCTCACAATGCCTACTTTCCGGGCGTTCAATCCCAGTCCGAAAAGCCTATCGTCGAATTTGAGGGACATTTTAGCTACGATTTCAGCCAGCGTTTGTGGGTCTCGCTGGACGCGAACTTCTGGCGGGGCGGGGTCACGAGCCTAAACGGGGTCGAGAATCCAGTAACCAAGCAACAGAGTTCCCGGGTCGGGCTCACTGCTTCCATTCCACTCACTGCACATCAATCTATCAAGGTCAGCTTTAGCGATGGTGCTTACGTTAGATACGGAGGCAACTACCAAAGCATCTCCGCAGCATGGCAATACGGTTGGCTCAGGCGGCCATGATTTCACTGGCCTAACGTCGACCCACACGTGCTCGGCTTGGGCGGGCATGGGCTTCACGCGATCAACCGCTGCATGCCGTTGCACCGAACCATCGTTCGGAGCAGCGGTGCCACCGGCAGAAGTAATGCTTGCAGCTGCAGCACCGCCCGGCGTGTGAGTGGCACAACTCTGATGCTTTCGATGATCGCGAAGCTGTTGTCGAGGTCGGCTAGCGACCCCTGTCCGAGCGGCCGATCTGCGGTTCATGTGAGAGCACCGGACGTCGCGTCGCACCGCGGCAGAAAATTTGACTGAAAATCATAAGTCCGAGGGGCGCCCCATGGCCGCACGGGTTCGCTGCTCTGGTTCGAAATGCGCGCGCGGTACAGCCTTTGCCCACGCCATCGCGCCCCGGATCACCCAACCGAAGTTTGGCTACCGCGCTGCCGGCCGGTTCGGACTCGACACTGCGGCGAAGCTGTCCGTGGCGCTCGCCGCTCCGACGATTGCAAAACCGCGGTTTGCGTAAAGCACTGATACACCTGTCGGACGGCAACTGCTAAAAGGTCAGCTCGACTGACAGGAGAGCAGGCAATGAAGTCCAACCAGAGAGCTGGGATCGATCACGCGCAGACCGCCGAGCAGAAACGCCTCAATGAGGCGCGCGAGGCGGGTGTCCCCTGGAAAAAGTGGGGACCCTATCTCAGTGAGAGACAGTGGGGAACGGTGCGTGAGGACTACAGCCAGGACGGCAATGCCTGGGATTACTTCAGTCACGACCAGGCGCGTTCGCGAGCCTACCGCTGGGGGGAAGATGGACTCGCCGGGGTCTCCGATGACAAGCAGCGGCTATGTTTCGCACTCGCGCTGTGGAATGGCCGGGATCCGATCCTCAAGGAACGTCTGTTCGGCTTGACCAACAGCGAGGGCAACCATGGCGAGGATGTGAAAGAATACTACTTCTACGTCGATAGCACGCCGACGCACTCCTATATGAAGTACCTCTATAAGTACCCCCAGCAGGAGTACCCGTATCGCGAGCTGGTAGAGAAAAACCGGAAGCGCTCACGCGAGGAGCTGGAGTATGAGCTGCTCGATACCGGAGTGTTCGATCAGAACCGCTATTTCGATGTCTTCGTCGAGTACGCGAAGGCTGATCCTGAGGACCTGCTGATTCGTATTTCAGTTCATAACCGAGGCCCCGAGGAAGCGACGCTGCACCTGCTGCCGACGCTCTGGTTCCGCAACACATGGTCGTGGGAAAAGGGCGCGACCCGTCCGTCGCTCCGTGAGGTGCAGGACGGAACCGTCCTCGCGTCCCATCCCGAGCTCGGCGAGCGCACGCTCTGCTGCGAGGGGAAGCCAGAGCTACTGTTCACAGAGAACGATTCCAACGCCAGCCGGCTGTGGGGACGTCAGAATGAATCCGCCTACGTGAAAGACGCCTTTCATGAGTACGTGGTCTCGGGCAGGCGCAATGCCGTGAATCCGACACGGACCGGGACCAAAGCGGCGGCACTCTACCGACTGCCGGTGCCGGCGGGGAGCAGCAAGATTGTGCGACTGCGATTGAGCGCAAACCCACCGAGTGAGCCGTTCGCAAGCTTCGACAAGAACTTCGCGAGCCGCCTCGCCGACGCAGACGAGTTCTACGAGCGCATCACGCCACTCAAGCTGAGTGAGGACGAGCGCCGCGTCCACCGCCAGGCGCTCGCCGGGATGCTATGGAGCAAGCAATATTACTACTTCGATCTCGATCGCTGGCTGATCGAGCATGAAAGCCATCCGCTGGTGGGCGATGTTCACCGAAACATGCGCAACACCGAATGGTTCCACATGCTGAACAACGACATCATCTCGATGCCGGATAAGTGGGAGTACCCTTGGTACGCCGCCTGGGACCTGGCATTTCACACCGTCGCCCTGTCACTCGTGGACTTCGACTTTGCCAAGGATCAGCTGCTCTTGATGCTGCGCACGCTGTATTCACATCCGAACGGGCAAATCCCGGCATACGAGTGGAATTTCAGCGATGTGAACCCGCCCGTGCACGCATGGGCCACCCTGTTCCTATACAACATCGAGCAGGAATTGGGCCGGGCAGACGTGCGTTTCCTCGAGCGCTCGTTCCAGGGTCTCATGTTGAATTTCAGTTGGTGGCTGAACCGCAAGGATCCCGAAGGCAAGAACGTCTTTGCCGGCGGATTCCTCGGCCTCGATAATATCGGCGTCTTTGATCGCAGCGCAACGTTACCGACCGGAGGCCATCTCGAGCAGGCGGACGGTACGGCGTGGATGGCGTTCTATTGCCAGACCATGCTCGAGATCGCGCTCATTCTCACCGAGCATGACCCCGTGTATGAGGACGTCGCGTTTCGCTTTCTCGAGCATTTCCTGTGGATCACCTACGCGATGGATCGGACCGGAGCGCACCAGGATGACATGTGGGATCAGCAGGACGGTTTCTTCTACGATCTGCTGCGTCTACCCAACGGCGATGCGATGCGGCTCAAGGTCCGTTCGATGGTAGGCCTGCTGCCATTGTGTGCGGCGACGGTAATCGAACCGACGGGTATCCTGGCCCGGCATCCGCGGCTGCGGGAGCTGATGGAAGTGTTCAGGAAGCGCCATCCGGAACTGCTCGCGCACATTGCCCCCGCGGACCAGAAGTTCGTCGGCTACGGCGGGCGGCTGCTGCTGGCGGTCTGCAACAAGGATAAGATGAAGCGGATTCTCGCCCGCATGCTCGATGAAAACGAGTTCCTCGGTCCCTGTGGCATCCGTTCCCTGTCCCGCTATCACCTGGACCATCCGTTCATATTCAATCTCCAGGGGCAGGAGTACCGGGTCCAGTATCTGCCGGCCGAATCGAATACCGGGATGTTCGGTGGTAATTCCAACTGGCGAGGACCTGTGTGGATGCCGGTGAACGCTCTGCTGATCCGCGCGTTGCTGAACCTGTACCAATTCTACGGCGATGACTTCAAGGTCGAATGCCCGACAGGTTCCGGAAAGCACATGACACTGTACGAGGTCGCGAAGGAGCTGACACGTCGACTCACTAGTGTCTTCCTCCGAGACGCGAACGGACAGCGCCCCGTCTACGGCGCCGCGCGCAAGTTTCAGGAAGATCCCAACTGGAGGGACTACATACTCTTCTACGAGTACTTCCATGGTGACAACGGCGCAGGGCTCGGAGCCAGTCACCAGACCGGTTGGACCGGGACAATTGCCCGCCTTATCGACATGTTCGCTCGTGCGAGCGCGGCGGACTGGTTGCAGTTCTCCCGTGGTGAGCTTGCGGCAAAGACGACCCGGCAACAGGTGGCGGGTTAGACGTTGGGGGCTGTCGAGCCTGGACGGCTTCGCGGCGTGGGCTGTCGCTGCTGCGACAGGTGATGTGCTCGCTCAGAACGAGTCGATGCCGGAAGTTCGGAAGTCCTCGTGCGTGCTGTCGGCGACCGTGGGGTCGGCAAGAGCTCGAGTGGAATACCAATTGCCAGTTAGAGGATGCGGTCGGGTGCTCAGAAGCAGTAGCTGTGACTGCACTTGGGTTGACGATTAGAGTTGTGTGTCAGCTCCGCGGTGTAAAACGCTGCGCTCGTGAGGTTCTCAGTTCCCCGACTGCTCCGATAGGCTGCGGAAGTTGCGCACGGCGATCTCGAGATCGAACAGCATACGCTGCCTGCCGAGGCTCTCACCAAGAGAGGAGCGTTGGACGACCGAGAGCACACCGGGTGTCAACCCAACCAGCCATAATTCCACGCCCGAGTCCCGCAGACGCTGATCCGCCTCGATGAGCATCTTCAGTGCCGAATATTCGAGGTCCGGAACGGCGCTAAGATCGAGTGCCACAACCCTGGGTCGCGCCTCGTCGATGAGCGGCTGGATCTTCCCGCCGACCCTTTGGGCGTTCAAGAAGAATACGACGCCTTCAATCCGCAACAGCAGCAGACCAGGGAACGATTCATCCTCTGGGTGCTCGCGTGAGCGCGAGCGGAACACGTTGGTGCCGGGTTTGCGCCCGAGCACATACACCGGCGGGTTGGCCGTCTGCTCGGCGAGCGCGGCGAGCGAAAAGATGATCGCTATGACGATACCCTTCAGCGTACCGAGGAGGGCGACACCAAGCACTGCAATCACGGCCCAAAAGAACTCCCGGCGTCTGACTTGCAGGATGGCGCCGAAATCGGCTGGCTTGATCAGTTTCGCAGAGTAAAAAATGACGATGCCAGCCAGCACTGCCTGCGGCATGAGAGCCACCAACGGCGAGAGAAACAGCATCACCAGCAGGGCCACGGCGGCGGTCGTGAGTCCGGCGATCTGCGTGCGCGCGCCCGACATGCGGTTGACCGCAGTCTGGGATGTTCCGCCGCCCGCCGGCATGCTGCCAAACAGCGCGCCGAGTGTGTTGGCGACGCCCGTGGCAAGAAGCTCCGTATTTTCGTGCGGCCGCGGCCCGTCCGCGCGTACAAATGCACGCCCGGCTGCGGCCGTCTCTGTGAAACTGATGAATGCAATGGCAAGCGCGGCAGGCCAAAGCTCACTGGCTAGTGCGAGTTTTGGTACCGACAGAGCGGGCAAACCGCGGGGGATGGCACCTACCACCTCGATCCCGAACTGACCCCACCCGAGCCACGCCACGCCGGCAATCGCAGCCGCTATAAGGACCAGTGGCGCCGGCCATCGTGGTCTAAACCTCTTGAAGGCACCGAGCCCTGCGATCGTCAGGCCACCCAACAGTAGCGTTGGAATCGAGGTGTGCGACGCACCTGCTGCAATTGCCTGCACGTTGTGCAGCAATGAGCCCTTCGCGATGTGGATACCCAGAATCTTCGGCAGCTGATCCACAACTATCACAATCCCGATGCCAGCCTGGAAGCCGACGAGCACAGGCTCGGAAATGAAGTTGGCAACAAATCCCAGGCGCAGCAGTGCTGCAAGGATCAGTATCCCGCCCACCATCAGGGTCAGCAGGGACGCGGCCTGCAGTAGTGCACCCTCATCCGTGGCCGGCACAACTTCCCCCAGAGCTGCAACTGTCACGATGGCGAGAGTCGATGTGGTACTTACGCTCAGAACGCGCGAAGTACCAAGCACTGCGTAGACGATCATCGGCACGAACGCTGTGTACAGTCCGACTTGTACCGGCAGGCCGGCCAGTGTCGCGTAGCCCATCGCCTTCGGCAGGACCACCGCGGCGGACGTCACTCCCGCGATAAGATCCGACCACAGCGACTTGCGGGTTACAACGGACTCGAGCGATGTCAGCAGCGGGCTCACTTGCACACGACTCCCGGTGGCGGGCCGCTACTCGGAGAACCTACCACGCGAGCAACCGCGCAGGGCGCCGATCCCAGCTAGTGGGCACGTTCGCATCGAGGGTCGTTCCAAGTCGTTGCAGGCCGTCTCATGTTCGCGCAATCAGGGTCGCCGGAACTGCCGGGACTTGGACTCTATTATAGATATAAAGCTCGAAGCGGCCCGCCGCTTTGAGTTAATCGCTCTCTACATCGGCCCAAGCACACCCAGGACGGGCTTATCTGGCGCCGCGCTGAGTCGTATTTCTCCGGCAAAAACATCCATTCTCGTCGCGTGATGCAGTCGTTCACACCGCGCCTTCTCCGCATCCGCCACGCTCCCGCCTATCTCGGCATGAATGAGAATCGTGCTGGTGCGCCCAACGAACTACCTGGTCCGTCGCTCTGGCGCTCACCGCAGCGTTGTCCGCCATCTTGGAGAAGTGCGAGCGCATTAGACGCGTCACGGAAGCCCGCATCGACTTCAAACGTGAACGCGCGTTTCGTTGGCGATCTGGATTGCGGCGCTCCGAATTGAATCGAGCACGCGAGGAGCACCAGCGGCTCGCGTAGCCGCGCGGTGTTGCATTGTGTCTCCATCGCTACCTGGATCTGCGCCGTGTCGACCCACCACGGCCACCGCAAGGTGTGCACGATGCTTCTCGGTCATGCGCGCATCCCCATGCCCCCAGAGCGGAGGCCACGACCTGCAGCGGCACGCCGGCCTTGGTCAGCAGGCGCGCGCTGTGACGCAGCACAGGGAAGGAGACCCGCGGAGACCCGCGTGATAGCAGGCCTCCCCGCATCGGTCGGTGCTGGTGCGAGGTGCCCCAGCGCTCCCCGTCCTCCTGCGTGAAGAGGAGCTCCTTCCGCGCGCCCGACCGGCGGTCGTCCGCAACGGCTGGCGACTGAGCTCGGGCCTCTGAGTACTTGTCCGAATATGTGACTTAGGAGAGTTGCCGTATCGTGCTTTTCACGGACCATCGACAGGCTGCTCGGCCTAATTAGTTCAGGCTCGGGTAGAGCGCGTAGCATCCCCAGTCGAGGCAGCGTAACCAAGTACCTGGTGCTGCCAGACGTATGAGCGCCATAGATGCGGAGCACCTACGTTGACGGCTCTGTTGGCGATAGCCGTGCTTCTTGCCTTGTTTGGCTTCATCGCGCACGAGGTCGCAAGCGGCAAAACGACGGCGCTCGACCGCTGCGTCATTCGGGCCTTGCGGAGCGCTGCCGACCCATCCCGCCCCATCGGCCCGGCCTGGGCACAGGAAGCGGCGCGCGATATAACCAGTCTGGGCAGCATCATCGTCGTCGTAATCACGACAGCTGCAGTTGCCGGATATCTCTTCCTGGCGCACAAGCCCGGCGTCGCTTGGCTGATGGTGCTCGCGGTGGGGGGTGGCATTGCGCTGAACAACCTGCTCAAACTCGTGTTCGCGCGCCAAAGGCCCAACGTCATCTCTTCGGTACGCGTCTTTACGACGAGCTTTCCCAGCGGACATGCGACGCTGTCGGCGATCGCCTATCTGACCATTGGAGCTCTGCTTTCGCGAGCTGCTCCCTCAGCAGCGGTAAGCCTTTATCTCTTAGTACTAGCCGTGTTTCTCACCGTGCTCATCGGCTCCAGTCGCATTTACCTGGGCGTTCATTATCCCACCGACGTCATCGCAGGTTGGTGCGTCGGTGCAGCCTGGGCCATATTCTGCTGGGTGCTGATGGCGTGGCTGCAAAGTCAAGGCCAGGTTGAACCATCTGGCGCACTGACGACTAGCATCGCTTCAATTTCCTCGCGCGCATGGTGGTCTATCCAATGAAAGAGATTGCAAACATCACCTGTCTCCTCAACGGGGCCTCGACCCGCGCGCAAGCGGCTCGTGCGCTTATAGGCCCCATAGCGAGCGAGTTCGGCATGCAGGCACACGTGATCGTGACCCGAAGTGCAGATGAACTCGTGCCTTTGGCAAAGCGCGCTGTCAGTGAACAGCATTCGTGCGTGGCGGCAGGCGGTGGCGACGGAACCGTAAATGCGGTGGCCGGCGCGGTGGCGGGAACCGATACAGCGCTCGGGGTTCTTCCGATCGGAACGCTGAACCATTTTGCCAAGGATGCAGGGATTCCAATGGATTTGGAGGAGGCCGTCCGAAATGTTTTTACCGGCCGGGTCGTCAAGGTCGATGTCGGCGAGGTCAACGGCCATGTGTTTGTGAACAATTCCGGCATCGGCGTTTATCCTCATCTCGTGCGTGAGCGTGAAGCGCAGCAACGCCACGGTCATCCAAAGTGGCTGGCATTTGTCATCGCCGTCGGCGCGGTGTTGCGGCGCTATTCTAGGCT
>Ga0335085_10011155_pt1 | contig 13357 bp, 14 predicted proteins | sample Lox_Sample_45_FD_206712 | JGI IMG/M metagenome (GOLD analysis project Ga0335085, IMG submission 206712) | Soil microbial communities from Loxahatchee National Wildlife Refuge, Florida, United States - Lox_Sample_4.5 | ecosystem: Environmental > Terrestrial > Soil > Wetlands | place: USA...
GCGGTGGAACCCATTTCATTCCTGCCCTCATAAAACGAGGCCAGCGCCGCGCACGACGTCGTCAATTCGTAATCCTTGTTCTCTTCGTCGGTGAAGGCGCGGCCCGGCCCCGACAGGAGAAACGTGGCGACGGCGATAGCGAGACAGGTTGTCGTGCGGGTCTTCATGTGTCCCCCGTGCGCGCGAATTTTTGGCGCCATGTCCGATCAACGTTCTACACACATGGCAATCCCCATGCCGCCGCCGATGCAGAGCGTGGCCAGGCCTTTGTGTGCGTCGCGCTTGCCCATTTCGTAGAGCAGCGTGGTCATGACGCGCGCGCCCGAGGCGCCGATGGGGTGACCGATGGCGATGGCGCCGCCGTTGACGTTCACCTTCGACGTGTCCCAGCCCATGTCCTTGTTCACCGCACACGCTTGCGCGGCAAAGGCTTCGTTGGCTTCGATCAGATCGAGATCGGCCGCATTCCAGCCCGCCTTCTTCAACGCCGCGCGCGAGGCAGGGATGGGACCGGTGCCCATGATCTTGGGATCGACGCCGACGCTCGCCCAAGATGCGATGCGCGCCAGCGGCTTCAGGCCGCGCTTGTCTGCCTCCTTCGCCGTCATCAGCACCACCGCGGCGGCGCCATCGTTGATGCCGCTCGCATTGGCGGCGGTCACGGTGCCGTCCTTCTGGAAGGCGGGCTTCAGCCCCGACACGCTCTCGAGCGTGACGCCGTCGCGGATGTATTCGTCGGTGTCGACGATCGTTTCGCCCTTGCGCGTCTTGATCGTCACGGGCGCGATCTCGTCCTTGAAGCGGCCCGATTTGCGCGCGGCCTCGGCCTTGTTCTGCGAAGCGACCGCGAATGAGTCCTGCATCTCGCGCGTGATCTGCCATTCGCGCGCCACGTTCTCCGCCGTGACGCCCATGTGATAGCCGTTGAAGATGTCCATCAGGCCGTCTTTGATCATGGTGTCGATGAATTCGATCGGTCCCATCTTCTGCCCGGCACGCAGATAGGCGGCGTGCGGCGCCTGGCTCATCGATTCCTGGCCGCCGGCGACGACGATCTCGGCATCGCCATTGGCGATCTGCTGAAAGCCCAGCGCCACCGCGCGCAGCCCCGAGCCGCAGAGCTGGTTCACCAGCCAGGCCGGCGTCTCCACCGGAATGCCGGCGGCGATCGAGGCTTGGCGGCCGGGGTTCTGGCCCTGGGCCGCGGTCAGGATCTGCCCAAGGATGACCTCGTTCACCTCCTTGGCGTCCAGCTTCGCGCGCGACAACGCGGCGGTGATCGCGGTTTTGCCGAGGTCGTGAGCGGGCACGTTCGCGAACGCACCGTTGAAAGAGCCGACGGGCGTACGGGCGGCGGAAACGATGACGATATCGGGCATGGCAAGCGTCCTGTTCGTGCGGAAGGGATGTGGGAAGCCACCATGCCGCGAATGCGAGCGGCGGTAAACCGCCCGGAATATCCCAGTTATTTCAGGATGTTAGTGAGGGAAATCCGTGGTGCAACGCGATAGCGCCTGCGATTTCCTGCTGGACAGCGCCGGTTCGCGATGTTGTTGTAACCGGCGGGAAACGCCGGTCAATGAAGCAAAACACCGTGAGCGAAGAGACCAAACGCAACGACGAGAAAGAGCCGGTCGTGATCAAGAAATACGCCAACCGGCGGCTCTACAATACCGAGACCTCGAGCTATGTGACGCTCGATCATTTGGCGCAGATGGTCAAGGAGGGCAGCGAATTCGTGGTGCATGACGCGCGCACCGGCGAAGACATCACCCGCTCCGTGCTGACGCAGATCATCTTCGAGGAAGAGGCCAAGGGTCAGAGCCTGTTGCCGATCCGCTTCCTGCGCCAGTTGATCCGCTTCTATGGCGACAGCTTGCAGAGCTTCGTGCCCGGCTATCTCGATTTGTCGATGGAAAGCTTCACCAAGAACCAGGAAGCGATGCGCCATCGCATGGCCGAGGCGTTCGGCGGCGGTTCGCAGGCGCTGGAGGCCATGACGCGCCAGAACCTGGCCATGTTCGAGCGCGCGATGAAAATGTTCTCGCCATTCGGCATGGGACGGGCGGCGGCCGAGGAACCGCACGCCAACAACGGTGCGGGCGCGGGCGAGAAGCCGAAGCAATCCGAAGAGATCAGCGAGCTCAAAAGCGAGATCGAAGCCATGCGCCGGCAATTGGCGGAGCTGGCGCGGGAGCGGAAATAGGCCCTACGGCCTTACCTGTCTCACCGCGTAGCTGCCGAAGAGCAGTTCGGCGACGGCGCCGTGGCCGTCGAACAGCGGCAGGGCGAGATCGCAATATTCGATGCAGCGGGCCTCGAAATCGACGCGCGCATTCGCGCAGGCCGGACGGCCATGGCCGCGCGCGTCCTCCAGCACCGGCTCGACCCCGCGGCGCAGATCGGGTGCTAGCGCGCCGACGCCGAGCCCCGTCGCTTCGCGGGTGAAGCGGGGAATGAGCTCGGTGCCGCAGAGCCGGAAGCGGAAGCCGCCCCCGGCGCAATCGAGCAGCGCCAGATGACCGAGCCAGGGTTTCAGCACGGCGAAGGGGAAATCGGCGCGCGCCGGGCGATCGCGGTCGGCCCACAGGCGGTAGAGCGCGCGCAGCGGCTCGGGCAGCGCGGGAAAAAGCATGGTCTCGGCCGGCATCGGGCTTCCCCCCTCCCCTTCCGGAATCTGGACAGCATGGAGAAGTATCGGCGGCAACAGTTAAAATGAACTGTAGGTTGTGATGGAACATTCCTGAAATATTGGCTTTCCCATCAACATGGGGGACAACCGGGCACAACCAAATCTTCGCGCAAAGCCCGGCACAGCCTTGCCCCGCGCTGTCAGGTTGATGTTTCTACCCACGCGAAACATATTTGCCTTCTATTTGCGTGCAGCGGGTTGTAGCCCAAGGAGACAGCGATGAAGCAGGCAATGGGTGGAGCGATCCTGGCGGCGGCGCTGGCCGCGGCGGCGCCCGCCTGCGCGGGCGCGATGAGCGGCAATCCCGCGCTCGCCTTCGCGGCGCTGGTGGGATTGCAGGCGCCGCGGCTGCCGGCGGCGGACAAACACATCCTGTCCGCGTTCCTGGCCGGCGACACCGCGTTCGCCTCCTCCGACGCGCCGTTCCGCGTGACCTCGGAAGAGGTGCATTGCCGCTCGAGCGACGTGGACATCACCGAACATGTCTGCACGCTGGCGTTCGGCAGCGTCGCCGTCGAACTTTCGGGGCGCGAGGGCAACGCGCTGCTCGCCACCATGGCTCTGGCCGGCGTGCCGAGCGACGGTGCCGCGGGCAGCATCCACTACGACGCCAAGGCGGTCACCTGCACAATCGATCCGGCCGCGGTGAAGAGCAAGGCCGGCGGCGGCGCGCAGTGCAGCTACAGCCAGGATTAAGGTGCGAGCCTCCCCCGCCGGCCGGGGGAAAGAAACTGCGTCCTATGCCTTCATCCACGCCGGCGTCAGCGTGGGTTCGCCAAAGTGGAAGCCCTGGAAATAATCGATGCCGAAGCCGCGCAGGATCTCCGCTTCCTCGTCGGACGACACCCATTCGGCCACGGTCTTCAGTTTGAAGTTCTTGGCGAGATCGACCAGCGTGCGCACGAAAATCTGATTGTCGGGTGACTGCGCCAACCCCTTCACGAAGGTGCCGTCGATCTTCACCGTGTCGACGTTGAGCATCTGCAGATTGCGGAACGAGGTGTAGCCGGCGCCGAAATCGTCGATCGCGACTTCGCAGCCCATCTCGCGCAGCTTGGAGATGAAGGCGGCGCTTTCCTCGAAATCGTGGAGCGCGGCGGTTTCGGTGAGCTCGACGATGACGCGGCGCGCGACCTCGCGATTCGCGCGGATGTGATTGACGAAGGAATCGAGCCAAGCCGGGTCCTGCGCGGCGGTGCCGGAGACGTTGACGGCGAGACAGACGTCGGGATTGGCGTGCAATTGCGCCACCGTCATCTCGAGCGCGTGGCGGTCGACGAGCTTCACCAGCCCCAACTGCTCCGCTGCGGGAATGAAATGGCCGGCATTGACGATCGTGCCGTCGGTGCGCCGCATCCGCAGCAGGCATTCGTGATGCACGGGCTCCAAGGTCTTGGCGTCCACCACCGGCTGATAGGCGAAGACGAGACGCGTGTCGTTGAGCGCGGCCACGACTTCGTCGGCAATGGCCATCAGGCGCAGCCGCGCCATCTCGCGCTGCGGCGATTTGCGGTAGACCGCGAAGCCGTCGCGGCCGTTGGCGCGGGCGCGGTCGAGCGCTTCCTCGGCGCGCAGCATCGCTTCCTGGCTGGTGGCCGCGCCTTGCGGCAGCCACACCGCGCCGACGGAAACGGTGGCGGAAACGCTGCCGGCGCGGGTCTTGATCACGTCGCCGCGCACGGCCTGGCGCAGGCGATCGGCGACCAAAGCGATCTCGCGCTCCGCGCAATCCCCCAGGATGACGCCGAGCTTGTTGCCGGCGGTGCGGCCGATGACGTCGCTACCGCGCAAGGATCCGCCGATGCGCTCGCCCACCGTGACGATCACTTCGTCGGCGGCGCCGAAGCCGTAGGCCTCGTTGATCATGGCGAGCCGGTCGATGGCGGCCACGAGATAGGCGCAGGCGCGGTTCTCGGCTTTCGCCGCCTCGATCGCCTGCGCCAGCTCGGAGCGCAGCGAGGTGCGGTTCAAATGGCCGGTGAGTTCGTCGCGCGTGGCGAGATAGGTCAGGCGCTGGGCCTGGCGCTTGCGCTCGGACACCAAGCGCAGGATGCCGGCAATGCGTTCGGCGCCGCCGTCACGGCGCGGCACGCGCACGCCGCGGATCTCGACCCAGATCGTGCCGAGCGGCGAGGCGGCTTCGAATTCGATGTCGAAGGGTTGATCCTTGTCGGAAGGACCGTCGACGACGCGCGCGAGCGCCTGGCGGCCGCCCGCGCTCATCCAGGCGCGCAGTTGCTGTCCGCGCGTCAGACGCTCGGGATCGATGTGATGGACGAGAAGTTCGGAAGAGCCTTCCCAGGATATGCGGTCGTCGGCGATGGTCCAGTCGAAGGCGGTTTCGCGCGCGCCGGCGATGGCAAGGCGCAGCCGCTCCACATCCTGCGCCGCGGCCAGCGCATGAATGCCTTCGGCAGGCTTCCTCGGAAGCGTCTGACCTAGCACATCCCACCATCCCGGCGCTGTTCGCGCCATGGCCTTGTTGGCCTTGTTCGCGACCATCATGGCTGCGGGAAATTAAAAAACCTGAAACTCTTTGGGCGGCCAGCCGTTTCGAATTTTGCGGCCCGCACTTTGCCTTAAGAACGGGTTATGACGGCGATCGCGGCATTTGGAATTGTGACCGGCCAGGGCGCAAGGCCTTGGAAGAGCGGTCTGCCGCTTGTCGAAAAGCCACGACATTCCGGCACGATGGATGGTGAATGCGGGCGCGACGATGGATTCGCGCGCGCGAACGAAGCGCGATCCCGCTTTGCGCATCTGTCTCAAAACGGCACAAGCGAGAATGCGCCCCTGTGGCACGGGCCGAGATTGTGCGCCGCCTTCGTGGCGCAGGTGCTGGGCCAGGTGATGGGCACGGCGGCGCCATCGCAAGCGGGTGCGTGCGCGGCTTACGGCAAAGGCCGCGGCATCGCGCGGCTGGGCTTCGACGCGCGCGCCTGAGGCAAACGCGATCGGGGCTTCAGCGCCAGCGACGTTCCCAGCAACGCCACCGAGAAAAACAGCGCGAGCGCCGTGCGGCCTTCGGCGCCGCCACTCAGATAGGCCGAAGCGCCGGCAATGAGCGCGAACGCGGCGGCGGCGCCGTGCAGCGGACGCCGTCCCGCGCGCCAGGCGCGCGCGGAGAAGGCCAGCATCGCGCACGCACTCGCGAACAACGGCGCAAAGCCGAGCGCAAGCGCGCCGGTCGCGGCTGCGGCGATCCCGGCAAGCGTGACAAGCGCGAGCGTGGCGGCGGCAAAGGCGTCGTGCGGCGAACCGGCAAGCCGGATGCAGAGTGCAAAGGCGAGCGCAGTGGCGCCGAGCGACGAGGCGATGGGCACAAGCGCGGCGGCCAGCGCCAACATCGCTCCGGCTTCGATGGCGGCGAGGATATCGCAGAGCGCCAGCGCGATCGCCAGCGCGCACGCAAGACGCAGATAATCGCCGCCGGTCGCGCGTCCCGCCTGAATTGCGGCCGCGATCGCTGCGAGCGCGAGGATGGCGGCGAAGGCGATTTCGGGCGCGGCGCTCATCGCGCGAGCTTTTCGAGCAGCACCTTGATGTCCCCGAGCATCGCTTCGATGCGTTCGAGGCGCCTGGCGATGTCGTCCGCACCTTGCGGCTTCGGCACCGGCGTGGAGACGCCGGCGCGATGGGCGACGTCTTGGGGGGCAACGCCCAGCAGGCTCGCGATCAGCGACACCTCGCGCGCGGAGAGTTCGCGCTGATCCTTCCACACCTCCGCGATCTCGCCCTCGTTCAGGCCCAGCGCGCGCGAAAGATCGGCGCGCGACAGATGCACGGCCTTGAGCTGCGCGTCGAACCATTCCGAATCGAAAAACAGGGCCATGGGCGAAGGCTATTCATCTTTCTGTCAGCCGTCATCACCCGGTCGCGAGTCTTATTTCGCGAGGCATCCGGGTGACCCAATTCTCTTCCTGTTCCGAGAGATTCAAGTGGGTCGCCCGCATGACGCGGGCGATGACGATTGTGAGAATGTGACTTACCGTCCCGCGACGTAGTCCGGGCGTGCGATGGCGGCGGCGCCAAGGATGCGGCCGTAATTGTCCTGCTGCACCACCACGGCCACGATGTCGTCGGGCATGTGCGTGAAGCTCTCGCGCGGCAGATCGAGCGATACCGGCTGGCCCTTCCACATGCCGATGGCGCGCACGTCGCGCACCACGTTGCGGTAGGTGACGGTGCGCCCGCCGTTCTCGCCGGACTTGATCGCCACCGTCGCCTTGCCGAGCACGTGGAACATCCAGATCGTGGCGTCGCCGGTCTTGCCGGGCTTGACCGCATCGTCGGGACCGACGGTGACGTGAAGCTGCCCGCCGGTGACGGAGAGCGCGACGGGAACCGCAGCCGCATCGGATTCGCGCGCGGCGATGGCGGCCATCACCTGAGGCTCGCGGCTGCCGACCACGTCGGTCACGCCGTCGACGATCATCTGCGGCGTGTAGACGCCGCCCTTGCCCATGGCCTCGGCATAACCCTTCTGGCGCGCGGTGTTGGCGTCGCTGGCGAGCGTATCCTTCCAGCCCAGCATGTCCCAGTAGGTGATGGGCAGGGTGAGCGCGAGGACGCCCGGCCTGTCGGCCAGCTGGCCGAGCAGCGCATCCGCCGGCGGACAGGACGAGCAGCCCTGGCTGGTGAAAAGTTCCACCACCACCGGCCGCTTGCCGGCAGCCAGCGCCGCGGACGCGCCAAGCGCCAGGCCGAGCGCAAGCGCAAGCGCGGCCAGCCCGGCCGGGCGGAGGATCGGACGGCGGACGAAGGTCATGACGCGAAGATAGGCTCCCCCGGAGGCGCCCTCCAGTCACAGTGGCTTGAGGGCAGCCGATTGTCGCAACCGCCGCGGCCCGGCTCAAGGCGGAATTTGGGCCGGAACCCGGACGATGGAGGCCCTGGTGGGAGCCATTCGCGGCAGGTTGCGCCCGAAACGTGGCTTTGCACCGCCGGTTCTGTGATGCTCGGTCCGACAGGATTCGCACCATGGCCAGGACCGAGCCGGTCACTGTAAGCGTCCGCGAGATCACGCGCCGCTTTGGATACTACAGCGAATTGTCGCTGAAGATTCCGGTTATCATTGCTAGAAGCGGGAAGCCGGGGACTATCATGATCTCAGCGGAGGAATATGACCGACTGCAAGAGCGCGAGCGACTGGCAATTATGGCCGAGGCAACGCCAGACGCCTTCATTCAGCAGCTTGAAATTCTTGCACGCAAGAACAAGAAAGAGTGAGCGCGGGAGCTCAGCCCCCAAGGCCGGCGTGCCATTCCGGTGGCGCATGCGTCTCAGCGATGCGTCAACGTCGTCGTGACGTCCGGATGCCCCTTCTCACGAATGACGGCCTTTGCAGATGTTTCACTGGAAAGCTGTAGAGAGACCGTTCCCGACTCCCAGGTAAACGTCAAACGCGAACTGTCAGGCGACAAATGACTATCTCCAACCGATCTGTAATCGTCCTTCCAATAGAAGGCGTTGGCCTTGTTGTGAATGACGGTAATCATCGCTGTTGTGCCGCTGTCCCATTCTCCGTCCCATATGTATGGCGCGCCCGCGGCGCACGTTAAATCGCCTTCTGCGCAGTTCAGTTGAGCCTGGAATTCTTTGATGCGATTCTCAGTCAGCGAGATGAAACATTCATCTGCGATTGTGGGCTGAATGCTGCCGCCCTCAGTCCCGGCGGCGATGAAGTTGCACTCCCGATCACGGTAGGTCACCCACGCTGCTTGGCTCGCGCGCAGCCGCATCTGCGATTTGAGGCCGGCGAGATTGGCCAAGAGCTTATTGTAAAGCGCGTCAAGTTGTGCGTCGGTTTTGTGGGTCAGATCGGCGTAGCATTCATTCATGTCCATTTGATAAATTTTCGAGCGGCAGTCCTTTAACGTCGGAGGTGTGCTGGCTGCGCGGGACGATGGAGCCGAAAGCATCATCAATGCTAGCGTCAAGAACAGCCGCCTACGCATGCGTGCCTGCCATCAAGCCGCCAAGTTCCTCAGCACATACGGCAAGATCCCGCCGTTCTGGAAATAGGCGATCTCGTCCGCGGTGACGATCATCAGAGTGAGCGGAAGCGATGCGGTGCGGCCATCGGGACGGTGGACGGTCGCATTCACCGTCATGCGCGGCACGATCTTTCCGGAAAGGCCGGGGATATCGACGGTCTCCGCACCGGTGAGGCCGTAGTCGTGGCGCGTCTTGCCGGCGTCGAAGCAGAACGGCGCCACCCCCATGCCGATGAGATTGGAGCGATGAATGCGCTCGAAGCTTTCGGCGATCACTGTGCGGATACCCAGAAGCCGGGTGCCTTTCGCCGCCCAGTCGCGGGATGAGCCGGTGCCGTATTCCTTGCCGGCCACGATCACGGTCTGGATGTTGCGCGCCATGTATTTCATCGCCGCGTCGTAGATCGGCAACTCGATGCCATTGGGATTTGCATCGTCGAAGTACAGCGTGTTGCCGCCCTCCTTGCCGCCCAACATCTCGTTCTTGATGCGGATATTGGCGAAGGTGCCGCGCACCATCACCTCGTCGTTGCCGCGCCGCGAGCCGTAGGAGTTGAAATCCTGCTGGCGCACCTGATGCTCCTGAAGCCAAAGACCGGCGGGCGAACTCGCCTTGATGGAGCCGGCCGGGCTGATGTGGTCGGTGGTGATGGAATCGCCGAATTCCGCCAGGATGCGCGCGCCGGCGACATCTTCCACCGGCGCAGGCGTCTTGTCGATGCCGTCGAAATAGGGCGGCCGCTTCACATAGGTCGAGCTCATCGGCCAGGAATAGGTCTTGCCCTTTCCGGCTTTCACCTTCTTCCAATTGGCCGTGCCCTCGAACACGTCGGCATAGCGCGAACGGAACGAGGCGGCGGTCACCGATTTGCGGATGGTGTCGGCGATCTCCTTGGGCGATGGCCAGATGTCGGAGAGATAGACCGGATCGTTGTTCTTGTCGTAGCCGATGGCGTCCTTGGTGAGGTTGAGGTTCATCGAGCCGGCAAGCGCATAGGCCACCACCAGCATGGGCGAGGCGAGATAATTGGCGCGCACCTGCGGATGCACGCGGCCCTCGAAATTGCGGTTGCCCGAGAGCACCGCCGCCGCCACCAGATCGCCCGCATTGACGGCGTTGCTCACCGCTTCCGGCAGCGGGCCGGAATTGCCGATGCAGGTGGTGCAACCGTAGCCGACCAGTTCGAAGCCGAGCTTGTCGAGATATTTGTCGAGACCGGCCTTCGCCAGATAATCGGTCACCACCTGGCTTCCCGGCGCGAGCGAGGTCTTGACCCAAGGCTTGACCTTGAGCCCGCGCTCGACCGCTTTCTTGGCGACGAGCCCGGCACCGATCATCACGGAGGGATTGGAGGTGTTGGTGCACGAGGTGATGGCCGCGATCACCACGTCGCCATGGCCGATGGTGACATCGCTGCCTTCGACCTTCACGCGGCGGTTGGCGTCGGATTCCTTCTTGAAGGTGTCGATCAGCGCGCCAGCGAATTCGTTGGCGGCGTCCTTCAGCGCCACGCGATCCTGCGGCCGGCGCGGACCGGCGAGACTCGGTTCGACGGTCGACAGATCGAGCGACAGCGTGTCGGTGAACACGGGCTCTGGCGATTTCGACGTGCGGTAGAGGCCCTGGGCCTTGGCATATTTCTCCACCAGCGCGACGCGGGCGGGCTTGCGGCCGGTGGCCTTGAGATAGCGGATGGTCTCGGCGTCGATGGGGAAGAAGCCGCAGGTCGCACCATATTCCGGCGCCATGTTGGCGATGGTGGCGCGGTCTTCCAGCGACATCTCGTCGAGGCCGGGGCCGTAGAATTCGACGAATTTCCCGACCACTCCCTTCTTGCGCAGCATCTGGGTGACGGTGAGCACGAGATCGGTGGCGGTGACGCCGCCGCGCAATTTGCCCGCGACGCGGAAGCCGATGACTTCCGGGATCAGCATGGAGATCGGCTGGCCGAGCATGGCGGCTTCCGCCTCGATACCGCCCACGCCCCAACCCAGCACCGCGAGCGCGTTGATCATGGTGGTGTGGCTGTCGGTGCCGACGAGCGTGTCGGGGAAGGCCCATTCGGTTGCGCGCCCGCCCGCCTCCTTCACGCGCCGCGTCCACACCGTCTGGCCGAGATATTCGAGATTGACCTGATGGCAGATGCCGGTGCCCGGCGGCACGACGCGGAAATTCGCGAACGCTTGCTGGCCCCAGCGCAGAAAGGCATAGCGCTCGCCGTTGCGCTCGAATTCGCGCGCCACGTTCTTCTTGAAGCTGTCGCGGCCGCCGAAATAATCGACCATCACGGAATGATCGATGACGAGATCGACTTCGGCGAGCGGATTGATCCTCTCCGGGTCGCCGCCAAGCGCCTTGATGCCATCGCGCATCGCGGCGAGGTCGACGACAGCCGGAACCCCGGTCAGATCCTGCATCAGCACGCGCGCAGGACGGAAGGCGATTTCGCGGTCGGACTTCTTGGTCTTGAGCCAAGCGGCGACGGCCTCGATGTCGCCGGATGTGACAGTCGAGCCGTCCTCGTAGCGCAAGAGATTCTCGAGCAGCACCTTGAGCGAGTAGGGCAGCCGCGAAATGCCCTTAAGCCCGCGCTTTTCCGCAGCGGAAAGGCTCATATAGGCATAGGTCTTGCCGCCCGCCGTCATCGTGCGGCGGGATTTGAAACTGTCGAGTGGGAGCGTCACGGGATTTCCCCTAGCGCGGGTGGGATGGATTTGGCGCGTGGTTTAGTGAGATTCCTACCCCCTGCCAAGGGAGAACATGCCATGTCGAATGCGGTATGCGTCGAACGCGACGGGACGGTGACGACGGTCATTTTGAACAGGCCGCAGGTGCGCAATGCGGTCGATCGGCCGACCGCCGAAGCGCTGGCGGATGCGTTTCTGGAATTCGAACGCGACGCTGCCCAATCGGTCGCCGTGTTGTGGGGCGCGGGCGGCACGTTCTGCGCCGGCGCGGACCTGAAGGCCGTGGCGGACGGCCGCGGCAATCGGCTGAAAGCGCCGAAGACGGGTGTGGATTACGACCCGCTCGCGGCGGATGGGCCCATGGGACCGTCGCGGCTGCAATTGTCGAAACCGGTGATCGCCGCGGTTGCGGGGCACGCTGTCGCGGGCGGGCTGGAACTCGCCTGCTGGTGCGATCTGCGCGTGGCAGAGGAAGACGCGGTCTTCGGCGTGTACTGCCGCCGCTGGGGCGTGCCGTTGATCGATGGCGGCACGGTGCGCCTGCCGCGCCTGATCGGGCAATCGCGCGCGCTCGACATGATCCTGACCGGGCGCCCGGTGGGTGCTGCGGAAGCCTTCGCCATGGGCCTTGCCAACCGCGTGGTGAAGACGGGCGAGGCGCGCCAAGCCGCCGCGGCGCTCGCGCGCGACATCGCCAGGCTGCCGCAGACCTGCCTGAGGAGCGACAGATCGTCCGTCTACGGACAATGGAATCTCGTCATGGGCGATGCGCTGGCGAAGGAGTTCGCGGCGGGCCTTGCCACCATCCAGAGCGGCGAGACCCAGGCCGGGGCCGCGCGCTTTGCGTCGGGCAAAGGCCGGGGCGGGCGATTCGACGATATCTGAGCGGGCGTGCCTAGGTCCTATTGTTGCCCCAATCCTTCGGCATAGAGGCAGGGCCTGAGGGGGCATGCGGCCCGCGCGTGGGTTCCGCGAAGTTTCGACTTGCACGACAGAGACACGATGCGGTGCGCACTCTTTTTCCTCGCGATGGTCTTGGCGTCGGCGCCGCTCTCGACCCTGCCCGCGCGCGCGCAATCCATGCTCGACCGCCTGTCGCAGGACGAATTGGGCAGCATCGAACCGGGCACCTATCTCGCCGGCGACAGCCTGACGTTCACGCTCGACCAGGAAGACAAGCATCTGCTCCTGCGCTTCGCGGGCGTACCGGAAGTGTTCGTGCTCTACAGCGATCCGGGCGACATGGGCGGACGCATCCTGAAATACGATTCCGGCGAGACCGCGTTGCGCGTAACAGGTTATGGCGGGATCACGATCTATACCGACGCCGCGCCGGACGGATTGCCCGCCGCGCGCACCGGCGACTCGCTGCCGCCGGCGCTGCCGCAGATCTCGCTCACCGATATGCAGAACGCGGCGCAGGACGAGACCGAGCATCTCGCCTATGTGCGCGGGCTGCAGCTTTTCTTCAATGCGGATTGGGCCGCGCTCGCCAACGATGCCAACGAGCGCGCGCTCGCCTTCGACACGATGGAGAACGCCGCGCGCGGCATTGAACGCTTCACCGCGCAAGCGCCGCAGCGCCAGCAATTCGCGCACGACGCCGATGCGGTCCTGATCGCGACGGCGGCGAAGCCGACCCTGGCTCTGAAGGGCAAGACGCTGCTGGTGACGTTCAATCCCGGCGAGGGGTATGTCGGGCGCGCCTCTTCGCGCGCGATCGCCCGCGCGCTTTCGAAGGTCCTGCCCCGGAAATAGCGGCCGGATCGAAATCCGGCGGCGCGAGCTCGAAACCATCGAATTCAAAGCCCGGCGCCACCGTGCAGCTCACAAGCGTGTAGGCGCCCAAGGGCCGCGCGGCTTGCCACGCGCCGGCCGGGACCGCGACATGCGGATGCTCGCCATTTTCGACGCGGTTGCCGAGGATGAAGCGGCGCGTCTTGCGGTCTTGCGCAATCATAAGCTCGATCGGACCGCCTCT
>Ga0335085_10011156_pt1 | contig 13356 bp, 13 predicted proteins | sample Lox_Sample_45_FD_206712 | JGI IMG/M metagenome (GOLD analysis project Ga0335085, IMG submission 206712) | Soil microbial communities from Loxahatchee National Wildlife Refuge, Florida, United States - Lox_Sample_4.5 | ecosystem: Environmental > Terrestrial > Soil > Wetlands | place: USA...
CCGCGCCGCTTCGTGTTCCCAGTAGGAATTTTCCCCGTACCCCTGCCCCAGTACCACACCGCGAAGTGAGCGGCTCAGGACCGGAATCAACGGCGCTTCCAGCGAGCTGACGCCCTCCTGCTCGCGCACATCCGGAGGTGGGTTTACGGCGACCCACTGGACGCCCGGGAGCAGGGCCCGCATTCCAGGCGCGAAGCGTGCCGCCGATCCCACCAGTGCCGCGTAACCACCGGGGCCCTCGATACCGAGGAACGCCTGGAGCGCTCCAGGATCGACCGGATCGCCGACCGAAGAGGTGGGAACGGCAGGCCCCCCGCTCAACGGCAACCCGAACCGGGCGATCCCTTCTTCGATGGGAAACTCGCGATGACAGACCGGGCAGCCGAGACGCCCGCGACGCACGAAACGGCCCTGCATCTCGTCCGGCAGCAGGACCAGGAACGACTCGGCGTGATCCGCCGGGCAGCGAAGCAGGTCGGTGAGCTCGATGAACACGGGAAAATCCGGAGAGACGCGGCCCGAGGCCGTCAGGGACGGAACACCACCCAGGTCAGTTTTCCGGCCTCCACATTCACCTTACGGAAGACCCGCTTGGTGCCGATGGTAACCCCGAGCAGATAGCTGCCCGGGAGCACGTCGCTGACCGCGAAATGTTCGTTGTAGAGCGGATGCGAGTGCGCCTTGTCCCCGTAGGTCTCCGCGTAGGCGTAGGGCGTCTCTAGCGGCTCCGGCTTGGTAAGCCCGTAGATCCGCGCCTGCGGGACAGGAATACCCTTGGCGTCCCACACCTGCCCCACCACGATGCCGGTGCCGGACAGGGGCTCGATCCAGAGCTCGGGGTTCGTGGTGTAGGGCGGGAAACGCTGGAGCGAATCCACGATCAGCTCGATGGAATCCACAGGGGCGGCGTGGATCTCGAGATGCAGATGCTCGTTGGTGGCGCGCCCGGTGCTGCCGACCCGCGCGATGATCTGACCGGGGACCACCCGCTGGCCGAACTTGGCCACCAGGGCGCTGTTGTGATAGTAGACCGAGTAGATCAGGTAGCGCCCGGAAATCGTGCTGAGGGTCGAGTCGTGACGGATCGCGATGGTCAGGGCCCCCTGTTCGGCCGGGCCGGCATAGACCACGGTGCCGCTGCCGATGGCCCGCACCGGCGTCCCTTCCGGATTGTTGAACTCGACGCCCTGGTGCTGCTGAAACACACCGCCCATGGTCGAGCCGTAGCGGTAGGTCTGGTCGATGGCGGCGTTGTCGCCTCGATCGATGGGGCGGCGGAACCAGATCGTGAGCGGCTGCTTCGGGGCCTCCGCGAGCGGGGCGTTTCGGTTATAGCAAGGGATGGTGTCGCTGGAGAGGCGAAGCCCGCAGATGGTGCCTTTCACCAGGACACCTCCGATCAGCAGGCTGTTGAGCGGGCTGAACGAGGCGGTCATGAGGGGCGTGCTGGTCCACCCGTCGGGCGTGAACATGAGCCGCTGGTTCCCTCTGAGGGTGGTAACCAGGAGGCCGCGCCGATCGGTCCCCAGGCGCCGGACATACTGACTCTGCAGCAGCGCGATGGCGCTGTCGGCCGGACCCTTGTGCTGGAGACTCGAGGAGTCGGTCAGGGCGACATAGTGCTCGCCATCGTCAGCGGTGAGCTGAATCCCGTCCGCGGTCCCGATGTAGACGGTGTCACCGCGGAGCACGATGCCGCTCGGGGCGACGTAGAGCCATTCTCGCCCCAGCTCCGTCGCAGTCCAGTTCTTCCAGGTATGCCCGTCGTCCCGGGAAAGCCCCCAGCCGCTCCCGATGGTGCCGTACCAGATCTCGCCCCGGGGGCCGAACGCGAAGGCCTGGACGAAGTCTCCGGAGATCGAGCTGGGCGAGAGAGAGTCGTGGCGAATCGGCTCCCAGGTCTTGCTCCCGGGCCGAAGCCGGAGGATGCCCTGGCCGTAGGTGCCGACCCAGACACTGCCCCTGGGGTCTCTCGCGATCGTAAGCGTCTGCACGCCCCACCCCGTGGTATCGGGCAGCGGCGGCAGCGGCGTCTGCGCGGCAGCCGGGGTCGCGAGCAGGAGCAGGAGGAGGCTGTGGCGGCGAAGCATTTCAGACCGTTCCCATGCGAAGCCAATCCACCTGGACGCGCTCCGGACGCGTAGCGACGAAGAGCACGGCCTCGGCCACATCGTCGGGGCGCAGCATCCCGGGCCGAGGCGGCAGATCGGGGTGCCGTGAGAAGTCTACTGGATCCCAGACCGAAGTGTCGGTGGCCCCCGGCGAGATCAGCGTGATCCGCACCCCGGTGCCCCGGTATTCGGCGACCAGCGTCTCATGAAGACCGCGGAGCCCGTACTTGCTGGCCGCATAGGCCGAGTTCTCCGCCAGCCCCGTGTGGTCAGCGACACTGCCGATGTTGATCAGGAGACCGCGGCCGGCCCGGCGCATGGCAGGGAGAAAGGCGCGGGCGACCAGATAGGGGGCCCGCAGGTTGATGGCGATCTGGGTCTCCAACTCGGCCGGCGAGGTCTGTTCCAGGGATTTCAACAGAAACGCGCCGGCGTTGCTGACCACCAGATCGGGAACGCCCTGTTCGCGGAGGATCGCCGTGGCGGCCTGCTCCACACGGGCCGGTTCGGTCAGATCACATGCCACGTCTACGAACCGCGCGTCGCTCCCGGGCTTGAGGCTCCGTGCGATCCGCACCACTCTGGCGCCCTGGCCCGCGAGTGCCGCGGCCAGGGTGGCCCCGATGCCCCGGGAGGCGCCGGTCACGATCGCCAACCGACCCGCCAGCGTCACTCCGAGAGCCGTCCTCCGTGCACCAGGCGGAGGAACTCGTCGCGGGTCTTGGGGTCATCCCGGAAGATCCCGCGCAGGGCACTGGTGACCGTCTTGGAGTTCTGCTTCTCGACGCCGCGCATGATCATGCAGAAATGGGCCGCCTCGATCACCACGCCGACGCCGTGCGGCTCCAGCACCTCCATGACCGCATCGGCGATCTGGTCGGTGAGGCGCTCCTGGACCTGCAGCCGCCGTGCGAAGACCTCGACGATGCGAGGGAGTTTGGAGAGCCCGATGATCCGGCCGTCCGGGATGTAGGCCACGTGCGCCCGGCCGAAGAACGGCAGCAGATGGTGCTCGCACATCGAGTAGAGATCGATATCGCGCACCAGGATCATGCTGGCGTGCTTCTCCTCGAAGACGGCGTCCCCCACGACCTCCGACACCGAGAGCTGATAGCCGCGAGTGACCCAGCGATACATGGCCTCCACGCGGGACGGGGTCTTTCGCAGGCCTTCGCGGTCGGGATCTTCTCCCAGGGCGACGATGACCTCGCGAATCTGGCTGGCGAAGCCGGGTCTGGCGGCCTTCATGGTCGACATAGGTCCTCGAAGTCTTCCGGAGCTTCTTCCGTCGCCGTTCGGGACACCGAGGCGTCCGCGGGGACCCCGAGGGGGGTCGAGACCGGCGCAAAGTGTTCGGAGTGCCGAAGGGGCTCCAGAGCGTTGGAAGATGCCCACCCCGGAGGGGGAGTCAAGTTCCGGGGCGGGCCACCAACTGAAAGCGCCGGCCCGCAGGCCGGCGCTGGTCAGAGGTGCGGTAGTGATGGAGGATTATTGAAGCCCGATAAGAAAGCGCGGAACCCTCACCATAACGTCTGTCTTCCCCCGAGGGGCATGACATCGGCCACAGCATGTGGGCCCATTACCGGACCTGTTGGCTCAATAATTTGACTCCCCCACTACCGCTCTACTGGGAGTTCAAGATATGATCCGGTACCCGACCCGTCAACCATTTTTGAGAGTGAACAAGCTATGTCGCTCATGTTGATCGCGGGGCTCGTGTCACTCCTCGTGTGGGTCCTCATCACCTTCGTCTTTCCACTAGGCGTCGGCGCGGTCCATATCCCGCTGGGGCTGGGTGTCACCCTGCTGGTCTGGTGGTGGGCCCTGCGAAAACCGGCGGCCACGACCTAGGGAAAAGGCGCGTCCCCATCTTGTGGGCGTCTCACCCGCGCTTCAGCTTACGGCCGGACCTCATCTACCACCGTGAGGGTCGGGGTTGCCCAATCCCAAACAGCAAGTCATCGCCGAGATCGAGAACGCCCGGAGCGCATTGGAAGCGGCGTTGGAGGATCTCGAGAAACTCCCCGCCTTCGATCCGGGGACGGCCGTCTACACCGCCCACGCGCTCACCAATTACCTCCAGGTCAGCGGGGCCACAGTGCATCTCCTGATGAATGCCCTGGAGAACCATCCGGATCCGCAGGTGCGCGCCTGGCTGGAAGGGCTTCAGCACGCCACGAACCTGATGACCCACACGGTCACCCAGCTGATGCAGGTCTCCGAACCGACCGAGGCCCCGCTCCGCCATGACTCGGTCGATCTCTCGATGATGCTCTGGCGGGCGGTCGCCTTCTACCAGCGGATCGCCGACCGCAAGCAGATTCAACTCCGGATCGAGGGTGGCGAAACCGTACCCTCCGTCCTGGCCGATCGCGTCGCCGTGGCGGCGGTGCTCGACAACCTGCTCTCCAACGCCATCAAGTACTCGCCGCCCGCCAAGGTGGTCTGGGTCTGGCTCACCGTCGAGCCGGGCCACCTGGTTTGTGCGGTTCAGGATCAGGGACCCGGGATCAAGCCGGAGGATCAGGCCCGTCTGTTCCAGCGCGGAGTGAAGCTGGGCCACCAGCCCACCGGGAACGAGCCTTCCACCGGCTACGGCCTCGCGGTCGCCAAGGACCTCATCGACAAGATGAGCGGAGAGATCTGGTGCGAGAGCCGCCATGGCGAGGGCTCCACCTTCGCATTCCGTCTTCCCCTTGCCTCCACCAAACCATGACACGCTACTCGACGGCAGCCCTGCTCCTGATGCTCGTCGCCCTGACGACCTCGGCCTGTACCGAGAGCCGGACCGCCGGGACGGGACGCACCGAGCGGGAGAAAGACAGCCTCATCGGTCAATCCAAGATCCCGGGGGCCAGCGCGGTCAAGAGAGCGATGGCCGCATCCGACTCGGCGCAGAATCGCGCGACGCAAGAGGACTCGGCCTCGACGTCGCCCTGAGGACCTGTGCCGCTCACTCCGCTTGCCGGCTTGTTGGCCATCCTGGCGTCCGCTGTTGGCAGCTCCAAGACGCCACCGGCGCCCCTGGGAACGGTGACGATTCTCTACGACGCGTTCGGCGAGAACCATCGGCTCACGCCCGACTGGGGGTTTTCGGCGCTGGTCGAGTACGCGGGCAAGCGGATACTCTTCGACACCGGCAATAACGCCGAGATCTTCGAGCACAACGTCAAAGCCCTCGGAGTCGATCTCAAACGACTCGATTTTGCGGTGATCTCCCACCGTCATGGAGATCACATTGCCGGGTTGAATTACCTGCTCAAGGTGAACCCCAAGGTCAGGATCTACGCGCCCAGGGAAGGGTTCGGGGTCTTCGGGAGCGCGATTCCCGGCACCTTCCTTCGCACCGACTCCACCCTGCCCGCGAAAATGCGCTACTTCGCCGGTGCGCATCCGGAGCAGCTTCGGGGCGGGACTCCCTGGCCCGCGGCAAATTTCACCTGGATCGATAGTGTGACCCAGATCGTGCCCGGCGTCACCATTGTCTCGACCGTTTCCCAGAATCCCGGCACCCTGGAGCTGCGGGAGCTTTCTCTCGCCATCGAGACCCCCGACGGCCTGGTGATCCTGGTCGGGTGCTCGCACCCCGGCATCGAGACCATTCTGGAGGCCTCACGCCGAGTGGATCCCCACGTCCATCTGATCTTCGGCGGCCTCCACCTGGTGAATACGCCCGATCCCGAAATCGCGCGCCTGTCAGTAGCGCTCCGCGATCAGTGGAAGGTGGATTTCATCGCCCCGGGTCACTGCACCGGTGAGCCGGCCTTCGCGGCGCTGCTTCAGAGCTTCGGCCCGCGGTATGTCTACGCCGGACTGGGCACCGTGGTCCCGATCCCATGAGCGAGAAGCATGGCATCGACCCTCGCGTCGACATCGGGCACGCTCACCTCAAGGTGGCGGACCTGGAGCGCGCCATTGCCTTCTACCAGGGGGTGCTCGGCTTCGAGCTGATGCAGCGCTACGGCACCGAGGCGGCGTTCCTCTCCGCCGGCGGTTATCACCACCACATCGGCTTGAACACCTGGGAGAGCAAGGGTGGCGGGCCACCGCCGCCCGGGACGACCGGCCTCTACCACGTCGCGATTCGCTATCCCGACCGGCGCAGCCTGGGCGACGCGCTCCGCCGATTACGGGAGGCGGGAATTCGTCTCGATGGAGCGGCAGATCACGGGGTCAGCGAGGCGCTTTACCTGCGGGATCCCGACGGCAACGGGCTGGAGCTCTATCGGGATCGGCCGCCCGACGAGTGGCCGAAGACACCGGACGGGAAGCTGGCGATGGTGACCCAGAGACTCGATATCCAGGCCCTGCTCAAGGAGGCCGAATCTGCCTCGTAGCGGGCAGAATATTGACAAGCGCGTCACAAAGTGGTACATGAATCGTGCTCGACCGGTCCCGTGCCTTCCCTTCTACCACCACCCACGAGCCCTAGGAGCGATCGGCTCCGCTGACGGCTCGGCCACGAAAGGGGAGTTGCCATGACACAGCTGGTCGCCCTGTCGCTGAGTATCGGGCTGCTCGGTGGAGTCGCCACGTTCCTCTATCGGGCGATAGGCCTGATGATCTGGGCCGGCTTCATCGCCTGGGCCTGCTTCTTCCACTCGGGAGGAGACACCAAGGCCCTCAAGCACACCATCGCAGGGAACATCTTCGGCTCCGTCCTCGCCTACATCGCGCTCTGGATCATTCTGAACAATGGGCTCGGCGAGATCGGGATCGCCCTGGTAGTGGCGGTCACCGTCTTCGCGCTCTGCATGGGCGCACACATCGAGCTGTTCTCGGTGATTCCGGCCGGCGTATACGGTTACGCGGCCACCGTGGCCTACTTTCTCCTGGTCGTCCAAAAGGCGGTGTTGGCCGATCTGATGGGGGTCAGCTTTGCATCGAACCCGATGCTGGGCGTCAATGCCTCGTTGGTGCTCGGAGCGTTGTTCGGCCTGGCTTCGGCGAAGATGGCGGCCGCGCTGACGAAGAAGTGATTTAGCGGAGGACCGGAAGTCCACGAGGGTCGGGGCAGAGCGTGGCTCTGCTCCGACCCTCGCAGTCTTTATAGTAGTGAGTACTGAGTCCTGAGTGCCTGGTCCCAGGTCCCAGCCGGCCCCGTTCCAGATCCTCGGCCCCTCGTGCTAGATCGAGAAGCCGAAGATGATCCGGATATCCTGGTACTTGACGTCGCTCCCGTTGGAGACCGTGATCAGCCCGCCGTCCACGCTGGGGTTCCCGAAATTGGGAACGTTCTGGGTCGGGGCACTTCCCCAACCGTAGCCGCCGCCCAGGGTGAATTCCCACTTCTTGACCGCGAACGACACACCGGCCTGGATCAGGTTGATATCCCAGGTGGAGACCGCGATCTGCGACTGCTGCCCGGGCAGTGAGGACTTGTCGGTCGTGTAACTGAGGAACCCTTTTGTCCGCTCGGCGAAGGCGTGTTCGACCCCGCCCCCGAAGTTGAAGACGCTCTTCGCGGAGGTCGTGACCTGGAGTGGTGCCGCGGCGCCGGTCGCCTGGTCCACGGACGGAGCCACCTCCAGCACCGAGTAGGACGGAATGCTGTTGAACCATTCCCCGCTGGCGTACAGCGTGTTGTTCTTGAGCCGGAACGCGGCGCCTCCACCGATGGAAAGGGGAGTCTTGTAACGGCCCGAGAGGCTGCTCTGGTAGGAGGCGATGAACTGGTTGTCGGGAATCCCGTCCCCGGTGAAGTCCTGACCCGTGATGAACGAGTCGAACAGCGCGTCTCCGCTGAAGATGAACTTGAGGGTCGGGGTGGTCAGCGTCGCTCCGAGGTCCACCTTGTCGAAGTGCGCCATCACGCCGATCTTGGTCAGCGTTCCCCACTGGTTGTAGTTGAAACTGGAAATCTGGGTCGTGTTCGCGGTCGCCCCGTTGGAGGCCAACGATTGGCCGGTGATGCCGCGCCGGACCGACTGGCTGCGGACCGAGACGTACTGGCTGAGTCCTACCGCCCAGCGCCCTCCGAGCTTCCTCGACCAGGTGACCCCGACCCAGGTGTCGTTCAGATCCTGCTCCAACCGCCCTTCCGCCGCGAAGGGTTCGTTCCCCGGGACCGTGGGAAAGACATCCACCACGCTACCGGTTCTTCCGGTCAAATCGAACTGCGCCTGCTGCCGGGTGAAGATGGAGTATCCGAGAGCGTTGCTGCCGAGGAAGTGAATCGGCACCGTGCCCCCGAAGAAGGTAGGAAGGATCGAGGACCTGGAATTGGTGAACGTGACGCCCGGTCCCGCGCCACTGGCCAACCCGAAGCTCGCGAAGTCGAAGGCCTTGACGGTCAGGATTCCCCCATTGGTCAGGGTGGCCTGACCTGCCGGGTTATAAAAGGAGGTGCTGAGATCCACCGCACTCCCGATCACCGTGCCGCCCAGCAGCAGCGCTCGAGTGCCGTACTTCTGGGTCCAGTAATGGGCATCCTGAGCTGACGCAGTGCCACTGAGCATGGCCAACCCCATCGCGGTGGCCAGGAGGGTGCGCCGCATGTTTGCCTCTTTCTTGATGGATGAGACCGCGCCGGCGATAACGTAGGGCGCGGCCGACCTCCCCGCAACCCAAGGAATTTTGAAGTTTTCCAGAAGAAGGTTTCAGATTTCCCAGTTGGAGAGCAGCACCCCGGACGGCGGCGGCTCGGGAAAGCCGCGCAGCGTCATCCGGAGATCGGTCCAGTGGACCCGGAATCCCTGCTCGAGCAGCCAGGAGTAGGCCTCCTGGAAGCGGCTCTGGCAGCGAATCGCGATGCGGCGGATCCCGGCGGAGGCCGCGGCAGCCTGCACCCCATGGACCACGGCCTCGAAGGCCCGCAGATCCTCAGCGACCAGCTTGAGCACCCGGACTTCATCCTGTGGGCGCCCACCCGCCAGCGGGGCCGAATGCCAGAGCGCGAAGCCCCGTACCCCCTGGCCGCCCGGATCTCGAATGAGCACGGTGTCCCCGATCGCGAGATCGAGCGACAGCGTCAGCTCCCGGGTGAAATCGGTCCCCGGCGCCAGGCGATGGGTCAACTCCCGGCATTCGGCGAGACGCGCGGTCCGATCAGCGGCCCGGGCCAGCAGCTCGGGCGGCGGACCCAGGCGCCGGGGAAGGTCGCGCGTGAGCGTGATGGTGAGATGCTCTGGGAGGAAGCCGAGCTGGCCATAGAAGCCGATGTTCTCTACCGTGCGCGGCATGGTCTCGAGTCCAATGGTCCGGGCGCCCCGCTCCCGTAACCATTCGATCCCGACCCGGATCATGCTCTTCCCCAGGCCGGCGCCCTGGCGGTCCGGTCGCACCGCGATCGGCCCCATCCAGCCTTCACGCCCCGAATGGTGCACCATGTTGAAGGCCACGATCTGGCCATCGGCATCGCGCCAGACCATGGCCCCGTCTCCCGCATCCTCGATGGCGTAGCGCCAGATCAGCGGGTTGAGCTGCGGCACCCGCACCCCCGCCAGCCCATCCCGCCGGTAACGATCGGTGAACGCCTCGGCGAAGACCCGGTTGAGGGTGTCGATGTCCCGCACCGTCGGACGCTCCGGCCCGATGGTCTCGCGCTCAGGCAGCCAGGCCATCGCTGCCTCCGATGACTTCATCTCGAACGCGAGAGACGCCTCGTTCCGCGTCGAAATCCACCCGGATCACCCGATCGAAGCCTTCCCGGACCGATTCGATATGGGTGATCAGCACCACCTGCGGGAACCGGTCGGCGAGACTCCGAAGCAAGGTGACCACCGCTGCGCGCCGCTCTTCGTCCAGCGAACCGAAGATCTCGTCCAGCACGAGAAGAGAGAGGGGCTGCCCGGCCCGTTCCGCGATCATCTGACTGATCGCGAGTCGGAGCGCCAGGTTGACCAGGTCTTCCTCGCCGCCCGAGATGACCGGCTTGCTCTCTCCACCCTCCACCAGCAGGGCAACGTAGTCCTCATCCAGCTCCAGATCGGCATAGCGGCCGTCCGTCAGATCACGGAGAAAGCCCGAGGCCAGCTCGGACAGGTCGGGCCGAAGCTGCGCGTTGAGATCGGTCCGGAGATCGGTCAGGGCCCGGTCCAGCTCCTGCAGGACCGTCAGCTCGGACGCGGCCCGCTTCGACTCCGCCTCCTGCGCCGCCCGCTCGTCCCGCCTCCGGGCCACCTCGGCCAGGCTTTCTTCCGCCGCCCCGGCCTCGGCCCGGGCACGCACCATGGCCAGTTCGGCCTCCCGCCGCTCCGCAGCCACGGCTTCCGTAGCCTGACGGGCTTCCTGGAACCGCGCCTCACTGTAATTCAGGGCTTCGATCTCCTGGCGAAGACTACGGCCCGCCGCCTCTCTTTGGGTCAGCTCGCGCTCCGCGCTCTCTGCCTCTCGGACCAGCACCTCGGCTCGTTCCGCCAGTCCGCGGAAGCGTTCCGCCTCCAGCGCCAGCGGCTCCAGCTCCGCCATCTCTTCGCGGACGCGCTGGTGACGAGCCGGGTCGTAGGGAGCGGGGGCGGCACCAAGCACCCCCTCGAGCTCACTGATGCGCGCGAGCACGCGGCGGCGCTCGTCCAGAAAAGCCGGGGCCTCCGCCGCCTGCGCCTCGAGGCGGCCGAGCTTCCCCATCGCCTCGTCCCGCTGGCGCTCCGCCTCGCGCCTCCGGTCGTCGGTGTCGAGCAGTTCTCGAGGTTCGTTCGCCAGCTGCTCGATCCGCTGCTTGTAGTAGTTGCCGTTGAACAGGACCTCCTGGAGCTGGCGGTCCAGCAGATCGAGCACGTTCTCGTATTCGGTGCCGAGCGGCCGGGCGCAGGTGGGGCACACGCCGTCGCGCCCCGCCTGCACGATCCGCTGGTGCTGATCCCGGAGATCCTTGTACTGGTCCAGCAGCGTCTCGCGCTTGGTACGGGCATCCTGAAGGTCCCGGTCCCAGGCAGTCCGCCGAGTCTCCGCCTGGTCGGCCAGATCGGTCACGGCCTGACGTAGCCGGGAGGCCTCGGTGCGGGCCTGTTCCAGCTGTTCGGCACCCGGGAGCTTGGCCAGCCTTCCATCCACCTCCGCGGTCTGTTTCCGAAGCGCTTCGACCTCGCCTCCGGCACTTTGTCGCGCCAGATGCGCTGCTGCAAGCCCGTCCAGCGCCTGGCGCTCGGCCCGGAGTCCGGCCAAGGGAGCCAGCCGAGCCTGGAGCTCGGAGACCCGGGTGCGAGCCTCGGTCGCCTGGGCCAGCTGCAGATCCAGCTCCTGGAACCGCTGACGGGCTTCCTGAACCCGGTGCTCCGCCAGCCGGTACTCCCCTTCCAGGGCGACCATGCGCTCCTTCAGTCGCTGTACCTCCTCCCAACGAGGCGCCATCTCCGCATGCTTCTGGTCCGCCGCAGCCAGGAGCTCTGCCGCGAATTGTTCGGCGCTCAGCGCCGCGTCCTTGCGAGCCCGGGCCCGCGCCTCGGCCTGATCCAGCTCGGCCGGGTTGGCCAGCACGCTTTGGAGCGCCTGCAACCGGGACCTGAGTGCGCTCCGCTGCTCGCGAAGCCGGTCCTGGGCGGTCTTGAGCCGCTCGTAGCCCAAGACCCGGGAGAGAAACTGGGCCCGTTCCGCCGGCTTCATCGCGGCCATCACCGTCAGTTCCTTCTGGCCGGTGAAGTAGGTGTTGAAGAACTCGTCCAGCCGCATGCCCAGGAGACGCGTGGCATGCTCGGTCACCACGTTGAGGCTGGTGGCGATCGGCTTGTCGTCACCATTCAGGAAGAGCTGTGCGTCGGTGAGCGTCCGGACGATGCGATAGCGATGGGGACCCAGTACCAAGTCCAGCTCGACCCGGACCGGCGACCGGGGCTCGGCGCCGCGACGCCGGATGCTCTCCCGGTTCCCCCGCGCCGCGTGAATGCCGTACAGCGCGTAGGCGATCGCTTCCAGCAGAGTGGATTTCCCCGCCCCGTTGGGACCCACCACGCCGGTGAGCCCCGGGCCGAGGACCAGCTCGGTGTCCTCATGCTGGCGGAAGTTGACCAGGCGCAGTCGCTCGAGTTGCACTAGCCCTCCTGCCTCTCGCGCTCGACCGCCTCGATCAGTTCGACCCCCGCCGTCACCAGAGCCTGGCGCGGCACATCGGCCGGCAGCGAGCGCTTCTCGAGGTACGCCCGGACCAGCTCGGGGAGAGTTTGGCGGTGACCGGGCGCCCCCATGCCGACGATCCGGTGGGACTCCGGGGGGCGGATGTCGAGGTTGAAATGCAACGCCTGCGTGGCATAGCCGCGAATCGCGGTGTAATTCATCCGCCTGGCCACATGTCGGGGCAGGTTGCGGATCACCAATCGCACCACTTGACCGCCGATACCGCCGGGAACCGCCGCTACCCGCGCGGCCACCATCTCGTCGAGCGCCTCCGGGCCCTGGCCCGTCCCATCCAGAGGCTCGAGGTCGAGCACTCGCCGGGCCAGCGGCACCTCTTTCCGTTCCACCGTGCCGGTGGCGAGGTCGACGAGGAGCCATCCCTTTCCGGGATGCCGGTGGGAAGCCTCTTCCTTGAGCTCACCCCACGGGTTGGGGCTCACGTACTCGAGAGCGCCGCAGTACCAGATCCGGGGCGCCACCTGATGCTGCACGTGATAATGCCCGAGGGCAACGTAGCTCCACTTCCCGGCCTGAAGCTCTTCGCGCCGAAGCAGAGCGCCGCCGTACTCGGTCCCGCTCCGGTCGACCGGGAAGACCCCCTCCACCTCGCCATGCATCACCAGCAGCTGGAGCCGTTCCGGCCCTTCAGGAATGAGAGCCGGCCGCTCCCCGGTGAGGAGGGCGGGATGGGGCACCGCGTAGACGCTCAAGTCGAGGTGGGGGTACTTGAAGCGGCGCGGCTGGTCGATCGCGACGTCCACCTTGAGCGCCTCGAACAACCGCAGGATCGATCCCGTCTCCACCGAGCGCGGAGAGTCGTGGTTCCCGGCGATCAGGATGATCGGCGCTTGAGGGAGAGCGTCCCGGATCCGGCTGATCTGACGGTAGGCGAAGAGAATAGCGGTGTTGGTGGGGCGGACCGAGTGAAACGCGTCTCCAGCGATCACCACCACCGCCGGCCGTTCGGCCAGCACACCGTCGACCGCCCGCTCGAAGGCGCTCTGGACGTCGGCCTCCCGCTGGTTGAGGCCGGCTGGCGTCTGCCGGTGATACTGGCGGAACCCCAGATGGAGATCGGCGAGGTGGGCGAGTTTCACGCCGGGAAAAGTACGGGTAATGGGAAGGGGGGAAAGGAGGGGCGGCGCTCTTCATGAACGGCGGCCTCGCCTGGCTATAATCCAGTACCTGATTCCTG
>Ga0335085_10011158_pt1 | contig 13351 bp, 13 predicted proteins | sample Lox_Sample_45_FD_206712 | JGI IMG/M metagenome (GOLD analysis project Ga0335085, IMG submission 206712) | Soil microbial communities from Loxahatchee National Wildlife Refuge, Florida, United States - Lox_Sample_4.5 | ecosystem: Environmental > Terrestrial > Soil > Wetlands | place: USA...
AGCCGGAGCACCGTCTCGAAGCAGTGCGTGGCCACGCCCAGAGCGACGTCGCCGCCGCCGGCGCCCGGCTCGCCGAACAGGCGCGGCTTGATCGCCTCGAGGTACCAGTCGGCGAAGTCGTCCCACAGGAAATGGTAGGGCGCGCCGACCGCGTCGTTGAGCCGGAACTTCTCGAGGTGGGTGGTGGTCTCGCGCACGCAGCGGTCGAGCCGCGACAGGATCCACCGGTCGGCGAGCTGAAGATCGGCGGGCGTCCACCGGCCGGCCGGGCGCGCCGCCGGGCCCTGCGCGAGGCTGCCGAGCACCAGCCGCCCGATGTTCCACAGCTTGTTCGCGAAGTTGCGGCCGCTCGCGAAACTCCCCTCAAGATCTGAGGGGTCGAGGATGATGTCGGTGCCCACCGCGAGGCCGTTGGTGACGGTGAACCGCAGGGCGTCGGCGCCGAACCGCTGGACCACGTCGAGCGGGTCGATGCCGTTGCCTAACGACTTGGACATCTTGCGATGCTGCGTGTCGCGCACCGTGCCGTGCAGGTACACGGTGTGGAACGGCGGCTTCCCGAGGAAGTGCAGCCCCGCGAAGATCATCCGCGCCACCCAGAAGAAGAGGATCTCGGGCGCCGTCACCAGGACGTCGGTCGGATAGTAGCGCCGCAGGTCCGGCGTCACGTCGGGCCAGCCGAGGGTGGAGAACGGCCACAGCCACGAGCTGAACCAGGTGTCGAGCACGTCCTCGTCCTGGCGCAGCTCGCCGCCGCAGCTTTCGCACGCGCCGGGGTCGGTGCGGTAGGCCTTGGCGCTCCGGCACGCGTCGCAATACCACACCGGAATCCGGTGGCCCCACCACAGCTGCCGCGAGATGTTCCAGTCGCGGATGTTGGTGAGCCACTGCTCGTATTCCTCGCCGCGGCGCTCGGGAATGAACTGGATCTTGCCGGTCCGATAGGCCTCCAGCGCCGGCGCGGCGAGCGGCGCCATCCTGACGAACCACTGGTCGCTGAGCCGCGGCTCCACGGTGGTCTCGCACCGGTAGCACACCCGCACCGCGTGATGGTACGGCTCGATCTTCTCGAGCAGCTTGAGCCGCTTGAGCTCCTCGACCATGACGCGCCGCGCCTCGTAGCGGTCGAGTCCGAACAGCTCGGCGGGGACGCGGCCGCCGGCCTTGCCCTCGAGCGCGGCGTCGCCCATGCGCGCGTCGGCCGTCAGGATGGACGGCATGGGGAGCTTGTGACGCTTGCCGACCTCGAAGTCGTTGGCGTCGTGCGCGGGCGTGATCTTGAGGAACCCGGTGCCGAAGCCCAGCTCGACGGCCTCGTCGGCGATGATGGGCACGACGACGTCGGCGATCGGCACGCGCACCGACGTGCCCACCAGCCCGCGCTTGGCGTCGTCGTCGGGGTGCACGGCCACGGCCACGTCGCCCGGCATTGTCTCGGGACGGGTCGTGGCGACGGTCACGTGGCCGGTGCCGTCTTCGAGCGGGTAGCGGATGTAGTAGAGGTGGCCGTCGCGCTCGCTGAACTCGGCTTCCTCGTCGGACAGCGACGTCAGGCAGCGCGGGCACCAGTGGATCACCCGGTGGCCGCGGTAGATCAGGCCTTCTTCCCACAGCCGCACGAACGCCTCGCGCACCGCGCGCGAGAGCGCGGGCGAGAGCGTGTAGGCGGTGCGGGTCCAGTCGCACGAGCAGCCGAGCGCCTTGAGCTGGTCGAGGATCGTCGAGCCGGTTTCGCGGACGAACGCCTCGGCGCGCGCCACGAAGGCCGCGCGGCCGAGGTCGAACCTGGTCTGGCCGGTTTCCTTGGAAATCAGCCGCTCGACCACGTTCTGCGTTGCGATGCCGGCGTGATCGGTGCCCGGCAGCCACAGCGCCGCGCGGCCGCGCATCCGCTCGAACCGGACGATCACGTCCTGGACGGTATTGTTGAGCCCGTGGCCCATGTGCAGCACGGCCGTCACGTTGGGCGGCGGGATGACCACGACGAACGGCTTGGCCGATGAGCCGGGGTCCGGCGTGAACACGCCGCGCTCCAGCCACTCGCGGTAGAGCGGCGATTCGATGGCGGCGGCGTCGTACTGCGGCGAAAGCTCGGTCATAGGTCCCGGCATGATGAAAGCTCTAGTCCGTCGGCCCAAACAAAAAGGCCCGCGCACCGGCGGGCCCCGTCGCGGCGCGCGGACGACTCAGGTGCGCGCGGCGCGCGGGGCGTGCGGTCCGGGTACCGCGACCGCGGCCTGATCCACACCCTCGACCAGCAGGTGATTGAGCACGGTGTCCACGCCTTCCACCTGCTCGACCACGTCGCCCGCGAGGGCCACCTCGGCGGTGTGGGCGACGCGACCGGTCAACTCGACGAGGCCCAACCCGAGCACGGTGACCCGGATGGCGCGTCGCGACAGGACGACCTGCGCGTTCAGGGCGTCGAGCACCCGCGCCTCCAGGCGCTCGGCATCGTCGTCGGTCCACCGCTCGAGGGCGCGCGCGGCGGCGGGGGATCCCTTGCCGAGGCGGCCGGCGGCGCGCCGAATCCGCGCCGAGTTCACCCGGCCCAGCTCCTCCGACAGGACGAACCCGGCCATGGCGCCAAGCACCACGCCGCCGAGGATCGCCACGATGTCGGAAAAGCCGATTCCGTCCCGCCGTTTCACGAAGGCTCCGGTGGAAAGTGACTCGCCCGCCCACTACATTCTCTTAACTGTGTCGAAACACGCGCCCCAATTCAAGTTGCGTCGCGTCCGGACGCCTGTCGCCACCCCCGCCCCCGCCGGGTTCGCCCGCCATGCCTGAGGGCCCGGCGGCCGGCGGCGCGCGCCTCACCGCCGGCCAGATGCTGGGCTGGGGCCTCGCGTTTCTCATTATCGCGGCCCTGGTCGCGACCTACTTCGCCCACGCGTCGGCCGTCGCGCCGCTGCTGGCGGGATCGCGGAGCTAGCGTGGCCACGGAACTCGTGCTCACGCTGCCGGACGGCACCGAGCGCCGGGTGCCGGGCGGCACGACGGCCCGCCAGGTCGCGGAGACCATCGGGCCGCGCCTGGCCAAGGCGGCGGTCGCGGCCAGGCTGGACGGGTCCGTCGTCGAGCTCGACCGGCCGCTGACCAAGTCGGGTCCCTTCCAGATCCTCACCGAGAAGGACCCCGACGCGCTGTACTGCCTGCGCCACTCGGCGGCGCACGCCCTGGCCACCGCGGTGCGGCGGCTCTACCCGGACGCGGGCATCGGGTTCGGGCCGCCCATCGAGGACGGCTTCTTCTACGATTTCGCCGTGCCGCGGCCGTTCACGCCCGAGGACCTCGAGAAGATCGAGGCCGAGATGCGGCAGGTCGTGACCGCCGACTACCCGTTCGTGCGCGAGGAAGTCTCGCGCGAGGACGCCCGCCAGCGCTTCGCCGGCGACCCGCTCAAGCTCGAGCGGCTGGAGGAGATTCCGCCGGGCGAGACGATCTCGGTCTACACCGACGGTCCGTTCGTGGACCTGTGCCGCGGACCGCACGTCGCCAACACCGGCCGCATCCAGCACTTCAAGCTGTTGCACGCGGCCGGCGCGTACTGGCGCGGCGACGAGCGCAACCAGATGCTGCAGCGCATTTACGGCACCGCGTGGTTCAAGAAGGACGAGCTGGACGCCTATCTGCACCGCCTCGAGGAGGCGCGGAAGCGCGACCACCGCCGGGTCGGCCGCGAGCTCGACTTGTTCATGTTCCATCACTGGGCGCCCGGCGCGCCGTTCTGGACCGCGCGCGGCACCGCGATGGTGAACGAGCTCAACGCCTACATGCGCGAGCTGCAGCGCGACGGCTATCAGGAAGTGAAGACGCCCCTGATGTACAACAAGGGGCTGTGGGAGCTTTCGGGTCACTGGGGCAAGTACCGCGAGAACATGTTCATGGTGCTCGACAACGAGACCGGGGAACACGACTTCTCGCTCAAGCCGATGAACTGCCCGTCGCACTACCTGCTGTATCTGTCGGGGAAGCACAGCTACCGCGAGTTGCCGCTGCGGATGGCGACCTTCGACGTGCTCCACCGCAACGAGGTGTCGGGGGCGCTGTCGGGCCTGACGCGGGTGCGGCAGTTCCAGATGGACGACTGCCACATCTTCCTGATGGAGAGCCAGATCGCGGAGGAAGTGAGGCGGCTGGCCGACTTCATCCTCGGCTTCTACCGGACGTTCGGCCTGGAGGCGATGCTCAAGTTCGGCACGCGGCCGCCGCAGCGGATCGGCGACGACGCGATGTGGGACCGGGCCGAGGCGTCGCTCCGGTCGGCCCTGGACGCGCTCGGTCTGCCCTACCAGGAGAATCCGGGCGACGGCGCGTTCTACGGGCCCAAAATCGACTTCCACGTGGCGGATTCGATCGGCCGCACCTGGCAGCTGGGCACGATCCAGCTCGACTACGCGGCGGCCGAGCGGTTCGGGATGATTTATGTTGGCGAGGACAACACCGAGCATCGGCCGGTCATCATCCACCGGGCCGTGAGCGGCAGCTTCGAGCGGTTCATGGGGATCCTGATCGAGCACTTCGCCGGCGCGTTCCCGCTGTGGCTGGCGCCGGAGCAGGTGCGGGTGCTGCCGATCAGCGACGTACAGAACGACGCGGCGCGGGCGCTCCACGAGCGGCTCCGCGCGGCGGGCGTGCGTTCGCACCTCGACGACCGCAACCAGACGCTGAATTACAAGATTCGGGAAGGCGAAGTGACGAAGGTGCCCTACCTCGCGGTGATCGGCGGGCGCGAGGCCGAGGCCGGCACGGTCGCGGTCCGGACGCGGGGCGCCGGCACCAAACAGAACGTCATTCCGCAGCAGCGCTTCCTCGACGAGGTGTGCGCGCGCATCGCGGCGAGAGGGCTGGACCTGTAATGGACGCGACCCGCACGCCCGTCATCGTCAGCGCGACGCGCACCCCCATCGGCAAGTTCCTCGGCGCGCTCCAGCCGCTCACGGCGCCGCAGCTGGGCGCCATCGTGATCCGCGAAGCGGTGCGGCGGGCCGGCGTCGAGCCGGCGGGCATCGACGAAGTGATCATGGGGCAGGTGGTGCAGGGCGGCGCGGGGCAGGCGCCGGCGCGCCAGGCGGCGATCGGCGCGGGGCTGCCGGGCGAGATTCCCTCCGTCACCATCAACAAGGTGTGCGGCTCGGGGCTCAAGGCGGTGATGCTCGCGGCGCAGGCGATCAAGGCCGGCGATGCCGCGGCACTGGTGGCTGGCGGACAGGAGAGCATGTCGAACGCGCCGCACTACATCTTCGGCCTGCGCGGCGGCGTCAAGCTCGGGAACAAGGAGATCGTGGACGGCGTGGTCCACGACGGGCTGTGGTGCAGCTTCGGCGACTGCCACATGGGTGGCCACGCCGAGTACACGGCGAGCAAGGCGAAGGTCACCAGGCAGGAGCAGGACCAGTTCGCGCTGGAGAGCCACCAGAAGGCGGTGGCGGCGCAGAAGGAAGGCCGGTTCACGAGCGAGATCGTCCCGGCCGAGATCGACGACCGGAAGGGCAGGATCGTCGTCGACAAGGACGAGGCGCCGCGCGCCGACACCACGCTGGAGGCCCTGGCCAAGCTGAAGCCCGCCTTCCAGAAGGACGGGTCGGTGACGGCGGGCAACGCGCCGGGCCTGAACGACGGCGCGAGCGCGCTGGTGGTCACGAGCCTCGCCTTCGCGCAGGCGCACGGTCTCACGCCGCTGGCGAGGATCACCGCCTACGCGACCGGCGGCGGCGAGCCCAGGGACCTGTTCTTCGCGCCCATCGCGGCGGTGCGGAACCTGATGAAGAAGGAAGGGAAGCAGATCGGCGACTACGGCCTGATCGAGGCCAACGAGGCGTTCGCGGTGCAGGCACTGGCCGACGGGCGCGCGCTAGGCTGGGACTGGTCGCGGGTCAACGTGAACGGCGGCGCGGTGGCGCTCGGGCACCCCATCGGGGCCAGCGGCGCGCGCGTGCTGACGACTCTGCTGTACGCCATGCGGGCCCGCGACAAGGCGACGGGCCTCGCCACCCTGTGCCTCGGCGGCGGCAACGCCGTGGCCCTCTCCGTGGAGCGCATGTCATGACGAACGCCGTCACCACCGCGGGCGCCGCGTCGCGCCCGATCGGCCTCAAGCTCGCCGCGGCCCTGGCGGGCGCGCTCGTGGTCGCGGGCGCCGCGCAGGTCGCGATCCCGATTCCGGGCACGCCGGTGCCGTTCACGCTCCAGCCGCTCGCCGTGCTGATCGTCGGCGGCCTGCTCGGCGCGCGGTACGGCGCGACCTCGCTGGCGCTGTACCTGGCGCTGGGCGCCCTCGGGTTGCCGGTGTTCACGCCGTTCGGGGCGCCGGGTCTGGCGCGCCTGCTCGGCCCGACCGGCGGCTTCCTGCTGGCCTACCCGGTGGCGGCGGCCATCGTCGGGCGGCTCGCCGGCGGCTCGTACGCACGCTGCGCGCTGGCCGCGCTGGCCGGCATGGCCGTGATCTACGCGGGCGGCGTCGCGCAGCTGGCGATTCTGGGCCCCGGCGCGCTGGCGCTCGCGGTGACGCCGTTCCTCGCCGCGGACCTCGTCAAGACGCTGCTCGCGGCGCTGGTGCTGCGCCGCTTCGCTCCCCTCACTCGCGCGCTCCGTTAGGGCGCGCGATTCGTTTGGAGCGTCAGGTGAACGCGGTCGCCGTCGTCGGCGCGGGCACGATGGGCAACGGGATCGCCCACGTGTTCGCGCAGCATGGCTGGGAGGTGGCCCTGGTGGACGTGGCGCCGGCCGCGCTGGAGCGCGCGCTCGCCACCATTCGCGCCAACTTCGACCGCCAGATCAGGAAGGGCACGGCGAGTGAAGCCGACCGGGACGCCGCGCTGGCCCGCATCACGCCCGGCAGCGACCTGGCCGCGGCGGGGCAGGCCGGCCTGGTGATCGAGGCGGCCACCGAGCATGAGGCGCTGAAGCTCGAGATCTTCGGGAAGCTGGATCGCGTCGCGAAGCCGGACGCGATCCTCGCCACCAACACCAGCTCGATCTCGATCACGACGATCGCGGCGCGCACGGCGCGGCCGGAAGCGGTGATCGGGATGCACTTCATGAACCCGGTGCCGGTGATGCAGCTCGTCGAGGTGATTCGCGGCCAGCGCACCTCCGAGAGCACGCTGGCGGTGGTGATGGACGTGGCGCGCCGGCTCGGCAAGACGTCGGTCGAGGTCGCCGACTACCCGGGCTTCGTGGCCAACCGCGTGCTCATGCCGATGATCAACGAAGCGGTTTACTGCGTCATGGAAGGCGTCGCGAGCGCGGAGGCCGTGGACACGGTGATGAAGCTGGGCATGAACCATCCGCTCGGCCCGCTGGCGCTCGCGGACCTGATCGGGCTCGACACCTGTCTCGCGATCCTGAACGTGCTGCACGACGGGCTCGGCGACCCCAAGTACCGGCCCTGCCCGCTGCTCAAGCGGATGGTCGCGGCGGGCCAGCTCGGGCGGAAGACCGGACAGGGCTTCTACGCGTACGGCGGCGCGGCGTGACCGAATCCCCCGCGCTGTCCGATACGCAGGCGCAGGTCGTCGCGCTGGCGCGCGAGTTCGCGGCCGAGCACATCGCGCCGTTCGCCGCCGAGTGGGACGCGCAGAAGCGGTTCGACCGCGACGTGCTGCGGCGGCTGGGGGAGTTGGGCTTCTTCGGGATGACGGTGCCCGAGGAGTACGGCGGCCTCGGGCTCGACGCGGTGACCTACCTGCTCGCGCTCGAGGAAATCTCGTACGCCGACGGCGCGGTCGCGATCTCCATGGGCGTGCACAACTCGCTGCCCACGCAGATGCTCGCGCGGTGGGGCAGCAACGCGCAGCGCCGGCGCTGGCTGGAGCCGATGGCCCGGGGCGAGCTGCTGGGGGCCTTCGCGTTGAGCGAGGCCGAGGCCGGCAGCGACGCCGCCGGACTGACCGCGCAGGCGGTCCGCACGCCGAGGGGCTGGACGCTGAACGGCATGAAGGCCTGGGTGACCAACGGCGGCACCGCGGACGTGGTTCTGGCCATGTGCCGGACCGACCGGGAGGGCGAGCGGCGCGGCGCGCACGGCATCAGCGCGTTCATCGTCCCGACCGACGCGCCCGGCTACCGGGCCGGCAAGCCGGAAGACAAGATGGGCCTCCGCGCGTCCAACACATGCGCCGTGACGTTCGACGATCTCGCGCTGCCGGCCGACGCGCTGCTCGGCGAGGAAGGGCAGGGGTTCGTCTACGCGCTCGGCGCGCTCGACGGCGGCCGGCTCGGCGTGGCGGCGCAGGCGTGCGGCATCGCGCGGTGCGCGCTCGACCACGCCGTGCGCTACGCGAAGGAGCGGCGCCAGTTCGGCCGGCCGATCGCCGAGTTCCAGGGCCTGCGGTTCAAGCTCGCCGACATGGCGACGCGGATCGCCGCGTCGCGCGCGCTGCTCTACGAGGCCGCGCGGCGCCGCGACGCGGGCGAGGACGTGACGCAGTGGACGTCGATGGCGAAATTGTTCGCGGGTGAGATGGTGATGGGGGTGACGACCGACGCGGTGCAGGTGTTCGGCGGGTACGGGTACATGCGCGATTATCCCGTCGAGAAGCTGATGCGCGACGCCAAGGTCATCACGATTTACGAGGGCACGTCCGAAATTCAGCGAATGGTGATCGCGAGAGGGCTGCTGCGATCCTAACGGGTACCTGAAAGGGCACGATGGACATCTTCAAGTTCATGCGCGAGCACGACCACGAGCAGCTGGTCTTCGGCTACGAGCCGAGCAGCGGGTATCGCGGCCTCATCGCGATTCACAACACCACGCTGGGCCCGGCACTGGGCGGCACCCGCTACTGGAAGTACGCGAGCGAGCAGGACGCGGTGGTCGACGCCCTCCGGCTCGCGAAGGGGATGACCTACAAGGCCGCGGTGGCCGGCCTCAGCCTGGGCGGCGGCAAGTCGGTCATCATGATCCCGGAAGGCCCGGTGGACCGCGAGGCGATCTTCCGCGCGCACGGGCGGATGGTGGAATCGCTGCGGGGCCGCTACATCACCGCCGAAGACGTCGGGACGAGCCCGGTGGACATGGACTACATCCACCTCGAGACCGACCACGTGGTGGGGCTCCAGGGCCGCTCGGGCGATCCCTCGCCGGTCACCGCCCACGGCGTGTACATGGGGATGAAGGCGAGCGCCAAGTGGAAGTTCGGCAGCGACGACCTGGCCGACCGGACGGTGGCGGTGCAGGGCTGCGGCCACGTGGGCTACTACCTGTGCAAGAACCTCGCGGCCGAGGGCGCGCGGCTGATCGTGACGGACATCGCGAAGGACAAGGTCGAGCGGGTGGTCGAGGAGTGCGGCGCGACGGCGGTGGCGTCCGAGGCGATCTACGGACAGGACGCGGAGATCTTCGCGCCCTGCGCGCTGGGCGCGACGGTGAACGACAAGACGCTCGCGCAGTTCAAGGTCAAGATCATCGCCGGCGGCGCCAACAACGTGCTCGCCGAGCCGCGCCACGGCGACGCGCTGGAGAAGCAGGGCATCCTGTACGCGCCCGACTACGTGATCAACGCGGGCGGGCTGATCAACGTCAACTCCGAGCTGGAGAACTGGTCGGCCGAGCGGGCGCACGCCAAGGCGGGCGACATCTACGACACGATGCTGCGCGTCTACCAGCTCGCCAAGGACGAGGGCCTGCCGACGTACCAGGCGGCCGACCGTCTCGCCGAGAAGCGCATCGCCATGGCGGCGAAGCTCAAGCGCACGTGGGTGTGAGGCCGCTCTTCATCGGGGTGGCCGGAGGCTCGGGCTCCGGCAAGACCACCGTCGCGCACGCGATCATCGATGCGGCGGGGGCGGGCGCGGTGCTGATCGACATGGACGCATACTATAAGGACCTGCCGCACCTCACGCTTGAGGAGCGCAAGCAGGTCAACTACGACCACCCCGACTCGATCGACGTGGACCTGATGGTGGCGCAGCTCGAGCAGCTCGCCGCCGGCGTCACGGTCGAAAAGCCGACCTACGATTACGCCGCGCACACCCGCGCCGCGCGCACCCTCACCATCGTCCCCGACCACACCATCGTGGTCGAGGGAATCCTGCTGTTCGCCGACGCGCGGCTGCGCTCGCTGTTCGACATCAAGATTTTCGTGGACGTGGCCGACGACGTGCGGTTCATCCGCCGGCTCCAGCGCGACACCCAGGAGCGCGGGCGCAGCATGGCGTCGGTGATCGCGCAGTACCTCGGCACGGTCCGGCCCATGCACCTCGAGTTCGTCGAGCCGTCCAAGCGGTGGGCCGACGTGATCCTGCCCGAGGGCGGCCAGAACCGCATCGGCGTGGAGATGATCCTCGCGCGCGTGGAGCGCGAGGTCCGGCAGCGCGAGGCGCGCGCGCTCGCCGGCGCGCACCGCTGACCATGATCCGGCGCCCCGTGCCCAGCGTCCCGCTCCTCGACCCCTAACCGCGAGCCCCGTGTCCTCCTTCTGGCAAGACCCCGACCTCGCCGCCGGCGATCCCGCCGTGGCCGGCATCATCGCGCGCGAGACGTTCCGCCAGGCGGAGGGCCTGGAGCTGATCGCGTCCGAGAACTTCGCGTCCACCGCGGTGCTCGCGGCGATGGGCAGCTCGCTCACCAACAAGTACGCCGAGGGCTATCCGCACAAGCGCTACTACGGCGGCTGCGAGATCGTCGACGAGGTGGAAGACCTCGCCATCGACCGGGCGAAGCGGCTGTTCGGCGCGGCGCACGCCAACGTGCAGCCGCACGCGGGCTCGCAGGCCAACCTGTGCGCGTACCTCGCGGTGGCGAATCCGGGCGACACGCTGCTCGGCATGGCGCTGCGTCACGGCGGCCATTTGACGCACGGGGCGAACGTGAGCGCGTCGGGCCGGCTGTTCAAGCCGGTGCAGTACGGGGTCCGGGAGAGCGACGGCCGTCTCGATTACGACCAGGTGCGCGACCTGGCCAGGGCCGAGAAGCCGGCGATCATCGTCGCGGGGGGCAGCGCGTATCCGCGGATCATCGACTTCGCGGCCTTTGCCTCGATCGCGCGTGAGGTGGGCGCGCGCCTCATCGTGGACATGGCGCACTTCGCCGGCCTGGTCGCCGGGGGCGTCCACCCCTCGCCGGTGCCGCACGCCGACATCGTCACTTCGACGACGCACAAGACGCTGCGCGGGCCGCGCGGCGGCCTGATCCTGTGCACCGAGGAAATGGCCAAGGCGGTGGACAAGCAGGTGTTCCCCGGGATGCAAGGCGGCCCGCTGATGCACGTGATCGCGGCCAAGGCGGTGGCGTTCGGCGAGGCGCTGGCGCCGAGCTTCGCCGGCTACGCGCGGCAAGTGGTGGCGAACGCGCGCGCGCTGGGCGAGGCGATGGCCGAGCTGGGGTTCACGCTGGTCTCGGGCGGCACCGACACCCACCTGCTGCTGGTGGATCTGCGGAGCAAGAAGCTCACCGGCAAGGTGGCCGAGCAGACGCTCGACCGCGCCGGCATCACCGTCAACAAGAACACCGTGCCGGGCGATCCCGAATCGCCGTTCGTGACGAGCGGCGTACGGATCGGCGTGCCGGCCCTGACGACGCGCGGCATGAAGGAACCGGAGATGCGGCGGATCGCGGGGCTGATCGACCGCGCGCTGGCGGGCAAGGACTCGGAGGACGCGCTGGCCCGGATCAAAGCTGAAGTGCGGACCCTGGCGGAGGCATTTCCGCTCTATGGACTGCCGGCCCGAAGTCAATAGTGCTTGACCGCGCGCTTCGGTTTCCCGTAGGTTGACCGCGTGTCGGAACCCGCGATGAGCCAGCTGGACTTTGCGGACGACGTGATCGCCCGGATCCGGGATCGCGCCGGGCCGTTCGACATGCGCGCCTATCTGTTCGTGCTCGCGTCGCTGGAGCGGCTCCAGGGCCGGCTGGCGGAGCGGCGCCACGTGACGGGCGATGAGCTGGCGCGGGCGTGCAGGGATTTCGCGCTCGAGCAGTACGGGTTGCTGTCCCGCACCGTGCTCGAGCACTGGGGTGTCCGGACCACGGACGATATCGGACGGATGGTCTTCACCCTCATCGACGTCGGTCTGCTGAAAGCGCAGGATACCGACCGCATGGAGGATTTCCGGTCCGTCTTCGCGTTCGCGGAGGCGTTCGAGTCCGACTACCCGTGGGGGGCGTGGCGCGACGACCCTTAACTGGAGGGGGCGGCCATGGCGGACCGGGAGTGGCCGGAGTGCATGCGGTGCAACGAAGGGCAGCTGATTCCTCTGTCGGACTACGGTCGCGACGGCGCGCCGATCACCTACAAGGCCTGGGTGTGCACCAATCCCGCCTGCGGCTTCAACGTCAGGATCGACAACGGCGAGATCTCCCTCGGCCGCGCGCTGGGGCAGTCGACCAAGTAGCAGGCTGCCGGGCCCGCTGGTGGCCGGCGGCGGTGGGCTAGTGCGCCGCCGCGCACCCGCGGTGGCCGGGACGTTCTATCCGGCGCAATCGGCTCCGCTGCTCGCGGCCGTCACCGCGCTGCTCGAGCCGGCCGTGGCGGCCGAGCCGGCCGTCGCGGCCATGGCGCCGCACGCGGGCTACGTCTACTCCGGACACACCGCGGGCCGCGTGTTCGCCGCGCTCGACGTGCCGCGCCGCTGCATCGTGGTGGCGCCGAACCACACCGGCGAGGGTGAGGCGGCCCACGGCGGCAGCGTGTGCGCCCTGGGCGTGTTCGCGACGCCCATGGGTGACGTGCCGGTGGACGAACCGCTCGCCGCGATCCTGCTCGCCGAGTGCCTTTATCTCGAAGACGATCCCAAGGCGCACCGCCGCGAGCACGCCGTCGAGGTCGAGCTGCCGTTTTTGCTGGCGCGGCGGCCGGACCTCACGATCGTGCCGGTGGTCGTGGGCTGGAGCGACTGGCCGCGCACCCGCGCGCTGGGTGAGGCGCTGGCGCGCACGGTGGAGCGCGCCGGCGAGCCGGTGCTGCTGGTCGCCAGCAGCGACATGACGCATTACGAGCCGGCGGCTGAGGCCCAGCGCAAGGACCGTCTGGCGCTCGCCGAGCTGGAGCGGCTCGACGGCGAGACGCTGCTCGACGTCACCCGCCGCCACCGGGTGACGATGTGCGGCCGCGTGCCGGCCGCCGCCGTCGCCCACGCGGCGCGGCTGTTAGGCGCATCGGCGGGTCGGGTGGTGGAGACGTCGCATTCGGGCATGGTGACCGGCGACGACCGCTCGGTCGTGAGCTATGCGGGGATGGTGATGCGATGAACGTGGTGCCGGTGCTGTCGGCGGTCGAGGCCGCCGTGTGGGATCGCGACGCGCGCGAGTTCGCCAAGATCCCTTCGCGCGTGCTCATGGAGGCGGCGGGCCGCGCGGTCGCCGCGCTGATCGCGCGCGAGTTCGGGCCGCGGCTGGGCGACGGGG
>Ga0335085_10011159_pt1 | contig 13351 bp, 10 predicted proteins | sample Lox_Sample_45_FD_206712 | JGI IMG/M metagenome (GOLD analysis project Ga0335085, IMG submission 206712) | Soil microbial communities from Loxahatchee National Wildlife Refuge, Florida, United States - Lox_Sample_4.5 | ecosystem: Environmental > Terrestrial > Soil > Wetlands | place: USA...
TATGTTCGTGCATGGAACCCCTCCGGATTAAGCGAAAATCTTTTTAGCCACAGATTCATGGGATGAACGGGATAAGACTCAAAAAGAAAAGCCGATGTTTTCAAAAATAGGATTGATGGTTGTGTTTTTAGCCTGATCCATCCCCTTTATCCCATGCATCTGTGGCAAAGAAGCCGTTGTTACTTTTGTTGAAGCTGCGCCTCCTGGACGGCGGGTTCGGCTACCCCGCCCAGCCAGCCGCGGATCAGCCGCACGGCCTGGAGGATGTGGCGCCGGGTGGCGGCGGAAAAGGGTTCCCCGAACTCGAAGCTCTCGGCGGGTATCCGGCAAAGGTAAAGCTCCGGGCAATAGGCCCCCAGGGCGCGGGAAAGGCTGAAAAGGGCCTGGGGCGTCAGGTGGTGGGTGGAGGAGGCGGGCGTCCCTTGGGTCTTTTCGATCTTTTCCAGCCGGGTTTCCATGCCATCCACCGCGGCGTCCACGAAGACCACCCGGTCGAAATTCCCCCATTCCTCCAATATCTCCGGGCCCAACTGCTGGGCGACCCGCGTTTCCAAACCGGGCAGGTTCAGGAAGTCAAAAAGGCACGCAACCTCCCAACCCGCCCCATCGTCGCCGCGGGAGACATTGCCCAAACCCAAAAGGAGTGTTTTCAACGGAGCCATTCGCGAGCCTCCAGGATGACGGAAGGGGATCCGTCTCCGGCAGAGTTCCCGCGCCTTAACCGCGGGTTTAAGATTTTTTATATCTTTTGTTGCCGGAAAAATATGACGAATCCCATACGAATCAGGGGTTACGGAACTGCACTTTGTACCCGTCATGGGCCGCAGGCGAGGTTTTGTCCGTCAAGGCGACGATGCCCGGCAGTTTCTTGCCCTCCATGAATTCCAGCGAGGCGCCCCCGCCGGTGGAAATATGGCTCATTTTGGAGGCCAGGCCCATCTGGGTGACGGCCGCCACCGAATCCCCGCCGCCCACGATGGTGACCGCGCCCCTTTCGGAGGCCTCGGCCATGAGTTTGGCGATGGCCAGGGTCCCCTTGGCGAAGGGTTCCATCTCAAAGACTCCCACAGGCCCGTTCCAGAAGATGGTCTGGGCGGTGCGCAGGAAATCGCCGTATTTCTCGATGGTATGGGGGCCGATGTCCACCCCTTCCCAGCCCGGAAGGATGCCGCCCCGGGGAACGACCTTCACGTTGGCCTTGGCGTCGAACTTGTCGGCGATCACGTGGTCGATGGGGAGCAGGAGGGGTACGTCCGTGTCCACCGATTCCTCGATCAGGCGGTCGGCCAGGGACAGCTTGTCGGGTTCCACCAGGGACTGGCCGATCTCGAAGTTGCGGGCCTTGAGGAAGGTATAGGCCATTCCGCCGCCGATGATGAGGACGTCCACCACTTTCATCAGGTTCTGGATGACGTCGATCTTGCCCGAAATCTTGGCGCCGCCGATGACCGCCACGAAGGGCCGCTCGGGCTCGGAAAGGGCCCGGCCCAGGTATTGGATCTCCTTCATCATCAGGAAACCCGCCGCCGACTGGGGTACGAAACGCGTCACGCCCTCGGTGGAGGCATGGGCCCGGTGGGCCGTGCCGAAGGCGTCGTTGACGTAAATGTCGGCCAGGGCGCCCAGCTTGGCCGCGAAGGCGGGGTCGTTTTTTTCTTCCTCCGAATGGAAGCGAAGGTTCTCCAAAAGGAGGACCTCGCCGTTCTTGAGGGCGGCCACTTCCTTTTCCACGTCATGGCCCACGCAGTCCTTGAGGGCCTTGACGGGTTTCTTGAGCAGGTCGGAAAGGCGGTCGGCCACGGGCTTGAGGCGCAGTTTCTCATCCACGCCCTTGGGGCGGCCCAGGTGGGAACAGAGCACCACCTTGGCGCCCTTGTCCAGGAGGTATTGGATGGTTTTGAGGGACTCCCGGATGCGGGTGTCGTCGGTGATCTTCTGGTTCGCGTCCAGGGGGACATTGAAATCCACCCGGACCAGGACCTTTTTACCGGCAGGTTGCAAATCCTCGACCGTCAGCTTGTGGTAGCTCATAACCACCTCCTAAAGTCAGTCCGCGGTTGGCAGTTCGCGGTTGGCGGGGACGGTTTCAACCAATGCCACCGTCCAAGCCGCCGGCCACGAATGTCCACTGCGGGCTGGTTTTTCAATGCCTTCGTCGAAGCTGCCAGCTACGAACCGCGAACTGCGAGCTGGTTTTAGTGCCTTTCGATCGTCCTTACCAGTTCGCCCTTAGCGTCCCTGATCTCCACCACCATGGGCATGGCGCCGATGGCGTGGGTGGAGCAGGAGAGGCAGGGGTCGTAGCAGCGGATGGCCGCTTCCACCCGGTTGAGTGCCCCTTCCTTCACGTCCGCGCCCTTCACGTACTGCTTGGCCACGTCCAGCACCGAGCGGTTCATGGAGGGGTTGTTCTGCCCGGTGGCGATCACCAGGTTCACCATGGTCAACTGGCCGCCCTTGTCCACCTTGTAATGGTGGAAGAGGGTTCCCCGGGGGGCCTCGGTGCAGCCGACGCCCTCCTCCTGGTTCCTTCCGGCCACGGCTTGCACGTCGGTGGAGAGGATATTGGGATCGTTTAAGAGCATCTCGATCTCCTCGATGCAGGCGATGGTCTCGATCAGGCGGGCGTAGTGGTAATAGAAGGTCCCGTTGACGGCCTTGCCGCGCCCCAGGCTCTTGAAGGACTCGAATTCCTTCTGGGCCTTGGGCGTCTTCATCTTGGAGGCCGCGTTCAGGCGGGAGAGAGGGCCCACCCGGTAGACGCCCTGGGGGTAGCCCAGGGGCTTGTAATAGGGGTACTTCAGGTAGGAATAGTCCACCGGCATCTCGGCGATGTAGGTGAGGTAGTCGCGGGGGTTAACCTGGTCCTTGACGATCTTCCCGTCCGCTCCCACCCAGCGCAGCTTGCCGTCGTACATCTCATGGGTGCCGTCGGGGCCCACGATCCCCATGTGCAGGGTCTCGGCGGGCGCGAAGGTCTCCACTTCCTGCTTGTGGGAGTCCATGTACTCCTTGAGCAGCTTGAGGCCGATCAGGGTGGTTTCCATGGCTTCGGGAATCCACTTCAGCATGTCCTCGCGGCTTTCGGGTTTGAGGGGGGAGGCCACGCCGCCGGCGATGACGCCGTTGGTGTGGATCTTCTTGCCCGTGATGTGCTGGGAAATCTCTTGCCCGAACTTGCGAAGGCGGATGCCCCGCTTGGCCACGTCGGGGAACTTGGCGGCCAGGCCGACCACGTTGCGGAGGGCCGGGTCCGAATCCCAACCCAACAGGAAGTCGGGGGCCGAGAGGTAGAAGTAGCTCAGGGCGTGGGAGGACAGCAGCTGGCCCAGCTGGATCAGGCGGCGCAGCTTCACCCCCGCCTCGGGCACCATCACGCGCTGGATGTCGTCACAGGCTTTGGCGCTGGCGATCGAGTGGGACACGGGGCAGATGCCGCAGATGCGCGGCGTGATGACCGGCATCTCCGTGTAAAGCCGCCCCTCGCAGAACTTCTCGAAGCCGCGGAATTCGTCCACGTGGAACTGGGCGTCCGCGACCTCGTTTTTCGCGTCGAGGAACAATGAAATCTTGGCATGGCCCTCGATGCGGGTCACAGGGTTGATTTTGATGACTTTATTTTCGGGACTCATAAGCACACCCCTTTAACCACAGAGTACACAGAGTTCACAGAGTTAAAGATTTTTGGATTTTTGGAATCAACATGCCTTACTCCGTGTACTCCGTGACCTCTGTGGTTCAATGTTTTGTTTTTGAAGTAGGTTTCAACCATAGGAGGCCTTCCTTTCGTTCGAGAGATCCGGCGTTTTGTCGGTCAAAAGGGCCAGCAGGATGTCGAAAATCCTGTCCGCGTCCGGCGGGCAGCCCGGGATGTAGTAGTCCACCTTGATCACCTCGTGCAGGGGCGTCACCCGGGAAAGCAGGGGGGAAACCCCGCCGCCGCCCGGGGGCAGCTTGCCGGGCACGTTGGAGGGAAGCTCCACATAGGCCTTCTTCAGGGCCACTTCGGTGCCCACCAGGTTCCTTAAGGAAGCAACGTTGGCCGTCACGGCGCAGTCGCCGAAGGCCACCACGAACTTGCTCTTCTCGCGGATGTGCTTGAGTTCGGTGACGTGCTCCTCGCTGGAGACGGCGCCCTCCACCAGGGTGACATCCACCTCGGGCAGGTTTTTGCCGTCCACCACCGGGCTCTTCACGATGTCGGCCAGCGCCACCACGTCCAGCAGGCGCTCGTCGATGTCCAGGAGGGACATGTGGCAGCCGGAACAGCCGGCCAGCCATACGGTTGCGATTTTCTTCTTGGAAGTCATAAGGCACCTCTTTTCACCACGGAGTACACAGAGTTCACAGAGTTAAAGATTTTTGGATTTTTAAAATCAACACGCCTTACTCCGTGTACTCCGTGACCTCTGTGGTTCCATCTTTTGGTTTGGGTGTTGTTCATTTTTCTTTCCTTTTCTGGACCAAACCCGAGACCAGGTCCGGATGCTTCATCAGCTTGCCTTGGGCCGCATCCTTGGGCCACAGCGCCCCCACGGGGCACACCATCACGCATTTGCCGCACCAAGTGCAGGCGTCGGAGGAGGCCCAGGGGTCGTGGAACCCCGAGACCACCCGGGAATTGAAGCCCCGTCCCATGACGTCCCAGACATGGGCGCCCTCCACCTCGTCGCAGACCCGCACGCAGCGGGTGCAAAGCACGCAGCGGTTGTGGTCGATGACGTATTTGGGGTGGGAGGCGTCCACCTCCACCACCGGCATCAGGTAGGGAAGCTCGACGTGCTCCATCCCGACCGACTTGGCCAGGTCCTGAAGCTCGCAGTTCTTGTTGGCCACGCAGACCGCGCAGATGTGGTTGCGCTCGGAAAAGAGCAGCTCCACGATGGTGCGGCGGTGCTTCTTGAGCCTTTCGGTGTCGGTATGCACCTTCTGGCCCGGCGCCGCCATGGTCACGCAGGTGGGGAAGAGCCGGGGCGTTCCCTCCATTTCCACCAGGCAGAGCCGGCAGGCGCCCACCTCGGAGAGGCCGTCCATGTGGCAGAGGGTGGGGATGGGAATCTCGTTCTTCCGGCACACGTCCAGGAGCGACTGGCCCGGTTCGGCCTGCACGTCCTTCCCGTCGATCGTCAAGGTAAAGGGGGTTCCCATCAGCGCACCTCCACTAAGGATTTGGCCGGCTTGCAGACGCCGGAGGGGCAGCGTTTCTCCCTTACGTGGGCGACGTACTCGTCCCGGAAGTAACGCAGGGTCGAAAGCAGGGGATTCGGGGCGCTCATGCCCAGCCCGCAAAGGCTGGTTTCCTTGACCATGGGGGCCAGGGATTCCAGGAGCGCCAGGTCCCGCTCGGTGGCCTGGAAGGTGCAGATCTTGGTCAAGAGCAGGTGCATTTGCTTCGTGCCCACGCGGCAGGGAATGCACTTGCCGCAGGACTCGTCCATGCAGAACTCCATGAAGTAGCGCGCCACGTCGGGCATGCAGGAGGTCTCGTCCATGACGATGAGCCCCCCCGATCCCATGATGGAGCCCAGCTTCACCAGGGCCTCGTAGTCCAGAGCCGTGTCCAGATGCGCCTCGGGGATGCAGCCGCCCGAGGGGCCGCCGGTCTGGGCCGCCTTGAATTTCTTGCCGCCCGGGATGCCGCCTCCGATATCGAAGATGACCTCCCGAAGGGTGGTTCCGACCGGGATTTCCACCAGCCCCGTGTTGAGGATGCGACCCGAGAGCGCGAAAACCTTGGTGCCCGTGCTCTTGGGGGTGCCGATGGCGGCGTACCATTCGCCGCCGCGCTCGATGATGGGCGCGATATTGGCGAAGGTTTCCACGTTATTAATCAGGGTAGGCATGCCCCAAACACCCTTTTCCGCCGGAAAGGGCGGCCGGGGGCGGGGGGTGCCCCGCTTGCCCTCGATAGAGGCCAGCAAGGCCGTTTCCTCGCCGCAGACGAAGGCGCCCGCGCCGATGCGCACTTCCACGTCGAAGGAGAAATCGGTCTCCAGGATGTTCTTGCCCAAAAGGCCCAGTTTCTTGGCCCTTTGGATGGCGGTGGTGAAGCGAGAGATGGCCAGGGGGTATTCCCCTCTTATATAAGCGAAGCCCTTGTTGGCGCCGACCGCGTAGCCGCCCAGGATCATGCCTTCCAAGACCCGGTGGGGGTCGGATTCCAAAACCGAGCGGTCCATGAAGGCCCCGGGGTCGCCCTCATCGCCGTTGCACACCAGGTACTTGTTCTCGCCCACGAACTTGTAGGACATCTCCCACTTGGTGCCGGTGGGGAAGCCCGCGCCGCCCCGGCCCCGAATGCCGCTTTGCTTGACCTCGCCGATGACCTCTTCCCGGGACATCTGGGTCAGGGCCTTGGCGAGGGCGCTGTAGCCGCCGAGGGCGATGTAGTCCTCAATGCTCTCCGGGTCCACCGTGCCGCAGTTTTCCAGCACGATCTTGTGCTGTTTCTTGAAGAAGGAGTTTTCCTGGGACTTCAGGGGCACGCCGGATTTCTGGTCGGAGAAGATGAGCATCTTCTCGACGGTCTTATGGTCCTTCAAATGCTGGTTGACGACCTTGGCGGCGTCCTCGCCGGTCACCTTCTGGTACATGACGTCCTCGGGCATCATCTGCACCAGGGGGCCCTGGTTGCAGGCGCCCATGCAGCCCACCGACTTGACCTCCACGTCGTTCAGGCCCGCGTCCTTGACGGCGGCCTTGGTCTTCTCCAGCGTGTGCATGGAGCCGGAGGAAATACAGCCCGCGCCCATGCAGACATGCACCTTCTTGGGCTTGGCGCCGCGCTCGGCTTTCAGTTTTTCCCGCAGTTCCTTCAAAGCATCCGAATTCATGGTGTGATCCCTCCTTGGGGCAGTTCAACTGTTACTTTTCTTTTCCCATCACCGAACTTCCGAGATACCCAAATTCCGAAGAATTTGGGTATTGCAGGCTGTTGTTGGTGGTTCCTTTCTTTTTTCAGCCCGCAATCTTGGCTTTGACTTTTGGAACGATTTCCTCCGGCTTCACCCGGGCCAGCACCTCGCCGTCCAGCACCACCGCCGGGGCCATGCCGCAGGACCCGATGCAACGGGCGATCTGGACGCCCAGCTTGTTGTCCTTAGTCACCTCGCCCGGCTTGACGCCCAATTCCTTCTCGATTTGCTCGATCAAGAGATGGGCGCCCTTCACGTAGCAGGCCGTGCCCATGCAGACCACGCAACTGTGCTCGCCCTGGGGCTTCAAGGAGAAGAAATGGTAGAAGGTGACGACTCCGTAAACCCGCGAGGCGGGGATGCGCAGTTCCTTGGCGATGAACTCAATGACCGGTTTGGGCAGGTAGCCGAAAAGCTCCTGGGTGGCGTGCAAGACCTGGATGAGGGAATCGGGTTTACGCCCCTGGGCGGCCATGACCGCCAGGATGCGCTTGATGCGGGGGTCGCTGCGTTTAATTTCAGCCTGGGGGCTGGAGGGGATGGCGGCCGCGGTATTCATATTGGCTTCCTTCCTTAGGTCAAAAGATGGGTTTCTTGCTGACGCATTACTTATGGGCCTTTTTAGAAATTTTTTTGATGATGTCGGTCATATAAAAAAGGATTTAACTTAAGGAATGACCGTTTTGGGGGATGAGGGAGGAGATGGAATCCGAAACCTCAAGTAGGCCTTGAAGCCGCTGGGGGTCTTTCCGACGTGGTGGTTTAACGGGCCGCGGGAGTGGTTAAATGGGTGGGATGGGCTAAAAAACCAATATTCCTAAAGGAGTGTCATTTATGCCAAACCAAACCAGGACAGCCATCGTCACGGGGGCTTCCAAGGGCATCGGCGCGGCGCTGGCCAAGCGGCTGGCCGCGGACGGCTTCCGGACGATCGTCAATTACCTCTCCAGTGAGGCCGAGGCGCGGGAAGTGGTGGCCGCCATCGGCAAGACGGGCGGGCAGGCGAAGGCGGTGGGGGCCGACGTGGCCGAGCCCTCGGCCCTGCGGATGCTTTTCGACCGGGCGGAGGCGGAATACGGCCCCGTGGACGTGCTGGTGAACAACGCCGGCATCCTCAAGGCCGCGCCCCTGGCCCAGGTTACCGACGAGGACTACCAGCGCCAGGTGGCCATCAACCTTACGGGCAGTTTCTACGGTATGCGCGAAGGGGCCAAAAGGGTGCGCGACGGGGGCCGCATCATCAACGTCTCCACCAGCATCATCGGCTATTACATTCCCGCCCACGCGGTCTACGCGGCCACCAAGGCGGCGGTGGAAGCCATGACCCACGTTTTGGCCAAGGAACTGGGCGCCCGCAAGGTGACCGTCAACGCGGTGGCGCCCGGGCCGGTGGGCACGGAACTGTTCCTGACCGGCCGGTCCGAGGAAGTCCTGAAACGCCTCACCAACGACATTCCCCTAGGCCGCCTGGGCGAGCCCGATGACATCGCCAAGGTCGTTTCCTTCCTGGCAAGCCCCGAAAGCGGCTGGGTCAACGGGCAGGTGATCAAGGTGAACGGCGGACGGAACTAACCGGGGTAGGGAACGGGCCTGAAAAATGGGTATTACCTCGGCTGAAATCCCCCGGCCCATCGGGTATACTCACGCGTCTTCCACAACTATTAAGGAGAACTGAATATGAAATACCGCTCGACCGTCTTGATCCCGGCCGCCCTGGCTTTGCTGGGCTGGGGTACGGGCCCCGCCGCGAAGGCGCAGGACGCCACCGCCGTCGCCGCCACGCCCACCGCCGCCGTTTCGGCCGCCGCCAGCTCGACCCCTAGGCCCAAAAAGAAGAAGGCCGGGCCCGAGGTCATCACCACGCCCTCGGGGCTCAAGTACCAAGTCCTGAAAAAGGGGCAGGGGTCTTTCGCCATGAGGGGGGAAACGGTCAGCGTGCATTACACCGGTTGGCTGACGGACGGCACCAAGTTCGACAGCTCGGTGGACCGGGGCCAACCCTTCCAGTTCACCCTCGGGGCCGGGCAGGTCATCCAGGGCTGGGATATCGGCGTGACGGGGATGCGGGTGGGTGAAAAACGCAAGCTGACCATCCCGCCCGACCTGGGCTACGGTGCGGCCGGGGCGGGGGGCGTCATTCCTCCCAACGCCACGCTGGTCTTCGACGTGGAACTGCTGGGCATTTCCCAATAACGGCAGTTCGCAGTCGACAGTCGGCAGTCGACAGGTAGGACAAAGCTAAGGAAAAGGCGGGGCCCAAGCCCCGCCTTTTTTTATGTCCCCTCCCAGGCGATTTGGTTGAAATCGGCGGGTGGCTGGTTTATAAGAGCAGGCAAATAAACCATCCGTTTGTCCCTACACCATTCAAAAAGTCCCAGTCAAAGGCCGTGATCCAATTCTGAGGAGGCGTCTGTGTCCTATTCCATGATTCCCGCCGGGAAACGATTTTCAGGAGCCCTCCTCTTACTTCTCGCCGCGGCGCCCCTCTTGGCCCAGACCTCCATCACCAGCAACGACGGGGGCACCGGCACCACCGGCAACCTCTACGAGGCCGTCACCCTCATCAACGGGACTGCCAACGGGGGAAGTGTGACCCTGGATATTTCCGGCTCCAACTCGGTGACCCTGGGCCAGGCGCTTCCCACGGTCTCCCAAAGCCTGACCTTCCTGGGCACGGTGGGAACGGACCAAACCCTGGGGATTACCGGCTCCACCGAGGCCGAATCGGCATTGGTCTTCAACCAAAACCTGGGTTTAGGCGATGGCGTGACCCTGTCCGTCCTCAACGACGGGGCGGGTGGAAACGGTAATTTGGACAGCTCGGTCTCCATCGGCGGAACACTTTCCATGGGGGTCAGTTCGGCTTTCAGCCTCACCGCCGCGCAGGGATCAACGGGCACCACCGGCAGTACTGGAAGCGCGGGCCCGAACGGTGTCACTTCCGGCCAGACCGGGGGTCCCGGTGGTTTCGGCGGCTCCGGGGGATCGGGGGGTAACGGGGGAAACGCGTCGGTCACGGCCGCCGTCCTTTCCCTTACGGGAGCGGGCGATGATTTCACCCTCACGGGCGGCACCGGCGGAACCGGCGGCAGCGGGGGAGTGGGCGGTTTCGGCGGCGTGGGTGTCGACGGCGCGAATGGCGGCAGTTTCGGCCAATCCGGCGGCAACGGGGGCAGTGGCGGTTCAGGCGGCGCCGGGGGTGTTGGGGGTAATGGGGAAAACGCATCGCTCACGGCGACCACCCTTTCCCTCTCGGGCGCGGGTGATTCGATCCTCGTTACCGGCGGCACCGGCGGCGTCGGCGGGGCCGGGGGTGTGGGCGGTTCCGGCGGTTTCGGCGGGGCCGGGGGCGCGGGCGGCATTGGCGGCAATGGGGGCAATGGGGGTACGGGAGGCGAGGGTGGCATCGGGGGCCAGGCCGGTAACGGGGGAAACGCCTCAGTCACGGCGGGTTCCCTTTCCCTCTCGGGCGCGGGTGACTCCTTCACCGTCACCGGCGGCGCGGGCGGCATCGGCGGTGCGGAGGGAATTGGCGGCAATGGGGGCAATGGGGGTCCCGGAGGCCCCGGCGGCCTCGGCGACCCGTCCGGGATCGGCGGATCCAGGGGCTCCAACGGGGCTTCCGGCTTCCAGCAGGGGGCGGGCGGCAACGGGGGCAACGCCGCGTTCACGGCGAACTTCCTGAACATGGGGGCCGGGACCACCTTCACCGCCGCGGGCGGCGCCGGGGGAACGGGCTCCACCAACGGCACGGCCGGGTCGGCTTTCGTCACCCTGGGCCACCTGGACGGCTCGGGCACGCTCAATATCACGGGCACCACCGCGGTCCTCCAGGCCTTGAACCTTTCCAGTTCGGCCTCCATCAGCATCGAAGGGACCACGGCCGCCTTTTACGCGGGCTCCGGCAATTTTTCAGGGGTTATCTCGGGCGACGCGTCCCTCATATATTCAGGGTCCATCCTGTCCTTCGACGGAACGGACCTTTCCACCGGCCCCGTCTCGGTCACGACCGGGTTGTTCCTGATGGGCGGGAGCAATCCCGAAGCCCTGCTCACCGGGGACACGGTGGTTTCAGCCCCGGCCACCCTGGAAGGGCGCGGCAGGATTTTGGGCAGTCTGGACAACAACGGCGTGGTGGCGGCCGGCGTCGGAAGCTCGGGAACCCTGACGGTGGGCGGCTATACCCAAGCGGCTTCCGGAACCCTAGCCATCGGCGTATCCCCCACCCAGTCCACGGCCTTGAACGTGCAGGGCACGGCCCAATTGGCGGGGGCGCTCACCGTGACGGCCTCGGGCAATTTCGGGGTGAAGTACACTTACCAGTTCCTGACGGCCTGGAACCCGCTGCTGACCAAGTTCACCAGCTACGGTTACGACCTTCCTTCTTATTTGACGCCTTCCATCTCCTACGGCGCGGATGACGTGCTGCTCACCCTCACCCGCACCAACGCGGATTTCGGCGTCTTCGCCCAGACGGCCAACGAACAGGCGGTGGCGGCGGCCCTGAACAGCGCGGTCACCTCGGCCGGCGGCGATCTTCTGAATAAGATGAACGCCCTCTACACCCAGCCCTCGGGCCAAGCCGGGGTTTTGGAACAGTTGGGAGGGGTGGTTTACACGGCCCTTCCGAACCTGACGGTGGAAAGCGCCCAGTTCCAGACGGGCCTCTTGATCGACCGGTTGGAAGGCCACGGCCTGGGATCCTCAACGCCCCTGCAGGCTTTCCAGTGGAACCCCGGCCCCTACGCCGACGCGGCGTCGTCGGACGCGGACAGCCTGCTCAAGCCCGGGGAATCCAAGGGCTATTGGCTCGAGCAAACCGACAGCTTCGGGTCCCTCTCCGGCAACAGCCAGGTTTCGTCCTTCAACCAAACCGGCTACGGTTTGATGGGGGGCTACGAATCCTCGGCCGGGGACGGCCTGGTCTCGGGCTTCGCGGCCGGCTATCTTCACACCAACCTTACCAGCCAGGGCGCGGATGGAACCGCGGGGGTGGATAACTGGCAAGGCGACATCTACGGCCGTTACCGCTTCGAAAGCCTGGACTTGGCGGTGGTGCTGGGCTACGGCTTCAACCAGTACCAGGTTTCCCGGCCCATCGGCACGGGTATCCAGGCAGCCGGGTCCTTCACGGGCAACCAAATCAGCGCGGGGCTCGAGCTGACCGAACACCTGACGGCGGGGGACTTGAACCCCGTTGTACTGGCCGGGGGCCAATACACCTACGTGGAAACCGCCGCCTTTACCGAGCGCAACGCCGACAGTTACGACCTGTCGGTGCCCGGGGCCAACGCCTATTCCTTGAGGCCCTACCTGGGGGTCGGCCTGGAGCCCAAAGTGAAGACGGGCGGTCTGGTGCTGGAGCCCCTGGTGAAAGTGACGGTTGCCCAGGAAATGCTGACCCCCACGGCCCAGCAAAACATCACCCTGGCGGGCGCGGCGCAGAGCCCCTTCAATATTACGGGTGTCACGCCCGGGCAGACCATCGTCGGGGCCGAAGCGGGGATGGGCCTGAAGCTGGACGCCCACTTGAAGCTGTACGCGGCCTACGACGGCACCTTCAGCAGTACGGATAACCTAAATACGGTGTCGGGGGGCCTCAACTTGGGGTTCTAACGGCAGTTGTCGGTCGGCAGTGCGCAGTTGGCAGGTAGTCCAAAACAAAGGAAAAGGCGAGGCCAAAAGCCCCGCCTTTTTTATTGGGGTTCTTTTACCCCTGAGGATGGCGAAGTCCTATCGAAGGGCTAAATCTTAAACTGCCATTAATCCGGCATTTCGAAGGAGGTGCGGGGGGAGTAGAATCGAACAAATTTGTGGCAATTTGTAAACCGAGAGAAATTTCTGCTTAGTAAGAAAGTGCAGGAAGAACAAGACTTTAGACCAGTTCAAAGAAACAAAAAGGACAACAATGCCGAAATGGTACGAAGTGTCTATAGATGATGAAGAGAAGATTATCGAAGAAAAAAGGAAATTATGGTTTCCGCAAATGGAAAAAGGAGATTGGGAAAATTTAAATAGCCTTTTTGATAAATTGAATTGGAGGCAAGGCAATACACAAATGCATTTGGTCGACGCTATTAAAATTCTTGGTTTTTCCGGGAAAAAACAATTTTTTGATTTAATGCAAAAATTGTCACCCCAAATAATTAATAAATATGAAAACGGAGCAACAGTATTTCTGTCTTTTGGTCTTCCATTCAAGCCGATTATTGAAAAAAGTTTAACTGACATAGAAGTTCACGGCAAATGTTTCCATACCTGGAAAAAATTATTTTAGAACAAACTAAACTTCAAGAACCGGGCAAAGGCATCTCTATTCAAGAACAAGTTCTCCAAGAAAAAATACGGCAAATAATATCTGAGGAAGTTGAAAAGGAAGGTGTGATTGAAATTCCGAAAATTGATAGCTTGCTGATAACACAGTTAGCTCATGTATA
>Ga0335085_10011161_pt1 | contig 13350 bp, 12 predicted proteins | sample Lox_Sample_45_FD_206712 | JGI IMG/M metagenome (GOLD analysis project Ga0335085, IMG submission 206712) | Soil microbial communities from Loxahatchee National Wildlife Refuge, Florida, United States - Lox_Sample_4.5 | ecosystem: Environmental > Terrestrial > Soil > Wetlands | place: USA...
GCCTGGTAGCCGTGAACGATGTAGCCCTGCGAGAATTTTGCGAGCCAGGGATGGACCTGACGCGCAGCCTCGACATAGGGCGTGGGATCGGCGGAGAATTCCGGCAGTTCCACCGGCAGGGTCGGCAGCGCCGTGTCCGCAACCATTTCCATCGCGTCGGTCCTCCCACGGGCGACACAATTGCCGCCCGCTCTTCACCCGCGGGAGAAGACTAGCCCATACCGGGCCTGCGCCGATAGGCTCGCCGGCGCGATGCGCCGACTATTGCAGGTACGTCACGCCGAGAAGTACGATTCCACAAATCCCGAATACGGTCGCCGTGCCCCATAACCAGCGCTTTTTCGTAATGATGGCGACGGTGGAAAGCGCGATGCCGATCTCGAACAGCGTTGCAGCGCCGGTCAGCCAGTGATGACGGTCCTCATGCGCGCGGCTTTGATCGAGCAGCTTGTCGCGCTCGGTTTCGAAGGCGCGCGCTTGTTTGCCGACCTTCTGTTTTTTGTCGTTCTCGTCCTTGGCCGCATTCTTGTATTCGGCCGCTTTGTCGCCACCCGCGTCGGCGGCAATCGAATACATCTTGTTCTTCAGGCTGTCCGCCTCGAATTCATTCCAGGCGTCGGTCGCCTGATCCTGGCTAAGTACAGCCTCGCTTGACGATCCGAGCGCGCGGCCGCCCTCCACCGTTTCGAGGCTGCCGGCGACGGCAGCAAGTACCGCAAGAATTGCCACCGTGATCGAGATGCGCGCGATGAAGGGATCGCTCTCGTGCGCCGCGTGGGCGGCATGCTCGGTATGTTCGTGCGCATCCAGCGCGGCGTCGTGAACCATTGTTGCCTCTTGAACGGGTCTTCCGAATCAGCGGAAAAGGTAAAGCGCTGGCGCGGGGATTTTGCAACACCGCGGGCTGAGCACGGAGGGGATCGTGCGGCGAACGCGATGGACCAATACGATTCTGGGTGTATTGGCTTTGGGTCTGTTGCAGGGGTGCGCGGAAGGGCGATCAGGGGACTGCCTGCTCTCCTCACAAAAGCCCATGGTCGTCGCGGAGCTGTTCTTCGGCCGCGAAACGGAAACGCACGCGGACGAGGCGGACTGGGCGATCTTCGTCGATACGGTCGTGGCCAAGTATTTTCCGGACGGATTCACGATCCTGAACGGAAAAGGTGGATGGCGAGACGCGTGGCTCGGGCAGACACTTTACGAATCTTCGAGAGTTCTTGTGATCGCCGCGCCTCCATCGGCCAATCTGGGAACCAGACTGCAGGCCATCGCGGAGATCTATCGCCGGCGATTCCACCAGCAATCGGTCGGTATCGTGACTTCCCAAGCCTGCGGCGCGTTTTAATCACCGGGGGCGCTGGCGCCCGGGAAGCCTGGCGTCCCGCCGGCAACAATGGTTCGCCGCCATCGTATTCCGGCAGGACGCTGGCGTTACCGCTCGTCAATACGTGCAGTAGCCGTAGTAGTAGTCGTAGTAGTCACAGCCCCCATAGGGGTAGCCATAGTAGGGGGAGCCGTAGAAGCCGATTCCTACACCCCACCCGGGACCCCATCCCCAACCCCACGGATGGCCCCAGCCGCCACGCCAACCCCAGCCTCCGTGCCAGCCGTTCCAACCTCCGTGCCAGCCGTTCCAACCACCATGCCAGCCGTGGCCCCAGCCGCCATGAAAACCAGTGCCCCCATGAAAATTGCCGCCATGGAACCCGCCGCCGTGCATTCCTCCGGTTCCGCCGTGGAAACCGCCGCCCCCGTGCCACTGTGCGTCGGCGGCGACGGGCATACTGACAATCGCTGCGGCGCCTAACAAACCTGCACCCGCAACAGCCGCGAGAGCGTCCTTTCTGAAAGATTCGGAAAGTCTCATATGAGCCTCCTTCGGTCGAAGCTTCGTCTCCCTCCCTTCTCGTCAGCCCTAGATGGGGCCAACGCGTGAGCATTCAACGATAATCTGGCCGCATGCGTTGCTTCGCATGGCGTCGTGCGACAGTGAGGATCAGCTCTCAAATTGCTTTTTGACGCTAGAAACTTTTGGAGAATCCGCCAAAAAAGCCCCGGCGCGGGCCCCATTGCGGCGCGAATTCGCCGACGCCGCTGCCGCTGCGGATTTCATATTTTTCATCGAACACGTTGATGACATCAAAGCGCGCGCTGAGGCCGCCGACGCCCCAAAAGGTCAAATCTTGAACGACACCTACATTAACTTGCGTATAGGCATCGACGTGACCGCCATTCGGAACCACCAAGCCTGTCGACGTTACCACATCCTGACGCAAGCCCGACCCGTGAATGAGGTCGGCACTCAGAACAGTATTTTCCCACTTGCAGGATACGCCCGACGACGCCGTGAACGCCTGGTCGTGATCGAGGTTGATGGAATGGTCCTTTCACATAGAGATACTGCGGGGCCAGGAAGCTGAATTGGCTGGTAACCCAATCCTTGCCCTTGGCGCGCCCGAAGGCGACATTTCCATAGGCCGAGAAATTGTCCACCGTGTAATCCGAAGTCAGCTCGACGCCGTCCTGTATACCGTGGGCATAGTTGAACGGCGTCAGAATGATCGGCGCGCCGAACTGTCCTTCGTCGATCAGATTGCGTGAGGTCTTGTAATAGCCGTCGACGCCGACCTTGAGGCCTTCGACGATCTGCTGCTCGGCGCCGATGTCGAAATAGTTGGCACGCTCCGCGACGGGTGTCGTATCCAGGGTGATGCCCGGCGTAACCGACGTTCCGGCGGTCGGGGCCAAAGGCTTGGGGGAAAATTTCTGTACCGACTCATTGCCGACCAGTTCGAAGGGCGGCGGCGTGAAGTAGCGCGCGTAACCCACATGGATCGTCGTGCCGTCGAACGGCTTCCATATCGCGTTTATACGAGGGCTGAGCTGATTACCTCTCGAATATGCCGCGTACTGGTCGTAGCGTAATCCGTAGTTCAACGTGACATTCGAGAGGATGTCCCACTCGTCCTGCAAATAGAAGCTGTAAAGCCACTGCGCCTTCGAACCGTCGTCGACGATGCTTTCAGGAACATTGTAGCTGGGAGTGCCGCTGGGATAGGGCACGCAGGCGTAGGGGTTCGTGGGCGTTCCACCGACCTGCGACTCGTCCGGCGTAGTGCAGTATGCCGGCAGGACCGATGATGTGGTCCGGCTGGCAAGAGTATCCTCCTCGATGATGATACCGCCGCGGATTGTGTGGTCGCCGAGGTGCCACGCCGCCTCGCTCTGCTCGCCGACCGCAATGTCGCGCTTATAGGCCGATTGCGCGATGCCGTTGAAAAGCAGATCGCCGATCGCATCAGGCGCGAAATTGAGACTTGAGTAGCGCCCAAAAGCCGAAATCTGGAAGTCGAACGCTCCTTGACTGCGCAGATAGCTCAGAATTCCGTAATGCGTGATCTCGCGTTGCGTCTGGTTCAGTCGCGCGCTGGGATAGATTGCGCCGCCCGCGAGAGGATCGTTGATGTCCGTCAGACCGAGCGTTGGAGTAAGCCCGGGTGTATCGGGTATTTCGAAATGGTCATGGGAGGTACCCAGATTTGCCGTGAGGCTGCTGTCGTCATCCAGGATATCCTCCAGATACGCAAAGCCGTGAAACTGATATGTGCGGTCGTGAATCGGATTGGAGCCGCTGTCGGGGGATTCGATTCCCAGCGCGTTTGCGAGGTGGTCGGCCGAAACGAAATAGTTGAACGACCCTGCCGAGCCCCCGTAGCTGACACTCGGCTCAATCTCGTTGTGGCTGCCGCCGTAGACCGCGGTCCCGTCCTCCCCGCAGTGTGCCGAAGCTGCTCACCCTCGCCTGCGCATGTGCGTCGCGCCCATAGGCTACTTCTACCGGCCGCCTGTTGTCATTGCACGGTAATGGCGCGGAGCCGGATTGAATGTGGTAACTAATTTGGTCCAGCCAGTTCCAGATTGGATTCGTCCTTGTCAGGCTTTCCGAGAGCGTGCGCAAATGACGGTGCAGCATTATCGGGACGCGCAGCCCTGATTGGGAGATTCGCATTCGCCGCCGCCGCAGGCATGGCGGTCTGCGCGGTACTCGCCTTGGCATCGGTCTACGTGGATTCAGAAGCGATCCTTGAGCGGCGCTACCCGCTGGCTTCCGCCATCAGCCACGTCGATGCGGCGCCGCAAATGGTAGCACGCGGAGCGCATCTGATGCAGATTGCCGGCTGCAAAGCTTGTCACGGCGACGATCTCGAAGGACGCCGTCTCGCTTCGAAAATTTTTCCGTCGCTTTATTCCTCGAATCTCACGCTTGCGGCGCAGAGCATGACGGGGGAGGAAATCGAGCGCGCCATTCGCTTTGCCGTGGCGCCCGACGCGACCAGCCTGTGGGCCATGCCGTCAGGCAGCTACACGTATATGAGCCCCGCCGACCTCGGCGCCATCCTGGCATTCCTGAAGTCCCGAAAACCTGCCGGCACTCCAAGTCCGGGTCCGCACTTTACCTTTGCCGTGCGCTGGGCGCTGGTGACAGGCAAGCTCTCGCCGGCGGTCGACACAACGGCTCAGGCGCCAGGCCCTCTCGATCTCGGCCCACGTTACGACGGCGGCCGCTACCTGGCGCGTCTTGCGTGCGGTGAATGCCATGGAACCGAGCTCGAAGGTCGTGGAGCCGCCGGCGATCTCGGGTGTGTTTCGCGTTACACGCTGCCGGCCTTCTTCGACCTGTTGCGACGCGATCCCCACGGGCGGAGAGATTCCGCGGTGCGCCGTCTTGCCCATGAGCGATTTCACGAATTCGCCGACTACGAGATCATGGCCCTCTTCGACTATCTGCAGGCACGCGCGCACGCCTCCCCGAGGGCAATAGCGCATGCCCGGGCCTTGCGCCGGCAACAGGAAAAATTGCTGGCGGGAAAGTGACCTCACTCGACTCGACTTCCAAAATGGAACCTACCCGGCCAATGGCAAATCGATGCACGTAGCGAAGGCCAAGGCGCCGTTGATCGTGCCTTCGCCAACCAGAGTCGTCGCCGGTTCTTTCATGTCATACGATGACGAGTACCAGCCCAGCACCGGATCTTCCGAGCCGCGCACGGCGCGCCATTGCAGTTCGGGCGACAGGGTCATCGTCGCCGAGCCCGTCTTCCATTGCAGATGCGCAAGATTTGTCTCCAGGCGACAGGAGATCGCGGGATGAAGGTGAAACAAGAGCCTGCAAGGAGTTCGTGATCTCGCAGAGACGTCATCCACGATCTCGAGGCGGCGCTGCGTACGACGCAGGACCACAGTGCGCCGGTGACGACCGGCGAACGGGCGCCACGTGTAACCATCGTGCTCACCGATCGCGACGGCGGGCTCGGCTTCCCCAGTCAGGCCTTCTGCCTTGATAAGCCTGCATTTGGCATGCTTCAGCCAGAGAAAGGGTCCGCCGCTGACGGACTGGCTGGTTTCGCCGAGCTCAACGGTGTTGTGAGCCGCTGTCGCACGGAAATAGTCGCGCCATGCGGGCGCGGCGGTGTAATTGTAGGTGCCGACATCGACAAGGATTGGATGACCGCCGCACCGCAGCTCGATGGCGAGCGCGTCGGCGTGACCGTGCGCCGCGATGGAAAGATATCCGAGCGGTCCGCAATCGAATGCGCAGCTGATCTCATTGGGAGTTCCACAGTCCTGTCGCAGTATCAAAAGGCCCGCATCGCGGGCCGCGGGCTCGCGCGGCGTGGGAGCGCGGTCGGCATGGGGCGCAATCAGCCCGCCCAGCAGCCAGCTGCGCAGCGATTGCGTTGCCCCGCTGGTCGAGATGGAGAACCAGGCGGCGCCCACATTGAGCAGATCGGTCCAGCGATCGTAATCCGGCGCGTCGAGCAGCAGGCCGTGGGCATCGTCTGCGTCGCCCTGGCGCGGTGGATGTCCGTTGCAGTCGGCAAGGTCGGCGAGCTTTTGCAGGGCCGCGACGGCAATCCCGGAAATCACACTGCTCGGCTCGGCCGCGCCGAGCGAAATCTCGGCGAGCGCAATGAGCATCGCCTCGAGCACGAAGCCGTTGTAGGCCGAGGCGAGCTCGCGATTGTATCCGGAACGAAACGTCTGACGGGGGAATTCGTGCTCAAGAAGCTTGCGTGCTGCGCCTCGCCAACGCCGGGATTGGGTAAACCAGGGCATGGCCGATGCGGACACGAAAAGACCGCAAGCCTCGTAGATCAGATGATTGTTGGCTGAAGATCCCATGCTCATCCGCCGCGCCAGCAGCCATTGATGTTCGTAGATGAGTTGTCTGAAGGCGGGATTGCCGTCGAAAATCGTCGCGGTGTCCGGCCAATCCTCAAGCAGCCTGCGTATCCAGGTGAAGGCGATCAGCCGCATGCCGACCTCGATGCTGCTCGCCCAATGAATGCCATGCAGGAACGGATTGGCTTCGCGCCATGACGCAAGAGTGTCCGCCGCGCGGCGCGCATAAACGTCTTTGCCGGTGAGCCAGTAGGCCATGGCGAGCAGCGTCGTATGGTGATGCCGCGACAATTCCCAGACATACTTCGTGTCGAAGCCGAGAGCTTCGCCATGGGTGCGAATCCGGAACGTGTAGGAGTCGGACGGAACACCGACACCGAAATTGACATCCCGATGCCAATCGGGATTGGCCGCCACGTCGCAGCGGCAGACGCGAAAGACGTTCCAGGCCCCCGACAGCAGCGCGTCGGCAGCCGCCAGTGCTCTGGTACGCGGCTCTTCGGGGGCCTCGCGAGCGCGGCCGCGATCGATACCGCCGACGAAGCGCGTTGCACCGCGGATCTCGCGGCGTCCGGGCGCCGTGCCGGCCGCGAAATAGCGCCGCTCCCAATAGGCCTGGCGCAGCAGATCCCGCGCTCGCCACGCCATTTCGAGCGGCGTCATGGCCGTCAGGCGGCGCAAATACCAAGCGGATATCATCTTCCTATCGCTCGCCGGCGTTGCGCAATTTGCGCCGTCTCACGTTTGCAGGGCCGCTTCATAGGCAGACAAGAGCTTGGGCCGCTCGTGCCTCCAGTCCAGCTCGTCGATCACACGCCGCCGCCCAAACTCTCCCATCCATGCGCGGCGCGCCGGATCATCGAGAAGCCCGACGATCATTTCGCCGAAATCCGCGGGGTCGCGTGCATAGAGCGAAGCTTCCCTCGCGGAGAAGCGCCCCTCCGTGAGATCGAACTGCACGATGGGCTTGCCGAGCGCCATGTATTCCATGATCTTGTTCATCGTGGATTTGTCGTTCATGGCGTTGGGCCGATCCGGATTCACGCAGACCTCGGCCGTCGAAAGAATAGAGAACAGCGTGGCATCGTCGACGCGTCCGGTGAACGTAACGGCCTCGTCGAGCTTCATGCTGCGCGCCATTTTCCTGATCTTCGCCGCCTCCGGTCCATCACCCACGATCGCAAAATGGACGTCGCGTCTTTGCAAACCCCGGCGGATATGGGCCACGGCATCCAGCAAAAGATCGAGCCCCTCTTGCCGGCCGATGACGCCGACATACGCGACCAGAAATGCCTTGCCCCGCTTCCATGATGCATCAGCGGGAGCCGCGCGTACGCGCGCCAGATCGGGTCCTGACCGGACAACGAACACCCTGTCCGGCGCCATTCCGCCGCGTGCGATGGCGATGTCGCGGTAAGAGTGATTCGTGGCGATCGAAACGTCAGCAACGCTGAAACTGAGCCGTTCGAGAAACACCATCGCCTTCCACATCCAGTCCTTGCGCCCGAACTTGGCTTCGTAGAGTTCTGGTCCAATGTCGTGATGGTCGAAAATGAAGCGCGTGCCGAAGAACCGCTTGAAGAAAGCGCCGACCAGGAAGATCAAATCGGGCGGGTTGCAGGCGTGGATGATCTTGAAACCTCGGCGCCGATGCACCTTGAGCGCAAGCCAGAATTCCCAGAACAGCGCCGAGCCGTATTCCATTGCGTAGCCCAACGCGCCGCGCGCCTCGACGGGTAAGGGATGGCGAAAGATATGAATGCCTTCCAAAATCTCGAACGATGCAGACGCACCCGCGCCTTTTGGACTTATGACGGAGACCGCGTAGCCGGCGTCGCGCAAGCTCCGCGCCTCCGCCCAGACTCTGCGGTCGAACGGCACGGGCAAATTCTCGACAATGATGAGTACGCCGATGCCGTCGCCCACTACCAGTTCACGCCATGGTAATTTGCGATGCCGCGCAGTTCCCGGACATGCGCGAAATCCAGGAGAATTTGGCTCTCCCGCAATTGCGCGGCTGCTTGCGTGTATTCCGGCAGCTTGGCTGTGAGGAGCACAATTTCCGCGTCCTCGACAGCTTCTGCCGCGGAGGACACGAGCAGACTGCCGATGTGCGGGATTACGCTTTGGACATAGTCCCGGTTGGCGCCCATCAGCATCGAAAGCCTGACATTGTGGTCAAAGATGCGCAGCGAGCACCCCTTGCCGAGCAAACGTTCGGCCAGAATGATGTACGGGCTTTCGCGCATGTCGTCCGTGCCGGCTTTGAAGGCGCAGCCAAGCAGCGCGATGCGCCGCCTGCCGAACGAAAGTACCCAATCCAGCGCGCGTTCGATTTGCTGCAAGTTGCTGGGACCAATCGCCCTGAGGAGCGGTAATTCCAAATCGCACACGCGTGCCAGATAACCGATGGCCCGCGTATCCTTCGGCAGGCAAGACCCGCCGAACGCAAAACCCGGCCTCAGATAGCAGGGGGAGATATTGAGCTTGCGATCGCCCAGAAATATATCCATCACCGCGTGGCTGTCGATTTGGAGCGACTTGCACAGAGTGCCTATTTCGTTCGCGAAATCCACCTTCAACGCGTGCCAGAGGTTGTCGACATACTTGGAGATCTCAGCGATCTCGGGCGGCACAGTCAGGACCACGCCCGGCAGGCCTTCATAGAGCTGTGCGACGATACTCGCGGACTGGGCATCATCCGCGCCGATGAGCGTCCTGTCCGGTTGATTGAAGTCTGCAACTGCGGAGCCCTCGCGCAGAAACTCGGGGTTGAGGGCGACATGAAAATCCCGGCCGGCCTTCTTGCCCGACGCCTTCTCGAGCTCCGGTATGACGATGTTGCGAAACGTTCCCGGCAGCATGGTGGAGCGCACCACGACCATATGCGGCTCCGGCTTCCTGCCGATCTCGGCTCCAATCTCCCGCGCGACACGGACAAGTGCGCTCGTGTCGAGGTTACCGTTGCGGGCACTGGGCGTGCCGACACAAACAAATGAAAGATCGCTTGCCGAGATCGCTTCTTCGGCGCTCGCAGTCGCGTGTAGATTGCCTGATGCCGTGGCGTTCTCAACGAGTTCGGAAAGCCCCCGCTCCACGATGGGCGGAATGCCCGACCGGATCAGATCGACCTTCGTCGGATTCGTGTCGACACCGGTTACGTCGTGGCCACGCGCAGCAAAGCACGCGGCCGACACCGTTCCGACATAACCGAGGCCGAAAACGCTCAGTTTCATGTTTGGCGCTCTGAATGCCCCACCCGCGGGCTGAGTTTGCCATTTAAGACGAATTTGCCATTGAATTCAACGAGAAGGGCAACAAAAGCAGAGCTTGACCCACAGACACGACGTTCCTATGTTCCGAAAAATCCGGGACCTCGAAATGACAGCAACGATAGCCGCGCCTGCCGCAACCAAGGGCGGTGCTCTTTCGCGCGGGCGTGGCGCCCTGGTGCTCGCGGACGGCACCGTCTTCGAGGGAATGGGTTTCGGCGGCCATGGTCACGCAGTTGGCGAAGTCTGCTTCAACACTGCAATGACCGGATACGAGGAAATTCTCACCGACCCGTCCTATGCCGGCCAGATCGTCGCCTTCACATTTCCGCACATCGGCATCGTCGGCACCAACAGCGAAGACGTCGAATCGCTCAATCCGGCATTGCGCGCGATGGTTGTTCGCGCCGATTCGGAATTGCCGTCCAACTATCGCAACATGATGAACCTGGATCGCTGGCTGAAATCGCACGGCATTCCGGCAGTTTCCGGCATTGACACCCGCGCGCTGACGGTGCGTATCCGCGAAACGGGCATGCCGCATGGTGTCGTGGCGCATTCCGCCGATGGCACGCTCGATTTCGATGCGCTCATCAAAACCGCGCGCGCGTTCCCCGGTCTCGAAGGCCTGGATCTCGCCAAGACTGTAACATGCAGCCAGACATATCGGTGGCGGGAAACTCCCTGGGCATGGGGCAAGGGATACGGCCACCAGGAACACGGCAGCTGGCGTGCGGTCGTGCTCGATTATGGTGTGAAACGCAACATCCTTCGGCAACTCGCCGGGCATGGCGCTGAGATTGTCGTGCTTCCGGCTCCGTCGTCATATGACGAGGTGATGCGGCACAAGCCCGACGGCGTGCTTCTGTCGAACGGCCCAGGGGATCCGGCTGCAACCGGCGCATACGCAATTCCCACGATCAAGGCGCTCGTTGATCGCGGCCTGCCTGTCTTCGGCATTTGTCTCGGACATCAGATGCTGGGGCTCGCGCTGGGCGCCAAGACACGCAAGATGGCGCAAGGCCACCATGGGGCCAATCATCCTGTAAAGGACATCGACACGGGCAAGGTCGAGATCGTGTCGATGAATCACGGCTTCACGGTGGACCGCGAATCGCTGCCTGATGGCGTGAAGGAAACGCATGTGTCGTTGTTCGACGGCACGAATTGCGGCATCGCACTCGAAGGCGGACGCGTGTTTTCGGTGCAATACCACCCGGAAGCCTCGCCCGGCCCGATGGACAGCCATTATTTGTTCGAACGGTTTGCGGAGGCCGCGAAAGCGTACGCCGGCAACCGATGATTCCCTTTGAGATTCGCAAGCTTGATCATCTTGTGCTGCGCATCGCAAATCTCGAACGCAGTGTTGCCTTTTATGTCGGTGTGCTCGGCTGCACGGTGGAGAAACGGCAAGATGCACTCGGGCTCGTGCAGCTGCGCGCTGGCCAATCCCTGATCGATCTGGTGCCTATCGACGGTCCGTTGGGCCGCAAAGGCGGTGCGGCGGCCGGGCGCGAGGGACGCAATGTCGATCATTTCGCGCTGCAGATAGCACCCTATGACGAGGCCGGCATCCGGGCGCATCTCGAGAAATCCGGCATCGAAATTGGAGAAGCGGGACACCGCTACGGCGCGGAAGGTGAAGGGCCTTCGATCTATCTGTACGATCCTGACGGCAACATGGTCGAACTGAAGGGTCCGCCCTTGGCGGACATCAAGCGATAGCCTTCCCTGCCGGCGCAGGCGAGAACGGCGACGCGCCGGCAGAAGGGGAGGGTGGCGTTACTTCGGGGGCACGGACGTGAGATACGGATAGCCCCCGTTGAGCGTGGCATTCTGGGCCCAAACGGCAGAGCTGAAACCGCCCGGCAATCCGGATTGGAATTGGCTGGTGCTCAACCCGGTAATGCCGGATTCGTTGGTGGTGTTCCCAGCGCCCAGCGACGGGTTGGAAACTCCGCTGGTGTCGAGATCCCAATACGTTGTCGTGGGAGTGTCGGCGCGCTCCACATTGCCGATAAGCCCTCCCACATATTCCCCCGCTGCGCCTGTGACCATGCCCGTGGAATAGGCCACATTGATGAAGCCGCCGTTATAGACGCCAACGAGACCGCCGGCTCCGACTGTGGAGCCGCTGCTTTCACCGCTGACCTGACCGCGCGCGTAGGCGATCTCAACCGTACCGCCGGCGTTGCTGCCGACCAGTCCGCCGGCTATGGGGCCGGTCGCCGTTGCCGTGGACCAACCCGTCTCGATGAGGCCATCGTTAAAGCCGACAAGTCCTCCTGCCGCTGCGATATTTGCGAACGCATATCCGTCGGCCACGTAGGAATTGAAGATGTTTCCATCGTTTTCTCCAACGAGACCGCCCGCCGTGTTGTTGGCCGTCGCGCCGCATCCCGACGCCCAGCTGTTTTCGATCGTGCCGCTGTTCAAGCCGACCAGACCGCCGACATTCAGCGCGCCAATGTCATAGATCGTCGCATTTGTTGACCACGCGTTGTCGATCGTGCCGGCATTGTACGCAATGAGGGAGCCATCCGAACTACCGCCGCTACCTTGAACCTGCGCGTTTACGAGTCCGATGTCGCGGACGACCCCCGAATTGCCGACTTCTGCAAAAAGGCCGAGACTCGTGTTTGCCGGCCCGGTAATCCCCATGAAGCGCACGGCGTTGCCAAGGCCCTCGACGGTTCCGAACAACTCGCCCGGGATAGGCGACCCGGTGTGGGTCGTTTTGAAGTCATACTGCTTGCTCAGCGCGAATAATCCCGATGGGTTCTTGGTGATGGCTTTGGCCAAGGCGGGAATGCTGTTGAATAGCTTGTAGGCCTTGCCATTGATGGTGAGCGCATTCGTCGTGCCGAAAAAGGTCACCTTGCCCTTTGCGTGGAAGGATAGGTCGCCGCTTGTGTCGCCGTCGTTATATTTGAGCGTGAGCGGTCCGGTGCCGGCAACAGAGATCGGACTCTGCGCTACAATCGAATGATAGGCATCGAGCGTCAGCCCATTCGCGCTCGTCCAGGTCAGCCCCGCCCTGACGTCGATGTCCTTGACCAAAGGCGCCAGTTTCGCGGAGCCGGTTGTGACCTTCACATTGCCGCTCGCAAGCATATTCTGAAGCTGCGTGACGTTGAGCACGGCGTTCGTCTTCGTCGGCTGGCAGTTGTCCTTGACACAGCTCATGTTCGCGGTTGCGGCCGCCGAGATGACGACGACCGCCTGCGCGCTGTCCGCAATGGCCGAGGCGCTGCCGCACAGAAGCGCGGCCGCCAAAATTCGCAAGTTTCCGGTTCGTGATCTTGCGCCGCTCATCGTTGGTGTTCCCTGGTTGTTGAAATTCGATGTGCAGGGTTATGCGAGAAAGGCAGTCTGCAACCCAGACGCAACGCCGCGCAGAGCGTTGCATTGCGATGCATGCGCGTATTGCATGCGCCAAAATGAAGGGCGGACCGTAGACCAGTCCGCCCCCCGTCCCGCACGATCATTCTGGTCAGTTCGCCGTCTGGAACACCAGGCTGAAACCTGAGTCGGCGAGAGCGCCGCCTCGGTAGCAGGCAATGTCGATCGTCGGGACGGTCGTCCAGCTGGCGACCGTACAATTCAGCGCCGTACCGCCCTGCCCATAGTTCGTTACGAGAACTGTCGAACTGTTGAACACCGGACTTCCGGGTATGCTGACGGAATATCTTCCGGTCCCCGTGTGCTTCACGGTGATCTTGCCGGTACCGAAGCCGTTATAGACCGAGTCCGGTCTCCCTCCATCCGGACCGCTTATGGCAACGTAGGCACCGCGGCTGGTTGCCGATTGCGTGAGCCCCAGCGGCCTGTCATAGGCAAACCCCAGTGTGAATTGCTTGTCCATGGTATTGTTCGAGGTGTCGAAGCATCCGAC
>Ga0335085_10011162_pt1 | contig 13349 bp, 10 predicted proteins | sample Lox_Sample_45_FD_206712 | JGI IMG/M metagenome (GOLD analysis project Ga0335085, IMG submission 206712) | Soil microbial communities from Loxahatchee National Wildlife Refuge, Florida, United States - Lox_Sample_4.5 | ecosystem: Environmental > Terrestrial > Soil > Wetlands | place: USA...
TCGGCGGCATGCTCTCAGGCCTTGCGAGCGGTGAGCAGGTCACGCTCAGGAACAACGGTGCCGATCCTCTCACCGTCACGGCGAACGGATCCTTCACGTTCGCCGCCCCCGTGACCGACGGCAGCGCGTACTCAGTCAGCGTCGGCACGCAGCCGCAGGCACAGAGCTGCGTGGTGAACAACGGGTCGGGATCGTCTGCTTCGGCGAACGTGAGCACGGTCAGCATCAATTGCAGCTGGAGCTCGGTGAGCTTCACCACGCCGGGGAGTCACACCTGGACGGTGCCATCAGGAATTACCTCGCTCTCGATCGTCGCGATCGGCGGAGGCGGCGGGGGCGGAGGCGCCTACGGCGGCCCCTCGAATCCCGGCAACGCCGGTGGTTCGGGCGCGATGGTCACGAGCTCACTCACCGTCACGGCCGGCCAGGTGCTCACTCTCGTGGTGGGTGGCGGCGGCCTGGCCGGCGCCAACGATCCGAACATCCTGGGCGCTGACACCGCCACGGGCGGCGGCGGTGGCGGATCGAGCAACGTGGACGCAGGCAGCGCTCACCAGATCATCGCGGCCGGCGGCGGTGGCGGCGGCGCCTACGGTGGCACCGTGGGTGGTGATGGCGGTCAGCCGGGCGGTGCAGGCGGCTTCGGCGGCCCGGGCGCGTCCGACATCGGCGGTGGCGGCGGCGCCGGCGGTACGGGCGGCGCGGGTGCGACCACCATCATGGGCGCCGTGGGGGTCGATGGCGGCAATGGTAACGGTGGCCCCGGCGGGAACGGCGCGGCCTCTGAAGTCGGCGGGGCTCCGGGCGGCGCCGGCGGCAGCAGCGTCGGCACCGGTGCGGGCGGCAGTGCTCCGCCCTCCCAGCTCGATCGTAGCGGCGGGGGCGGCGGTGGCTACGGCGGCGGCGGCGGCGGCATTCTCGGAGGCGGTGGCGGTGCCGGTGGCAGTACGGGACCCGCGGGTACCACCTACGCGAGCGCGAACAACGCGGGCAGCTTCGCGACGAACGGGTCCGACGGATCGATCGTGATCACGATCCAGTGATTGCCACCGCGGGCGCAGCCGATCCGCGCCGGGCGAGTCGCTGCGTCAAGGCCCCCAGCCGCGGAGTCTTCTATGCGAGTGCCTTCTTGAAGAGCGCGAGCTGCCGGCTCCAGGCCTTCTCCGCCTGATCGTGGTTGTAGACAGCCGAGTCCGGCGGACACCAGCCGTGCTGAGCGCCCTTGTACACCTCGACCTGCGCCGGCAGATGCGCCTTGGCGAACGCCTCGCGCAGAACGCTCTCCTGCTCCGGCTGTTTCTCGGCATCGTTCGCCGCGATCGCAACCAGGAACTGCGCTTTCATCTGTGGGACAAGCAGGTGCGGACTGTCGGGCTTGTCCGTGACGAGGGCCGCGCCATGGAAGGACGCGCCCGCCCCGATGCGATCCGGGAACGCCGCCGCCGTGCGGAACGTGAACGGCCCGCCCATGCAGTAGCCCGTCGTCCCCATCTTGCGCTTCTTGCTGACCGCGCTCTGGTCATCGAGCCAGGGGATGTACGCCTTCGCATCCGTCACCACCGCGGTTGGCGTCAGGCTTCCCATCAGCGCGAAGAGCTTGTTCCGCAGTTCCGGGTTGTTGAAGTCCGGGTGCGGCGGCGCGGTGGGTGCCTTTTGTGCGCGGTAAAAGGGATTCACGACCAGGACGGAATAGCCGGACTCCGCCAGGCGCTTGCCCATGTCCTTGAACGCGGGGCGAAGGCCGAAGATGTCCGGCCACACCAGCACGCCGGGGTGAGCACCCTTCGCCGGGTGGACGAAGTAGGCATCGCAGGTGCCGTCGGGCGTCTTGATCTCCACGTCCGACCCGGTGACCTCCGCTGCTTTGGCGACTGCAGGGAGGATGGAGGCTAAGCCTGCTCCGACTGAGAGCGCGCCGAAGTGGCGGCGGGAGAGCTCCGCCTTGTGGGCGTAGGCGAGCATCGTGTCGAGGTCGTCATTGGCGCACATAAACTCCTCCGAGGAATTCTGGGTCCAACTCTACGCGGTGTGAGGTTCGGTGGCCATTCTCAGGGCATAGAGCGAGCAGCGGACTGAGAATCCGCGTGTCGGTGGTTCGATTTCACACGGGTTACGCTCTATGCCGGACACGGATGTCGAAAGGATTCGCTGCGCTGGCGGAGCTCGGGTGTCTAGAGCGCTGACATGTCTACAACTTCCCCGCCATCTGCTTCGCAATCGCAAGTTCCATTGCCTCTATCTCGTCCGAGGACATTTTGGCATAGACCGCCACCTTGGCCGATGCGCCGCCCTTCTTGAAGAACAGCATGACCATTTCACCCTCGACGAGGTAGTAGCCGTCCTCGCCGACGCTGACTGGCTTCACCTTCGCGCCCGGCATCGCCGCGGCCGTCTGTATGGCCATCTTCTTGGCTCCGTCATAGTACGATGCTGTTTGCACATTCACCGTCACGGCCTTGATGTTCGAGCTGGCAGTCGGCATCCACGTGCAGGTCTTCACGAACGTCGGCGTCACGTGAGTTCCCGCGCCGACGGCGACGTGAATGGCCGCACTGACCTGCGCAGCAGTCACCAGTGTGCAGGCATCGGTGTCGGCGTGAGCCGCAAGGGGCCATAGCGGCGCACAGAGCGCTAGCTCGAATATGCGCCGGCAACGGGAGCTCCATGGATTCATGATTGAGCTCCTCCAGCTAATGTTGCCGCGCGCAGGCGAGCTCCACGCGGCGGTTGCGCGCTCGGCCCGCCACGGTGTCGTTGCTCTCCAGCGGGCGCGAGAAGCCGAAACCCTTCGTTACCAGTCGGGCTGGCGGCACGCTGAACTGCGAAACCAGGGCCTGGCGCACCGCCGCGGCGCGTTTCTCCGACAATGTCTGGTTGAATTCGGCAGTTCCGACGTTGTCGGTGTGGCCCTCAACAGTGAGCACCGGCTCCTTCGACTGCACGACCACCTGGGCGATGGCCTTGAGTGCCGCTTGCGATTCATCGAGCAGCCGCGCGCTGCCGGTGTTGAAGTAGATGCCCGACAGCTCGACGTGGCAGGACTTGCGTAGCTGGTCGGCGATCCCGGCGCCGCTGCCACCACCGCCCGCTGGGCCGCCGCCCGACCCTTCAGCGGGCGGCAGGTCGATCCGCGTCACCTGCTCGGTCATCGCCTTCTGGCCGTAGGCGAAGCTCTTCTTCAAGGCGAGCGGCCAGACAGTGCTGTCGAGCCACCAGAACTGAATCTGCATGGAACGGTTGCTGGGAGAAGTGAAGGTGCCCTGGGCGTGGATGGCGGGCAGGCTCACGCGCGCGCCATTGAGCAGCACGTCCAGGGCGACGGGCGCTGTCTCTACCCGGCGGAACGTGCCGCGGTAATAGACGTGCACGAAACTCACCTGCATCACCGCACCCATGCCTGCCAGCGGCGACGAGCCCGGCTTACCGACTCCCGAAACCGCGTGGCCCGCAACCTTCAGCAGCTCTCCCATACCGCTCGGATCGTCACCGTCGAGGGCACCGATCACGAAGGGTACGTCCGCTCCGGACTTGAGCATCGTGAGCGCCTTGACGGAGGTCTCCTCGTAAGTCTGCCCCGCGAACATCTCCGGATCCTGCGTCGAAACTCCCCAGCTGATCCGTGTCGACCGGGCCATGTCCTCCCGCCGCACGCGTCGTCTGAACGTGGCCTTCTTCATGTCGGCATCGGCTGTGGCGTCCCCTGGCGCACTCAATCGGATCCGATATGTGACGTCCTCGGTAGTGCTGTCCGCCACCGAGTGCCACTCCTCCATGTCCATGCCCGAATAGGAATGCACGCCGTTGCTCTCGACGGACACGAATCCGCCGTTGACCACTGTGGTGGTAATCACGAGCCCCTTCACGGGCTGGATCGTGCTGATGTCCGTCCCCGCTGCGTGTGCACTGCAGATTGCGAGCAGTGCAAACGTCGGCGACCACCGGCGCCCTCCGCTCATCCGGAGACCTCGCAGGCCTTGACCGGGGGATCCAGGACCTCATCGCCGCGCTTGAATACTTCCTTGCGCGTCGTGAGCTTCTTGTTGACCGTGTCCATGACATCTCCCACGAACGGGATCGGCAGCGGCAGGAGCTTCGTGTCGACCCCGACGTGGCCATACGCCGTGTAGGTGACGCGTTTGCAGGGAGGCGCGAGCATTCCTGCGGCCACCGCTGCCGAGTTCGTGATCGTCACGACGTGCACGACATCGAGATAGGCAACAGAGGATGCGCCCATGACTCCGAGGCCAAAGCCGATGCGTGGCGCCTGGATACCGAGTACCGCTGCCGACACGCCAGGACTCATCGCGGCGTACTGGCCCACCGCCGGCTTGGTGCCGTCCATCGTGCTGTTGGCATCGGATTCGCTCTTGGTCGACTTGAATCCGCCGTCGCCCGTGAACTGGTAGCTGCCCTCGAACTTCTGTGCCGCATGGTTGCCGGCGAGGAATACGTTGATGTTGAAATCGGAACTCAGCTGGATCACGAAGGGGACTCCGCCCATGGGGAACGGAATGTTGAACATGATCGGTACGTCCATGATCGGCACCTTGGTCGCGCCGTTCCCGGGCTTGCCCATCCTGCCGATGAACGACAGGGCGACTTTGCCTCGCAGATTCCGAAACTGCGCCGAGGCGCTCTGCACGGTCCCATCCGCCACGTTGACGTTGCCGCCGAGGGCGAAGTTGTCCATGTCCACGCGGATCTTGAAGCGCACATCCAGCACGTCCGATGCGATCTCGAAGAGCTGCTTGGCCGCTTGGCCCAGCACCGCGAGTTCCTTCTCCCTGGCCTCCGCCTCCGCCTTCTCCTTCGCGGCTGCGTCGCGGATCTGCTGCGCGACGGCCATCTTCTTCAGTTCCACCGAGCGCTGCTGCTGATACTGCTGCGTCAGCATCTGCTGCTGCGCCCCGGGCGTGTAGGGCGTGCCGTTCGAGTCCGTCTTGGGTCCCGGAACTCCGGGCGCGGGGTTCGGGTTGGTCCTGTTCTGCTGTTGCAGGGACTGGTCGGCTTTGAGCTTCGCCATGTCCTTCTCGTACTGCGCATCCAGGTTGTCGAGGTCCGCCTGCTCGTGCGTCAGTTCGACCTTGGTTTCCGCGAGCTTCTGCTGCGCCTCTTCTCTCTTCTCTTCCGCCTCGCGGAACTTTTCTTCGACTTCCTTTCCGGTCTCCGCGCCGCCGTTCTCGTCGCCGCCTTCGTCCTCGGCCTTGCGGGCCTGCAGGGTGAGCGTGAGGCCGTCGGGACGTGTCGAGTAGCCGATGGAGTATTGATAGCCCTTCAGTGTGCCGTTGTAGCCGCTCCCGGCGGGCCGGACCTCGCCGTAGTCGTCCTGTTCGCTATCGCCGTCTGAAGGCGGGGCGGGCGGAGCATCCGAGACGCGCAGCAACGCGGGGCCGCTTCCGTCGGTCCAAACCACGGCTCGAGAACGTGCCCGCAAGTCCGCTCGGGGAACGGCGTTCTCCCGAGAGGACACGCTGCGAAGCTCCAACTGCGCCGGATGATTACGCGCTCCCTGGGGCGTCTTCGGCCGGTGCGGCCGAAAGCCCATGTAGTAATCCGGAAGACTCGGTGCGGCCTCGAAGGCGATGTCGGCGCGCGTGAAGGCTTCCGCGAGGCTCGCGGGCGAGGTGCGTACCACCGTGATGTAGCCCGTGTTGTCGATGCGGTCGACGCGCCTCAGCGCGAGGTCGTAGATCCAAAGGATGCTGCCGACCTTGAGCCGTTGCACAACCGGTTCGCGACTGTCGAAGCGGTAGGTGCTGCCGTCACGGCTGACGGAAACGAGGGACCGCAAAGCCTCATCCTTGCTCACGGGTACGGTGTCGGCACTCCACTGCACGTCGAACTTCCCGGGCTTGATCTCCTTCACCGTCTGCAGATAGCCCCGAATCTGGTCTGCATCGCCTGTGAAGAGCGTTCCGGCGACGGCGAGCGTGGCCCCGGGCGGTCTCGCCGCCGCGGTCGCAGAAGTGCCGGTGCCACCGGTGCTGGGTCCACCTGTCGCTGCGGCTTCGTGGCTCCCGTTGCGGCTGCAGCCGGCAATGAGCGCCATCAGTGCAACTGACAGGCAGACGAGTCCGCCGCGCACCAACTCCTGTGGCCTCTGGACGGTGCTCATCACCGGTGCCCTCCGGCGCTAGTCTTCCGCCTTGCCCAGAGTCGTCTGCGTGAATCCCTTGGGAATGGCGAACTTGTCCGCAGGCAAGGACTGGCGCTCGACGGACGTGACGATGTCTTCCGAGTCCGCCTTGCCGCCCGAGAGCTCGCGCGTGCGCACGGGGAAGCCGTCGACCTTGCCGTAGAGCGTGAACCGCTGGGCCGCGGCGCGCGCCGTCGGGAGCGATGACAGTACGTCGGCGGCCACGGCCGATGCCTTGTGGGTGGCATCGACGAGCTCATCGCCGCCCGTCAGCGAACCGCGGGAGGCGATGCAGGACTCACTCACGGCCTTGCCGTTACGCTCCAAATTCCAGACCTGGCAGGACCAGGATCCCGCTTTGTCTCCGCGCCCGGTGTTCGTCGCCGTCATGGTGGTCTGCTGCATGTTCTGCATCATGCCCTTCATGCGCGCTTCCATCATCGCGCGCCGCTCCGGGGGCATGCTCTGCAGCATCGCCTGCATGCGCTCCTGCATCTGGCCCTGCTGGCCGGCGAGCGCCGCCTTGTCGAACTTGAAGAACGTGCGTTTCTCCACGTCCACCTGCCAGATGTTGCCGTCGCGTACCAGGACGAAGTCCCGTACCCGGCCCTTCTGATCCAGCGTGTCCATGCGGAATTGGCCGTCCTGTGCATAGATGACCGAGTTCGCGTGCGCTTTCCCGTCCGGCAGGTCCCGCCGGTCCAGATGCACGACGGTTCCCGCCTGCACTGCCGCCATCCCCGTCACCGCGACACACAGAAAGCCGATCCGTACGTTCATGGCTCTTCTCCCCTTGGATCGCGGCGGAGGGTGCCGCGATCGTTTGTCTGCTCGAGATCCGCGCTCCAGTTTTCAGAGCTTCTTCATCGCCGCCGCCGCCAGCGCCTGGGCCTTGACGCGGTCCACCCCGAGCAGGCCGATGTCGACTTCGACATCCTTCTTCACCGCCTCGAATTTCGGACCGACGGTCGCCGAACGTTCCCATGGGCCGCTGCCCGCAGCGTCCGGCTCTCCGGTTAGGTGGGTGCTTTGCGCAAACGTCTGGTTGCCGGTGACCTGGCGGGCCGCTTCGTCCACGGACACCGTGGTGGTCGTGGTGACGGTATGGAAGCCGGTGCCGCCTGTTGCGCCGGCGGACGCATGGGGATCGGTCCCTGGCGGGGCGGGCGCGTCCGCAACTCGTTGCTGCGTGGTGGACGTAAACTCCATGCTGCCGAGAACCGTTCCACCCATGTGCGCGGCGTGCAGCTCCGTGCGGAAGGCGTAGTTGCCGCCATGCCATCGGTAACGCAGCTCATAGATCTGGCGGATGCCCTGGGCCTGAGCGGGCAGCTCGTAGGAACAGCTATCGTCCTTGGCGACAGGCGGCGCGATCAGCTTGCCGAGGATGGTTTCCGCCTCCGCCTGCGACAGAACGCTGCACGGGTTCATGCGCGCCGGACGGGTCTTGAGGAAGGCCTTTGCCGCTGCGACATTCGCCCCGCCGTCTAGCGACAGCGGTTTGTCGATGCGCTTGAATGCCGCGTCCACCAGCCCGGCCGCCTGTTTGAGCGTGGCGGTCGAGCCCGTGAAATCGATGCTGATCATCTGATCGGCACGCAGTGCGTTGAACACACAGCAGGTAAAAGCGGTGAGCTTCGCCTCATCCCATTCACCGCTAATCTCGGAGCCGTCCTCGGAGACCATGGCCTTCTTGCTCTTAGCGTTCAGGGTACCCGCGCTCTTCACAACGTTCCCGACGAAATCACCTATGTGATAGGCCTGCTGACCGTCCTCGAAATCGACGCTCAGGACGATCGACTGGAAATTCGCGCTCCGGTAGACGCAATCGCTGCCCTCGGCGACCGGATTGTCGTTCGACCCGCGGTAGGGAGCCGTTCCCAGTGGACCGCCGAACACCGCCTCGACCTCTTTAGGATCGAGCAGCGAGCAGGGATCGTTGTGGTGGAATTCGTCCGTGTCGGACTGCGCGATCGGCGGCTCGCCTGAACTGCGGGGGGACAAAGTACCCGCGCCAGCAGGCGGCTTGCCGCCGCAGCCGGCCAGTACTGCGCAGAGGAGGAGTGCTGCAGGCCCATAGTACCGCATGTTGACCCCCGATCCGGGGCCCGGGTCGACGAACCTTCGGTCCGATCTGGAAACCGCCATGCCGGCGCGTATTCTCAGATCAAGCGATCGTCGAGCGGGCTCTCGGATCCATCACAAACGAAGTTATGCGATCCCGATTATCAAACGATCCGAAACCGCTGGCAATCGCGCCGCCGCACCGGGCTCCGCGAGAAGCTCGCCGAGCGAGCGCCATAACTGCGGTCGACGAACCGCATTGACCTCAAGGTTCGTCGGATTCATGGCGTGCGGTAAGGGTCGGATTCTGCCGTTTGCTGCGTGCCGTGCGGAGCAGTCGCCTCGACTGGCGGGCCCGCGCCCGGCTTCGAGCGATAAGGCATGGTGCCGGTCAGCGGTGCATCGGCGCGCGAGAGGAGCGCGATGCTACGGAAACGGAGCGCCATCCGGCGTCTTTGGCTCGACACGGCTCGGAGGCAGACCGCGCGATCACCTCTCCACATCGGTCTAAACTCCGTGGCGCGCTGATGAGAGGCGCCCCGTCGGTCGACACGGAAAAGTTTGGATTTTGGAGTAGAACTGCGACAACGTCGGTTCGGTCACGCACACTGGGCGATCATGCGCGTGCGCATGCGCTTGGTCTGAGGCGTGGCTGCTCTGGCCGTCGTCCGTTCGGTGTCGCACCCAAGATTGCGGACCGAAGCCTTAGAATCGAGTCCTGAACATCCCGGAGGTCCGCTGTGACGGCGAATCCTGAACGCAAGGAGTCCCAAGAGCGAAGAAATGAGCGGGCGATACGTTCGCTGGCTGATCGCAGCGGGGTCTCGCTGCTCGAGGTGCGCGCCCGGTTCGGCCGAGAATTTGCCCGATTGGAGCTGGGAGCGAGCGTTCGCTCGTACCTGACACTCGTCGCGGCTTCGAACGTTCTAACCGCGCTGCGTCGAGAGAGACTTTGCGGTTCTGCGCAGCACTCGAGGGCACTGGTCTGATGCACAGCAATCCAAGAGTATTAGCGCCTGCCGAGCGCGCGGGCGCGCGCGTACACCGTGAATACCTGATAGAGCGGTTTCGGGTCACCTTTGAGTCGGGCAGCACATGGTTCTGCCCGTGCGCGGAATTCCTGGCGACGAACGGGTGCAGCCACACCCGAGAGGCGGCGGGCCGGCGCGCGGCGCAGGCTCGAATCACCGATCAGCTCGCGACAGGGCGGTCGCAATTCCCGGCAGACTCTGCGCGAAACAGGCACCCCGAGCAACCCGACTCCCTGCAGATCAGTGGTGCGTGGGCCCGCCCGGCGGCGCCGCATCGGCCGGTCGTGTCGGCTGCAGCGGCAACGGACGATCAGTTTCCTTCTTGACCACCGGGTAGCTCTCGCAGGAGAGCTGCTGCAGGCGTGGGCGCCTCGCCGAAGTGACGACCCTGGCCCTCGGTGCAGCCCTGTTGATTCTGCGCCCCGGTAAGAGAAGGCCCCGCGAACGGGGCCTTCCAGTGCACGCGTGTGCTTCGCGAAAGCGGATCTTCAGGCTGCGGCTGGCAGAAGCTGCCAGTTCTTGGGCAGAATGACCGCATCGATGGCATGAACGATGCCGTTCGTCGCAACGGTATCCGCCTTGGTGACACGAGCTCCGTTTACCCGCACCTCGGATGACGACACGGCTGCCGTCAGCGGGGTGCCCTGCACCGTCACAACTTCTCCTGACTTCAGGTCTCTGGCCATGAAGTAGCCCGAGACGACATGATAGTTCAGTACCGCCTTGAGCTTGCCCGAATCCTTGAGGAGCGCGTCATACGCGCCGGGCGGCAGCTTCTTGAACGCCTCATCGGTGGGCGCGAAAAAAGTGAAGGGCCCTTTGGCCGCGAGCGCTTCGGTCAGACCCGCCGCCCTGATTGAGCCGGCGAGAGTCGTGAAACCACCGGCTGCGACCAGCGTGTCGAGGATGTTCTTGGTGGGTGTCGGGGGGCTGTTCCGGGCGGCGGCCCCACCGGTGGAAATGGTGTTTGATTGATCCATGAATTCAACTCCAAGTACGGTCAGCAAGGATTTGTCGACCGACTCAGCTCGTATGCGGCTGAGGCGGCGGAGTATGCGCCTTATGTCGAGCGTGTGCGGCGCGCGGGGAAAAGAAATCGCTATAGCGGAAGATCGCTCGCTTTGACTTGCATTCGGCGCAGAACACGCGATGGGAATCGATGGACGCCCTGCCACGCCAAAGTCATCGGAAGGTCCTCGTTCTGATGCCGTTGCACCGCAGAGTTCCGCTTGCGTCGTGACAAACGTCTAGTTAGAGACCTCAATAAGTGCGGACTCTTCGGGACAAGCGGTTCATGCAGCTTTCGATCACATTCAAGACCTCGGCGGCCGTCACGATCATCGCATGGGCTTCAGTGTCCCAGGCGGAGTCGCGGACCGACTTGTCGAGTGCGCCTGATCGCCCCGCGGACCTCATTCTTAGCAGTGGTCATATCAAGACTTCTTCGGGCTGGGCGCAGGCGCTCGCGATCCGTCGCGGGGTGATCGTCGCAGTAGGTGATGTGAAGAGCGTTGGAGCCTTTCGCGGCCCACGCACCAGGACCGTGGAGCTCGCCGGCGCGACCGTTCTTCCCGGCCTGCACGACGTGCACGTGCATCCCATGTATGCCGGTATGACCGAGCGCGAGTGCAAGCTCGCGCAGGGCTCCAACCTCAAGGAGACGCGGGAAGGCGTTAAGAAGTGCGCTGAGCGCGCAAGACCCGGCGAATGGATTGTCGGGGGTCAGTGGGACGCTCCAGCGCTGGGGGGTGTACCGAATCGGGCCATGCTCGATGAGGTGACGGGTGAGCACCCGGCTTACCTCGAAGACACCAGCGGGCACAGTGTATGGGTCAACTCCCAGGCGCTCGCTCTTGCCGGGATCAGGAAGGACACTGGCAATCCCGCCGGGGGCATCATCGAGCGCGATCCGTCGGGTGTTCCGACGGGGATTCTCCGAGAGTCAGCGACCGACCTGGTTCATGACCGCATCCCCAAGCCCACGGTGGAGGCGCTGCGCTCGGCGCTTCAATGGTCATTGGAGCAGATGCTTTCGTTCGGTATTACCTCGTACACCGAGGCGGCGATCGGGTTCGTCGCGGGACCCGAGCGCGAGCTCCAGGCGTACGACGAACTGGCGGACGCGGGAGGCATCAAGCAGCGCACGATCCTCTGCATCACCTGGGCTCCTGGCAGCGCCGAAGACGAGCGGGCAATTGCGCTGCGCAACCTCCATTCCAGGAAGAACGTGTCACCGAGTTGCGTCAAGATCTTCCTGGACGGCGTGCCGACCGACAGCCACACGGCCGCGATGCTCGAGCCCTACGCGGGCACACTCGAGGGCCGCAACGATGCGGCCGCCCGGTACGGAATGCTCCTCGTGAAACCGGCAACCCTTGACGCAGCTGTCACACGCTTTGACCGCATGGGGCTCACGGTGAAGTTCCACGCCGTCGGCGATGCCGCGGTGCGTGAGGGGCTCGATGCGATAGCCGCTGCGCGCAAGGCCAACGGCTTCAGTGGGCTCATGCACAACGTCGGCCACTGCACGTTCGTCGCCAGGAGCGACATTCCTCGCGCGCGTGCGATCGGCGCGACCTTCGAGGTGTCCCCGTACTTGTGGGGGCCGAGCCCGATCAACGACAGCATCATCCAGGCCGTAGGTCCTGAGCTGATCAAACGGGTGTGGCCGGTCCGTGAGATGCTCGATGCCGGAGCGCTGGTCGTGCCCGGATCGGATTGGTCCGTCGTGCCTTCCGTCAACCCCTGGATTGCCGTGGAAAGCCTCGTGACCCGGCAAAGGCCGGGTGGGAGCCCGGACTCCTTCGGAAAGGGCGAGGCGATCACGCTGCCCGAGGCGCTCGATCTGTTCACGACCCGTGCGGCCGAGCAGGAGCGCATGGGGCATCTGGTGGGCCGCATCGAGGTCGGGATGCTGGCGGATGTGATCGTTGTGGATCGGAACCCGTATGCGGTGCCCATCACGAAGGTGCACGACACCAAGGTCAGGATGACCTTCATCGGGGGCGAGAAGGTCTTCGATGCGGCGCGCTCTGAGGCAGCCGCGCCGAGGGGTTGAGCCAGCGCCGGCGCGCGTCACCGCGCCTGGTCGTGGTGGGCCGCCGACAGTTCCGCTTTCACCTCCCGAAACGTCTACGATTGGATCAGGGAGCCTCATCCAGCTGCGCCATGGTGGAAATTCTCGAAAATCAGCGGCATGCCGCCCCGGAACCGATGATCGGGGAGGGCGCGCCGCCGCTCTCCTCGACGCAGGCGCTCGCCCAGCTCTTCGAAGTCCACAACCGCGCCCTGCGCGCATTCCTCATGGCCCGGCTCGGGAACGAGGAAGAGGTCAAGGAAGTCACCCAGGAGGCCTATGCGCGACTTCTGCAGCTCGACCGCCCCCAGGCGATCAGCTTCCTGCGTGCATACCTCTTCAAGACGGCCGCTCACATTGCAGTGGACCGCGCACGCCAGCGGCGCAATCGCGAGCGCCTCGATGCTCAGAATCTGTCCCCGGACTTCATCGACCTCGCGAGTCCCGACCGCCGGGTGCTCGCGGCCGAAGAACTCGCGCAGGTCGCGGAGGCCCTGCAGGAACTGCCGCCGAAGTACCGCCAGGCGTTCCTGCTGCGACGCTTCTCCGAACGTGATCCTTCGGAGATCGCGGTGGAGCTCGGGATCGGATTGAGGATGGTCCGCAACTACATCAGCCGAACCACCATTTACTGCAAGCTCCGCCTCGATGGATGCACGGCCGAGGAAGCCCGAAAGCGAGTGATCCCGTGAGCGGCGCTGCTTCTAAGACTCATGACGTTTCGCGGATGCAGGAAGCCATGGACTGGCTGCTGCGCCTGGACGGGGAGGACTCCACGGAGAGCGTCCTGGCGGAGTGGCTCGGCTGGTACGAGAGTGACGCACGCAACCGGCAGGCGTTCGATGAGATCAGGGACTTCTGGCTCGAGACGGGCCGGTTGAAGGAAGTGCCGGGATTCGATGCCCGATCCATGGCCGAGGACGGGACCAAACCCCTTGGCACAATGGCTCCGACGCGCAGCCGCCGGAGCACGCTCTCACGCAACTGGCATTCGCGCCGACCTGCACAGATGTGGCGACGCGCCGGGGCCGCGCTTGCAGCA
>Ga0335085_10011163_pt1 | contig 13347 bp, 11 predicted proteins | sample Lox_Sample_45_FD_206712 | JGI IMG/M metagenome (GOLD analysis project Ga0335085, IMG submission 206712) | Soil microbial communities from Loxahatchee National Wildlife Refuge, Florida, United States - Lox_Sample_4.5 | ecosystem: Environmental > Terrestrial > Soil > Wetlands | place: USA...
GTCAGCTAAAGCAAGCGACGGCGCAGTAGGCCGCTCAAAGCAGCCATGCCCGACCCGAGCAGAAGAAGACTGCTGGGTTCGGGAACCTCTGAACTTCCACCAGCGAGACCGAAGTCCAAAAATTCGTACCCCTGGTCCACATCGTCAAAATCAACATGGATTCGGGCGATGTTGCTGGTAAGACCAAGAAACAAGTTTTGACTGTTATTCTGACCTACGCCGTTTCCGACCACTTCCCCTGTAGCTGGATTCCACAGGTTGGGCGCGTTGTCGGTTGCGTACAACAGATAGTCCCCGTAGTTCGTCCACGTGGTCAGTGAAATAGGGTTGTTATTCGAGTCGAAAGCGCTAATCGTGAAACGATTCCCCGGGCGCAAGTTGCCTAAAGTGAACATGGTTTGCGAATCAGGCGATACGCCCGAAAAGGTAAAGTCAATCGATGCGTTACCCTGCTGGTAAATCGCCAGATAGTCGATAGGGTTGGTAAATGGAAAATTAGGACTGGGGGAATTTCTGCTGTCTGTCCCAACAGACTGGAAAGTGTCTGTGTAGCTGACTGTACCCGTCTGGCCAATACTATTTTGAAACGGTTGTGTGGCTCCCGTGGAAAAATCGATCCAGAGGTTGGCGGCAGAGGCTAATGGCGCAAGCAGGCCTAGGCAGACGGCGAAAGTGAATGCTCTGAACTTCATGTTACTCTCCTGACGCAGGTTTGTGGCGATGGTTGAGCGGGCCATCGCGGGATTTAGTTTGCAGCTACTTCGCTCACCGCGTTAATAGGAGGAAGGAAACTAGCCGAGCAGACGCTTCCGCAGCAGCCCGCCCAGGCCAACAGCACCAGTGCCCAGAAGAGCGAGACTGCCGGGCTCGGGAGCAGTAGCAACCAGAAGGCCGGTGGGTGAATCACCGTCCTCGGCGTCGTTGGTTACCTTGAAGTCCACTGTATGTACGCCGGAAGACAGTACACCGAGGTCGAATGGTGTGAGCTGTCCGAAGCCGTTACTCCCGCCGAGGGTATGTATTCCGGTGTCTGCGTTGTCCAGAAAGATTTCGGCTTGATTATCAGCGGCAAACCATCCCGAAAGGTCGCCACCGCTCCAATTGAAATTAATCTGGTAGTCGTAAACGCCGCTTGGGCCAAAGTAAATAAAGTCAGTTCCATCTGGGTTGATCCACGACGATCCGGGCGGAGGCGCAACCCAGCTTCCGTAGGGAGGGATTGTGTGAGTCGCGAGCGGTCCATTTTGTATGGGGGATGAGACGACTGTATAGTTGGGATCCGCGCCGGGCCCAGCAGCGCCGGTGCCAAAGAAGGTGCTCGAAATGGCAAAGGACGACGTCGTGGCAAGCGCCAGCAAGAGTACTGCGGAGAGAAGGTGAGTAATTCGAAACGGAGGCCGGAGTTTCGAGCTGGAAGTTATTGTATCGCGTGATTGTGATGCTGCACCGATAAGGGCTGAGTTCGAAATCGTTTGATCAAAATATGTTTTCATGACGAGCTCCTTTAGGTCTTAGGTCTTTGAGGGCGTGGTTGAGCCGGCCATCGCCGGGTTCGTCTGCGGCTATTTCGCTCGCCGCTGGAATACAGTGAGCGATAGGTCAGCTAAGCGAGCGACGCCGAAGTAGGCCGCTCAAACCCACCACGCCCGACCCGAGAAGAAGAAGGCTGCCGGGTTCGGGGGTTGCAACACCGTCAATGTAAAAGGATTCCGAGGGGATCGGATGCCCAGTGTCGTCATAATAGGCCTGCGACGTGCACCCGATAGATTGGCAGCCGGCACCAGAGTTCTCATCCCACTTCACCACCCCATCACACATGAACGGCCCACAGCCAACAGCATTCGATAAGGTAAGCCAGTAGGTGCCCGGGGTTAGGCCGATGCTCGAGAACGTAAAGCTGACGTCCCAGACGTCACAGCATCCACCGTTATAGAACAGGTGGGTATAGGTAAGGGAAGAAACCGTGCCGCCACCTAGATCGGAGCCAAACGGAGTGGCTGAGATTGCCCAGGTTACTTTGGATGGCGCGGCTTCGACCTCCGTCCACTCGCCGAAGTGAACGCTCTCTACATCCGACATCGCTGCCGTTAGAGTGAATGAGTTGGATACTTTATGGTCCTTGATATCCCAGCCATTCGTATAGCCGTCAATGGGACCGTTGGAGTAGAGCGTATCCGCTGCGGCAGAGATCGCAACCAAAGTGAGACAGAGCCCGGCGAGCAGCGACCACGCGGCGATACGAAGCGGGGTTTTCATGACGACCTCGTTTTTGGTCGGGACGCCGGTGGCGAAGATTGAAGTTACTAAGTTGGTGGGCTGTTTCGTACTTTGCGTTTTCATAATGACCTCTTTTTCGCCTTGATCTTTGCGGCGATGGGTTGAGCTGGCCGTCGCCGGTTGAAAATTGCGGTTACCTCGCTCACCGCGTGGGAGACTCAGCGCCCCACCGCTTCAGCCGGGAAAACTCGAACAATCAGAACTGCTGAAGCGGTAGACTCGGTCGGCCAGACCGGCCTCTTCCGCCTGCCGGCGCTGCATGCCTCTGCTAACCACGGGCAGAAGAAGAAGGTCGGCCGCCACGTCGGCGCGGGGAAGAATGGGGACCATTGGGGCGTTGGTGAGGTCTTTCACCTGCACGATGAGCGTCCAGATAAGAAGCATGAATGACCCCTGCGTATTTTCCGTTTTCATGGCGGCCTCCTTCAGGCTCGGTTGTGGCGGTGGCTAAGGTCTGAACGAAGGGGCAACCCACCGCGAAGTTGCTCCTCGTCACCTTGCAAGGTATGTCCCTGCTCTATCGGACTATCGATAGGAATCCGTCCAAGGAGACGCTGCCTGCCTTCCCTGGGGTCAATTCAATTGGAGTAATCACACGAACTGCGCTCTGAGGCTGCTGGAACTGACCCTTATCGACGGGCGTGTTGAACCCATTGGCGCTCAAACCTACCTTCAGACTGAGCTTTTGGGCCCTACAGCTATCGGCGTTGTCTTGCAGTTGGCATAGGTCAAGCACAACCGTAGCTCTTCCCGTGCCGGTGACCTCTCCAAATTTCATTTCCAGGCCCGCACCGGTGATGGCCTTGCCTTGGGGCAGCGCTTCGACGTTGTAGGAGACGAACGAGTTCTGGGAAGCTATCCATTTGGCCTCAAAGAAGAGGCCCGGCTCGTCAGTTTGGGGAATTGTTCCGGGGGTGATGGAAATCTTGTCGGCGGCCAGGCCATTCACTCCCTGTTGGTACTGGAAGTTTGAGAACGTTTTGTCACCGATCTGACAGCCTTGTGCACCCAGTTTCTCGTAATCAGAGAGCGTGCCTGGGACGCATTCCGTAGCATTGGCTCTGAGGACTGCAAGCGAGGCAAATCCCAGTAACGCCACGATCGCGAGGTTCTTCAGGGTGCTACGCGCCCGCGAAGGGAGGTTGGCAGTCCGTGGGCTCGCTTGACGATGTGCAACTTGAATTTTCATAACCGTCTCCTTCCAGTCTTGCGTCGTGGCGGCTAGGTACGACCGCTACCTGATCCCGAACGACCTTGCGACCGGAGGCTGGTGCTCGTTGAGCGGTTATCCCGCCTCCGGCGCTTGGGCCTGCGAGAACGGTGAGGCGACGCGTGCTCAGTTCCGCTCTCGTGAGTGGCACAATGCGCTCGATCGGTTCAGCGATCAATGCCCGGGAGGTAAAAATCAGGTACCTTTAAGGTCACGAACAGGTTATTGCGCAAGCTATTGAAAACAATGGCGTTGGTTACAGATGTCAACGCCACATGGGTGGCTTAGCCGATCCACAATCTGGTGATTTTTCGCGTCGTGAACGTGGATCTTCCACTGGCCGTTCTCGGGTCTCTGATCCTGGCGACCGGTGCTTGGGCGACGAAATTGTCACTAATGGCACAGAGGCGGTCGGTGGGCTAGGCCAATAAGACTCGAGCTACCTTGGCCCAGCCCTCAACCGGCCACGGCCAGCTCAACCATCGACAAAGGCAAATGGAGGCCGAAGAGCAGTAGGGACATTCCGTGTCGGAAGGTTTGCCTTCGGAGAACAAGAGAGCCTGACTTCGCAGGTTCACCAAGAGCGGGTAAGAATGCGAAGGAAAGAAAAGACCGGTGGACCTGGAAGCAGGCCCACCTGCCATCGCAGGACTCACTCATATTCGACGGCGATGTTGGCGGTGCGGGCGGCATTTCCGTTCTGCAAATTGATGTCAACCAGCGCCTCATACCAGATATTCGGTGAGTTGTTCTTGATCCTTTATCGATAAACCTGCGGGGGGAAACGTTCCGGATAATTCGCTCGGGCTTCTGCCTCTGCCGCTTCCAGCTCCGCGATGGCCCTGCGGAACTCTTCGACGGCCCGTACCTGAAGCTCGGTCAATGACGGCATGAGAATCACTGACCGATATCATCAATTGCTACTGAGGATTTCGTCTCGGGCGGAAACAGGGTGGCGACAAGTAGTCTCTTTATTATAGTGAGGCAAAGCGATGGAGTTCGCCACCACCGGCCCCTTCGGGCAGTGATGACTCCCACTAACTCTGCGTAGAAAAATTTCTTGCCGGTTTGAAAATCTTGACGTCAGCTGGTGAAGCGGTTGCTGAGAGGACCGTCCTTGCACGCTTGAAAACGGGCTCCACCGGAATAAATCGCTCGCTGCACTAGAATCAGACCGTGCTGTCGCAACGCAGTGATTTTTCGCCCGACCGCGATTCCGAGCTATTCGCGACCGCTCCGGCCAGTTCAGCGGTCTTCGTGTTGCGAGGCCGGGCAGGCTCGGAACCTTACGTCAGCAAGACCTCGAACCTTCGCCGACGCTTGCAACGTTTGCTGGGCACCGGTGATGGTCAGAGCCGCAAGCTGAACCTGCGCGAGCGGGTGATCTCTGCGGAGTGGACTCCGACAGGGTCGAACTTTGAAGCTTCGTTCCTGCTCTACAAACTGCTCCGGCGGGAGTTTCCCAAAACTTACGAGCGACGTTCGAGGCTGCGATTCGCGCCGCTGGTGAAGCTGATCCTTAGCAACCCATACCCGCGCGCGACCGTGACCACGCGCATTGCCGGCCTAAAGGGCAATGCGGAGTATTACGGGCCCTTCGTATCGCGAGCTGCGGCCGAGAAGTTTGCCAACGACTCTCTCGACCTGTTCAAGATGCGCCGCTGCACGGATGACCTGAACCCCGATCCGGCTTTTCCCGGATGTATCTATTCCGAGATGAAGATGTGCTTGGCGCCTTGCTTCAAGGGCTGCACCGACGAGGAGTACGCGACAGAAGTAGGGCGCGTGCAGCAGTATCTGCAGTCCGGCGGCCAGTCGCTGGTGCGCGAGATCGAGCGCATGCGTGATGAGGCATCGGCGAATCTCGACTTCGAGGGCGCCTCTTCGCTGCACACGCGCTTAGAAAAGGTAAAGGCGGCGACGGCACAACTGCCCGAGATCGTCCGGCGGCTGGACGAGCTGAACGGAGTAATGATCCAGCCATCGGCTGAGCCAGAATCGGTCGCGTTATTCAAGATTGAGACAGGGATGATCTGCGAATCGGTGTCCCTCAATGTGGGAGCGGAGGCCGAGGCCGACCATCTGCGGACAAAACCGTTGTCGATGGAGGCGCGCATCCTCGACCGGCTTGCCAGTGTGCAAGATTGCAAGCCAGGCAGCGCGCTGGAGTGGATGGAACATGTCGCAATTCTTAAGCGGTGGTATTACCGCTCGGCAAAGGTGGGGGAGCTCTTTCTGGCCGGCGCCGACGGCGATCTGCCCATGCGGCGAGTGGTGCGAGGCGTTTCGCGGGTTTTTCGGGGCGAGAAAGCCGCCGGCGACCTGAGCGATACGGCGGGGGACTATTGGAGGTTTCGGGCGGGCGAAGCGGGGATAAGGTAGCTGCTGACAAGTGCCAACCGCGGATTGACGCGGATTTCGCGGATTCTATCTAACTTCGCCGAGATGTCAATGTAGCCGCCACAGCGGTGCGAGGTGAGGTGTATTCACGGCGTGCCTCTTGCAGCACCATGCGGCGAAACTGGGGGCGGGTCCCAAAGTTCAAGAGCAGGCCGACTTCGAACTGAGTGGCTCTCGGGTAGTTCAGCAGTTGTGCTTCATGGTTTGGGTCAAGAGCCCGCGCGCACTCAGCTCGACGATAACAACTTTTGCAACCACAAGATCGGTGCGGAAGACGCAACCTCGTGGCCGCGAAAGCGTACCGTTATTGTTTTCTCCCGCTCTACACCCAAGCCGGCCGCTCTCAGAGCAATCACCATTGCCTCGCGATACACCGATTCAAGAAATCCCGGCCCGAGTTCGTTGTACACCTCATAAAGCACCAATGATTGCCTCTGTGACTTCGGAGCGCTTTAGCTATGTGCTCACGTTGATTAGTCCACCTTTCAGACTTCAGAATCCGCGAAATCCGCGTTCATCCGCGGTCGAGCTTTCGATCCGTGGTTCGTAGGTCTCTTCCTCTCTTGCGATTTACCACCCGCACGCCGGCACGCCAGCGCTCGTCGAGTTGCACCAGTTGCCACTCGATCTCCGGGGAAAGGTACTTCAGCAGCACGCTGGTAGCGGGGTGGGTGCGCAGCACTGGCGTGATCAGGTAGAGCAGTGGGGCAGCAGAAGAAAGTTCGCGTCCGGCGAAGTATCCGTTGCGCACAAAGCCGCCGTTCTGCTGATGCCAGCGGACCCGCGCCCAGTAGTCGAGCCCCTGGAGCGCCAGATGGATGTCGTCGTCAGCCTTGAGCTCGAGAATCGCGAGCCGGCCGTCGATGGTTGAGGTCAACACATCGAGCATGGCGCGGTCGGAAGCGGTAAACGCCGGCACCTGGGTGTAGACATGCCGCCCGTCGAGACGCTCGTCGATGGAGCGCACGTCGCGGGTTATCAATGATTCCAGCCAGCGCTCAGGACAGAGGCGATAGAGAGGATCGCCATGCGCACCCGCCGGATGCCGGCTGTTGGTGATCCGCTGAACCAGGCCCAGAAACATGTCGTCGGTTAAGGCATCGAGGGTGTATTCTGCGGGCCCCATACCAAAGACAATAGTTTCGGCATTGCGAAACGATCCTTCTACCGCCAGGCGGGCCCGCGCGAATTCCAGGCCGTAGAGGCGGAATACGATCTCCGTCGGCGAATCAACAGCCACATCCGCATCGGGAACGTGGGTATGAATGCGCGCGACGGATGCGGCAAAGCGCTCCCGGGCGGATTGCGGATCAATCGCGCGGACTAGGCGCGTGGCCAGATTGCCATGGTCGCGAAAGTCGAGCTCTTCACAACCTTCCGTCCTCTCGCCCACGGAATACAGTTGCCACTTGGCAGCGTCCTGATCGAGATGAGCCATGCGCTGGCTGACGATCTCGGCCCGGCCCTGCGGAACAAAGACCTTGAGTCCCTCAATGTGGCACCGGCCGGCCTGGCGCTGACGCTGGTGGTCCATCCACAAGATGCCGAATGTTAGTGCGGCGTCCATGGAGGCCTGCGATTCGGCGCTGTTCACCCCCAGCACTGCGGAGGCTGATTGCCCCTGGCGAAGGACAGCACGGGTATAGATCGGGCTGAAGGAGTGTTCCAGGTCGGGCTTGCTGCTGACCGACTCGATCTTTGCGCCCGGATATGCCCGCTCAAGCAGGCGAACCAGCAGGCGTTGGTACTCCAAACGCCCGGCCCGCTGCGCACTCGCGCTGCGATGACCCGCGTCGGCACAGATCTCGAGAGTCTCGGGCTTGGACTGGCCGAAGCGCAATGCGGATAGGCGGAGTATCCGCGGCCTAGCTTCCAGGTCAACGACCCGCCGCACAATGTTGCGCTCATCGGACCAGACGTGCAGGACGCACTTGCCCTCCCCGGAAACGGAATATCGCGCGGTGCGGAAATCGAACAGAGGCTCGCCGTTTTCGATCAGGACGGCAAACGGCGCTTCCAGCAGAAAGCTCTCCAGCGTGCGCGCCAGCGCCTCGGCGGTGAGGGAGGAGGTCACCATGACAAACCTCAGCCAAGACTAGCGGACCCTTCAGCTTGCCGGCTGCAATCGTCCGCACAGATGTGTGTGATAATCGAACATGCCTTGCCCAGCGTTAAGAATCCGTGGCTTCTGCCGGCGTCTGCGCGCGTCCCGCGGATAGCGCAAAACATCCAATAACAGTGATCATGGACAAGAGATTCTTCTTCGACCGTTATGGCCTGGCGCAGGCCGACGTGGAACGCTACCTGGCGACAGCGCTGTCAGCCGGCGGTGATTACGCGGACCTCTATTTTGAATATCAAACTTCAACCTCGGTGTCGCTCGACGAAAGCATGGTGAAATCCGCTACGCAGGGCATCTCTGTAGGCTGCGGAGTTCGCGTGCTCGCGGGCGAGCGCACTGGCTACGCCTATACCGATGACCTTTCATCCGAGCGCATTCTGCATGCGGCGCGTACCGCGGCGCTCATCGCCAGCGGCCCGGCGAAGCAGCCCGTTGTGGGGTTGACGGACAAACCAGCGCACAATCTGTATCCCGTGCCGCTGCCATCCGTGGAAGCCGAGGTCCTGGCCAAAGTCGACCTGGTCCAGCGTGCCGACAAAGCGGCCCGCGCCTACGATCCCCGCATTCACGAAGTTCGGGTGGGCTATGCCGATGAGCTGCGTCGCGTGCTGGTCATCGGCTCCGATGGCAGCTTCGCAGAGGATTCGCAACCGCTGGCGCGCATGAGCGTTTTCTGCATTGCCAAGTCGGAGCAGGGATCGGCGCGCGGAACCGGCGGCGGCGGTGGGCGCGTCGGCATCGAGTACTTCCAGAGCGAGAGGACCCCGGAGCACTTCGCGCTCGAAGCCGCGCGGCAGGCGATTATCCAGCTCGACGCGCGCGATGCACCCGCCGGCGAGATGGCAGTGGTGCTGGGACCGGGCTGGCCGGGTGTGCTGCTGCACGAAGCGATTGGCCACGGCCTGGAAGCTGATTTCAACCGCAAGAAGACTTCGGCCTTCTCTGACATGATGGGACGGCGGGTCGCCAGCGATAAATGCACGGTGATCGACAACGGCACCATGCCCGGACGGCGAGGCTCGCTGAATGTGGATGACGAAGGCCGGTCGACCAACAGCACGGTGCTGATCGAAAAAGGCATACTGAAGGCCTATTTGACGGACAAGCTTTCGTCCCGGCTGATGAACCTGCCCAACACCGGCAATGGCCGGCGGGAGAGCTATCAGCACATCCCCATGCCGCGCATGACCAATACCTACATGCTCGCCGGACAAGACGCTCCCGAGGACATCATTCGATCGGTCAAATACGGCGTGTACGCGGTGAACTTTGGCGGCGGCCAAGTCGACATCACAAACGGGAAATTTGTCTTCTCCGCCTCGGAGGCCTACCTCATCGAGGACGGCAAGGTGACCTCGCCACTCAAGAACGCAACCTTGATCGGGAATGGACCGGATGTGCTGACCAAAGTTTCCATGGTCGGCAACGACCTTCAGCTTGACGAAGGGGTAGGCACCTGCGGCAAAGAAGGGCAGTCCGTCCCTGTGGGAGTCGGCATCCCTACGCTGAAAGTCGACCGTCTTACAGTGGGCGGAACCGGCGCCTGAGGGGTGCTCCGTCGCCTCGAGTAATCCACAGACTGTGTGCAGATTCACAATTTCGCAACACTCGTGTGAGTTATTGATTTATAGAGGCTTACTGTGGGATAGGCTCCGATGTGTAAGCTCGGCCGGGCGATTTCCACAAAGCTTCCACAGCGTGGGATGTGCCCTTCTACAGGGTAGGCTATCCCACGGCGTGGTATTGCATTGATTGCAGTGCATCTGACACTGTGATAGGCAGGCAGAAGGTGAGCATTAAGGTTAAGAAACCATGAAAACGGGTACCCAGGAATCTACGACAGAAGTTATCGATACCGGCGCCGGCCTCAAGCAAATAGCAGTGGATGCAGTGCGCCTGGCGATGCAGCAGGGCGCGAGCGCGGCCGAAGCCGTGGCTACCGACGGCAGCGAATTTTCCACCACAGTGCGTCTGGGGCAGGTGGAAACGCTGAAAGAAGCGGGATCGAAAGCGGCAGGCGTCCGCGTGTTTGTCGGACAGAGCTCGGCCAGCACCTACTCCAGTGATCTCACGCCCGCAGGCATAAGAAAGATGGTGGAATCGGCCATTTCTCTGGCCCGGGTAACCACTGCCGATCCAATGTCGGGGTTGCCCGAGGCTGCCGAACTGGGAAAGCTCGAGGGCGAGCTGGACCTCTACCATGACGATGTCTATTCGCTGTCGACGGAAGCTCGCATCGATTACGCACGTCGCGCCGAAAAGGCTGCGATGGCGGCAGACCCTCGTATCACAAACTCCGACGGCAGTTCGTTCGACGCCGCTGTGGGACACAAGGTATTGGCTAACTCCCTCGGCTTTGTCGGCGAGAATCGCCGCTCATCGTGCTCTGTGGTAGCCGTCCCGATCGCGCAAGTCGAGGGCTCGGCGATGCAGCGCGACTACTGGTACTCGGTCTCACATTCGCTGAAGAAGCTGGAGTCGCCGGAGAAAGTCGGCGCCATCGCCGCAAAGCGAACGCTGCGCCGCCTGGGAGCGCGCAAGGTCAAGACCGTCAAGGTGCCGATTGTGTTCGAGAACACGGTGTCAGCGGCACTCCTAGGCCACATCTTTGAGGCCGTAAACGGCGACTCAGTCTATCGAGGAGCCTCTTTCCTGACCGGCAAGCTCAACGACAAGATCGCGGGTGAGAACGTAACCATCGTTGACGACGGCACCATTCCGGGCCTCTTCGGGACTAGCCCGTTCGATAGCGAAGGCGTTGTGAGTCGCCGGACAACCGTCATCGAGAAGGGCGTTCTGCAGTCCTATCTGCTGAACACCTACACCGCGAAGAAGCTGGGGCTGAAGACAACCGGCAACGCCGCGCGCGGGCTGGCAGGAACCCCAGGCATCGGTCCCGGGAACTTCTTTTTGAGGGCGGGCGCGAAGAGCCTGCAGGAGATCATCGGCGACATCAAAGAAGGCCTGTTCGTGACGGAATTTCTGGGCCACGGGGTCAACCTGGTCACGGGAGATTTCTCTCGCGGCGCAACGGGCTTGTGGATTGAAAATGGCGAGCTAACGTTCCCGGTGGAAGAGATCACCGTTGCCGGCAATCTCAAGGACATGCTGTTCAACGTGAGCGAGATCGGCAGCGACCTGGAATTTCGCGGCGCGATCGCCTGTCCTACGCTGCGGATTGACGGCATGACGGTCGCGGGCGAATAGAACGTGTCGCCGTGGAACAGCGGAAAAATGGAACCACGGATGTACGCGGATTGGCACGGATCGGATCAGAGGCCTTGAGGACTCACACCAATTGCGTGTTGGTCCGTGACAATCCGTGATTAGTCTTCTTGCGCGCTATCGCCGACGGCTTACAGCCGGCGCCGGAGGCTTCCCGGTGTAGTCCTTGGGATAGACGACAACGTAGCGTTGTAGCGATTCGCCGGCGCTTTCGGTCCGCAAGTCGGTGTGGTTACGCAGCGCGATATGAACGATACGCCGCTCGCGCGATGCCATCGGCGCGAAGGCGTAGGGCATGCCGGTGCGACGCACCTGTTCCGCGGCTACCTCTGAGGCCAGGCGAAGCTCTTTCTTCCTTCCCGAGCGGAAATTCTGGCAGTCGAACAAGACCTGATCGTGTTCTTCCGGCGAGAGCCGAAGCATCTCGAGCGCGACATGCTCGAAGGCTCGTAGCAATTCAGCGCCGCGCTCCAGCAGCAATGAACTGTCAGCGCCACCGAGCTCTACCAGAACCATAGGGGTTTCCGAATCGTGCTCATCGACCGGCGGAGGGTCAACGATGATCCGGTATTTCAGGCGGAAGTCGCCATATTTGATGATCCCATTCAGCAGTTCACTGATCTTGCGCGCGGCTGCGACTTTGTCCTGAATTGGCATAGGTCAGTCTATTTGGTAGCCTTGCTGGTCTTGCGGGCGGCGCGTTTCTCCATCTCGGCGCGCATCTCCTTGCCCAGGCCGGTCCGATTCATAATGGATTGCTGAATTATGGCAATCACGTTCCCCATTACCCAATACAGGCTCAGCCCTGAGGGCAGCGACCAACTGAAGAAGCCAAGCATGAGCGGCATCATGACGGTCATCATGCGCTGCTGGGCCGGGTCCATTCCGGCGCTGGGCGTCATGCGCTGCATGAAGAAGGTGCTCGCCACAATCAGAATGGGCAAAATATACAACTTGTCCGGCGATGACAGGTCGTGGATCCAGAGGAAGTGCGCCTGCCTCAGTTCGATCGCGTTACCCAGCATGGAGTAGAACGCCCATAGAAATGGCAACTGGATCAGCAGGGGCAAACATCCGCCCGCAGGATTCACGCCCTCTCTCTTGTACAGCGCCGAAACCTCGGCGTTCATCTCCGCCCGGCGCGGATCGCGCACAGGCACGTTCTTGTACCTGGCCTGGATGGCCTTCATCTGCGGCTGCAGCCTCTGCATCTTCAGCGCCGATTTCTGGCTGGTGATGCGCAACGGCAGCAGCGCGATGTTGATAATGACCGTGAGGATGATGATTGACCATCCCCAGTTACGGACCCAGTGGTTGTAGGTCCACTTCAGCCACTGGAAGAGCGGGCGCGCGAAGAAACTAAAGTAGCCGAAGTCGACAACGTGTCGCAGGTCAGGGCCGCCGGGCTTGCCGTCGTCGAGTCGAGCCTGCACCGATTCCAATACGTCTACGACCTTCGGTCCGACAAAGAGCCGCTCGCTGGTAACACCCTTCGTATCGCCGACGGCTGCGCCCAGCACCTGATAAGTCTCGGTTTTGTTCGGGTCAGGATGCTCCGGGTCCTTCGGAACTGTAATCGCGTGATGCAACGTGACCAGAACCGCATCGCGCGGCAGGTCAGGCAGGAAGATAGCCGCAAAATACTGGTCCTGCACACCCGCCCAGCTCAGCGGACCGCGCAGAGTATTGCCTCCGCTGACCTTTTTGGCCTCAAGCCGAGTAACCTTACCCTCCGCCTCATATTCGACGCGGGCAGAAGCGTAGTTCGGACCGGTCACCTGATCGCCAAATGCGGCCGGCCAAACCGGGTACGCCTCGACGATCTTGCCGTCCTGGGTAACGGAGGTTTCTACATCGAGAACATAGCTCTCGTTGAAGTGAAAGCTTTTGTGAACTATGAGGCCGCTGTCGGAGTACTCATAAGTCAGCTCGGCCGGAGCGGTGATTGTGCCTTGGGAGCTGGGCACGTACAACGCTGAGTTCAGTTGCTCGCGCAGCTTGTCGTCATAGGTGAACAGGCCGAGCGGCAGACCGTACTGCGTAGCCGCCGCGTTAACCAGATCCAATGGCTGGCCCTGTTCGTTCTTGTACTTTTTCAGTACCCACGACTTGA
>Ga0335085_10011164_pt1 | contig 13347 bp, 11 predicted proteins | sample Lox_Sample_45_FD_206712 | JGI IMG/M metagenome (GOLD analysis project Ga0335085, IMG submission 206712) | Soil microbial communities from Loxahatchee National Wildlife Refuge, Florida, United States - Lox_Sample_4.5 | ecosystem: Environmental > Terrestrial > Soil > Wetlands | place: USA...
CCCGGTAGAGCCGCACGCCGGCGCCGGGCTGGACGTCCTCGCTCGTCCATTCCCGGCCGCCGTGGGCCACCGAACGGCGGGAGAACGCCTCGACCCCCCGGGCGGTCTGGCCACCCTCGAGCAGTTCCGCGGCGGCGGACATGTACACGCCTTGCCCGGTCCCGATCGGCATCTGCGAGTCGAAGACCACGATGCCCACCTCAGGCCGCACCGCGATGTTGCGGGAATGGGTGACGTCTGGTGAGGAAACCCAGAAGAACTCGCTGAAGCCAATGTGGGCGAAGTAGACCGGCGAGCTCCACGGCCGGCCCGCTGCGTCGGCGGTGGCCAGGACCAGGTAACGGTTGCCCTCGATGATGTCCCGTACGGTTTGGGCGGCCGGGCTGGTGGCGCTCATGTCAGCCGGCCCTGTTCCCGCTCATGGCGATCACTCCGCTCTCATATAGGGGCCTTCGTATTTCCGCCGATACCGACCGTGGCAGGACAGCGAAGTCATCGGCGCCTCTGCGTCCCGCCGCTGCTCTGGCCGGGCCCCGCGCGATGGAGGCCCCTCCGCCAGCCGGTAGTGTTCCCGGTAAGTGCTCCTCGATCCGGGCGCACGATCGGACTTCGACACCCTTATCGCCCCAGGTCAGGAGCACCGCCGGGGGCTCGGAACCGTCCGGAGGGGGTCGGACTCATGAACACGCCGCGAGCTGACGATTGGCGGAGCCGTGGTGGCCATATCTCGTGGCGGCCGGCGGCGGAGGGCGCCACGCCGGTGGAGATATTCCACGTTGAGATCGGCGACCCCGGGGCTCCGGTGCTGCTGCTCATCCACGGCTGGCCCACCTGCAGCATCGACTGGTTTGAGGTCGCCAACCAGCTGAGCACGAGGTTCCGCGTCTGCGCGCTGGACTTCCCGGGCTACGGGTTCTCGGACAAGCCGCCGGGGTGGGGCTACAGCCTCACGCGAGACGCGGAACTCACCGAGTATTACTTAGCGGAGGTGATCGGCGCCGAGGCTGCTGTGGTGGTCGCGCACGACCGCGGTGACAGCGTGGCGCTGTTGCATGCTGCCCGTTGCGCTGAAGGCCGGTCGGCGACGCGGCTGGAGCATCTGGTCCTGTCGAACGCCAACATCTTCCTGCCGCTGTCGAACCTGACCGGAGCGCAGCGGGAGGCACTCGACGCAGAGTCGTGGTCGCAGGCCGCGGCCGCGGTGACGCCCTCGATGCTGGCCGAAGGCATGGGCGCCACGATGTTCACCCCGCCGCGCAAAGCCGGTGATCCCGAGGTCGAGGCGCTCACGGCCACTTTCGCCTACGACGACGGCATCAAGGTTCTGCACGAAGGGATCCAGTACCTGGTCGAGCGATCGAAGGACGAGCAGCGGTGGCTGACGGCACTGGCCGGGGCCCCGTTCCCCGTGACCGTGATCTGGGGCCTGTACGACACGGTTTCGCCGCCGCGGGTGGCGAGCTACGTGTGGAACCAGTACCTGATGCTCAAGCCCGGTGGCAACCGCTTGTACTTCATCCCGGACGCGAATCACTATCTGCAGGTCGACCGGCCCGACGCATTCGTGAAAGTGCTCCTCCACGCGCTCGAACCCGCTGACGATCACGGACCCGGCGCTCTCGAGCCGGAACTGGGCGCTCCCCTGCTGGTCGACAGCTCCCGCGGCCGATTGACGGCCGCAGCAGATGTGCTCCGTGCCCAGGCTCCCGGCACGAACTGAGGACCCAACGCCCCGGAGCGCCGGCCGGAGCTCGCACGGCCGTTGGTGCTCTTTGCTCTACTGTGTTTGCTCTACTGTGTTTGCTCTACTGTGTTTGCTCTACTGTGCGCTCATGGCCGGGTTGAGCCGTACGAGCCGCGCAGGGCTGGTCTCATCGAGTTCAGCGACGCCTTCTCGTGACTTCACGAAGTCTGAGAATGAACGATAGCCGAGTGCCCGCTCGCTGAATGACGGGTCCATGCGCCTCATCTGGCTCTTCACCGCGGAGCTGTGCAGCCAGTCCGCGTCGTCCTTTTCCTGCCCGAGCCGTAGCGCTCGTTCCAGGAGCCTGGTCGCCAACTCCTGCGGGTCTTCGGAATCGAGATCAGCCTCGTCTCCCGCCGCGGCCGTTGGCCGCCTGGTCCGTCGCGAGGCCCGCGCGGGCGGCGTAATGCCGGACTCCTTACGTTCGGCCCGCGCGCCGGCCGTGCGTGCGGTTGCCTGCTGGGAAGCGTCGGCGGGTGTGATGCCCGGGAGTGCGTCGTAGGTCACGAGCTCGTCACACGCCGCGGCGAGCGCTCTGCTGGTCGATCCAGCGACCCCGACGCCTACGACGTAACGGCCCAGGCGCCTGCATCGCTGGGCGAGGGCGATGTAATCGGAGTCCCCGGCCACGATCACCACATGCGTCAGGTCGGGAAGGCGGAACATGTCCTCCACCGCATCCACGGCCAGCCTGATGTCGGCACCATTCTTGCCGTAAGCGGCGGCGGGAAACAGCTGCACCAGGTCCACTGCGCGACTGATGAGCTGCCCGCGGTAATCGGCGTTCACCGGGGCTGACCAGTCTGCGTAGGCGCGGGTGAGCACCAGGGTGCCGAACGATGAGGCGAAGTCGATCACCGCGCCGACATCCACGGTCGCGCGCCGGAGCTTGTCCGCGATGTCTGGATCGGCCGATTTGTCGGCCCTGTCAAACGCGCGCGCCTTGTCACGCTGGAACTGGCCCCGGCCATGAACCTGGTCGTAACGCGAGATCACGATGTTGTCGAAGTCGATGTAGACAGCGACACGGGTAAGGCCCGGGTCGTTCACGGCTGCTCTTCTCGTCGGGGCACTCCACTGTCGCACAGCATCAGGTCGGGATGATCCCGAACGGGCCGGGTAACACGGTCGCTAACGGTGTGCGCCACCCTCGACGGGGCGACGAGCTCCGACGATCGCTTCTTCCCCGACTGACAGGGTGCCGCCGGTGAGCACGTCGCACCAGATGCCGAAAAGGCCACGATGGTGACGGGCCAGGGTGCGAAAAACGTCGACATCGGCTTCCAGGCCGGGCTGGGCGCGGGTCACCATGGTGCAGCGGATGCACGGCTCGAGGGGCACCAGCACGACCGCCCCGATTGACAGGGTCCGGCCGGCCCATTCGTCTTCCAGCCAGCCCTGGCCCTCGACGTCAATCAGCACGTTGGGCCGGAAGCGCCGGGGATCCCAGACGCCGTCGGGGTGCAACTCGGCGGCAGTGCGCAAGGACGCAGTGGAGAGCACCAGAACGGCGGCAGAGTCGACGTATCGCCCCTCCGGCATCGTCCACTCGATCGCCTGGCTGTTGTCGTCGGTCGCGTCCGCGAAGTACTCGGCCCGCCCACCTGCGTTTCCTGCGGAGGCCACCAGCGAGACAGGGCTCCCCAGCCACCGTGACAGGAGAGCGTCGGTATGCTGCCCCGGCCCGACGGCGGTACTGCCATCGGGAAGAGTGATCACCGGCAGCTCACCGTCATAGGAGGCAACCGCGCCGAGCAGTTCAGGCCGGCGACGGGCAGTCAAGATCCGGCCCGTCCGCAAATCGAGGATCCCCCAGCGCCGGTCGCCCACCAGCCCGTCGTCCTCGAAGCGGGCCGACTCCAGCCGCTCGCCCTGCAAGGACTTGACGGCGTGGCGCCACAACCCCAGGACTTCCATGACTCACCTCTGCGGCCGAGCCGCGCCTCTACCGGGCAAGCGCGGCGCCCGGAGCATCCGCACGCCGACGACGATGCATGATCGCAAATAGCCTGACATGAGCGCACGGCCCCCGTCACCCGGACCGGCTGGGGTTCGTCGTGGAGCTAGGTGAGCCACATGCCCGCGGCCGCGCTCATGCACGCTTCAGGAACCTCAAATAGAACGCCGCGAACACCAGGACAATCCCGACATTCACGATCAGCCGCTCCCAGAGGTGGTGCCTGAAGAACAGGACGTCCACGCCGACCACGACGGCTACCAGCCCGAGCACGTACAGCACGATGGCTGCCTGTCTCCCCACCGTTCCGTTCTACTCGGTGCACCGGAGTGGAGCAAGAACAGCCGTCTCCGCTGGTGCGGCCGTCAGTTTCTGTCGAACTCGTTGCCCTAGGTGCCGTAGTATCGGGCCACCCATGACCTGGTCATGATGCCGGAACGCGGCCTGCCGATTGCCGGGGATTCCGGGTGCCACCTTCGGCTGAGCGGGATGTCACGTGATAGATGCCGACGTACGCGGTGCGGCCTGTGCGGGGTCGCTGGCCCAGGCTGGTCCGCCCATCCGCTCGTTGCCTTGGCCGAGCGCTGTCGCGCGGCGCGTGTCTGATCTGGTCATGATCGGGCCGTGTCCGGGTGTGATGAAGGTGAAAGAACGCGCAGGCCTCCAGCCGGAAGCGCATGACTGCCGGGATGGTGACCTGCTGTGACTGCCGAGCCGGCCGCCAGCGCTCCTGCGCTGGTCAAGGAAGACCGCAGGCTGGCCATCCTGCTGGCGATGGCGATGTTCGTCCTGGTCGTCGACACGTCGGTCATGAACGTCTCCATCGCGGCGGTGGTTCACGACCTGCACACGACCGTCAGCGGGGTTCAGTCCGCGATCGCGCTCGAGGCGCTGGTATCGGCGGCGTTCATCCTGATCGGCAGCAAGGTCGGCGATCTGATCGGGCGCAAGCGCGCCTACGTGCTGGGCCTGCTCGGCTACGGCATCGGTGCCCTGGCCATGACCCTCGCCCAAGGGCTGACCGCGATCATCGTCTTCTGGGCGATCGTGGGCGGGATCGGCGCATCGCTGCTGCTGCCAGCGATGCAGTCGCTGATCCACGGCAACTTCGAGGGGGCGGCGCAGCGGCAGGCCTACGCGCTGGTCGGGGCCGCGGCCGCGATCGCCGCCGCCGTCGGCCCGCTGCTCGGGGGTTTCATCACGACCTACCTGTCGTGGCGCATCGCGTTTGCGCTCGAGGACGTCATCATCGTGGTCGTGCTGGCGGGCATCAGGCTGGTCCACGACGTGCCCTACACCGGATCGCGTCGCGTGGACGTCGTGGGTGCCGTCCTGTCCGTGCTGGGCATGGGCGGCGTCGTGCTGGGCATCCTCGTCTGGCAGGAGGGCGGCGAAGCGGTAGGTCTCCTGCTCGTCGTAGGGCTGGTCTCGCTTGGGCTCCTGGCGTGGTGGCTGGTGCGGCGCAAGCGTGCAGGCCAGCCGGTACTGCTGGACCCGGACCTGTTCAAGGCCAAGCTGTTCAGGTTCGGGGTCTCCGGGCAGCTGCTGCAGCAGATCGGCCTGGGTGGCACGATGATCGCGCTGCCGATCTACCTGCAGATCGTGCTCGAATACAGCGCGATGGGAGCCGGCCTGTCCATCGCCCCGCTCTCGCTCAGCATGTTCGCCGTGGCCCTGATCGCCGGGAAAAGAGCGGGAAAGCGCCGTCCGGCGAGCCTCATCCGGGCAGGATTCGCGCTGTTCACGCTCGGGATCGTCGCCATTGAGCCCATCGTGCCCCGGGCGACCTCCGGCTGGTACCTGGTGGTGCCGCTGATGATCGCCGGATCGGGGCTGGGCCTGCTGGTCTCTCAGCTCAACAACCTGACGCTGGCCCCGATCTCTGAGGAACGCGTCAGCGAGGCTGCCGGGGTGAACTCGGCGGGAGGGTCGTTCGGCCTGTCGTTCGGCTTGGCGTTCGCCGGCGCGATCCTGCTGGCGGCGCTGTCCATCGGCTTCACCAGCATGGCCCAGTCGAGCACCGTGCTTTCCGGGGCCGAGCAGCAGCAGGTGGCCAAGGTCTTGGAGCATGACGCCCAGGTGGTGAGCAACACCCAGCTCGAAAAGCAGCTCTCCGGCCAGCCGCAGAAGACCCAGGACGAGATCATCAGGATCAACACCCAGGCCAGGCACCGCGCCCTTCAGGTGGCGCTGCTCATTCCCATCCTCGCCGGCCTGGGCGGGCTGCTCATCTCGTCCCGCATGGTGCGCCTGCCGGATCCCCAGCAATCGGGCTCCGGCGAACAAGCAGTCTTGGGCTGACCTCGGGTTATCCGGCGCCAGAAGAGCAGCGCGATGGGGCAGCCCGACTACCAGAACCGGCAACTCGCCGCTCAGCGGGAAACAGCGCCATCGCGCTCCGCGGGACGCAGCGGTGTAGCAGCGGCGCGAGACCGGTGCGAGGGATCCCGGGCACAAAGCGCCGGACCCTGGGCAGCGATGCCGATGCCTGCCGGTCCCGGGCGGGAGGTGCCATGCTCAGGGCCAGATCCCGCCAACGAACCGCCAACGGATGATTCAAAAAGGCCTGACCGCGTCCTGGCGATCAGGCCTCTGACCTGCATTTACTGGTAGCGGGGGCGGGATTTTGAACCCGCGACCTCGGGGTTATGAGCCAAGCCGGCACTGTTCAACATTAGGCATCATCTGGCGCGCCCGCCCGGTGATCTGCGGCAAAGCCGGGGTTACGCATGGATCACCTGCTGCGGCCGGGCCGGGTCGGCGCCAGCGAGCCGGTACCGGCGGCAGATCGACCACACCAGCGGGGCATACCGCTCCACGATCGCATCCCACGCCCGCTGGTCGCCCTCGAGCGCGCATCACCAGGTCAGTAACCGGCATAGCAGCGGGCCGGGGCACATTCCGGCCCGGCAGGACCGGGACCAAAGCCCTTGCGGCGGATGACGGTCGCATCTGTCCTTGGTACCCGAAGGGGTATGTACTCGGAGGGTCGGTACTAGGTTCCAGCGTGGAGCGTGGACATGACGCAGGCGCAGGTAGTGGCACCAGTGGTCGGCGCTGGGGATGCCGAGCCGATGGATGTCAGGTTCGTGGCCGGGGAGGCGTATGAGGTGACGGTGCGCGGGCACCGGTTTGTAGTCGACCAGCCAGTCGATGCCGGCGGCCAGGACACCGCGCCGACCCCAACGGAGCTGTTCGTGGCGTCCCTTGCCACCTGTGTCGCCTTCTACGCGGGCCGCTACCTCTCGCGCCACGGCTGCAGTCGCGATGGCTTGGCCGTGTCGGTGGGTTACGACATGGCCAGCGACCGCCCGGCCCGCGTGAGCACCGTCCGGCTGACGGTGCGGGTCCCGGCCGATCTGCCGCCCGAGCGGTGGGCGGCGCTGCGGGCGGTAGTGTCGCATTGCACGGTGCACAACAGCCTCGCCAGTGCGCCGCCGGTCACCATCGACCTGCAGTGACGGATGCTGTCCCCTGGCACACGATGGGGGTGCCCAGTGACGGTCCCTGCTGATCACGCGCTGGCCACCCGGGCTGGTGCGGCGCTGGTGGAGCGGATCCGGTCCGCCATCATTGGCGAGGGCGAGGTGCTGGACGGCCCGTATGGGCCGCGGCGCATCACCTACGCGGACTACACCGCCTCGGGCCGTTCGCTTGATTTCATCGAGGACGTCATCCGCGACCAGGTGCTGCCCCGGTACGCCAACACCCACACCGAGAGTTCCGGCACCGGCCTGGCGACCGGGCGGCTGCGGGAAGAGGCCCGGCAGATCATCCACGACGCGGCCGGCGGCACCGAGGACCACCTGGTGATCTTCTGCGGGTCCGGCGCTACCGCTGCGGTCAACAAGCTGATCGGCATCCTGGAACTGCGCCTGCCCGACGGACCCGCGCGGCGTTACCGGCTCCTGGACCAGATCCCGGCGCAGGAGCGGCCGGTGGTGTTCGTGGGGCCGTATGAGCATCACTCCAACGAACTGCCGTGGCGGGAGACCATCGCCGACGTCGTGGTCATCGGCGCCGACGCCGACGGGCACATCGACCTGGCCGACCTGGCCGCGCAGCTGGGCCGGTACGCACACCGGCGGCTGCGCATCGGCAGCTTTTCCGCCGCGTCCAACGTCACCGGGATCTTGTCCGACACCGACGCGATCGCCGCGCTGCTGCATGCCCACGGGGCGCTGTCGTTGTGGGACTACGCGGCGGCCGGCCCGTACGTGCCGATCCGGGCGCGCGAGTCGGCGCCCGGCGCCGGTGACCACAAGGACGCCATCTTCTTGTCCCCGCACAAGTTCATCGGTGGCCCGCAGACCCCAGGCGTCCTGGTGGTCCGCCGGGACCTGGTCCGCAACCGGGTGCCCACCGCCCCCGGCGGCGGCACCGTCGCGTTCGTGGACCCGATCGGCCACCAGTACCTCGACGACCCGGTCGCGCGGGAAGAAGGCGGCACCCCGGCCATCGTCGAGTCGATCCGCGCCGGGCTGGTGTTCGCGCTCAAGCAGGCGGTCGGCACCGAGGTGATCCAGGCCAGCGAGGAACGGCTGTGGAAACGCGCCCTGCAACGCTGGTCAGCCAACCCCAACATCGAAGTGCTCGGCAACCACGCCGCCCGCCGCCTGTCGATCGTCTCGCTGCGCATCCGCCACGGCCGCCGGTACCTGCACCACAACTACGTGGTCGCGCTGCTGAATGATCTGTTCGGGATCCAGGCCCGCGGCGGCTGCTCCTGCGCCGGCCCCTACGGCCACCGGCTGCTGGCCATCGGCGCCGCCCGCTCACACGCGTTCCGCGACGAGATCGGCCACGGCTGCGAGGGCATCAAACCCGGCTGGACCAGGATCAACTTCAACTACTTCATCTCCGGCACCGTCGCCGGCTACCTCATCGACGCCGTCGACCTGATCGCCACCCGCGGCCACCGGCTGCTGCCCGACTACCGCTTCGACCCCCACACCGGGCTCTGGCGCCACCACCACGGCCCGCCGCCGCCACCGCTGCGCCTGCGCGACCTTCACTACGCACCGGACGGCACACTGCGCTCTCCTGCCCGGCACGCCTGCGCCGGCGAGGACTCCCTGGCCGGCTACCTGCGCCAGGCGCGCGACCTGCTGGCAGCCCGTCCGGACCGCATCGACGACGGCCGTACCGGCCTGCCCGACGACTTCGAAGCACTGCGCTGGTTCCCCTTGCCCGCGGCATGCCTGACGCACGCCGAAACGCTCGGCCGCAGCGTGCTGTGATGGGCGGGCCACGCGGGAGGAGCAGTTGGTGGGACCCGGCCAGCTGGCCGGATTCTGCTGGCGGTGCCGAGCCGGACGCCCGCTTCACCTTCGCCAACGAGCGGACTTTCCTGGCCTGGAGCCGTACCGCACTCGCCCTCGTCGTTGCCGGCCTCGCGATCGTCCAGCTGCTGCCGCCCTTCCCCGGCGTCCCATGGGGGCGGCACATCATCGGGACCCCGCTGATCCTGCTCGGCTCCGCCGTCGCGGTGATCAGCTACCTGGAATGGCAAAGGAACCAGCGAGCGCTGCGCCGCGGCGAGCCCCTGACCCGCTCCGCTCTGCCCCAGCTGCTGGCGGTGACCATTACGGCAATCGGATTAGTCGCCGCGGCGCTTGCACTGTTCTCAGCGGTGAGCAGATGACCGAGCCTGCAGATGACATCGAGGACGCCGATCCCGGGCTGGCAAGGGAGCGGACGGAACTGGCCTGGACCCGGACGGCAATTTCCTTCGCGGCGCTGGGCGGCGTCATCCTCAGAAGCCACCCATACGCGGGCATCCCGATCCTGGCTGTCAGCGCGGTGATCTGGCAGCTCGGCCGGCTGGCTCGCGCACCGGGCCAAGGACACGCCCGCCCGCGGCACCTATTACTGATCACGGTGGCGGTCACGGGTGTGTCCCTCGCCGCGCTGGTGATTTCCTTCCTGGGCTCAAGGCCGGGCGGATTCCGCTGAATAGGCGGCCTGGGCAGACGCGGCGGTCTAGGACACCGGCCCCGGGCTAGGAGGCCCGGGGCCGCGTGCTGGTGCCGGTCCTCGTGGCCGGGAACGGGCTATCCAAGGTCAGCTGATAGCCGGTCTGGTCGGAGAACTCGGCGATAAAGGAGAACCGGTCGCCCCGGATGAGGGTGTGCCGCCATTCGATGGGACGGCCAGCGGTCTGACCGAGCCGGTCGATGGCCAGGGCGCCGGTGGCGGGCGGGATGTCCAGCAGGTGCCGCTCGGCCCGGGTGGGCACGGCCGCGCGGATGTGCTCGCGTCCGCCCTCCAGCCGGATACCGGTGCGGGCGGCCAGTTCGTCGTAGAGGGCGGTGTGGGTGAAATCGGCTTCGAGCAGGGGCGCGGCGATTTCGGCGGGCAGCCATACGGTGTCGAGCGCGAGCGGCTCATCACCCGCGAGGCGCAGCCGTTCCAGGCGGAACAGCGGCGTGGACGCCTCCAGGCCGAGCCGGTCCGCGACCACCGCGTCCGCGCGGATGTCACGAGCCCGGACGAGGCTGGTCTGGCGTAGTCCTGCGGACTCCACGGACGCGAACAGCGAATACAGCGCCCCCAGCGGCTGAGTGATCACAGTCGGCCCGGCGAGCCGCGGGCGCCTGCCACGTTCGGCCACGACAATCCCGTCCGCTCGCAGTTCCCGCAGGGCCGAGCGCACCGTGTGCCGGCTCACCTCATACTCGGCGACCAATGCCAGTTCGCCCGGGAAGCCCTCGCTGAACGCGCCTGCTGCGAGCCGCCGTCGCAGATCGGCGCGCAGCTGTGCCCACAGCGGCATTGGGCTGAGGCGGTCCAGCGGCCGCGCGGCTGCCGCCCGGCCGCCGGTCCCCTGTCCAGCCATACAACCTCCCGCCGGGCCCGCGAGCGGCCACTCGCACGCGGACATCACGGAAAATACCAGCCGCGAGCCCCGTTCCCCGGATGGCGGGACCGCCGAAACGGGTCCACAGGGTATTGCGGCTCTGTCCGAATGATCGTACATTTAGAGCCTTACGAACCTGGGGCCGCGCCCAGGTCCGGGAGGGACACGGTCATGATCGAAGTGCTCCCCATCGAAACGCCGACGCTGGGGGACCGCAGCTATCTGGCCCACGACGGCGAGACCGCGCTGGTCGTCGATCCCCAGCGTGATATCGATCGCATCGGTGACCTGGCCACTGAACGGGGCTTGCGTATCACGCACGTCGCCGAGACGCATATGCATAACGACTACGTCACCGGGGGCCTGGCGCTCGCCCGCGCCACGGGGGCGGCCTACCTCGTTAACGGAGCCGACCCGGTCGGCTTCGGCCGCACTGCCGTGCAGGACGGCGACGTAGTCCCCGTCGGCGCGACGATGAGCGTGCGGGTGCTGGCCACGCCCGGGCACACGTTCAACCACCTGTCCTATGTGCTGGAGTCCGCGGGCGAGGTGGTGGGGGTCTTTACCGGCGGGTCGCTGCTGTATGGCTCGACCGGCCGGCCGGACCTGCTCGGGCCGGACAACACGATGGTGCTCGCCCACGCGCAGTTTCGGTCGGCCCGCCGCCTGGCGAGCGAGCTGCCGGACTCAGCCGAGATCTTCCCGACGCACGGATTCGGCAGCTTCTGCGCCGCCACCCAGACGCAGGCGGCCTCATCCACGATCGGGCGCGAGAAGCAGTTCAATCCCGCGCTCACCGCCGATGAGCAGGTCTACATCGAGGCCCTCCTCGCCGGGCTCGATGCGTGGCCCGCCTACTACGCCCATATGGGACCCGCCAATATCGCCGGGCCGGACGGCCCCGACCTGTCGCCCCCGCGGCGTGCCGATGCGGCCGAGGTCCGCCGGCGCCTCGAGGCCGGCGAGTGGGTTATCGACCTGCGCGACCGGGTCGCCTTCGCGGCAGGCTTCGTGCCCGGCTCGTTCAGCTTCGCGCTCGATGGCAGCTTCACCACCTACCTGGGCTGGGTGATCCCGTGGGGCACGCCGGTGACCCTGCTGGGGGAGACCCCAGAGCAGGTCAGCCAGGCCCAGCGGGAACTGGTGCGGATCGGGATCGACCGGCCGGCGGCGGCCGCGACTGGCCGGCCGGAGGACTGGTCGGGCGGCCAGCCGCTGGCATCCATGCGGCTGGCCAAGTTCGGCGACCTCGCCGCCGTCCTCAGCGCCCGCGGCCACGACGGCGACCTGGCCGTGCTGGATGTCCGCCGCCAGCTGGAATGGGAAGAGAGCCACGTCGCCGGGGCGGCACACATCCCCTTCAGTGAACTGCCGGGCCGGGCCGGCGAGATCCCTCCCGGCCAGATATGGGTCTACTGCCACAGCGGCTACCGCTCGATAGTGGCCGCGTCCATGCTCGCCGCCCGCGGCCATTCCGTCGTCAGCATCGACGACCGGTACGAGAACGCCGAAGCCGCCGGTGTGCCCCTCACACGCCCCTGAGCCCCGCCCCTCTGAGCTCCCCGAAGGAGATCCCCGCCATGACCCAGTCAGGCCCTTCCGCCCAGCACCACAGCGTAGTGATTGTCGGCGGCGGCACCGGCGGCATCACCGTGGCGGCCCGGCTTCGCCGGGCAGGCGTCGGTGACGTTTGTGTCGTCGAGCCGTCCAGGAACCACTACTACCAGCCGCTGTGGACCCTTGTCGGGGGCGGCCGGGCCCCTGCGTCCGAGACGGTGCGGCCGGAGGCCGATGTCATGCCGAAGGGCGTGATGTGGGTGCACGAAGCCGCAGCCGGGGCTGACCCGGAGGCGCAGACCGTGACCACCGGGTCCGGCCGTGTCCTTCACTACGACTACCTCGTCATGGCGCCCGGGATCCAGCTGGACTTCGACAAGGTGTCCGGCCTGACCGAGGCGCTCGGCCGGCGGGGTGTGTCGAGCAACTACCGCTTCGACCTTGCCCCGCGCACCTGGGAATTCATCCGGGACCTGCGGGGCGGCACTGCCCTGTTCACTATGCCGGCCGGGCCGATCAAGTGCGCGGGCGCACCCCAGAAGATCGCCTATCTCGCCGCCGACTGGTGGCGCAGCCAGGGAGTGTCCGACCGTACCCGGGTCATCCTGGTCCTGCCCACGGCGGCCATGTTCAGCCAGCCGGACTGGGCGAAGGTGCTGGAGGGCGTCGCGGCGGGCTATGGCATCGAGGTCCGCAGGGAATCCCAGTTGGTGGAGGTGGACGGCGTGGGCAACCGGGCGGTCATCGCCGACTCCAAGGCGGGCACCAAGGAGACCATCGAGTACGACATCCTGCACGCCACGCCGCCGCAGAGCGCCCCGGACTGGGTCAAGCCGACACCGCTGGCCGACCCCGCGAGCCCGTTCGGGTATGTGCAGGTCGACAAGCACACCCTGCAGAGCCCGAACTGGCCCAACGTGTTCTCCCTCGGCGACGCCTCCAGCCTGCCGACCTCCAAGACCGGCGCCGCCATCCGCAGGCAGGCTCCCATCCTGGTGGCCAACCTGCTCGCGGCCATGCGCGGTCAGCCCCTCACCGGGCGATACAACGGCTACACCTCCTGCCCGCTGGTCACCTCACGCAACAGGATGCTGCTCGCCGAGTTCGACTACGACCTCAAGCGCACACCCACCCTCCCGCTGATCAACACGCTGAAGCCCCGCTACGACATGTGGCTGCTCAAGCGTTACGGCCTGCCGGCCATGTACTGGAACCTGATAGTCAAAGGCC
>Ga0335085_10011166_pt1 | contig 13345 bp, 8 predicted proteins | sample Lox_Sample_45_FD_206712 | JGI IMG/M metagenome (GOLD analysis project Ga0335085, IMG submission 206712) | Soil microbial communities from Loxahatchee National Wildlife Refuge, Florida, United States - Lox_Sample_4.5 | ecosystem: Environmental > Terrestrial > Soil > Wetlands | place: USA: Florida...
CTATCCGCAATTCAAGGATACAGATTTGAGCCAATCGCAATTCCTGACGCTCGCCGAGAACCATGTCTTCAGTCCCACGCTTGTCAACTCGACGCGCTTCTCCTTTGCCAGAACCAATCTGAGCACGATCACCCTGCCCTCCAGTTCGACGGCCCAAGGGCAGATCGAGGGCCCCTCAGTTTCGTTTATCCAGAACCCCAGCGACAAGTCGGGAGACTGCCCCGACGGCTACTGCATGGTTGGCCTGATCGTAGGCACCAGCTTGACCACCATGGGGCCTTCTACGGTGGCGCCCGGATACCTGATCCAGAACCTCTTTAGCCTGGGTGACGATCTGTTTTGGACCAAGACCAAGCACTCCTTCAAGATGGGCTTACTGGTCAACCATTTCGACGACCCGATGTGGAACGACCTGATCTTCGGTTCCGTCAATGTCATGCCCGATGTCTTCGCTGGGGTCGCCGGCACCGGCGGTACTGTCGGCGTCACCGGCACGGATCTCGGTGACTCGCTCTTGCAGGGCTACTCTCTTGCACAGTCGTTCGAACAACAGAGCCCTGTGGCCGACACGCATCGGGATTGGGACTTCTGGACCGTCGGCGGTTATTTCCAGGACGACTATCGCCCCATCTCAAAGCTTACGATTAACCTTGGCCTGCGCTATGAAGCAATGACCGTGCCCTCCGACAAATCCGGTAAGAACTGGGGCTACTCCAACGTTGCTACGGGCAATTTTGATTGCTCGGTCACGGACAACCCCTCGACTTGCGTCACGCAGCACGGCCAGATCTGGCAAAATCCGACACTGAAGAACTTCAGCCCGAGAGTAGGATTCGCGTGGGATCCGTTTGGCAAAGGAAAAACCTCGATCCGAGGCGGCTATGGCATTTATTACGACCTGTCGAACATGGGCAACAAGCTGGGCCAGCAGTCAAACCAGGTTCCCCCACTTTCGAACATTGAGAATGTCTTTGAAAACTACAGCCCGGTCGTCGGTGGGTTCCCGTTCTGGCCCTTCGAGATCCCGCACAATGTGACAGCTCCGCAGTGCAGTTCCGCCACTTCCGGACTCGCCCCTGGGCCACCGCTACCCGGCTACGGTGCGACGCCTGGCTGGACGCCTGACCAGCTGAACGCCGCGAGCTGCCTGACTCCGCAATTGGCAGGCAACGTCTACAATCCGAAGAGCACCTACCTGCAGCAGTACAACGTCTCGATTCAGCAGCAGTTGCCGGGCCGGACGGCATTGACCGTGGCCTATGCCGGGTCCCGCGGAATTCACATCCGGAGGATTGGCGAAGGCAACCCTGTTGAACCATGCAATATGCCAAACTCGACAACTGCCACTCTCTCGGGCTGCACGACCGCTGAGGCCGACGGCGCAGTTCCCGCTGAGGCAGCATGGAACAATGGATTGACGCCGGTGTGGAATCCGGGTCTCAATCCATCGAATGCCTACCTCGGCAACACGTACAGGTTCAACCCGAACCTTGCCACGTTCGTCGAAAACGACACAAATGGCGACACGTATTACAACGCGTTACAGAGTTCGGTCGTTAAGCAGATGGCGCAGGGACTGCAGTTCCAGGTGGCCTTCACCTGGTCGAAGCTCATAGACAACACGCAGGGTGACATCGCCAGCATGGACGAGGGCGCCAACCTGCCCATGGATCCATTCAATTCCAGGGCCGACAGGGGACCTACGGCATTCGACACCAAGGCCAATCTGCGCGCCAACATGGTCTACCACCTGCCTGACGTGCACGCCAACGGCTTCTTCCCCATGCTGGTGAAGGGCTGGACGATGTCGAACATCGTAAGCTTCCAGACCGGCTATCCGTTCTCGTGCCTGGTGCAGTTCGGCCAGAATACTTCCAATGCCGAGCTGGGCATCGAGGATGTGGGCGGCAACGTGGCCAACAACCGCTGCGACCTGGTTACCGAATCGAACCTAGCGGACGCACAGGAGTTGGATCCGCAGGCTGTTGTCTATAACAAGTCCAGCGTCATCCAGAACAAAGCCAGCCAGTGGTTCAACCCACACATGTTCACACTGCCTCATCCGCAGGACTACACAACCTACCTGGCCGGGAACAATGCTACTGGCTACATGGGCAACTCGCCTCGCGGCCTGATGCGTGGTCCCGGGCAGACCGACTGGGACTTCTCGATGGTCAAGAACACGAAGGCTCCGTGGCTCGGCGAGAAAGGCGTCTTCGAGTTCCGCGCCGAAATCTTCAATATCCTTAACCACACCAACTTTGCCTTCCCATACGCGAATAACTACAACGCCAACTATGAGGCCATTCAGGCTTATAACGGCACCAACGACATCACTCCCAACGCCGGGCAGATCACCAATACGCTCATCAACTCCCGGCAGGTTCAGTTTGCCGCCAAGTTCCAATTCTAAGCAGAAGCGAACTTCTCAAACCAACGCGAGAGGGCCATTCCATAACGGAATGGCCCTTTTCGCGAGGAACTCATGAAACCGGTTGTTTCATTTTCAGAGGCGGGAAGGCGTATTGGCGATGGGAACTTTTTTGCGGATAGCCGATCTTTGCAGAAACAACTTCCCAATCGAATTTTCGCTGAGAGAGAATATATCGTCTTCATAAAAATTAGAGTTGATGCGGTCGCTCCAATCTGTGCAGGGAGCGAAGGAAGGACATTCTATGGCACGTCTTGAATCAGATCTTGTAGTTGTTGCTGCCGGCGCCAGCGGATTGGCGGCCTCGGTTGCAGCGGCCCAGCTGGGATTGAAGGTCATCACCTTCGAAAAGAGCTCCACCACGGGCGGCGCGGCCAACATGGGAATGGGCCCGCTGGGCATCGAAAGCCCATTGACGCGCGCCAAACAGTTTTCTCCCACCTGTGACGAGGCATTCGAGATCTTCATGAACTACGTTCACTGGCAGGCCGATGGCAGGCTGGTGCGCGCTCATTTGAACAAATCGGGAGAAACCATCGCGTGGCTCCAGTCCTTGGGGGTGGTATTCGCGGAACCGGCATCTTACTTTCCGGGATCGTTTCCCACATGGCATATTGTTCAGCCCGAATCGGGCCATCCCGGGCCGACAGCCGCCGCCACCATGTTCAAGATTCTCACTGAGAAAGCAAAGCAGTTCGGTGTCCAGCTTAAGCTGCAAACTCCGGTGAAGAGTTTGATCAAAGAAGGAGGCCGGATCGTTGGCGTGGTGGCCGAAGACAGATCGGGCGAGGAGATCGAGGTCAGGGCAAAGGCAGTGGCTGTGGCGACTGGCGGCTTTGGCGACAATCCCAAAATGATTAAGAAATACACGGGCTACGATTGGGGCCGCGACCTGCACACCTTCCGCATTCCCGGTCTGGAGGGTGACGGCATTCGCATGGCCTGGGAGGTGGGCGCGATGTCGACTGCCATGCACATGGAATTAAGCTTCGGCGTGGCCGAGCCGACCGCGCTGGGGCTGGAGTGGCTGCCGCTCTTCCATCAACCGCACCTCATGCTGAACCTCGAGGGCGAGCGCTTTATCAACGAGGCCGAGGGCAACGACAGCTTCAAGGGCAACGCGATCGCCTTACAAAAGGAGCGCCAGTGCTTCTTCATATTCGACGAAGAAATGAAGAACAGCATGAAGACCTATCTGGATTACATCAACCTTGTGATTCAGACGCCCTGCCTGGCTAACATCGATGAAATGATTCAGAAGGCGGTCGACAGTCAGTATCCGCACTTATTTATCGCCGATTCGGTAGAGAATCTCGCGGCCAAGACGGGTATGCATCTGGCCGGAGTCAAAGCCACGCTCGCGGAGTACAACAAATATTGCCGGGAGGGTTATGACGAAATCTTCCTCAAGCCGAAGCGCTACCTGAGGCCCGTCGCGCGGCCGCCCTTCTATGCGCTACGGCTCTTCCCTGCCGGGTACGGCAGTCTGGGCGGAATCAAGATCAACTATAAGACCGAGGTGCTGGACAAGAACTGGGATCCGATTCCCGGCCTCTACGCCTGCGGAACGGACGCTTGTGACATTTATGGCGACACCTATGTCTTCCAGCTACCGGGAAACACGATGGGCTTTGCCATGACCACTGGCCGCATGGCCGCCGAACATGCTGCTGAGTACATCAAGGCTCTTAAGGAAAACACAACCGAACTAACCACCAACTCGCGCGCCTGAGGAAAGAAGGGACTATGAAGATCTGTATCTATGGAGCGGGCGCGATCGGCGGGCTGCTCGGTGCGCGCCTGGCAAACAAAGGCGCCGAGGTGAGCGTAGTCGAAGTGGGACCAACGCTGGCCGCAATCGAGGCGCACGGGCTGCGCGTGCAGGAAGGCAGCGAACTGGTATCGGCACCAGTAAAGGCAGTAAGCGACCCTGCGACCCTCGGCCAGCAGGATCTGGTGATCATTGCCGTCAAGGGACCGACGTTGAAAGCCATCGCTCCGCGGGTTGCGGCGCTGCTAGGCCCTCATACAGTGGTTATGACAGCGATGAATGGCGTGCCCTGGTGGTTCTTTGAGGGATTCGGCGGCGAGTATGCGGGGATGCAACTCAAATCTGTCGACCCGGACGGTTCCATTGCCGCCGCCATCCCGCCCGACCGTGTCGTTGGCTGCGTGATCATGCTTTCCTGCCGCCCGATTGAGCCGGGCCTGATCCAGCACGTCAGTGGAAACAACCTCACCATCGGCGAACCCAACGATACTATCTCCGATCGAGTGCGCACGCTGTGCGGGTTGTTCACCACGGCAGGATTCAACGTTACGATGTCGTCATCCATTCAGAAGGACATTTGGTTCAAGCTTCTCGGCAACATGACGCACAACCCTATCTCTGCCCTGACTGGCGCAACGATGGACCGCATTCTCGACGACCCTCATACCAACGATCTGTGTGTCAAGATCATGACCGAAGCCGGTGAGGTGGGCAAGAAGATTGGCTGCGCGCTGACCGAGACACCCGAACAGCGCAACGAGGCCGGCCGCAAGCTGGGGCCCTTCAAGACGTCGATGCTGCAGGACGTGGAAGCAAGGAAGGCCACGGAGCTCGATGGGCTGGTGGGGGTGGTCTGCGAGATCGCGAGAAAGGTGAATGTGTCAACGCCGTTCACTGACGCGCTGTTTGGCCTGGCGCGCGTGCAGGCACAGGTGTTGGGATTGTATCCGGAGACCCGTTAGGGAGAGAGGCCGCGCCCGCCCAGCCAGTGAGGGCCGGAAATAAAAAGGGGAGGCACTGGCACCATCGATCTGTCGACTCGGCTGCATCGGAGGGCCTATTGAAGCCAGCTATCGTGCTGGTTCATGCTCCGGAGGTCTGACTTCCTACAGACGATACACCTACTAAATGTGAGCTGAATCACTTAAGCAATGCTCTAAATCTCTTATCTTAAAGGGCGGATGCGAATCGGACCGGCTGATTTGGAACCATGAAAACACACAACCAGCCTCGCCTGCATGCACAGGCTGAACACGATGGTTTGCGGAGGGGGAAGACATCGGCCTCGGCCGGCAACAGCCCTTTCGGCGCAGCCGCCGGTGATCCGAACTGGGAACTATTTCGCAGCCCTGAATGGATGGCAGGCCTGACCAGCGAGAGGGTAGCGTGACGATCAAGTTGAGGATTGACGGACGGGATGTCGAGGCACAGCCGGGCACCAGTGTGCTTCGTGCGTCCCTCGCCGCGGGTATCTATATTCCTCATCTTTGCGAGCATCCGGACCTGCGGCCGACCGGAGAATGCAAGCTTTGCCTGGTTGAAGTCGAGGGCGTTGAAGACTGCCAGACCTCGTGTACCGTGCAGGTAGCCGAGGGCATGGAGGTGCAGACCAAAACGCCCCGCCTGCTCCAGCAACGCCACCAGGCCATGGAACTGCTGCTCGCCAGCCATCCGGATGAGTGCACTACCTGCACCAAGTATCTCAACTGCGAGCTGCAGTCGCTCAAGCAATACCTGGGCATCAGCGAGCATCTGAGCATTCCGCGCAAGCTGAAATACATTCCTCCCGATTACTCGCACCCGCTCTTTAATTTCGACTTTGCACGCTGCGTGAATTGCGGGCGGTGCGTGCGCGCCTGCAACGAACTACGCGGGGCCGAGGTTCTCAAGTTCATTGTCCGCGGCGAGGATAAGAGCGCCGGCATCGAAGTGGGCAAATCGTGGGAAGAGGCCGGCTGCCGTTTTTGCGGAGCGTGCGTCGAAGTTTGCCCGACCGGCGCCATCATGGATAAGCCGGAATTTGTGCAGGGCAGAAAGCGCCGCGACGCCCTGCTTCCCTGCCGCGCCGGTTGTCCTGCGGAGATTGACACAGCGCGCTACGTCCGCTTTGTGGCCGAGGGCAAATACGCTGAAGCTGCGGCGGTCGTTCGCGAGAAGGTACCGCTGCCGCGTGTTCTGGGCTACATCTGCGCGCATCCCTGCGAGAGTGCATGCCGCCGTGAAGCGGCGAACAAGACCGCCATCTCTCTCCGCGAGCTCAAGCGATTTGCGGTGGAGCATGATGATCAGCAGATCTGGAAACAGAAGGCGCGCCACGATGCAGCTACAGGCAAGCGTGTAGCGGTGGTTGGAGCGGGCCCGGCTGGACTGACCGCAGCCTACTACCTGGCGAAACTGGGGCACGAGATCGCGGTCTTTGAGGCGCTGCCCCAGGCCGGAGGCATGTTGCGCTATGGGGTTCCCGAGTATCGGCTGCCGCGCGACGTGATCGACGGAGAAGTCGAGGACATTCGCGAACTGGGCGTCGAGATTCGCACCGGTACGAAGATCGAATCGCTCAGCGCCTTGATTGACGACGAAGACTTCGATGCCGTCGTGGTGGCTACGGGCGCCCATAAGGGCGGCAAGTTGCCTATCCCCGGCAATCATCTGCCCGAGGTTTACGACGCGATCGGATTTCTGCGGAACGTGAATATGGGCAAGCCCGACGCGGTCGGAAAGAGGCTGCTGGTTCTCGGAGGAGGCAACGTGGCTTTCGACTGCGCGCGCGTGGCGCTGCGTCTGGGGACGAGCGAAGTGCATATCGCGTGTCTCGAACCTAGGGACAAGATGCTTTCGTCGCCGGAGGAGATCGAGGAAGGGCTTGAGGAAGGGATCACTCTGCACACATCCCATGGATTCACTAAGATTTTGAGCGAGAACGGCCATGTGACCGGAGTCGAGTGCCGCGATGTTTCTTCGTTTGCGTTTGAGGATGGAAAGTTTCAGGTCGATTACGTACCCGGTTCGGAGCACGTGATACCGGCCGATACGGTGATCTTCGCCATCGGCCAGCGGCCCGAAATTCCCGAAGATTTCGAGATCGATCTGACCGAGCGGGGCCTGGTCGAGGTGGATGAATACACTCTTGAGACGAGCGCGGAAGGAGTCTTTGCCGCGGGTGACGCTGTGATGGGCACAGCGTCGGTCATCGCCGCCATCGCCTCGGCGCGCAAAACCGCCTCGGCAGTCGATAAATATCTGGGCGGCAAAGGCAATATTGAAGAGAAGCTTGCGCCCGATCTGGTTTTGGATCCCTGGCTGGGCAAAGCCGGGGAGGGATTTATGGGCCAGGCCCGGTTTCAACCAATGATGGCGAGTGCCAAAGAGAGCACCCACGATTTCTGTATTCTCGATGGTGGATTCGACGAAAAGACCGCCCGTGCGGAAGCCGGCCGATGCCTGAGCTGCAATCTCCGTCTGGCCATCACGCCAATCCGATTTTGGGGCGATTACTAGAGCCGCTCGAGACGCACGCCGTCTATGCCGCCGAAGCAGCGCCGCCATTCAAACAAAGTACTTTCTTTTTCGAGAGCGCCTAACTTACGCTGGAAGTTGCTTTGAGAGGAATATTGGGGCGTGGCCGGTCAGAGGCAAGCATGGACGTAAAGCAGTATTTACAGGCAAAGGCGAAGGCTCACCCCAAAAAGGTCGTCCTTCCTGAGTCTGGCGAGGAGCGGATTCTGCGCGCTGCGCGACAGGCTCTCGATCTCGGCATTGCGTACCCGATCCTCGTCGGCAAACCCGACGCCATCGCTGCGCAGGCGGCGGCTTTGGGTGTCTCTCTTGACGGCATTGTCATCGCCGACAATACCGACGAAGCGGCGGTCGATCGCTACGTGGCGCGCTATCTCGAGATCAGCCAGACCATGCCTGCCAAGGCCCTCAAGCGCATGATGCGTTCACCGCTGAACTTCGCCGTCCTGATGGAAGCCGTGGGCGATGCCGACTGCACCGTAGCGGGACTGACGCTCGCCACCACCGAGGTGATCCTGTCGGCGCAGACGCTGCTGGGGATGCAGCCGGGGATTGAGACCATCTCCAGCATGGGCATCTGGTCGATCCCGGGCTTTCAGGGCGCGGATGGCGAAGTGCTGATTCACGCCGACTGCGCGGTCTGTCCCGACCCCACGCCCAGCGAGCTGGCCGATATCGCGATCTCCACCGCCGACAGTACGCATAAGCTGCTCGACCTTGAACCGCGGGTTGCGCTGCTCTCTTTTTCCACCAAGGGAAGCGCCATGCACGAGAAGGTGGACCGCGTACTGGAGGCGCTGCGCATCGCTCACGAGCGCCGCCCCGACCTGCTTATCGACGGCGAGCTGCAGGTTGACTCGGCCATCATTCCCGAAGTCGCCGCGCGCAAGATGGAGGACGTTGGGCCGGTGGCCGGCCGTGCCAACATTCTCATTTTTCCTGATCTCAACTCCGGCAATATTGGCGTCAAGCTGGTGCAGATCTTTGCCAGGGCCAGCGCCTACGGGCCCATGCTGCAGGGCTTCGCCAAACCGATCAGCGATTTGTCGCGCGGCCATGGAGTCGACGAGATCGTGGGCGCCATGACGAATGTCGTTGTGCTGGCGCAGAGCTGAAGGTGAAGGCCGAGGGTAGGGAAAGGATCGGTGCGCGATGGATAAAAAATACCGGCTTTGCGCGATGAATATGGGCTCGACCTCGACCAAGGTGGCGGTCTTCGAAAACGAGAAGATGACCTTCTCGGTCAATGTTGCGCATGACGCCAGGAAGCTCGATGAGTTTAACGAAATCGTTGACCAGCTTCCCTACCGCAAAGAGACCATCCTCCAGGAACTTGCACGACAGAACATCTCGCTTGAGGGCATGGATGCGTTTATCGGATCGGGCGGCGGTTTGGTATCGCTCGAAGGCGGAACTTACGAGGTGAATGAGACGCTGCTTCATCACGCGCGCATCGGCTTTACCATCAAGCACCCCAAGCAGATCGGCAGCCTGCTGGCCGACGAGTTTGCCCGCCAGTTCGGCGGCAGGGCCTTTGTCGTGAACCCTCCCGACGTGGACGAGCTCGACGAGGTCGCGCGCATTACCGGCTGGAAGAACGTCTATCGCGAGAGCCGCGGCCATCCGCTCAACCAGAAGGAGGTGGCGCAGCGCTATGCGCGGGATATCGGCAGGCGCTACGAGGAGATCAACCTGGTGGTTTGCCACGCCGGCGGAGGCCTCTCCGTCACCGCGCATCGCAAAGGCCGCATGGTGGACTCGACCGACGCCACGCAGGGCGATGGGCCCATGGCGCCGACGCGCTCGGGCGCGATCCCCGTGGCGGCTGTAGTCAAGATGTGTTTCTCGGGCCAGTACAGCGAGCGCCAGATGCAGGATCTTATCATCAAGAATGGCGGCTTCGTCGATCATCTTGGCACATCGGATGCACGCGAGGTTGCGAAGATGATCGCGGACGGGAATAAGTACGCCAAGCTCGTGTACGACGCCATGATTTACCAGATCGGCAAGTATATCGGCGCGTATGCCGCGGTCCTGCACGGGCAGGTAGATGGCATTCTCCTAACCGGAGGAGTGGCCAACGATGCGTATTTAGTCGAGAAGGTCACGGAGATGGTGAAGTACCTTGGTCCGGTGAAGGTGTATGCCGGCGAGCTGGAGATGGAAGCGATGGCCAGCGGCGCGCTGCGTGTACTCACCGGCCAGGAACAAACCAAGACCTATAGCGGGGTGCCGGTCTGGTCGGGATTCCAGGTAAGATAGGGCTGCACCCACGAAATAGCAGCGCACGTTGCGGATCGCAGATAGAAATTAAGGAGATGGTTCCGTGATTGATACAGAAATTACTCCGAGAGCTTTTCTGGAAGGGGTCGTCGCTAAGATCCAGGAAAAGTCCGAGGCCTTTGCCGGCATTAGTTGGGTGATGGGCTGGGATTTTTCCTCAAGCAACGACGGCCATTGGTACATCGTGATCGAGGACGGCGAGCCATCGGGGCCCTTTGAGGGCGAGAACGAAGAGGCTACGCTGACAACGATCGGGCCCTTTCCGACCGTGTATGAGGAGTCGAAGAAAAAGTTCAATCCAATGACGGCAATGTGGAATACAGGCGTGCTGCGCTTCCATGGCGATGCTATGGTGGCCCACCGCTTCAACAAGATGCTGGCGTCGTAAAGACAGAGACCAAGGGACTGAGGGACCAAGGAACTAAGGAACTCATTGATGCTTCTTATCCCATGATCTCTGAACTTTCTCCCGATCTCTGGAAAGATGAGGTGCAAGAAGCATGGCTGAAAGCAACGAGATTTTAGAGAGAATCATTACGCGGGCCGCCGAACTGTTCAAGGTGGACCCGAGCGCCTATAGCGCCGAGACGCGGTTTGTCGAGGATCTGAATGCCAAGTCGGTGAATTACGTTCAGATCATCTCCGTGCTCGAAGAAGAGTACGACATCACGATTCCGTTCATGGAATTCCGGCGCAAGAAGACTTTTGGCGAGGCGGCCGAATATGTTGCCAGCCTCAGCGAGTAGCAGGTCAGTACAGCGTTGCCGGTGAATGAACGTGGACGGGCTGGAAGCGATTACGGCGGGAAAATGAATGCGAGCGCAGGCGCGCAGCAGCCAATCGGCCAAATGAATGCGCGGGTGCTGAGCGATCGATCAGGAAGGGATTGAGGATTATGGCTGAAACCATGAAGGCAGATATCAAGCTGGTGAAAGAGAATTTTGGCGGCGAAGAGATCGAAGTGATTTACCGCCGGGCGCGCGAGCCCAAGTCGCCCGAAGAGGCGGGCGAGTCAGCGGATATCTCTGCATTCGGGTATGCCCCGGCGTTGAACCGGCGCACATATATTGCCGAATCCGGCATTTTGTGCGAGCAGGACGTGCCGATGAAATTGCGCGACGGCGTGACGATTTACACCGACATCTTTCGGCCGGTGGGCGCGATGAATGTACCGGCAATCGTCAACTGGAGCTACTTCGGCAAGCGGCAGCAGGAGAACCACGAGTGGCAGGCGATGGGCGTGCCGCCGGGCACGGTCTCGCGCATGGCCAAGTTCGAGTCCGCCGATCCGGCCTACTGGTGCCATTACGGCTACGCCATCGTTAATCCCGATCCGCGGGGCGTGTGCCGCTCCGAGGGCGACATCAACATGTTCGGTTCGCAGGATGGCCGCGACGGCTACGATTTCATCGAGTGGCTGGCGACACAGCACTGGTCGAACGGCAAGGTGGGCATGTTCGGCAACTCTGGCGTGGGCATGGTGCAGTACCGCATCGCCGCCGAGCAGCCGCCCCATCTGGCTTGCATCGCCCCCTGGGAAGGCACAGGCGATCTCTATCGCGAGTCGTTGTATGAGGGCGGCATTCCCTCGCTGGGTTTCAACAGCTTCATTTCCGGCTCGCTGGTCGGCTCCGGTTACGTGGACGACAACAGCGCCATGGCCCTGAAGTATCCCTTCATCAACGGCTACTGGAAAGACAAGATTCCGGCGTGGGAGAAGATCAAGGTTCCGGTCTACTACACGGCCTGCTGGCATCATATGCATCTGCGTGGTTGCTTCGAGGCCTTCCGCAAATGCAAGTCGCCGAAGAAGTGGATGCGCGCGCACCGCGAATTCGAGTGGCCCGACACCTACGATCCGCAGAACCTTGAGGACCTGAAGAGGTTCTACGATCGCTACCTGAAGGACATCCGCAACGGCTTCGAGCTGACTCCGCGCGTGCGCCTGGACATCATGGACGCCTACGACTGCGACTTCCAGGTGCGCCGCGCCGAGAAGGAGTTCCCGCTGGCCCGCACACAGTACAAGAAGCTCTACGTTGACGCCGGCAACGAGGCAATGAGCTGGACGCCTGTTGACAGCGAGTCGAGCATCAGCTACGAGGGCGAGACAGGCAAGGCGGCATTCCGCGTCAAGTTCGACTGGGATACGGAGATCACGGGCTACATGTGGCTGCGGCTGTGGGTCGAGGCGCGCGGCCACGACGATATGGACATGTTCATCGCCGTCCGCAAGCTGAGCGCGGAGGGAGAGTGGATTCCGGCCAGCGTGCTGGGCGAGCCGCATCCCGGCGCGTGGGGCAAGATACGCGTTTCCCGCCGGCTGCTCGATCCCAAGCTCTCGACCAAGTACCAGCCCGTCCAGGCGCACATCAAGGACGAGAAGCTCTCGCCGGGCGAGATTGTGCCGGTGGACATCGAGATCTACCCGCACTCGCGCATGTTCCACAAGGACGAGCAGATCGAGGTCCAAGTTTCGGGCCACTACATCCGCGAAGGCTGGTTCGAGCCCTTCTCGTGGGAGACGGACAACAAGGGTGAGCACGTGATTTACTCGGGCGGCAAGTACGACTCGTACCTGCAGATTCCGGTGATTCCGCCGCGCTACGTGGCAGGCGACTACGTCTATCGCTAGATAGACCACCTTTCAGTTGCTGCGCCGCGATGTCCGCAGTCCAAGATGTCAGGACTGTGACCGGTCCGTAGCCCCTGTTTACTTTTCGGTACCCCCTCCCCCCACCCCCCGTTTGGGGGTTAAGTGGTTTGATTTCAGACACTTGTACCTTCCACCTTTCGCTCTAACCCATTGAAAACAAGTGGCTTATCTCGCAAAATCTTCGAAAATAAGGACTTAGGTGGCAGCTTTCAGATTCTAGCTACTAGCTTCGCGCCGGTTTGAGACGAAGCGCGGATCTGGTCCGAGGTCTACAGGAACAGTATGCGCCGAGAGGGGGGAATTTTCTGCAAGGTGGGGCGGGGAAATCTTAGAGGCAGTTGTCAGTGGTCAGTTGTCAGTGGAAAAGTACCCAGGACAGCGTTCGCTCGCGCGAACTTGTCCTGGGCTATTGTCGTAAGGCCCCTCCGGGGCCGGCGTTCGGGATGACAGAGCTGAGGGTGGGTTTGTGCTGTCCCACCCTTGCGCCAAAGACGCGCAAGGATGGGGCACCCTATGTTCGTGCTGAGTTGACGGCAGGAAAGGCAACCGCAGGTCCTTCGACTCCCCTTCACTTCGTTCGGGGGTCGCTCAGGATGACAATGCTGGTTGGGGTTTGTGCTGTCCCACCCTTGCGCAGAAGGCGCGCAAGGATGGGGCACCCTATGTTCGTGCTGAGTAGAGAGTGCGC
>Ga0335085_10011167_pt1 | contig 13343 bp, 9 predicted proteins | sample Lox_Sample_45_FD_206712 | JGI IMG/M metagenome (GOLD analysis project Ga0335085, IMG submission 206712) | Soil microbial communities from Loxahatchee National Wildlife Refuge, Florida, United States - Lox_Sample_4.5 | ecosystem: Environmental > Terrestrial > Soil > Wetlands | place: USA: Florida...
CGGACCAGTTGCCGATGCTGGTGGTGACCGCCGGCTGGTACTCCGGCCCGCTGTCCGGGGTCGAGCACGAGCAGGTGATGGCGGAGGGAGTGCCCGACTGCACCGTCGCCGGATTGGCCGAGCAGGAGATCTCGGGCGGGTGCTTGGGGCGCTCCTTGATGGCGAAGGTGGCGTCGCAGTCGGCCGTGGCCTTGGAACTCTTGGGATCGCTGACGTGGACGTGGGTGGTGTAGCTGCCCGGATTCAGGCCCTTGGTGTCCACGTTGGCGGTGGCCCCGGTGCCGCTGATCGCGCCCCCGGTCGAGGTCCAGTTGTAGTTCAGGGTGTGGTTGGCATTGAAGCCGCTGGGGCTGGCGCTGGCCTGCACCGGCTCGCCCGCATATACCTCGGTGGGCGACACCGAGCAGGAAGCGCTGGTGGGCACCGACGGCCCGCCCCCGAAGCGGTAGAAGACGCCGGCGGTGATGGCCACCTGGTGCATGGCCCCGGAGCCGGAGAAGGTGCGGAAGTTGGTGAAGGGGAAGGCCGACAGGGTGGAGACGCCGACGGCGGGGTTGTTGCAGTCCTGGATGTCGGGGGTCACGTCAAATCGGGCGCAAAACCCACCCGCCCCTACCTGCACCTCCGAGCCGTTGGCGTCCAGCAGGGTGCTGATGCTGTTGGGACTGATGTAATCGCGCAGGTCCGCGCGGATGCCCCAGCGCGGGGTGACGTAGTACTTGAGCCCAGCGCCGATGATGCCAACGAAGGAACGATCCTCGACGGTGGTGTGCACCCGCACCAGGTCGATGGCATTGTAGGTCTGGCCGCTGAAGGTGTACTGGTAATCTCCCGCCAGGGTGATGAAGGGAGTGTCTCCCGTGTTCCCCAGCAGGCCCACGCCCACGGTGAAATAGGGGATCCACTTGCCCGAGGTCAGGGCGTTGATGTTCACCGCTCCGGTCAGCATGTAGTTGTGGCCCACATCGGTGTGCACGCCGACCGTCGAAGTGGAGGTGGTGGCGGTACAAGTCGGGCAGACTGGGGGAGAGTTGAGTGTGAGGAAGAACGTCTGCCAACTGTCGCTGGTGGCCTGGACATTCAACAGGGCTCCGGGGGTGTAGCCCAGCGAGCCCAGGCTGTAGTCGAAGGTGCCTTCCAGGTTGACCCGCGGACTGAACTCATAGCTGAGGCGGCCGCCGAAGATGCCGCCATTGCGCCGCTTCACCACCGAGTTGGTGAGCACGGGGTCGAGGGGGGTGACGCCGGCGGTAAGGTTAGGATCACCCAGCGCGGTCACGAACTGGTTGGTCAGCAGCGCGCCGTCGCCAAAATAGAACGAGGGGACCTGACGCGTGGTCGAGAAGCCGAAGATCGTGGGAAAGGTCAGCCCCGGGTTGGGCAGGTTGGAGCTGCCGGAGGTGGGCGTGCTGGCCAGCATCCCTCCGCCGTGGAACTCCACCTCCCAGCGCTTGTCCCAGTCAGGACCTTCGTCGGAAGCGCCCGCCGGCGCCGGCTTCGGCTTGGGAGTGGCAAAGGCGGGAGCGGCCGGATGGTAAGGCGGCGGCGCCTGGCTGGACGAAGTGGCGGCCGTAGCCGAGGGCGCGGCCGGAGGCGCATCCTGGCCCCACGCCGGCAGGCTCGCCAGCGCCACCAGAATCACCATCACACTCAACAAAAAGAACAAGGCTCGGGGACTCAGAGAAGGCTTCATTCTGTCCTCCTGGAATGTGGCGGCCCATTCTCCAGCACGGGCCAAGGGAAGTCCAGAGGCTTTTGCTGCCGAAACCTGCGCACCACGTGACATCCAGCCTCCAGGGCTATCAGTACGGATAAGGATGTGGAATACGGGGCCGGGAAAGGCAGCCGGGAGGCTGAAAAGGGCCGCTCCGGCCGACCCGAGATTGTACCCTAAGCCGGCCGGAGCGCAAGGGAATTACTTGGATTTACTGGCTGACCACGCGCAGCACCATCTGGGTACCACTGTCGAGGTGGACGTTCATGCCGCTCGAGGCCACTACCGCCCCCTGGGTGGCACTGGAGGCGGCCGATTGCAGGGTCAGACCAGGAAGCCCCACGACCCCGCTGCTGGAGGCCAGCAGATGCCCGGAGGCGTCGGTGGCCGGCATATCGCCGGACCGACCGACGTTGCCGGCAACGTTACCCGCGACGCCTGCGGTGGCACCCACGGTCGAGCCCACCGCATTGCCCGCCACCCCGGTGGTGCTGCCCACCGTCTGGCCCACGCCGCCCGCGACGCTGCCAATCGTCGTGGTGGCGGCGCCGGCGGTAGAGCCCACCAGGCCTGCGCCTGCAGGACGCCCGCCCGCGGTGGAAGGCATGGGGGCCCCCATGGGCGCCATGGGCTGCATCGGCTCCATTTCCGGGGCCGGCGCGGTCGTCGTCAGGCTGGCCTGTGACGCGGCCAGGGCTTGCAACACGGCATGCACAGGCACCTCCTGCCCGTTGTGCAGCACGGCCTTGTCAAACACGATGCCCAGCGAGGAGTTGGCGTCCCCTTTGGCCTTGGCCGAGGCCTGGGTCACGTGTCCGACCAGGCGGGAGTGCTTCGGGATCACCACGTGGCCGGCAGATTTCACGTCCTGGGTGGTGGTGGCGGTCACCTGGTCGCCGGGTTTGCTCTTGCGTGAATCCAGGGAGTGGCTGAGCACAGCGTTGAGGGTGCTGCCGGCGGCCAGATCACCTGAGGCCGTGGCCGAGGAACTGCCCTGCCCGGATCCCTGCTGGCTGGAGTTGAGGTGTTCCTGCGAGGAGCGCGAGGCGCTCGCCGACCCGCTGACCGCGCTGCTGGAACCGGCCTGCGCCCCCGATCTCCCGGCGGTCGCCGCCGTGTTGCTCGAGGCCGCCGCCGAGCCGGAGGCCTGCGCCTGCCCGGCCTGGACGTTGGCCGACGCCGAGCCCGTGGTCTGGGTGCTGGCCCCGGTCTGCGCGGTGGCGCTCCAGACCAGAAAGGCTGTCATCACCGTAATCCCAAGAATTCGTCTCATTGGAACCCCCCTCCTTGCTGGGGTCAAAGAATGGCGGTGAAAAAGCACTATGACCGCCTGGTAGGAGACGGATGCAAGGCTGCACCCAGGGATCTACGGCAGCACCCAGTTCGCCTGGAAGCAGTTGATTACTAAAGTCTTACTACCATTTCCGCTCGAGCGCAGGTCCTGATTTTGAGGAGACGGGCGCATGCCAAGCATGTAAGAATTGCATAGGTGCCTAGGAGGTTTCCTCCCGGGCTCGCAGGACTGAGGGAGTCATGACACCGGAAAGAGTACTGATCGTGGAGGACGAGGAAAACGAGCGCAGCGGGCTGGCCGAACTGGTGTCGGCCTGGGGCTATCGCGCCGAGACCGCGAAGGACGGCGTCGAGGGCTTGGAGAAGGTGGCGGGCTGGTCGCCGGGCATCGTGATCACCGATCTCAAGATGCCGCGCATGGACGGGCTGGAGCTGCTGGAGCGCATCGCCGCTCAGCCGCAGGCGGTGGCGGTGATCCTGCTCACCGCGCAAGGCACCATCGACGTGGCCGTGGAGGCCATGAAGAGCGGCGCCTATGACTTCATCCAGAAGCCCATCGACCCGACCCGGCTGCGCACCATCTTGAACAATGCGGCGCGCCAGCGGGGCACGGAGCGGGAGCTGGAAGTCACGCGGCGCAAGCTGCGCGACAGCGGCGTGCTGGGGTCGCTGGTGGGCTCCTCCAAGAAGATGCAGGAGACCTTCCGGCTGGTGGAACAGGTGGCGCCTTCGACCGCGTCCGTGCTGATCACGGGCGAGAGCGGCACGGGCAAGGAGCTGGTGGCGCGCACCATCCACGAGATGAGCCCGCGCAAGGGGCGTCCCTTCGTGGCTATAAACTGCTCCGCCATTCCCGAGACCCTGATCGAGAGCGAGATCTTCGGACACGAGAAGGGCGCCTTCACGGGGGCCCTGGAGCGGCGCGCCGGCTGCTTCGAGCTGGCGGAGGACGGGACACTGCTGCTAGACGAGATCGGGGAGATGCCGGTGGCCACCCAGGCCAAGCTGCTGCGCGTGCTCGAGGACCACAAGCTGCGCCGCCTGGGCAGCAAGCTGGAGACCCCGGTGGACGTGCGTGTGCTCGCCGCCACCAACAAGGTGCCGGAGGAGGCGGTGGCCCGGGGCGAGCTGCGCCAGGACCTCTACTACCGGCTCAACGTCTTCCACATCGCCATGCCGCCGCTGCGCGAGCACAAGGAGGACCTGGCGGAACTGGTGCCCGCCCTGCTGGCCGAGGTCAACAGCAAGCACGGCCGGCAGGTGGGGGCGGTGAGCGACGCCGTGCTGCAGCTCTTCCAGGAGTACTCCTGGCCGGGCAACGTGCGCGAGTTGCGCAACACGCTGGAGCGGGCGGTGATCGTCTGCCAGGCCCCGGAGATCGAGCCCAAGCACCTGCCGCCGGGCTTCGGGCAGGGTCTGGCGCGGCCCGCGGTGGAAGACCCCAACGCGGTGCGGCTGGGCGTGGGCACCACCGTGGACGAAGCCGAGAGACTGCTCATCCTGAAGACGCTGGAGTTCACCAACAACAACAAGACGCGCGCCGCCGAGATCCTGGGCATCAGCCTGAAGACCCTGCATAACAAGCTGAAGGAGTACAACGCCAGCGCGGTGGCGGCGGACGCGTCCCATAGCGGCACATGAAGGCCTTCGAAGAGATCGAGCACACAGCCGACCTGGCCTTCTGCGCCTACGGGCGCGATCCCGCCGAACTGTTCGCCAACGCCGCCCGCGGCATGTTCACGCTCCAGGGCGGCGGGCTTCCGCCCCCGCTCCAGGAACGCCGGGTCGAGGTCGAAGGCGTCGATCGCGAGACCCTGCTGGTGAACTGGCTCAACGAGCTTCTCTATCTGCAAGAACGCCATGGGGAGGTGTACAGTGAGTTCGAGATGGAGGAACTCTCCGCAACGCGCCTGAGGGCGCGCGTGCGCGGCGGGGCGCAGGCGGGAGTCCGCCGGCGCATCAAGGCGGTCACCTTCCACGATCTGCGGGTGCGGCAGACGGCGGAGGGCTGGCAGGCCACCCTGGTGCTCGACGTGTGATGCAGAAGACCCAGACCATCGCGAGCAAGCGCGACTTCGCGCCGGTGGCGCGCAACGTGTGGGAGCTGCCGCGCGAATTCCGCGAGGACATGCGGGTGCCAGCGCGCCTCTACGCCGACGAGTCGCTGCTGGAGGACGCGCTGGCCGACCGCTCCATCGAGCAACTGGTCAACACCGCCACCTTGCCCGGCATCGTCAAATACGCCATCGCCATGCCCGACATCCACCAGGGCTATGGCTTTCCCATCGGAGGGGTGGTGGCCACCCGCGTCCCCGAAGGCGTGATCTCCCCCGGCGGCGTGGGCTACGACATCAACTGCGGGGTGCGCGTGCTGGCCTCCACGCTCTCCGTCGAAGAGGTGCGGCCGCACCTGGACGGCCTGCTCACCGCGCTCTACCACAACTGTCCCAGCGGTGTGGGCGTAAGTGGCGGCTTCCGGCTGAGCCACGAAGATCTCGACGAGGTCTTGAGCGAGGGCGCGCGCTGGGCCCTGCGCCAGGGCTATGCCCGCCCCCAGGACCTGGAGCGCACCGAGGAGTATGGGTGCATCGCGGGCGCCGACCCGCAGCAGGTCTCGCCGCGGGCCAAGGAGCGCGGGCGGCCGCAGATCGGGACCCTGGGTGCGGGCAACCACTTCATCGAGGTGGACCGCATCGCGGCCATCTACGACGGCGAGGCCGCCGAGCGCCTGGGGCTGTTTCCCGAGCAGGTGGTGGTGCAGATCCACTGCGGCTCGCGCGGGCTGGGCCACCAGGTCTGCGAGGATTACGTGAGCCGGCTGCAGAGCACGGTGCGGGAGTACGGCATCGAGCTGCCCGACCGCGAACTGGTGTGCGCGCCCCTGGACTCGCCGGAAGGCGAGCAGTACCTGGCGGCCATGGCCGGCGCCGCTAACTTCGCCTTCGCCAACCGCCAGGTGCTCACCCACCAGATCCGGCGCTCGCTGGAACAGGCGCTGGCCGGACGGGTGCAGAGCTTCGACCTCCACCAGGTCTACGATATCGCCCACAACATGGCCAAGATGGAGGAGCACCAGGTGGGCGGCCAGAGCACGAAGGTGTGCGTCCACCGCAAGGGAGCGACGCGCGCCTTCGGGCCGGGCTCGCCGGTGCTGCCCGACTCCCTGCGCAACCTGGGCCAGCCGGTGCTGGTGCCGGGCTCGATGGGCACGGCCTCCTACATCCTGCTGGGGACGGAACGCTCCATGGAGCAGACCTTCGGCTCCACCTGCCACGGGGCGGGCCGGGTGATGAGCCGCGCCCGGGCGAAGAAGCAGGTACGGGGCGAGCGCCTGCGCGAGGAGCTGGAGGCGCGCGGCATCGGGGTGCGGGCAGGCTCCCTGAGCGGGCTGGCGGAGGAGGCCCCCATCGCCTACAAGGACGTGGCCCGGGTGGTGGAAGTGGTGCACCGCGCGGGCATCGGCAAGAAGGTGGCGCGCCTGGAGCCCATCGGAGTCATCAAAGGCTAGGAGAGCCCGGATCCCGCGCATGCATCCACGACTGCGTCTGAAGACGAAGCTGGTTCTGGCCATCAGCGGCATGGTGGTGGTGCTGGTGGCCGGGCTGGCCTCCGTGTACGTCTCGCAGATCGTGCGCCACGACGTGCACGACACCTACCAGGGCGCGGGCTTCCTGGCGAACGAGGTGCTGGACGCGGCCCAGCAGGCCCTGCAGGCCGACCTGGACAGCGCCCGCGTGGACACCCGCGATCCCCAGCAGGTGCGCGCCGCCATCGAGGAGGTGCTGCAGACCGACCCCGGGCTGAATACGCTGCTGCAGTCCATCGTGGGCTATTCGCCCACCATCTACGATGTCATGATCACCGACACGCGCGGGCGGGTGCTGCTGCACACCAATCCCGACCAGATCGGCAAGGTGCTGCCCGAGCGCGAGGATTTCGGGGAGGTGGAGCGGGGGAGCCTGCGGCGGCAACTGGAGGCGGTCTTCGGCAAGCCCCGCGTCTACGAGCGGCGGCTGCCGGTGAAGCGCAACGGGGAGCCCTTCGGCAGCATCCGCGTGGGCATCTCCACCGTCTTCCTGAAGAGCCAGTTGCAGCCCAAGCTGCGGAGCGCGCTGCTGTTCTCGGGGGTGGCGGTGCTGCTCTCCCTGCTGCTGGCGGCGCTGCTCTCCAACGCGGCCCTGCGGCCGCTGGAGGACATCAGCCGGCGGCTGGACCTGGCCAGCGCCGGGCAGTTGCAGGCGGGCACGCCTGAGCCTGCGCGCGACGACGAAGTGGGCGCGGTCACCACCAAGATCGACCTGCTCGGCCGCCAGATCCGCGACGCCCGCGAGGTCTTCTCCACCTTGAAGGAGAACCTGGACCAGATCATGGCCAACCTGCAGGACGGCATCCTGCTGTTCACCCGCGACGCGCGCGCCGTGCTGGTGAGCGCCTCGGTGGAGCGGTTCCTGGGCAAGCCGCGGGCAGAGATGCTGGGAGCAGAGATCTGGGAGATCTTCGCCCAGCACTCGCCGCTGGGCAGCCTGGTGCTCGACGCCTACAGCCTGCGCCAGCCCCTGGTGCGCCACGAGGTGCAGGCGGAAGAAGGAAGGCGCCTGCAGGTCTCGCTGGATTTCATCGAGGAGCGCGGGGAGCGCATCGGGACGCTGCTCAGCCTGCATGACGCCGAGTCGGTGCGCCAGATCGAGGACGAGATCGAACTCTCGCAGCGGCTCTCGGCCATCGGCCGCCTGACCTCGGGGGTGGCCCACGAGGTCAAGAACCCCATCAACGCCATCGTGCTGCACCTGGAGGTGTTGCGGCAGAAGCTGCAGCAGACCGATCCCGACACCCGCCGCCACATGGAGGTCATCGGCAAGGAGATCCAGCGGCTCGACCGGGTGGTGCAGACCCTGGTGGACTTCACCCGCCCGGTGGAGCTGCGCTTGGCCGAGACCGACCTGCGCCGGCTGGCGGAGGAGGTGGGGGTGCTGGCCGCCCCCGACGCCGAGCGCCAGGGCGTGCGCATCGTGCGCGAGCTGCCGCGTCAGCCCCTGCGCGTCAAGGTGGATGCCGACCTGGTGAAGCAGGCGCTGCTCAACGTGGTGCTCAACGGGGTGCAGGCCATGCCCCAGGGCGGCGCGCTCACCCTGGGCGCCACCCGCGTCGGGCCGGGCCTGGAGATCTACGTGTGCGACCAGGGCCCGGGCATCCCACCCGACCTGCGCGATAAGGTCTTCAACCTGTACTTCACCACCAAGCCGGCGGGCAGCGGCATCGGCCTGGCCATGACCTACCGGGTCATGCAGATGCACAACGGCTCGGTGGAGTTCGAGTCTTATCCCCGCCAGGGCACAGTCTTCCGCCTGCGCTTCCCTGCCCTAGAGGCGGAAGGACGGGCGCAGCAGGAGGTCGCCGCGCGCACCCGATGAGCATTCTGGGAGCCAGGCCGCGAGCGGGGATCCTGCTGCTGGCAGGGGTGGGACTGCTGTGGCTGGCGGGATGCCACAAGAAGAAAGCGTCCGCGGTGCCGCCGCAGGCGCAGGCGCCTACCATCGCAGAACCGGCGCCGGCCCCGCCCGCGGTCCCCACCAACGGCACTCAGCCGGAGATCAAGCCGGCGACTCCCCCGCCGACCCCGGCGAACCCGCCGCGCTCCAAGAACCACCATCCGGCGCGGAAGCCGGCAGCGCCCGCCCCCGCCGCTCCCCCGGCCGCCGATGTGCCCCCCAAGACGGTGCCGGAGGGCAGCGCTCCTTCCACCAGTAGCCAACTGACGCCCAGCCTCACGCCGGAGGAGGCGGAGCGCACCCGCCAGAGCACCGTCCAGTTGCTGGCTGCCACGGAGGCCAACCTGCAGAATCTGGCGCAGCCGCTCAGCCGCGAGGAGCAGGCCACGGTCGACGAGATCCGCAGCTATCTGACGCAGGCACGCGCCGCCTTGACGGAAGGCGACCTGCTCCGCGCCTACAATCTGGCAGGCAAGGCGCACCTGCTCAGCAACTCCCTCCCCAGGAAGTAGGATTCCGCCCTCCTCACCTCCTGCGGTAACGTTGCTGCCCCACCGAGGTGCGGATGGAAGACGGCTACATCGCACAACAGATCCGGCGCTGCAATCGCAACTCCCTGGCCTTCTTCGCGGTCACCATGGCCCTGCTGCTGCTGGCTGGGGCCGCGAGCTGGCGCTATCTCTACAACTTCTTCCGCGGGCCGTTCCCCACCGATCCCTTCCAGTTGCTCACGGTGAACGATCCCGGCACCCTGAAGCAGTACTTCGTGACCATCCCGGCCGGCGAGCCCATCAACACCGGCGGCTCCGAAGAGGAGGACGGGCAGACGAAAGCCCGGTTTGTGGCGGTGGTGGTTGGGCATCGCTTCCTTCTGGTGAAGGCGCCGCTCAACGACCAGAAGGAGTTCACCGGCGAGCTGACCGCCATCCCCGAAGAGGTGCGCAGCAAGATCGTGGCGCCCAGCGAGGCCGGCGAAGCCGATCTCAAGGGATCGTTCCTGCCGGTCATGCTCGACGCCAGCGACAGCTTCCGCAGCCCCGGCTATTGGGGCCTGGGGATAGGGCTGGCCTTCGCGGTGATCGCGGTGGCGGTCCTGCGGGGCAGCTACTCCTCCGACCCTGCCCGCCATCCCATCATTGTGCGCCTCGAAAAGCTGGGGCCGGGACTGGACCTGGCCGCCAACATCGACCAGGAGATGCACTCCGGGCAGGTGCTGAAGTTCGGCCCTACGGCGCTGCTCACGCCCTCCTGGCTGCTGAGTCCCAGCACCTTCTCGCTGAAGCTGCTGCGCCTGCAGGACCTGGCGTGGTTCTACAAGAAGGTCACCACCCACCGGGTGAACTTCGTGCCCGTGGGCAAGAGCTATTCGGTGGTGGCGTGGGACCGCTACAAGACCGTGTTCATGGTCGAGATGGGACGCAAGGAGGAGGCGGGCAACTCTCTGCTGCAGGAGCTGGTGCGGCGGGCGCCTTGGGCCATCGCCGGCTACAGCGCCGACCTGCAGAAGCTGTGGCTGAAGGACTACCGCCAGGTGGTGGCCGCGGTGGAGGAGCGCAAAGCGCGCGCCAAAAGAGCGGGCAGCCCTGCTTAGCTCGGGAGACGGAGGCGCGGTTCTACTTTCCCATCTTCTCCTTCACCTGCTCCAGCAGGACGCGCGCGGGTTGCTGTACCGGGCCGGGAATGGCGGCGGCCTTGGTCAGCACGGCGCGCGCCTCGGCGTAACGCCGCAGCATGGCATAGGCGTTGCCCAACCGGTAGAGCACGGGGGCGCAGGCGTCGGGGTTGCTCTCCAGCAGGTCGGCGGCCTTCTTCAGGTTCACCGCCGCCTGCGCGGTCTTGCGCTCCTTCATCTGGGCATAGCCCATGGCGGAGTAGGCCAGGCCGGCGGAGAGCTTGTGCGGCGGGTCGGCGGCGGGATCGTCGGGCTTGGCCAGCGCCACCGCCTTCTGCCCGTACTCCATCACCTTGTCCAGGTGTGCGTTCTTGGGGTCCTCGGAGTAGGCGCTGGCCAGCAGCGCCAGGGTGGTGAAGTTGTCCGGGTCGGAGGCCACCAGCTTCTCCCCGAAGTCGTAGAGCTTGTCCCAGTTGCCCTCCTGCTGCAGGGCGTAGAGGGCCAACTGGGAGAGCGCCGGCTTGTAGGCCGACTTGGGGAAGGCGGCGTTGAAGCGCTCGATCTCGTCCAGGCGCAGCTTGGCGTCGCTCTCGGCGGAGATGGCGGCGTAGGCGGAGTTCTCCAGGAAGTCGTAGGAGTTCTTGTTGGCGGCGCGGGCTTCCTCGGAGTGGCGGGCGAAGTCTTCGTCGCTCATGCCGGCGGGCATGGCCTCTTTGCCGATGCCCAGGTAGGCGGCGCCGCCTTGCACGGCGCTGTCCACCGCCTTGGCGTTCTGCTTGAGCTGCAGGGCGGCCTGCACCCGCAGCACCAGCAGCTCGAGGTTGTTGGGCTGGGCGGCCACCGCCTGATCCAGGTAGGTGAGCGCCTGGGCGGCGTCACCGGCCGCCGTCGCCTGTTGCGCCAGTTGGGAACAGGCATAGGCCACGGCGTTGGGATTGGAGGCGAAGTCCTTGGCCATCTGCTGCAGCAGCGCGGTCTTTTTCTGTGCGTCCGCCTCGGCGGTGATGGCCTGGATGGCCTTGTCCTCCGGAGTTCCCGCCGGGATCAGGATGGAGGTGACCTGGGCGTGAAGCAGCGGGTGCAGGGCAAGCAGCAGGAACAGGACGCAGCAGCGGATCTTCATCGGTGCCTCCGCAGAACGGGACGACGAGGGCATGCTAGCGCCGAAGGACGGCGGATGCAACGCGGGGCGCTACTTGGGAGCCGGCGCCGGGGCTGGAGGCGGTTCGGGCGAGACTGCCGTCGCGCGCACCGCGAAGCCGGCGCGTACCAGGATCAGGCGCGGCAACGAGCCGTCGCGGCGGCGATAGGGCGCCAGGTCTTCCAGGCCGTCCAGGTGGAGGAACAGGCGCAGGAAGGCGGCACCGGGGGCATCGTCCAGCTCGTAGAGGTCGCCGGGCAGGAAGCGCGACTGGGCCGCCAGCAGGAGCTGGCGCTCGCGCCGCAGATCCTCGCGCAGCGCCGGGTCGAGCACGATGGCGTAATAGCCGTCCCACTCCCCGCTCTGGCCCTCCGGCGACAGGGCGTTGACCACCAAGTTGTGGTCGTAGTCTTCCCAGCCCTCGGCGTGGTGCTGGCGGCCGGGACAGACCAGGTAGAGGTTGAGGCGCTTGTCGCGGGGCTTGGGATCGGAGACGCGCTCGCCGAAGTCCCAGGGCCCCACCAGCACGGCGCGACGGAGATCGGCGGCGGGCTCGGGCGTGAGATCGACGGTCTTACCCTCGAAGTAGGCCGAGGTCACCCGCAGGCGCGGTGAGGCCGGGGCGGGGGCGGAAGCGGGACGGGCCGCCGGGTGCGGCCTCTGCGCGGCCACGGCCGCCGCCAGCAAGGCCAGCGCGGCCCAGCCCGCGGTCTGCCCTACGCGTCTCCAAGGAAGGTGCAGCGGGATCACCCCCGGGGGAGCATCTGAAGCGGATTATACGGTCGAAGCTCCCGCGGCAGCCCCCCAGTTTTCCACACCAAAGTGTCTGGCCCGCGGGGTAGCGCAATTCCTCTTCCGCAGTTACAGTGGAAGGACTGATGAAAAGCATCCTGCGGCAGCCGGGGCTGCGCTTCATCTTCGGCGCCAACGTCATCTCCATGCTGGGCAGCGGCATGAACTCCGCCGCGGTGACCTGGTACATCCTCCAGGCCACGCACTCGGAGACCGCTCTGGGGCTGCTGGTGGTGCTGCAGACCATCCCCGCCATGCTGATGCTGCCCTTCACCGGCGTCATCATCGACAGGCAGGATCGGCGCTATCTGGTGATGATGCTGGATGCGGCCCGCGCCCTGGTCATCGTGACGGTGGCGGTGCTGGTGCTGCGCCATCAGGCACAGCTCTGGATGCTCTACCTGATGAACATCCTGGTGGCGGCCGGCTTCTGGATGTTCTGGCCCACCATCACGGCGCTCATCCAGGAATTGACCCCGGAGGCGCAGTTCGTCCACGCCAACACCTTCCTGCTGGCGGGCGTGCAGGGCGGATGGCTGATGGCCGGCGCGCTGGTGGGCTTCGTCTACAACCACATCGGGTTGGGCGGGGTGCTGCTCATCGACTGCGCCACCTACGGGGTCTCGTTCCTCTGCTACTTCGCGGTGCGCAAGGGCAAGCAACTGGTCGAGAGGCCGCACGAGATCACCGCCGAGCTGAAGGACGCGGAGGGCGCCTTCCAGCGCTACTGGCTGGAACTGCGCGAGGGTCTAAGCTACCTGCGCTCCAAACCCTACGTGGTGCTGGTGGGGACGAGCTGGGCGCTCTTCCTGGGCGCCATGCTGACCCAGGGCGTGCTGACCGCGCCGCTGAGCGACCTGGTCTTCCATGGGGGCGCGGTGGGCTACGGCTGGCTGAACGGAGGCTGGGGCGTGGGCGCCTTCCTGAGCGCCTGGTACGCCCCCGCGGTGATCCGGTCGCTGAAGTCGCGGCCGGCGCTGGGCATCTCCATGGGCCTGCTGGCCGCCAGCCTCTTCCTGCTCCCTTACTCGCGCTGGCTGGCACTCGCGGTCGGCATCTACGGGCTGATGGGGACAGCCCGCGGCATCGCCGGCATCTCCATCTCCACCACCATGATGGAACTCGTCCCCAAGCACTTCATGGGGCGGGTGCAGAACACCTTCTACTTCTTCGGCACGCTGATCCAGGTGGTGATGGGGATGGCGGTGGGGGTGGCCTCGCAGCGCATCGGGCTGGGCTTGGGCTTCGCCCTGGTGGGCGGGCTGTACTTGATCGCGTGCCTGACGGCAGTGTGGCCGGTGG
>Ga0335085_10011168_pt1 | contig 13342 bp, 11 predicted proteins | sample Lox_Sample_45_FD_206712 | JGI IMG/M metagenome (GOLD analysis project Ga0335085, IMG submission 206712) | Soil microbial communities from Loxahatchee National Wildlife Refuge, Florida, United States - Lox_Sample_4.5 | ecosystem: Environmental > Terrestrial > Soil > Wetlands | place: USA...
GCAGGAGCAGATCAACAATATGATCAAAACTCGGGGCAGTTCCACGTAAGACCAATTCAGCCAGATGGCTCTGGCGTATGCGATCTCGATCACGATCAGGGCGATGAAGGTCGAGAGCATGGCAAAATCCGACCATCTCTGCGACATGGTGCGGGAGGGATCGCGGGAGGTTCGACCGAGAAGCTCAGGCAAGCACGAAAAGTAGCCGAAGCCATACAGAAGAGCCGGCGCTGCCATGGCACCAAAAGCCCACAGCCCCAAATCAAACTCCCTGTTCTGCCAATTCAAGATCGCGAGGTACAGTCCGGAGGACGCAAGAAGGACTACAACCGCCTCGGCAAGCCATAGCCGCCAGGCGATTCGAGAATGGCCACGATGCAGGAAATGGGTATGCGCCCCCATGAGAGTCTCCTCTCTGTCGCGTACGCCAGCAGCAACGGCCAGGTGGAAGGCCGGTTATCGACACGACTGCGTGAACAGAAGGCCGCGTGCTGCGCGGGCAGAGTGCGTATTTCTAACGGCTCTACCCGCGCCCACAAGTCGCGCCGTTTCGGCGCGAGCATCGCCTAGACGGGAACCGCCGCCGTTCGCTTCTTGGCGCCGCGGGTCCGCGCCGGCTTCCGCGGTGCAGTGTGACCGGTAGTCGATCCGTTGCCCGGTTTTGTCACCGCGTCCATCAAAGCTTTTTGAGCGTCGACGAAGCTCTTCACGCCTTCGCGAGTCCAATCTGAGAGCGGCATGACCTTCAATGGCTTAAGGAAGTCCATGGTTCGGCCGGCAGTTTTGAAGTTTGCATCCGCTTGTCGGCCGACGACATCTACCATCCGCTTCTGCGCCTCGATGAATGATTCAGTGGCGCGGCGGGCCAGCTCTGCCAGTTCGGTCTTCTTGGCTTTCTGCGTGGCTCCGCCCGGAACTTTTCTGTTGGCCTTGGCGGTTCCCTCGGCGATTGCATCGAGAAGTTGCTTCTCAGCGTGGACAAACTTCTCCATCGCCTCGCGAGCCAGGTCAATCACGGCGTCGCCTTGCAGAGCTTTGCCTGTCCTTGCCTTCTCCATCCAGGTATGACTCTGTTTCTCCGCGATATGCAGAAAATCGTGCTGCATATCGATGGCAATATCGAGACTCCGGCGCAGCAGGTCGGCAATGGCAACCGCGGGAGCCGAATCGCCGATGCGTTCTTTGACGCCGGTCAGCACGATCTCGTTCTGCCGTTTCGCCAGGTCGAGAAATATCTTGTGTGCTCCCGTCAGGTTTGACATTCCTTCTTCCGCGAGCTCGGTTAGAACATGAGCGGGAGAGTGAAGCGGATCGTTGAGGCGTTCCTTCAGGGCATGCATCACGCTGGAATTCTGGCGCATGGCGAGATCCATGAGAATGCGTTGCGTGGCGAAATAACTCTGAACGCCCTGCTGAGCCCATCCGGACATGAGGTTGATGAATGACGATTCCCGGGGATGGCTGCGCGGGGATTCCTTCCTCGCATCTTCCCGCATACGTACCTCCTATGCTGCGTTGCAGCATCATCCCCAAGATACTGCGGTCCCCGGTGGCAGTGTCAAGGAGGTGAGTGGGAATTGTGCGGTGCAAGAACGACTGAATCCCGAAATGGGATTCGATGCAAGCCTGTGTGCTCTCTAGAAGATTGCGCGCGAAGCATTGTCAGGCGTATGAAATGGATAGGAGTCTGCGCCGCAGCCTGAGCTTGGTGTGCAGGTCCTTTTAGACGCGGCAAGGTATGCTGCGGTGCAAGATGAGGCAAAGACCTGGACAACTGCCGCTGGCGGTGTCAGTATGGCAACGAAAGATTGTTGCAGTGCAACAAGGAATGTCGGCAAATGGATTCCACCACAATAGTCATCAAAAAATACGGTAACCGCAGGCTTTACGACACCTCGGGCAGTCGCTACGTGAACCTGGACGAGATTGCTGCCTTGATCCGCAAGGGCGTGCAGGTACAGGTCGTGGATGCCAAGACCGGCGAAGACCTGACTCGCGTCACGCTCACGCAGATCATCACGGAAGACGCCAAGGATAGACCGACCGGGTTGCCGCTCGAGCTGCTTCGCCAATTGATCGTGGCATCCGATCAGACGCGGCAAGAGTTTGTCATGTGGTACTTAAAGTCGGCGTTCGATACCTACCAGAGCGTGCAGGATGCGGTGCAGAACCGCCTGGGAGAGATGCAATCGGCGATTCTGTCGCCGGTGGAATCGGTAAAGCGGCTCTTAACCGGACCGCATTCGCGTCCGGGGCAAGACAGCATGTCGGAGCTGGAGACGCTGCGGAGGCGCGTGGCGGAACTCGAAGGTCGAAGAAAAAAGAAGACGCCGTCGAAGAAGAAATCCAGCCGGCGCAAGAGCAGGTAAGGCGGCGCGAGCACCTTGCCATGGTGGTCTCATACGCGAATGAGCCTCGGCTGATTGAGCTTCGCGTCACTGCAGTAACTTTCCAAGAGGTGTATGGGTTGGGTGCGATAGAAAGTCCATCCTCTGGTTTCGGAAACCCGAGGAATGGGCCGGGGAGGCGATCATGAATATTCCTCTCACTCCTCTGCGATTCCTGCGCTATGCGGGTGAACAATTTCCCAACAAGGTGGGAGTGGTCTGTGGCGGCGATCGCTTCTCGTATGCGCAGTTCGCCGAGCGCAGCGCCAGGCTGGCGGGAGCTCTATTGGCGGCGGGCGCGCAGCCCGGAGACCGCATCGCGTTTCTCAGCAGCAACTGCCACCGGCTGTTGGAGGCCTATTACGGAGTTCTCGAGGCGGGGTGCGTCTTATTGCCGCTGAATATCCGGCTGGCGCCCCATGAACTGGAGTTTGTCCTTAACGACGCCAAGGCCAGATTTCTATTCCTTGAGCAGCAGTTTCTTCCTTTATTGGAGGCGTTCCGGAAGGCAGTTCCTTCGATTGAGAGGTGTTTTCTTTTGGACGGTCGGCCCCAAGCCGACTGGTTAGCGGGAGTGAACTACGAGGAATTATTAGCCGGAGCCACCTCTTTTCAGCGCGACGTGATGCAGATCGACGAAGACTCGCTGGCGGAACTCTTCTACACCAGCGGAAGCAGTGACACGCCCAAGGGGGTGATGTTGTCGCACCGCAACGTTTACCTTCACGCGCTTTCGGTGATTGTGGCGGGACAGACTTCGCCCATGATGGCGGGATACACCTCGGGCGAAACCGTCATGTTGCATTCCATTCCTTTGTTCCACGCCAATGGCTGGGGAGCCGCGCACACCATTACGGTCGTGGGCGGCAGGCATGTGATGCTTCACCACTTCAACCCCGTCGAAGTCTTCCGCCTGATAGAGCGAGAGAAAGTATGGTGTTGCGCCCTGGTTCCTACGATGGCCAACGCCCTGGTGCATTCGCCGGAAAGAACGAAATACGATCTCAGCAGCTTGCGGCTGATCACGATTGGCGGAGCGGCCTCTTCTCCCACGCTGGTCGAGGAGGTGGAAAAGAAGCTGGGTTGCGGCTGTGTTTCCGGATATGGACTAACGGAGACGTCTCCCGCGATCGCCTTCTCTCCGATGAAAGCGAGCCTGTCGTGGCAGGCAGAGCGGCGTTATAGCGGACAGGCGATGACCGGTTTTGCAATCCCCGGGGCCGAGATCCGAGTGGTCAGCGAGGAAGGCAGCGACGTTCCGCACGACGGGAAGTCGATTGGCGAAGTTGTCGCGAGAGGGGACGCGGTAATGAAGGGGTATTGGAACCGTTCGCAGGCCACGGATGCGGCAATGCAAGGGGGCTGGTTCCATACCGGAGACATGGCCACCATCGACGAAGATCGCTACATCCTGATTGTGGATCGCAAGAAAGACATCATTGTGAGTGGAGGGGAAAACATATCGTCGCTGGAAGTCGAGAAGGTGCTGGCTTCCCATCCCTCGGTGTTTGAAGTCGTGGTGATTCCCGTGCCAGATGACAAGTGGGGGGAAGCGCCGAAGGCGCTGGTGGTTTTGAAGCCCGGGGTACAGGCCAGCGAGACGGAGTTGGTCAGCTTCTGCCGTGAGCGCTTGTCTCACTACAAGTGTCCGCACTCGGTGGAATTCCTGGAGAGTCTCCCCAGGACCGGCACCGGCAAACTGCTCAAGAGAGAACTAAGAGAAAAATATTCCGCGGCGCGCAAGACCGCTGTGCCGTAAACCAATCGTTCCGCAAACCAGATTCCGTTTCCGAGAATCGCCTTTCGGGCGATGGACGGTGTTGGAGGGAGAAAGAGTATGGCCACGACGAGCACGGTGCCCACTACAAAGATTTCCGGCGGCAGCTTTCTGATCAAGGACTGCGAACCGGAGGGCGTTTTCACGCCGGAAGATTTCACCGATCAGCACAAGCTGATCGCACAAACTGCCGAAGAGTTCGCTGTCAACGAGATCGTGCCCAACATAGAGAAGATGGAGCATAAAGATTTTCCCCTGCTGCGCGAGTTAGTGAAGAAAGCCGGCGACCTGGGCCTGAGCGCGGTGGATACTCCCGAGGCCTATGGGGGCTTGCAGATGGACAAAGTGACGTCGGCGATCATCGCCGACCGCTTGGCGCGGTACGGAGGATTCAGTGCAACCTGGGGAGCCCACACCTGTATCGGGACCCTGCCGATCGTCTATTTCGGAACGGAGCAGCAAAAGAAAAAATATCTGCCGGGGCTGGCTTCGGGGCAAATGGTGGGCGCGTACGCCCTTTCGGAATCGTCTTCCGCGTCCGACTCCTTGAACTGCCGTACTCGGGCGGTGCTCTCACCCGACGGGAAGCACTACATCCTGAACGGCGAGAAGATGTGGATCACCAACGCCGGCTTCGCCGACCTGTTTACCGTGTTTGCCAAGGTGGACGGGGAGAAATTCACCGCGTTCCTGATCGAGCGGGGGTTTCCCGGTTTTTCCATCGGCGCCGAGGAACACAAGATGGGCATTCGTGGATCTTCCACCTGTCCGCTGATTCTGGCGGATTGCAAGGTTCCGGTGGAGAACGTCCTGGGAGAAATCGGGAAAGGGCATCACATTGCGTTTAACGTCCTCAATGTGGGGCGATTCAAGTTGGGCGCGGGATCGGTGGGCTCGGCTCGCGCTTGCCTAGAGAGTTCGATCGCGTATGCCAAGCAGCGCAAAGCCTTCGGCAAGGTGATTGCCGATTTCGGATTGATCCGCGAGAAGTTGGCCGACATGGCGGTAGGCGTATTCACCGGCGAGGCTATGGCTTATCGCACGGTTGGAATGATGGACGCTGCCATCGCAGACCTGGGGGACGACCACGTCACCGACATGCTGGCCGTTCGCAAGGTGATCGACGAGTATGCGGTGGAGTGCTCCATCCTCAAGGTATGGGGTTCCGAATTGATCGACTCCGTGGTCGACGAGATGGTGCAGGTCTACGGCGGGTACGGTTTTGTCGAGGAGTATCCGGCGGAGCGTGCTTATCGCGATTCGCGCGTGAACCGCATTTTCGAGGGCACCAATGAAATCAACCGGCTGGTGATTACCGGCTTCCTGCTGAAACGGGCCATGTCGGGGCAGTTGCCGCTGATGCCGGCGATTAAGAAACTGATGGACGACGTGATCTCGGGCACGACGGCTGATGAGGATGGGAATGACTCCTTCGTCGAGGAACGGAAAGCCGTCGCGAGCGCCAAGAAACTGACGCTGTTTGCTGCCGGAAGCGCCTCGCAGAAGTACATGCAGGCGATTCAGGATCAGCAGGAGATCATGGGGGCGATTGCCGACACGGTGATTGAAACCTACGCCATGGAGTCGGCGTTGCTGCGGGCGCAAAAGCTGGCGGCAAAAAACGGCGAAGCAAGCCTGGCGGTTGCAATGACGCGGGTGTATCTGGCTGGGGCAATCGACAGGGTTGATAGTAGCGCGAGGAAGATTATTGCCGCGGTGGCTGAGGGGGATATGCTGCGATCGCAAATGGCCATCGTGCGCCGGCTCGCCAAGCATGAGCCCTTTAATACCGTGGCTCTTCGTCAACAGATTGCGCAGAAAATCATCGAGGCGGGCAAGTACGTCATCGCCTGACTGATGTTGTAGAGGTGGGGATGTTGTTGTCCCTGAACGAACGCGACCTGCAGCGGTTCACGCCGGAGGAATTGCAGGTCGCGTTTTTTTCTTACTACCGAAGTTCGGCGGAGCGGATCAGCGCGATCGAGACTATGCTGCGCGGCCCTGCCGGCGCCGCATTGCGCCAGCGAATCGGACGCTGGGTGATCGCGCGTCTGCCCGCGGAAGAGCTGGTTCCAGAGAAATATGCACACTGGCGTCCGCTGGTGCAAGACGCGATGCTGTTCATGTTCGTGAACCTCTCGGTGGAGAGGCTTGCCCCCAAGCTAGTCGAACAACTGGAGCTTCCGGCGAAAACGCCAACCGGGACGCGCCTGTTAAGACTTATTGCGAAGGTGCCGGGGCTGCAAAAACTTGGGCAAGTGCTGGCCCGAAACCGGCATCTGCACCCGCGCCTGCGACGGTCGCTCACCGAACTGGAAAACGGAATTTCCGATATGGATGCCGGGCAGGTCCGCGCCATCATAGTTGAGGAACTGGGTTCGCGGCTGGACGCGAACGCCGTCAACATCAAGCCGGGAATATTCTGCGAAGCCAGCGTCAGTGCCGTGGTTCGATTTACCTGGAAGGACGCAGGCACGGGGCGGCGCGAGCGCGGTGTCTTTAAAGTCCTCAAACCCTACATACCTGTTTGTTTTGCTGAAGACATGCACCTGCTGGCGGGCCTGGCGAAGTATGTGGCAAAGAAACATCACAAATATGGATTTGCGAAGCGCGTTCTTCCGGAGACCTTCAGCGATGTACGTCGCCTGCTGCAGCACGAGGTACAGTTTGCGCGAGAGCAAGCGACACTGGTCGAAGCGCATCGCATCTACGGTTCGATCAGCGGAGTGCGCGTGCCTCGCCTGATCCCGGAGTTGTGCACCGCCAGGATTACGGCGATGACCGAAGAGCGGGGCAAGAAGGTTACGAACGCCGTTGCTTCCATGCCGCACTGGCGACGGGCCCGCGTTGCGGAATTGCTGGTTGAGGCGTTTCTGGCCGTCCCCGTCTTTTCGCAAGAGAAGGACGCAATGTTTCATGCCGATCCTCACGCCGGCAACCTGCTGTATGACAAGGAAAGGGAAGAACTTGTCATTCTCGATTGGGCGCTGACCGAGAAAGTGAGTGTGGAACAACGACGACATCTTGCGTTGCTGTTTTTGCTGACTGCCTTGCGGGATCCGGATGGGATTGTCAAGCAGATCCAGGCGCTCAGCCGCGGCGGCGCGAGGCGCAAGGGGGCGCAGGTGAAAATCATTCGCGATTGCGTGGAGCGTTTCATCGCGCGCTTGCCCCTCACCCACATTCCGGGAGCGACCGATACGTTGGGCCTGCTGGAGGAGATTGCGATGCAGGGTGTCCGCCTGCCAGCGCCCCTGATCATGTTGCGCAAAGTGCTGTTCACGCTGGACGGCGTTCAACACGATATGGGGGATCCCGAGGTCAGCATGATCTCGGTCTTCGCACGCCATGCCACGCAACGCTGGATGACGAGTTGGAAGGCATTCGGCGCGCCTCTTTCCCTGAGAGATTGGGTGTCGGTGCAATCGAGCGCGCTTTTCTACGGCGGCCGAGTGTGTTGGCAAGGAGCACAGGCCGTCCTCAGAGGTTCGGCGCCGGGCTTGACTGGCGCATAGCCGGACGGCGGAAAACGAGAGAGGGGATATGGGAGCGAGCCTGCATTTCCGTGGTCCGGCGAAATACCGGCTGCTGAGCATGGCGGAATTCGGTGAAAGCGTAACCGAAGTGTGGGTGCGTCGAATGGCAAAAGGGCCACGCCGCCCCGGTTGGAACTGGTTCATGGAGTTGGCGACGGAATTGTTGAAGCGGCGCATGAGCACGGTTCGAGAAATGACCGATGTCCAGGAAGCGCGCCGTTACCTGGATTCGCTGGAGATCCGATTGCCGGAGTTGGACGAAGTCGACATCACCCAAGTGACGAACGAGAGATTCAGAGGGAGTTGGTTCACACCGCGCAAGGCAGAAGGCGGTGCAACCGTTCTCTATTTCCATGGGGGAGGCTATTCCTTTTATCCGAAGGCCTACGCCAGCTTCATCGCGCTGGTGGCCCTGGCTGCGAAGTCGAGGACCTTCGCATTGGATTACAGCCTCGCGCCAGAACAGAGGTTCCCGGTACAGGTGCGGGAAGCACTCGATGCCTACCGATGGTTACTGGAAAACAGCGGCGATGGGCACAGTATCGTGGTTGCCGGGGATTCTGCCGGAGGCAACCTCGCTTTGGCCTTACTGCAGACGTTACGTGATTTGAGACTCCCTATGCCGATGCTCGCCATTGCGTTGTCGCCGCCTACCGATTTTGAAATGGATCGAGCTGTGGCGGTTCGCAAAGCAGACGGCGATTGGATTGAAATGGGGATGCTGGAGCGGTGGGCCGATTGGTTTTGTGATCCGGAAAAACGTCGAGATCCGCTGGTTTCTCCCTTACAGGCAGACCTGCACGGGCTCCCGCCGATCTACCTGCAGGCGGGAGGCGCCGAACTTTTGTATGACAGCATTCGTGCGTTTGCGGATCGGGCCAGAAGGGAAGGCGCGGAGGTGGTGCTGGAAAGCTGGGCCGATATGAATCACGACTTTCAGATGTTCGGGAGGTATGTACCGCAGAGCGCCGAAGCGCTGCGTCGGGTGGGAGAAATGATTGAGACCCGGAAGCGGGAGGTGCAGAGCGCAAAGGCCGTGTTTCGTTAAGGCGATGCGGGAACGGAAGCCAACGCTGCCGTTCCATTTTGGGCAGAGTTCGACTCAGCCGCATGTGTCACGGAGTCTTTGAGTTGTGAGCGATTCGAGAGAAGGTAAAGCTCATTTCACCCTGCAAACCCCAGGATGCAGCGCAACAAGGAACGATTGTAGATTGACATAAGTGCTTCATGGTAATAGATATCAATTGATGCTGCAGTGCAGCAATCGGAGGTTGTTATGAAGAAGCAAATCAAGACCGGGCACGCCCACTCCGGGCCGCCGACCTTTGTCTCCCTGCTGACTGGGTGGGTGCAGCAGGGGGTGGAGAGTTTTTTTGCGACGCAGCGAATCCTGGTGGATATCGCCATGCGCCAAAATGCGACTGCAACCAAGAACATGCGGGAAGGGATCTTTGACCTCGAGCACTCGCCGGTGACGATCCTGGCGGAAGTGGCGACCGAAGGGACCTCGAGCTTTGTGGAAGCGCAAAAAATCCTGCTGAACCTGGCGCACCAGGAAAATGAAATCATGATGAACGCCGGCAAGGAGCGGCTGTCCGGATCAGTGCGGGCCATCGCCGCAACCGACCTGGTACGGCGCAGCCTGGAAACCTTTATCCGGATGCAACAGGACTTCTTAACCACTACCAGCAAGCAGACGCGGCATTGGCTGGAGGCCGTGAAAGAAGGGAAAGGCTACCAGAATACCCACCTGATTGAAACCGCCCGCGAGGGGATGGAGACCTTTGTCCAAGCACAGAAGAAGTTCCTCGATGTGATTGCGCAAGAGACCGCCAAGGCCACTAGCGGCAGGCACGAGCATGTGGGGAAGACGGTGAAGAGAACCGAGTTGTCGAAGCTGGCCACCGAGGCCACTAATTCGTTCATCGACGCGCAAAAGAAGCTGCTTGATGTTGTGGGTCAGCAAACGAACCTGAGCCTGAAAGCGGCGACCAAGGCGATGGCGATGGTCTCGCCTTCCCGCATCCTGCCGATGGCGAATCTCACCGGAGATGGAGTGAAGAGCTTTGTCACTGCGGAAAAGGCTCTGATTGAGTCCATGATCAAACCCCGCGAACGGCGTCCGCTCCATACCGTGCACGGGAAAACCGGCAAGGCGCGGGTCGCGCACGCCGGCGCCTGAGGTCCAGATGGGACTGGATGTGTGGCGCGCGCGAGGTGCTTACTCTCTGATGACGTGGCGTTGAGGGCCATCGACACGTCATCAGAGTGCCTGTAAGATGCTCATCGCGCGTTGCCCATGACTACAATGAGAAGCGGTCACGTGAAAAAGAAGGGCTCAAGCTCAAGCCGGCGAAAGGCCACAGTGCCGCCTGCCAATGATCGCATTCGCGAACATGAAGCAGGGCTGGACATTCCGATTTGGAGAGAAGCGCTGTTTGGTGCTGAACTCCTTCTGCTGCATGCCTCTCCGGTTTACTACGGACTGGGAATTCCGCGGGGCGACAATTCCGCTGTCGTCGTGATTCCGGGATTCCTGGGCACTGACCTCTACATGACGCATCTGCATTCCTGGCTGGAGCGGATCGGGTATCGCCCTTATCTTTCCGGCATTGGTCTGAACGCGGAGTGTCCGAACCTGCTGATTCGCTATCGGCTGGCGGAGACGATCAAGCAGGCGGTCGACGATAGCGGGGGCAAGGTTCATCTGATTGGACACAGTCTGGGAGGGATCATAGCGCGCTCGCTGGCTTCCCAGCGGCCCAAGGATATTGCCTCGGTGATTACGCTCGCGGCGCCGATTCGCGGGACAGTAATGCATCCCTCTATCGTGAGGGCGGCCAGCGCGGTTCGCGACGAGATCTTGAACCATCATGGCCGAGGCGTGCTTCCCGATTGCTACACGCCGCGATGTACGTGCGATTTCCTCAGCTCTCTGCGTGGTACGCTGCCTTCCTCGATTGCCGAAACTGCCATCTACACCAAAGATGATGGAGTGGTCGACTGGCGATATTGCAAGACAGGGGATGATGACCTGGATTTTGAAGTTCCGGGAACGCATGTAGGGCTGGTCTTCAATCCTTCTGTGTATACGATTATTGCGGAACGCCTCGCTGAGGCTTCGCAACGCTGAGGCGATCGTCCTTCCTGCGTCATAGAAATCACTGACTCCTGTATGCAGCGTCACTGCGGCGCCGCACCAAGCGGCCTATCCTGCGAGTGGATAGTCCTGACTTGTTTTGTGGGAGGGTAGTTCTATGAGCGCGAACCCATGGCCATGGAGCGACGAGGAAGAAGCGCAATGGGAACTGGAGTTGAGACAGCAAGAATTTGGCTGGATCGACGAATTGATTGACCACATGATCAGCGACGGCCTGGCCGGCTCTTCTTACGATCCTCTCGACCGGCAGGATGAGCTGCTAGAGGATGAGGCGGTCCCTTCCCAAAATACCTGAACACCGATGCGGCCAAAGCAGTCCTCCTAGCAGAGAGCCTGGCGTGTCGCCTCGAGGGTGCGGATCAGCGTCTCTCGGGGTAAATTCTGGATGATCGGCTCGATCACCCATCCGAGGCCGAAGGGTACGTCGCGCGTCAGAGAAATGGCCCTGCACTCTGCGTACACACCGTCGGCCTCTTCCCTGAATCGCCAATAGGAATAAAGACGCCATAAGAAGCCGTGACCGGAGTCGGGCGGCAACTGTTGTTCGTCTGCCCTCCCGGCGTTTTCGACCTCCGCAATGCGCGTGGTACGGGAGCGGCAAAGCCAGCGCGTGCGATCGAGGCGGCGATAGATGACGTCGTGCTCGGAGTCTAGAATCACGGTGATGATCTTTTTCTTGAGAAGCCGCAAAAAGACTTGGAAACGATTGCCGTGGTGATTGAGCAGCCGGGAGTCGACGACGTCGGGGGCGTAGACCACTTTGTGCTGGTTGTAGTCCTGAATGAGCGCAAGCGTCTTTGCGAGAGTGGTGTGGGGCATAAAAACCGTGCCGATCCAGTCGTGGACCAAGCCGTCCGTTATTTTGGCGGGGCCCTGGCCTGACCAGAACTCCGCCACAATCTCTCCTCGCTGCACCCGCTCCGCGAGGGCGGAATTTCCATCTGACCAAAGAAAATGATCGCTGCTTTCGATCGTCTTTTTCATTCCGGTCTCGGCCGCGCGAATGTAGGTGGCGAATGCCCTCAGAGTTTCAGGCCTTAGCGTCACAGGCTTCGCGGCGCGCGCCATAAGCAGCCCTCTCTGAAATCGTGGGCCGCGACGACAGAGCTTGTCAAGGATGCGGGCAACGTTTCGCATTCGCAGAGTGCAGATGCTTCGAACCCACTTCCCGCTGCCCGACGCCCGTGACGCCAATCACAGCGAGCGGGCAGAGCGGGCAGTAACCTGTGTGCAGGCCGATACTCGGCTGCAGTAGGGAAATCTTATGAACTTCTGCGAGTGGGAGAAATCCAGCGCCAACTACGGCCGCAAGCTTGTGCATTCCGGAATCGAGGGTGCGTACTCTGGCGAACAGGAATTTCTGAATGGTCGGCCTATCACTCCATTTTTAAGCGAGTCCGCGCAACACGCTGTCCTGGCGGGAGCCATCGGAGCGGCGATCGGTCTTTTGAGCGGGCTGGCGGTGCGACGAAATGCTTCCACAAGCAAACCTCTTGCCGGTCTGCTCTTCGGGGGTGCGTTCGGCTTTGGAGCAGGCGTTGCCTGGGAGTGCCGCCATCTGGGCGCGAGCGTGATCGCCGGGGCTTTGAAGAACATCGGCAAAGTGCGGGACGAGCATTGGCTGGAGAAGAATCCGATCGACTACGCGTAGAGAGATCCGAATTCTCGCTCGCGCGCAACTCCAGCGCGAGGGCGATCTTGGTGACCGGTGAGGGGAAGCACAATGCCACCGGATGTTTCGAACCTCAGTCAAGAACGAATTGCCTACCTCGAAGGTTTGGTAAAGCAAGCCAGAACCGCTGCAGCGGTGTTCACACAATACACGCAGGAAGACGTTGACCGCATCGTCAAACCGATGGTTCTGGCCGGACTGAGTCAGGCTCAATACCTGGCTCGCATGGCGATCGAAGAAACCAAACTCGGGGTCATGGAAGACAAGGCCATCAAGAATATGGTGGCCACTGAATTTGTTTACAACTACGTCAAAGATAAACGTACGGTCGGCGTCATTCGCGAATTTCCTGAAAAAGGCTTAGTGGAGGTGGCCGAACCGATCGGAGTGATCTTCTCCCTTACCCCGATTACGAATCCTACCTCGACGGTGCTCTTCAAATGCATCATGGCGATCAAAACCCGGAACGCGGTAATTTTCAGTCCGCATCCGAACGCCTGGCATTGTTGCCATGAAGCCGTACGCATCATGTACGAGACGGCGGTGCAGCACGGAGCGCCCGAAGGTGTCTTCACTTGCCTCGAGTCGCACACTCTGGAAGACAACGCCCATTTGATGCGGCACAAAGACGTCGGCCTGATTGACGCCACCGGCGGACCAAGCGCGGTGAAGGCTGCTTACAGTTCCGGCAAGCCGGCGCTGGGGGTGGGGCCGGGCAATTCCCCCGTTTATCTGGAAAAGACCGCTGACCTGAACATGGCGGTGGTGGACATTATCACCTCCAAGACATTCGACAACGGAACGATTTGC